>Ga0302319_10017387_pt1 | contig 13176 bp, 14 predicted proteins | sample Bog_T0_2_FD_203319 | JGI IMG/M metagenome (GOLD analysis project Ga0302319, IMG submission 203319) | Peat permafrost microbial communities from Stordalen Mire near Abisko, Sweden - Bog_T0_2 | ecosystem: Environmental > Terrestrial > Soil > Wetlands > Peat | place: Sweden: Abisko, Stordalen Mire...
TGGCACTTCGTCTCATCACCCTACAAACGCTTGATGGCCGTAACCCGTTCCTGCTGAAGGCAATCTAGATGTCAATCTCTTTGAGCCGCCGATATTTCTTTCTGGGAGCCGTGGGCACAGCACTCGATTGCTCGCGGAACTCTACGGTTAACCCTTCGCCGGCCCGGCGCGTTTCCATCGTTCGCGCTGCGTCGTACACAGATGACCTAGCAGACGTGATCCGCAGAATTCTCCGCGATCACCAAGTGGATGCAACCGGGAAAAGAATCCTTCTGAAGCCGAACTTGGTTGAATTTAGCGCCCAGGCCCCCATCAATACAAATCCGCTCCTGGTCGCCGCCGCTGTCGATGCCTTCCACTCTCTAGGAGCGGCCCGCGTCACCATCGCCGAAGGGCCAGGGCATCGCCGAATGACTTTGGACATGGCGGAAGCGGCCGGCTTCTTCTCCGCCATTCCCGGATTTGAAGATATGTTTATCGATTTGAATACAGATGACGTTCATCACGTCTCCTTGTCCAATCCGATTTCCGGACTCAAGGAACTGTACCTTCCCAATACCGTCTTCGATTGCGATCTGCTCGTCAGCCTTCCAAAGATGAAAACCCACCACTGGACTGGCGCAACGTTATCTATGAAGAATCTCTTTGGCGTGGTGCCCGGCAGTGTCTACGGGTGGCCCAAGAACATACTGCATTGGGCGGGGATCGATGAATCCATCGTCGATTTGTATCGTCTATTCCCCAGGCAATTCGCCATCGTCGATGGCATTGAGGCTATGGAAGGAAATGGTCCGATCCTCGGCACCTCCAAACACATGGGCCTGATCGTCGCCGGAGAGCACCTTCCGAGCGTGGATGCCACGTGCTGTCAAATCATGGAAATTAATCCTGAGAAAATCCGCTATTTGACTCTATTAAGTAAGCGATCGCCGGGGAGTTGGAAACAAGTAAAACAATGCGGTGAGACGATCGCCTCGGTTCGTTCACCGTTCGCCTTACACCCGGATCTTGAGCGCCTGCGGCTGAAAAGCTAAATAAACATCTCTTCATCTGACGTCACGTGCTCAACAGTCGTCCGCGCGCCGCGACTCAGATGTGAAAACGCCGTCCGTAGACCGCTAATAATCCCGTGAACTTCGCGAACCGGCGAAAGCACGCCGCGCTGCACAATACTCACCGTCTGTTGCACGCGAGTCATAGTATCGTCCAGCACCATTTCGGCCCGCTCCAACTGCACTTTCGCGCGCATCGTCGCGTCGCTTAGCAACTCATCCACCCGCACTAACTGTAACTTGGTGGCATCCAGAATCGCGATGCTGGCGCTTCCGATTTTGCCAAGGTGAAGCTCGGCTTGTTCGACGGTTCGTTTCGACGAGCCGATAATACTTTCGATCTGCGGCCAGGATCCCATTAATTTCGTTCGCAGGTCGCGTGCCACCATTAAGAGACCGACGAGGGCCAGCGCTTGACCTAGCAAAGCGATAGCCGCAATCACCACAAAAACAGCCATGATTGTCAGCAAAGTCGTTTGATTCATTTAAAGCTTCTTTTCCGGCCCTCTCATCGATCAAGGAATCCTAAACGCCATCCCCGGGATTCCCCGCGGACACCGAGCTGGCTGCCGACCGAACGTCTCCCATCGCATCCCGGTAAGCCTGCTTGCCGGCTTCGACGGCGGCGTTCAGAGTCTCCTTGTGACGCGCCACCTGGTGCCGACCCTTCTCGTAAAGTTCGTTCGCCGATTGGCGTACTTCACCGGTGCGCTGCTTCATATAGTCGGTGCCATCCTGCGCCCGATTTTTCAGATACTCCGCTCCGTCGCCCGCTTTATCGGCGAGCAAAGCGCGCGTTTCTTCACCTGAACGGGGCGCCCAAAGGATTCCGGCAGCCACTCCAATGCCAAGTCCCAGTAAGAAGTACCCGAAACCGCTTCTTTCCTCCATCACATTTTCTCCTTGCCTGATTTGAAATAACAGCTTAAATTGCAGTTTACAACTATTTGGACTATGGCAACCAAACAATCGTTTCCGCGAAAACCGCGCACCCGCCCCGCTAAGCTCGGCGAAGATGCCCTTTGGGATCACGCTTTGAAACAATTGAGCCGCCGCGCCCTTTCGGCCAACGAACTAAAGGGCAAACTGTTACAACGGGCCGATGAACCGGCCACGGTAGCCGCGGTCATGCGGAAACTTCTCGAATACGGTTACACGGACGACCAGAAATTTTCCGAGTCGTTCGCGTCGTCTCGTCTACAGAACGAAGGCTTTGGTAAGTTCCGCGTCTTGCGAGACCTGCAAGCGAAGCGCGTCTCCTCAGGCGTTGCCGAAAAAGCGGTGGCGAAAATCTTCGAAGATGCGGATGAAAAGGACCTCATCGAGACCTATCTCGCTCGCAAATACCGATCAAAAGTCCTGTACGATTTTCTGCAAGAGGACAAGAATGTCGCTTCCGCTTACCGGCGGTTGCGCGCTGCCGGTTTCAGTTCTTCTGCCTCGCTGGCAGCTCTCAAACGTCATAGCCAGCGCGCGGCCGATTGGGAAGAGCCGCCTGAATCAGATTAGAATTTCACCTGCGGAACTTTCTTCTCTTCTTCGGTGGTCTTGAAATAGGCATCGTCGCGCTTAAAGCCGAAGATGCCGGCGGCCAAATTCTTTGGGAACAATTCGACGTCCGTGTTGTAATGCTGGACCGCCAAATTGTAATCGCGGCGTGAGATCGCGATGCGGTTTTCGGTACCGGTCAATTCGTCTTGCAGCCGCAAGAAATTCTGGTTCGATTTTAAGTCGGGATAATTTTCCTGCAATACCAGTAAACGGCCGAGCGCACCCGACAATTGGTCGTTCGCTTTAATTTCAGAGGCCCGGTTGCCGCTACTTCCCGCGCCCAGCATCGCGGCCCGAGCATCAGCAACGGCGGTAATCACGCTTTGTTCTTGTTTCGCGTATCCCTTTACTGTCTCAACCAAGTTTGGGATCATATCCGCGCGCCGTTTCATGTCGTTATCCACCTGCGCCCATTTGCCATCAATGTCGTTCTTTTCCGTAACCAGATCATTGCGCGAACTGATCAACGGCATCACAATCAATAAACCCGCAACTACTAAAATCCCAACGCCCACCAGTATGGTCTTCATTGCTCTCCTTTTTCTAAATCATACTCACTTGCCGAGTCCGTCGACAAACCGCACGATCGCATCGATTTCACTTAGATACCCTTCCAACAAGCCCTTTGCACTCTGCCCATCGGCTAATTTTCCGGCCTCGCGCACGGCCAGGATTGAGCGGAACGAGTCCAATTTGCAGGTCATGGCCGTTTCGAGAGCCGCCACTATTTCCAATTTCTTGAAGCGCGGCTCATGACCGCTAAGGATGAGCGCATGCCGGCCCAACACACAAAAAGTTGAAATCGAGTGCGTGAGCAGCTTCAGCAAGTGGTCGGCCTTCCCCAACGCTTCCGCCGCTTTTTGGCGCAAACGAATCTGCTTGCTGCGTAGTTGGTGTTCGACTTGCGTACGGTAGGTCGACGTGTCGATTTGCAAAGTCTCAATCACATCCGCGCCATACAGCACGCGTCGCTGCTCGCGCATATCGTGGTATTCCATCGGGAAGCAATCTGCCGACGTGCGCACTTCTTCCGCAGTGAGCAGCAACGGGGCCGGACTTCCGCTTTCGAGCCACCAATGAAACACGGGTTCCGATTTAGCCAGTTCTTCCGTCGTAATGCGGTCTAGAACGCAAAGAACATTCAGATCCGACATCTGATCCAGACGGTCGCCTGTGGATGCCGAGCCATAGAGGATGAGCGAAACAAGCCGATCGCCGAAAGCCGTTTTAAGGCGTCCGGATAAATCTTTCAGCAGTGCTTCTGTCTGTTCTTGTGTCTTACCAGTCGCCACTTGCACCCCCGCCGCCGGAATCTCCACCGCCAAACCCACCGAAGCCGCCGCCACCATCGGAACCACCGCCGAAGCCTCCCCCGCCGCCCCAACTGCTTCCGCCGCCGCGTCCGCTATTTAAAATACTGCCGAGAAGCAGGCCCGTCCAGAAGCCCGTGCCGCTTCCCCGCCCCCCGCCACCACGCCGGTTCAAAATGGCCACCAACACAAAGATCACGGCAAAAATGATAAACGGCCAAGGAATTCCGCTGCTATCGTCTTGAGGCTGCGTGGGCGGGCGGGGCGTGGTTTCAGAAAAGGAAATCTGTTTGCCGTCGGCAATCTTTGCCGCCAAGGTGCGCACGGCCTGCGTCAACGCGCCGCCATAGTCCCCTTTTCTTAACGGGTCAACCATGGCGCGGCCGGTATCGCCGGCGATTGCATCCGTAATGTAAGGTTCCAGACCTCGACCAACTTCGATCCGCCGTTTGTGATCGTTAATCACCAGCAGGATCAAAAGCCCTTCGTTTGACGCCTTTGGTCCAACGCCCCATTTACGAAAGAGGTCGTTTGAAAATTCTTCGATCGGTTGGCCATCGAGTGACGGGATTGTGACAATCGCGAATTGCGCACCCAACTGTTGTTGAACCTTGACGCAAAAAACTTCCAGCTCCGCTTGATCGGAAGCCGATAGCACGTGCGCCAAGTCGCTCACGTAGCCGGTGGGCTTTGGGATTTTCGATAAATCCACCGCCCCCGCCGCTGCTATCGCCAAAAGGAAAAGGCTAATGGAACGGAAGACTGGCATGGCTTGCTTGAGCTTATCAAGCGGACTCAGTTTTGATCGTGTCCAAGCGGTCCAGGGTGCGCAAGCTTTTGAACATCCATGCCCACAGGCAAACGATGGCAATGGTTCCGACACCGCCCATGACAACCGCAGGCACGGCGCCAAACCATTCTGCGGTGACGCCGGATTCAAATTGCCCGACTTCGTTCGAAGCGCCAATGAACACCATATTCACGGCGCTCACTCGCCCGCGCATGGCATCCGGCGTACTCATTTGAATCATGGTAGAACGGACGATCACGCTGATGGTGTCCGCGCCTCCCAGCAAGAGCAGCATGATTAGAGAGAGTGCGGGGTTGCGCGACAATCCGAAGATTACGGTGAATAAGCCGAAGGCGAACACGCACCAGAACATCGCTAAGCCGGCTCTACGCCGCAACGGCCAATGAGCGATGGTCACACTGGTCAACACTGCACCCAGACCCGGTGCGCTGCGCATAAAACCCAACCCGACTGCGCCCACTTTCAAAATCTCGCGAGCGTAGACTGGCAAGAGGGCGACAGCTCCGCCTAAGAGAACGGCAAACAAATCGAGCGACATGGCGCCCAGCACCAGCTTGTTGTGCCAGATGTAGCGCAATCCGGCCAAAACGTTCTCCTTCATATCGGTAATTTGTTTCGGCTCCCTTGCAGCGGGCTTCACGCGACTGAGTGCCCAGGCACCCGCCAGATACGCCAACATCGCGGTTCCATAAACCCAGATGGGACTGCCTGTGACACCGTAAAGGATGCCACCGACCATGGGGCCGGCGATGGTGGACACCTGGAATGCGGACGAGTTCCAGGTGACGCCGTTTGGAAAGACGCTGCGAGGAAGAATGAGCGGCAGGAAGGATTGAGCCGCGGGCGCGTTAAATGCGCGGACGGTTCCGTTCATCAACAAGACCGCATAAATTGGATAAACGGTTGAGATGTGGTTTAACGCGAACGCGAGCAACAGCGCGGAACAAATAGAAAATCCAAGCGAACACGCAAGCAGAATCCGCTTGCGAGGAACGCGGTCTGAGACATGTCCGGTAATCAGAAACAGGCAAACCGCAGGCAAGAATTGGGCTAGTCCCGCTAGACCAAGATCGAGCGGACGATGTGTAATGGAATATATCTGCCAACCCACGGCCACCGATTGCATTTCGGACGAGAGAGTAGTAAGGAAGCGCGCGAGCAGATAGCGGCGGAAGGCAGGATAGCGAAACGCGGCCCGGCTGTCCGCTGCTGGTTCGTTCATCTATAGTCTTAGCGTAAGTCTTGGCATAGCGAGAATAGAGGGATGGACCACGTACGGCTGGACAAATGGCTATGGGCCGCGCGATTCTTCAAGACCCGGACGCTGGCCGCGCATGCTTGTGAAATGGGCCGGATTGAGGCGAACGGGCAACATGCCAAGGCGGCGCGGGATGTTCGCGTGGGCGATCAGTTGCAGATTAAGAATGACGGCGGTATATTTCAGGTGGAAGTGCTGGGCCTTAGTGATATGCGCGGGCCGGCCTCGGTGGCGCAAACGCTTTACAACGAAACTGAGGCAAGCCGGGAGGCACGGCTCAAACTGGCCGAAGAACGCAGGCTGCTGCCGCGCATTGATATGTTGCACGAAGGTAAGCCTTCGAAACGCGACCGAAGGGTAATTGATCGGTTGCGGGGACGGGGCTAGCGCTGATAAATGCGAAAGCCGAACGCATCGAGCGAGACGAACGGTAACGCCGGTTCGCCGCGCTCAGCGAGCGGAATATCGGCTTCTTTCCAGCGCTGGCCTGCGGCTTCGACGGTTCCGCGAAAAGGCGTGTTGGAAAGATTGACTACCACTAAGAACTCGTCCGGTCCAGAACGACGCAGGTAGCTGACTACATGTTGCTCGTCAGAGTTATGGAGCCAAACCGTTTCGCCTTGTTGGAGGGCCGGGTGATGGCTGCGCAATAAATCCAGCGCGGCGTAAAATTTTGGGTAGTCAGGATGCCAATTCGCGGCGTCCCAAAAGATCTTTTGCGGCTCAAATAGGGCCGGGGCACCCGATTGCGTGGAATCGCCCACTTCCATACCGTTGTAAATCAGTGGTACGCCATCAAGCGTGAACAGTAGCGCCGAAGCGGCGATGGCTCCGTTGTAGCCGTAACGTGTAGTGGCGCGAAGTTCGTCATGGTCGTCGCTGATTCGCATATGGAGGGTATTCTTGGGAAACAATGATCGCTGCTGGTCAACCAGTGCGCGAACGGCGGTGGCCGATTCGCCGTTCATGAAAACATCATTCAGAGTGTGCAGCAACGGCCAGGAATAATCGATATCGAAGGCCTTGAGCATGAGTTCCGGCTTGGATGCTTCCGCTAGAAGGATGATGCCGGGCTTCACCTGATCGAGCTCCGCGCGGGCTTGTTCCCAGAATTGGGTGGGCACCTCGCCCGCGGCATCGCAACGGTAGCCATCCAGATCGAATTCTTTGATCCAATAGACCAGCATGTCGAGCATGTAGCGGCGGAGCTTGGGGTTCGAATAGTCGAGCGCAGCGACATCGGTCCAGTCATATGGATAAGTGATGTTGCCTTGCTTGTCTTTCTTGTAGAACTCGGGGTGAGCCATCATCACGCTGTCCCAAGCTGTATGGTTCGCGACGATATCGATAATCACCTTCATCTGACGGCTGTGAGCTTGTTGGACAAGGCGGTGTAAATCGTCTTTGCCGCCGAGGGATGGATCGATGGCATAATAATCGCGCACCGAATACGGGCTGCCGAGCGTGCCCTTTTTCTTGAGTTGGCCCAACGGATGAATGGGCATGAGCCAGAGGATATTGGCGCCGAGGGAATGCAGTTCGTCCAAGCGGCTGGTTATTCCGCCGAGAGTACCCTCTTGCGAGAACGAGCGCGGGAAGATTTGGTAGATGGTTCCCGACTTGAGCCATTCGGGAGAGACGCGGGCGGGCGCATCTTGACCAAAGCTGAGCGTGACGATGAGTGAGAGAAGGCAAACGATTCGCGTCATAAACCAAGCAGCATAGTATCGTAGCGGATATGTTAGCAAGCGGCGAGCAACTCTGTCTTGTGGTAGGTACTCCTTGTTATGGAAGGCAGGTGACAGACCTGTACGCCGGATCGTTGTTGAAATTGCAGATGGCGTGCTTTCAGCGGGACGTTCAACTGGTGGTGAGGATGATGGGGAGCGATGCGCTGATTACGCGGGCGCGGCAAAATATTGTGGCCGATTTCTTGTCTACGGAAGAGGCCACCCATCTGCTCTTCATTGACGCGGACATCGGGTTTGAGCCTGACCAAGTGTTCCGGTTGATGGAGTTCAATGCTGATGTTTCGGCGGCTGTCTATCCGATCAAGCGGATCGACTGGAACAAGATGCAGGCTTGCGTGGAAGCAAAGCGAACGCCGCTTGAATCTTCGTCGCTTTCTTACATGATTGAGTTTGCGGGAAGCCGCGTGGAAGTGGTGAACGGCTTTGCGAAGGTGGAATACGCGGGCACGGGATTCCTGATGATCAAGCGTAAAGTGCTGATTGACATGGTGGAGCACTATCCGGAGCTGAAGTACGGCCACGATCATAAGCACGAAGACACACGGGGCGGGAGCAAATGGCGCAGCGCACTGTTCAATTGCATGATTGACAAGGACAGCGGCGTTTATTTGAGCGAAGATTTTAGCTTCTGCAAACGGTGGACGGATATGGGCGGTGAAATCTGGGCGGATCTACAGAGCCGGTTGACGCACGTGGGGACGGTTAGTTTCAATGGGGACATTTCGACCCAGTTTGTGCAGCAATGACACGCATGACGACGAGAGTTTTAGTGGGCCTGACTTGGGCGCTGATGCTTTCGGCTCAGGGACAATTGCCCCAACAACCAGCCGCCGGGCCGAAACATACGGTTACCGGCACAGTTAGTAATGCTCTGACGGGCGAGCCTATACGCAAGGCATTGGTGCAGTTGTTCGGCCAAACGCAAATGAGCGCCTTAACGGGGCCGGACGGACGGTTCAGTTTTGAGGATGTACCGGAAGGGCCGGTAGGGTTCAATACACAGAAGCCTGGTTTTTACAATAATCCAAACGAAAGTAAACTGCAGACGGTGGGTTCGGGCAGCAACGACTTTGCGCTGAAGTTGTATCCCGACGCACGAATTACCGGCCACGTTACAGACGCAAATGGCGAGCCGATTGAAGGGGCGAACGTACAGCCAATCCTACAGATGATTCAACAAGGGCGACAACAATGGCAAAGACGCGGGTCGACAACGACGGATGAGGATGGCGGCTTCGAATTCGAAGATTTGCCACCGGGCCATTACCTGATTTACTGCGGCGGACAGGATATTCCGGCGATGAGTTGGAACGCGCCGAGGGAAGTGTATTTGCCGACTTACTATCCGGAGGCTAAAGATAGGACGTCCGCACAGGTGGTGGAGTTACAGCCGGGCCAGGAGTTTTCGGCGGATTTTCATCTGCACCGGGAACGTGGCTATACCGTGAAAGCGCAAGTGAGCGGCCTGCCCGGTAGAGCGGGGCCGATGCTGCAAGATAGCGGAGGCCAGACTTATCGGGGAATGCGTTCAGATCGACAGCCGGGACAGTTTACAGCGGAGGGAGTTCCTTCGGGAACTTGGGTTCTTGCTGTGCAGGCTGGCGACCAAGCGGGACATGTGTTTCAGGCACGCCAGGAGTTTACGATTGACCATGCGGATGTGACCGGATTGCAAGCGCAGGCCTACCCGCAAGTGATGATACCGGTGGTGGTCAATCTGCCAGACAATGAGTCGGCGGAGCCGCCGAAACGGGTGGGGAACGGGCAATTCATGACGCCGAGCACTAATGTCCAAGTTCGACTCATTCCGGATAAACCCTCCGAGGGGCGCAATTACTTCGCGACTATGCAGGGCAACCCGCCGACCTTGCGGTTTATGAATGTGCCTCCAGGGAAATACAAGTTGTCGGTTAGGAGCTTTGGGGACACTTGCCTGGATTCGGCGACGTACGGCGGCGTGGATCTCACGCGCGATGAGTTAGTGGTGGGTCCCGAAGGCGGGGCTCAACCGATTGTTCTTAATCTAGGTTCCGATTGTGCGGTGTTGAAGGTGGGTGTGAAGGCAGAAGGCGTGAATACATTCATAGTGATCGTACCCGCATCCGGGGTGGAGGAACCGATTGCGCAGATGGTGACGGGGCAAGTTACAGGAGCCATTCAAGTCAAAATTTCGCAAGGGACTTATCAGGTTTTCGCTTTTGCAAATATTGAGGGATTGGAATACGCGAATCTGGAGGCGATGCGGAATTACTCGGGGCAAAGCATAACGCTGGAGGCAGGACAGGAGAAAGACATTACGCTGGAAGTGACCGAAAGGAAGGATCACTAGCGTGCCGCGCCTCGTGATTTTGAGCTGTTTCGCCTTGTCATGCTTGGCGCAGGATGCTTACACGATTGCAGGGCGCGTGGTGCGGCATAGCGACCGGCAACCGTTGCGAGGCGTTCAGGTTTCGCTCGCGATGACGAAGGAGGCGAGCCACGAGGTTTCCGTGATCAGCGGGAATGACGGGGAGTTTGCCTTTCGAGGCTTGGCTGCCGGCAGGTATCGGCTGCGAGCCACGGAACATGGGTTGACGCGTTCGTATCAACAGTCGGACGGCTCTTCAACGGCGATTGTAACCGGGCCAAATCTGGATACGGAACACTTGGTCTTCGCGTTGGAACCGCCGGCGAGTATATCGGGCAAGGTGGTGGATGAAGAGAACGACCCGCAGCCTAACTTGCAGGTGTATTTGTTTCGTCAATCGATGGTGGGAGGCAAGTATGAGACTCGCGAAAGGTCGGCCGCGCCGACTCAGACTAGTGGGACTTTTCACTTTCGCAACCTTGAACCGGGGACCTATTATTTGGCCGTTGCGGGACGGCCTTGGTATGCGTACGCCGCCTATGACCAACAACCTCATTCCACGCTCGATGTGGCTTACGCAACAACGTACTATGCGGACGCGACGAGCGCGGAAGGAGCGACGCCGCTGAAGTTGAGCGAGGGGCAGAAGGCTGAGATACAGATGACCGTCCATGCGGTACCGTCGGTACACGTCAAGATCGATGGATTGAATAGGAGAGAGGTTGGCCGGGCGCCCGGGATCATGATTACGCAAGCTGGACCGGGAGGAACGGTGGTGCGTCTATCAATGGCGATGAGGAATTCCGAGATCGTTGGGCTTGCCCCAGGGACCTACACAGTCAATGTGAACGGGGGTACGCAGAAGGTAACGCTCACGGGCGACACGGAGTTGCCAACGGGCGGCTTCATTGAGACGTCGCTGAAGGGCAAGGTCATATTGGAGGGCGAGGAGAAAGCGGGGGCAACTCGCCTCCTGCTGACGAACGATGCAGGGTTCAATCAGCTCGCTCCGCGGACAGGACCAGACGGGACCTTCGATGTTCCGGGAGTTCAGCCGGGGCATTATCGATTGGGGTTTGCGAATGCAGCGGATGCCTATGTAGCCAAAGTTGAAGTGAAAGGCGGAACCTACGTGAACGGGGTATTGGATGTGGCGGCGGGCGCCAACGTGGAGTTGGTGATCACGCCGGGGCACGGATTGACGAGGGTGGAGGGTACGGTAGCGCTGGGGGGCGCGACGGTTCTGCTGATTCCGCTGGATCGCAGCCTGGGTAGGCCGATTGGGCGGAATCAGAGCGATAGCGACGGGAGTTTCTCGATTTCGGGTGTGGCTCCGGGGCGATATACGTTGGTAGCGATTGATGATGTGCAGGGGCTGGCGTATGCGGATCCGGCGGTGATTGCCCCTTATCTGCAGCATGGGCAAGTGGTGACTGTACCTATCAATAAGGTGGGGGAGGTTGAGGTGCAGAAGCGGTTGGAGTAGACTTCTAAGAGACACGCGCAAGACGGAGCTAGCGTTTGCGGTGTATCGAGAAAGGATTTTTCCATGTCTGCTGACAACATAGACCGCCGCGGGTTCCTGAAACAAGCGGGGGGAATTGGCGCGGGCGCAGCCCTCGCATCCAACGCCTTTGCCAAGAGCGCCGCGAAAGTGAATGCCTCGCGGGTGCTTGGCGCGAACGACCGGATCAACATTGCATTGGTTGGTTGCGGGGGGCGCGGATCGTCCGACGCGCGGACGTTCACGCAATATGCGCAAGCCAACAACAACGCATGCCAGATTGTGGCGGTTGTGGACCCGTACGAGAAGCGCAAGAACAAGCAGGCTGAGTTGTACAAGGTCAAGGGCTTTACGGACTATCGGGAAGTGTTGGCGATGCCGGACGTGGATGCGGTGATTGTGGCGACGCCCGACCACTGGCATGCGAAGGTCGCGCTGGACGCGATGGGCCAGGGCAAAGACGTGTACATGGAAAAGCCCATGTGCCACACGTTGAAAGAAGTGCAGGAACTGATTTCGACGGTGCGCGAGAGCAAGCGCGTGGTGCAGGTGGGATCGCAAACGACGTCGGCCGACCAATGGTGGAAGGCGAAGAAGGCGATTGCGGACGGCATGATCGGCAAGATGATCATGAGCCAAGGTTCGTATCACAGGAACTCGTTTGAAGGTGAATGGAACTACGAAATCGACCCGGCGGCGGGGCCAGACGGCAAAGGCGACGACCACATTGACTGGAACATGTGGCTGGGACCGGCACCGAAGAGAGCCTTCGATGCGGACCGTTTCTTCCGGTTCCGGAAGTATTGGGATTACTCAGGCGGTATTGCGACCGACCTGTTCTTCCACGTGGTGGCGCCGCTGAACATCTGTTGGGATAAGCCACAGTACCCGACGAAAGTGTCGGCTTCGGGCGGCAACTATGCGTTCACGGATGGACGAGAAGTGCCGGATACGTTCCACTTGCTGGCGGAATATGCCGAAGGGCACTCGCTGGTGCTGAGCTCTTCGATGGGCAATTCGCAGCACATACCCGGTTTGATCCGCGGGCATGAAGGCACGATCATCATGGTGGAACACGGGCAATTTGAAGGGTCTACGCCGGACATTACGATCAAACCGGAACAAATTCGGCTGCCGAAGGGCGCGGATGGAACGCGGGCGCGCGGGATTTTCCCGGATTACAAGTTCGGCAAGGACGAGATCAAGATTCCGGTTGAACAATATGACATGATGCAGGCGCATATTGGGAACTTCCTGCAATGTATGCGGACGAGAGAGAAACCACATTTGGATGTGGAGACGGCGGCGCATGCGCAGGTGCTGATTACGCTGGCGGTGGAAAGCTACCGCGAAGGCAAAGTCCGGTACTGGGACGAAAAGAACTGGAAAACGACTGATAAGCCGGTGAAGGCGTAAGAAGTTTTCAGTTGAGAGTGGATAAAGGGGCTGCTTCGGCGGCCCTTTTGTTTTCTGTCGATGCTGCTGGCGAGTTGAAAAAGCGCCGGCTGAAAGCCGGACGGCGGCCTTGAATGGCCGATTGCCAATCGGCCGCAGGTTTCCAACCTGCCCTACATTAGTCGCCGCCGCGGGCG
>Ga0302319_10017390_pt1 | contig 13175 bp, 11 predicted proteins | sample Bog_T0_2_FD_203319 | JGI IMG/M metagenome (GOLD analysis project Ga0302319, IMG submission 203319) | Peat permafrost microbial communities from Stordalen Mire near Abisko, Sweden - Bog_T0_2 | ecosystem: Environmental > Terrestrial > Soil > Wetlands > Peat | place: Sweden: Abisko, Stordalen Mire...
TGCCCCCAAACCCCCGGGATATTTACACCAAAATGATATTGGTTTTGGCGGAGTCAGGTCATGAAACATGGGAATCCCAGACGGATGTCAGGCAGCAAGGCAAAAAAAGATTCGCTGTGACGGTTGACTTGGGGGGCCGTCCACATAAAGCTTTCCGCCGTTTTCGCGGCAGCCTTCTGCCTGATGGCAGCCAGCCAGGCCAAGGCTGCCGTCACCCAGACAGGCAGCCTGCTGTGGAGCGGTGACCTTTCTGGATTGGCAACCGATGCGTCGGTCACGCCTGTCGTGATCTCCGCTGCCGGAGGGGTAGGATTCTGGTGGCAGGACTTCTCAGTCACCTACTCGGGCGCGACGTTCTCTGGATCGCCCGCACATGGTGGCGGCATCTGGCCGGGACCATATAACTTCAATGAAATGAATGTCAATACTGGGACAAGCAACTACCTGTTCAGCTACCAAGGCGGTTCGATAACCATGGCGACGCCGTCCCCGGAAAGCTATCTTGGCTTCCTGGTGCAAAGCCCATATGTTGTTTTTGGCACCTGGCAGCCGACCTCGGAGTTCAACGTGACCCTCTACAATGGGAGCGCACTCCTGGGCGAAATCACCTCGGCACAGCTAACCAGCGCGGCTTCAGCCCATGGCTCTGCCTGGATAAACATAGACGTGGCAAACGGAGGGAAGTACACGTCAGCCGTGTTCTCGCTGAATGCCAGTACTGACATCGCCACCGTGCTCGATATTTCCTATGGGACCACCTCGGAATCGCTGAGTGCCGCACCCCTTCCCGCGCTCGCAGGGACCATCCCCGGGTTTGCGGCTGCCGTCCTTGGTATGTTCGGCCTCCGGCGGAGCAGAGGCCGCCGCGCCTGAACATCTGAAGATCCTGAATCTCCGAAGGGCCGTGAACCCGGGATGGCCGCCTGATAACCGGGCGGCCATCCCGCCATGCCGATGGACGCCGCTCCCCTGAAGGAGTGCCTCCCGTGAAGGACGCCGAATTCGCCGTAGGCATGCCGACTTGATCCTGGATGCAGCGATGCGGCCGCTACCGCCAGCCTCTCCGGTCCACCCCGATGGGGACAAGTTCCCCGTGGACTGCGGGCCGCCGCCGGTGATGCCATCCCGGCTTGATGAAACCTTCCACGCCGGTGGAAGGCTCCCCCGTGCGCCTGAAGCATGCAGTTCGGCGGTGGCCACCTCCCGGCGCGTTGGGATCGCGTGAACCGGCGTTGATGGCCTGACCCCGAAGAGGTGACTTCACAGGACCGATGGGCGCAGCGGTCCGCGGGCGGCGGGCCTGATTGGTGGATGGCGACGGTTTCCGGAAGTTTTCGGGCTGTGCCGGGCGGATCGCTCCTTCGACGATGGATGGCTCCGCCGACTTGAAGCGTGGGGCGCCTTCGGTCGCGGCGGGCCGATGGTATCCGCAGGGAAAGGGCGCCGCAACCGCCAAGCGCCCGCACCAAAGCCAAACTTGCCGGCGCCCAGTCGGCATCCGCGCCTTGACCGCGGTGCCCGCTTCCGCCGATACTGTTTCCTTGGTGGCGGGCCTATCCCGGCCAGGAAGTGGAACCACATGGAACGCCGGACAATCGCCGTAATCGGGTCAGCGGGGCGGAGGGACGACGCGGCCAAGGTTTCGCGTGCCCTGTATGACGCGATGTACGGGGAAGCCCTCCGCGCCATCGCCGGGTGGGAAACCCCATCGGGAGAAAGCGGCGGCGCCGCGCTGGCCGACCATCTCTGCGTCAGGGCATTCCTTGACGGCGCCATCCGGGAACTGACCCTGTTCCTTCCCGCCCGGTTCGGGAGCGGTGGCTTCGTTCCGAACCCGGGGGTCCAGTTCAATCCCGGCCGGACGCTGGCCATGCACCACGCCGTGTTTTCCGCCGCATGCGGCATCGACAGCATCGCCGAAATCGCCGAGGCGGTCAGGCGGGGCGCCACAGTCAGGGTTCACGAGGGTTTCCAGCGACGCAACATCGAAGTCGCCGCGGCCTGCACGCACATGCTCGCCTTCACCTTCGGGGAGGACCGGGCGCCTGAAGACCTCTGCCCGGAGGACGAGGGCTACGGAGACCCCGCAGCGGCGGGGCTGAGGATCACCCGCGGCACGGCGCACACCTGGAAAGAGTGCTGGCGCGCCGCGGTGAAGCGGCATGTCAGCCTGACCTGGCTGGGGCGCACACTGGCCTGCGGCGGCCAGCCACCCGTCGATTCCGCACCGGACACGCGGCAGTCCAGGCAGCCCTGACGCCGCCGTGATGGCGGACGGCCCCCGGCGGCGCCTTTGGCGCCGCACCACGCGCAACCAGGATGAAGTTTTTGGATCTCAAGGAAGAATCCCTGATCGGCGGCGAAGTCCGGCGCCATTGGTACTACCGGGCCAAGCTGGCCGCCGTTTCCGCCGCGCTGGGGGACATGGAACCGCGCGCGGCGCTGGACGTCGGATCGGGCAGCGGGTTCTTCCCCAGGGAATTGCTGCGCGCGGGCCTTCTCCGCTCAGCGACCTGCGTCGACCCGGGATATCCCTCCGACCGTGACGAGCGGGCCGGCGGCAAGCCGCTGCTGTTCCGGCGGCAGGTCGCGTCATCGGATGCCGGCCTGGTGATGATGATGGACGTCATCGAGCATGTCGCGGACGATGCCGGTCTGGTGGCGGAGTATGCGGGGAAGGTGGCCGGGGGCACCCGTTTCCTCGTCACCGTGCCCGCCTTCCAGTGGTTGTGGAGCGGCCACGACGAGTTCCTGCAGCACCACCGCCGCTATACGCTGCGGCAGCTGGAGGCCACGCTGCGGCGGGGCGGTCTCCGCGTCCTTGGCGGGAGTTACTTCTTCGGCGCGCTCTTCCCGCTGGCCGCCGTCGCCCGCATCGCCGCCAGGCTGGCCCGCCGTGGCGGGGATCCGCAATGCGGGATGAAAACCTTCGGCCCGGTGTCAAACGCCGTCCTGCTCGGGATATGCCAGGCGGAGATGCCATTCTTCCGGCGGAACCGGATTGGCGGGCTGACGGCAATGGCATGGGCCCTCAAGCCGTGAGGCGCCGGCCCATGCATGGCGGACTGGCCGGCGTCAGATAATCCCGGCCTTTCCGAGAACCGAAAGGCCGCGCTGGCCGATCTGGCCCAGCACCTGCGCAACCTGGTCGTCAGTGATGTATTGGGTCCACCAGGCCCAGACGACCGCCAGCACGACCACGACGGAAGCCGCGACGATCCCGTCAAGAACCCACACCAGCACGCGCAGCGGCAGCGTCACCGCAACCAGGACCGACCAGAGGCGGCCCGGAATTCTGGCCCACCACAGCGCGCCGGCGGCATCGGATGCGGCGCACCCCCGGCAACAGTTTCCATGCGGCGCATCGGCCGCCGGGCCGGGCTGTCCCTGCCTGGCGCCGGGCGGCGCCATCCTGCGCGCGAGCGGCGCGGCAAGCGGCTCGCGCGGGGAAGCGGCATCTTCGGCTGCGCCGTAGGAAACCGCGCGCCGGACGGCGCCGGCCTGCGTGTCCGCCCCGCGGAATGCTGGCGGCTCGCGTTTGCCTTGCGGCCTGACGGTTCCGGACACTGGGCCTTCTCCAAACATGATTGCAGGCAAAGGCCACCGGGCCCGCCACCGGAATATGGAGGCTCGCCACCCGGCTCCGGCCCCGCCGCGTCCGGACGACGATGGGGCAACCGGACATCCCTGTCAACATGCACGTTGGCCACTTTTGCCCTTGCCCGGCGCCCCTGCCGGCCGTACCTGCGCCTGAACGGGTTGATCGCAATCCATCGCCGGGGTAAATTGGCGTCTCATGCGCGCCGCCCGGCGGAGGGCAGGCGGCTGGCAAGGAAAATACAGAGTGTCCCAAGCCGAACGCCGCGTCCGTCCGGGGCGCATTGGCATCTCCGGAACGCTGGTGTGCGCGATCGCCGCCGTGATGGCGGTCTGCTTTCCGGACTGGCCTGTCCTCCCCTCCGCGGAAACCGGTATCCATTCCTGGATGTCGGCTGACGGCATCAGCCCCCTGACCCTGTACGCCCAGTATGCCATCCGCCTGGCCCTGTTCTCGGCCGTCGCCATGCTCGCCTGGAACCGGCGCCGCGACCTGCTGCGCGACGCGGGCAGGGCACGGGACCGGTTCCGGCGCGCGGGGCAAGGAATGAAGGACCGCGCGTGCGGCTGGCTCGCAGCGGCGGTCCTGGCCGGCATCCTGGTCAGGCACGGCCTGACCCCTCCAAACGAGTGGTTCACCCTCTTTTATCACGAAGGGGAGTGGCTGGGCCTGATCCCGACGCTGGAGCAGTGGCCGCACCCGTTGGCGCACATGTTCCTCGAGCACGGGCTGGGTGTCGATGTGCTGCCTGATGCCATTGCCCGCATGATCGTGCCGGACGGGTCGCTCATCGCGGGAGCGCGGGTTGCCAGGATGCTGCTTTTCACGGGATTCTGGTTGGGGCTGTGGCAGGTTCTGGGCCAGATCGTAAGGGGCGCCGGCGTCCGGCGCCCCGGTGCGGGGCGTCTCCTCTGCGTCGCCCTGCTGGCTGCCAGCCTCGGTGTCCTGTGGTCATTCGGCGCCGATCCGGTCGTCGATCTCCCGCTCCGGCGGGAGGTCCTGCTCTTCCAGATGGCGCTCGCGCTCTCACTGGTCCGGCCCGGAGCGCCTCCGGCATGGCGGGCAGCGCTGCTTGGGGCAATGGCGCCTGCGGCATTCCTCTGGAATATGGGGGATGCGGTGACCGGGCTTGCCGTTACCGTGGCCGGAGTCGGCCTGCTCGCGGCGGACTCGCCCATGCGCTGCCTGCGCGCATCCGCCGCCGCCGGGGCCGGGGCCGCCGCGTGCACCCTGGCAATATGGCTCACCATGCCGGAGTTCGCCAGGACGTTGCCGGGAACGCTGCTCTACTGGGGCCGTTACGGAAGGGACATCTGGGCCCATGGCGTCCCCCACCTTATGTTTGACGGGCCGTTCCCCCGGAGCATTCTGGCGGTCCAGGCGGCATGTCTCGCCGCCTTCGCAGTCCGCGCCCGGAGAAGTGGGCTGCGCGCCGCCGCCCGCAGCCATCCGGCCGGGCTTCTGCTGCTGGGGACATCCCTGATCTACATGCGCGTGCCGCTGGAACTTGGCATGCCGCATTACTTCGGCATCGCCGGCCTGTTCGCGGCCCTGGCTGGAATCGAAGCCGTCATGACGGACCGGAAGGCGATCATGGCGGCACTGCCCGCAATGCCGCGGCCAGCCGTGGTGGCGACACTCCTGCTTGCTCCACCCGCCATGTCCGCCGCGGATCCGTGGGGCATGCTGGCAAGGCCCGCCGCGGTCGCGGCCGCCTACTCCATCCCAGACACGGCCCTGCTGTCCCCCGGAACGAGACAGGCGGTGGATGCGCTGCGCCCCCTGTTCGCCGGCCAGAAGTGCACGGTTGTCCTGGAATCATCCGCCGCCTGGCATTACCTGCTGCGGATACCGGGCTGCTCCCGGTTTCTCCAGCCGATCTACGGATCCGCGCCGGAAGCCCAGGAAGAAATGATTTCCGACCTCGAACGGGAGCTTCCGCGCTACATCATTCACGACACGCCTCCCGATGACATTGACCGTGGCCTGCCCCACAGCCAGCACGTGCCGCTCCTTTATGCCTATGTCGGGAAGCATTACGCGCCGTTCACGGAGGCTGGCGGCGTGTCGGTCTGGCGGCGGGCGGACTGATTGCCTGCCGCAGTGTCCTTTGGACGCGTTTTTCCTGACCGCCAGCGCCATGCCCCGGCGGCACGCGGCGGGAGAAATTCTTCCGGCCACGCGCCGCCGCCCATTTTTTGCGGGTTTTGCCGGACTCCGGGGACGCGACGCCGCTTGTGCCTTTCCGCGGAATGCGCGAGGGTCTGGCATCCAGGGAGAATTCCATGCCAGATCAGGACAACGGCCAACTGCCAGAGGCCGCCCGCGGTGGCGGCGTCCCCGCAGTCCAGCCGGAGCTGGCTCCGGCCGAAGCGCCTCCCGACCTCTCCGTCGGGGAGCGCATGGCGCAGCTCGCCGGCTCCGGCCTCGCGGACGGCGCTCCGGACGACGCGGACGAGGCGCTGTTCGACGCCGCGTTCGGCGGGATGGACGGCTTGGATCCGGAGGCCGGAGATGGCGTGGCAAGAATAGCCGCACCCCCGGTCTGCGCGCCGCCGGATGAGGTTCTGGCCGTGCTCGCCGCGGCTGGCAATGGGCCCCTTCCGCTTCTGCCCGGACCGGAAGGGGCACGGCCTCCGGCCGCAGACATGCGGCGCGCGCTTGGCATGTTCCAGATCTCGGAACTCGACGGCTACCTCGACCGGGGGCGCACGGGACAGTCGGTGCGCGCGCTCGGCCGGATGATCTTCGGCAGGCTCCCCTGTTTCGTCCGCCTGGGCGAGATGAGCCGGAGGGCAGGCCAGGATCCGCTTGGCCAGGTCTGGCTGATGACCACGCTCGCCAGCATGCAGCCGCGGCCCGGACCCGGGCGCGGCGAGCTGGCGGTGCCGGGCGCGCCGGCCGGGGATCCCGCCCGCGCCAGGATTGATGCGCTTGCCGCCTGGGTGCGCGGGCCCGCTGGCGGCATCCTGGTGGACGCGGCGGTCCTCCGCTTTGCGGCGATGCCAGGCTACAGCGCCAACGTGATGCTCTATGCCACCGAAGGGCACACCTACCTTCTGGTTGAGGAGCGCCAGCGGAATGGTGCCCCGGTATCGGCCCTGTATGCGTACAGCTTTCCGGGCGGGATGCAGGTCTACCGCCAGGGCGACAACGCGCGCCGCCCCCTTGAGCGGCTTGGCGCCCCTGACGCGGACGGACGCCGCCAAATCACGGTCGAGCACATGCCCGTACCGGCCGCCGCAGACGCCGGGCCGGTGCCAGCCGCGGTGCCTGCGGCCCTGCCTGCGCAACGCCAGGCGGCCGCAGCGGTCCCCCAGGGTCCGCATCCCCAGCCGGAGCGGCCCCAGGCGCGCCGCGCAGCCCCTGCCCCGGCTGCTCCGCAGATGCCGCCGGCCATGCCGCCGCGCGGCCCGCGCGCGGATGGCGCCGCTCCCCGCGCGGCGCCGCGGTCCAACGCGATTCAGGAATTCCGCGCAGCCGGATTCCTGCCATGCGGCACGCCGGACGGGCCCGCGCTCCAGCGCCAGACCCCGGACGGCGGAAGCGTCCTGATCCTCGGCGACGGACGCTCCCTTGCGCTCGCGGCGCGCTTCTCGGTCCGTTTCCTCGGGCCGGACGGCAGCGAGGTGGAGCGTGACACCGCGGACGGCGCCGAGGCCGCCCTCGAGTGGGCGGACGAACGCGCCGTCACGGCACCCCGCCCGTAAGCGCTGACCGGGGGCGGATTGTGGGTTGACAAGGAAAATCTGCAGGCCGATACTCGTCCGCTAGAAGCTGGCGATTGGAGCGGGCGATGTCGGACGAGACTGCGGGACGGAGGCTGTCACCCTATTACCCTCCGTCCGACCGTGCCAGGATCTACACCGTCCTCTCCGCCTACCTGGAGGCCGGCCTCGACCCTGACCGCGGCGCGGATGCCCTGTTCGAGGCAGCCAGCGGACGGCCGTCGGCGGAGTCGCTGGCCGAACTGCTGACCAGGCTGCACGGGGAAAAGGGCCACCTCGGAGAGCGCCTCCTGAGGGCGTTCAAACAGGTTTCCCCCGTTGAGCAGGCACTGCTGGCCGCGCTCTCCAGCCTGACCGGCAGGGATGCCGCGGCAATGCTCCTGCACGCGGCGGCAGCCGCCTCGGCAACCCCTTCGCATTGAGGAATCGCCGTGATCGCATCACTGCGCGGACGCGTGGCTGGCAGGACCGGCGGCTCTGTGGTCATTGACGTCGGCGGCGTCGGCTATCTTGTCCAGGTCTCCGCGCCGACGATGGCATTCCTGGGCGAACCGGGTGACGAGGCGCTTGTTCTGGTGCATACCCTGGTCCGCGAGGACGCCATCACCCTGTTCGGTTTCAGCGAACCCGACGAGCGCGATGTTTTCCTGATGCTCCTCGGTGTCCAGGGAGTCGGGCCACGCCTGGCGCTGTCCATCCTTTCGGAACTCCCGCCCATCCAGGCGCTTGCGGCGATCGCGGGGGACGACCGCCGGGCGCTCTGTGCGGCGGACGGGGTCGGGCCGAAGCTCGCCGCCAGAATTGTGTCGGAACTGGCGGACAAGGCCGTGGCCGCCGGCGCGCGACCTGCGGACGTTACCGCGCGCGGCCCCGGCGCCGGCTCGCCCGCCGCCGAGGAAGCACGCCAGGCGCTCATCCATCTCGGATTCCAGCGGCTCGAGACAAGCCAGATGCTCGCGGCGGTAATGGCGCAGCGCGATCCGCCAGCCGACACCGCATCCATCGTCTCGGCCTGCCTGCGCGCGGCGAACACCAGGGCGGCCTGACAGGGGTCTCCGGGTGTTTCCCGGGCGCGTCCGGCCGGCACCGGCGGCATTGGCGGCTGGCACGGCACAGTTTGCTTGTTAACCCGGGAGATGCCCGTTAGGATGCCCGCGCCAGCAGGACATGCCCTCCCAGGACGGAGCGCCGACACAAGGAAACAGTAGAATGAAGCGTTTGCTTCTTGCGTCCGTCGCCATGGCGGCCATGTCAGCTCCTTCGTTTGCACAGGGAATCAGCTTTGACGGGCTGCGGACGGACCTGGGCAACGGCCCCATCGCGGATCGCCCCGGCGAGGCGTTCCCCGGCGGCAGCATGGAGTCCGCCGGCGGCGCCGGGCCTGGCGCCTTCACCGTTTCCGGCATCACTTTCGAGCACCTCCGCGCTGGCGCCGGGGGCGGTTTCCCGGGGCAGGCGGCACGCCCCGGCGGCGGCACGGCCGGGGCCGTGTTCGACGACACCTTTGTCCTCGCGCGACGCGCCGGCTACCTTGTCAGTCCGAAACTGATGCCTTACGGCTCCATCGGCTGGGAGGTTTCCCGTCCCGACAGCGGCTTCCTGCCCGCCACCAGAGACGATTGGCACAACGGCGTGCGTTTCGGCGCCGGCGCCGAGTACGCGTTCACGGCCAGCGTCTTCGCGCGCGCGGAATTCGACTACACGCGCTTCGCCGCCGAGGGCAACGGCATGGCGCCCGACCGCACCCAGGTGCTGCTCGGAGTCAGCTACCGGTTCCGCTGACGGCGCCGCGGGGGAAGGCCAGGGGCTGCCCCGATCCGCGCCGCCGGCGTCCGCCAAACCCCTGAAATGGCGTTGCCTCCGGATCCGCCGGTGGCCATTGCCCGGCAATGCCCGGGCTCTTTCTCCCGGCGCCGGCCATTGGCAAGGAAATTTGCAACCGCCATGTCCATGGCCAGCGCCATGGAGAGGAATTCAGGTTTCCAAACCTGCGCCAGCCGCATAGCATCGGATTTGCCGCCCATCCGCAGAACCAGTCGGGAAGAAGAAATGCCAGGCACGACCGGCGGGCGCCAGCCGCCCCTGCACGCCATTCTCGCCGCGGCGATCGGCATCGCGGTGCTGCTGGCCACGCTGCCGGCCGGTTTCGTTGCCGGCACCTCGGATTATTGGCGCAGCCCGGGCCTGGAGGGCATCGACGGCATGGCGGCCCTGACCGGCCTGCGCTATTTCCTTGCCGACGTGTGGCGCTTCCCGCTGCTGGACATTCCCAACCTCGGCGCTCCCGGAACCAGCGCGGTCTACACCGATTCCATTCCGCTGCTGGCCATTGCGATGAAGCTGCTCGGGATCAGGGACGTGAACCCCTATGGCTGGTGGGTTGCCCTCAGCTATGTGCTCACGCCCGTGGCGGCGGTCCGGGTCGCCCGGCTCATCGGCGTCCGCAGCGTGGCCGGAGCGTGCGCGGTCGCCATCTTTGCGGCGACGCTGCCCGTTTTCCAGCTCCGGGTCATGCACGCGACCCTGACCGCGCAGTTCCTCATCCTGGTTGCGCTCGAAGCATATTTCCGGCGCGCCGCCGGACGGCCATGGCGGTGGCTGGAGGCCCTGCTCCCGGCGTTCGCGCTGGGCATACATCCCTACATGCTGGCGTTCTGCCTCGCTCCGCTCGCGGCCGGCGCGGTGTCCTCGTGCGTCCGGGAGCGGACTCCCAGGAGAGCGGCGTCCGCGATGCTGCCACTGCTCGCCGGCCTGGCCGCCGCCGCCGCGCTCGCGGTGGCCATCGGCATCCACTCGCCGCACCTGGGAGCGGAGCGGGAGTGGGGAAACTACTCCGCAAACCTGCTGTCTCCGTTCTGGCCCCGCTTCAGCGCCATATCCGCCATGCCGTTCGACGCGGTCGCGAACCCGTCCCAGGCGGACGGATGCCTGTGGCTCGGGTTCGGCGTGGCCGGGCTGGCGTTCCTCGCCTTCGTTTCACTGGCTGTTCCGGAAAACCGCGCCGCGCTGCGCAGGCACCGCGCCATCATCGTCGCGGCCATGGCCTGCCTTGCCTTCGCGGTGACGACGCGGCCGTCCTTCGGTCCCTGGACGTTCGGCTTCTACCCGGAGCCGTTCGCACCCGTGCTCGAGGCGTTCCGGGCCAGCGGCCGCTTCGCGTGGGTCGCGGCATGGCTGCTTGTGGTCGGCGGCGCCGCCATGGCCTGCCGCCTGCCGCGCGGCGGTGCCATGCTGCTCGCCCTCGCCCTGCTCCAGGCCTACGACACCGGACCGGCGCGCGACGAGGCGTTCCGGTCAGCGACAGGCATCCGCGCGCAATCCCTGCCGCACGGCCAGATGGGGCCGCTGTTCGCGGATGCCCGGAAAATCGAGGTCCACCCGCCTTACGACTGCATAACCACACCGATTGCGCATGATGTCTCCATTGAGATCATCCTTCTCGCTTCGGAAACCAGCACGCCCATCGATTCCGCCCGCACCGCCCGCAGGCCCACCGACTGCCAAGCCGCAGCCGCCAGCGGGGCCCGCCCCGGCAGCGAACCCGGAACGCTCCGGCTGTTCCTTGACATCGGCGAGCCGCGGACCCCGGATGACGCGCGCCCTCCGCAATGGACCGCGCAGTGCCGCACGTTTGCCGTCGCCGGCGGCGGAGCGGTCCGGGCGTGCGGCGGCTAATGCGCTGAGTCCCGCGCGTGGACACCCCAGCGCCAGGCCCGTCCGCATGCACGATCCCGGACGGTCAGGCCCAGTCGGGATCGTGCATGCCATCTTCAGCGGTGGTTTGCCCTGCACATTGCCGCCGGCTGCGGCGGACAACAGGCATGTCCCGGCTTGGGCGAAAGCAGGGACTTGCAGGAACCCTGCGGAGGGGTCTGCCTCCGTTCCCCTGCGCCGCAGCCCGGACCTCCCGGAATTCCTGATCTGCCGGGAAGCTGTTGCATGCAACATCGCCGTCACCGGCGCCGGACGCCAGCCGCGGGGGATATCCCCGGACCGGACGTCAGCGGCCGTCATGTCATCCCCGAAGCCTTGAAATCCAGCGGCGGCGCGGGTTATGGCGGTCGGGCGGGTTCTTGATGTCTTCCCATACGCGGAGGACACAGTAGCCGCACAGCAAGGTCAGCCAGAACATGCCGACCATCTCCAGGCGGGCCATCTGCTGGTCGCGGAGGAACCTCTCGGCGCTGGGCTCCGCCGCCACGCTCATCAGGCCAAGCCCGAGCACGACCACGGCGGAACTCAGCCACACGCGCTGCGGCGTGCGCGCGAAGGTGACGGCAAGCAGGATCATCACAAATGCGGCATTGACGGTGAACACCAGAACCCCCAAGCGGATGGCGAAAAGGAATCATTGCTTGCCCACGCGCCGAGTTCAAGGAAATACGGCATCCTCCAGGCGGCCCTCATGGCGCCGCGGCGGAACGGCTGTGGATTTCCCCCTTTCCCGGAACGGATTCCCCCTGTATCCAAGCCGCCGTCCCCAGGAGAACAGGCATGGACCGCGGAATATTGGGCATTGCATGCGGGCTGCCCCTCTGGCTGGAGGAGCCGCCTGACGAAGGCAGGCTCCGGGAAGCCCTCGACGCCATGGCCCGCCTCTCGGGCCGCAGCCCGGCAGTGCCGCCGAGCGCCGAGGAAGCGTACTGGATGGGAAAGGATCTCCTGACGTCCGGCAGCCGGAAGGACGCCGACCGCGGACGGTGCTGGCTCTGGGTGTCGGCCTCCATGGGATTCGCCCCGTCCGTGCATGAGCTCGCGAGCCAGATCAGCGAAGCGGGGCCGGGGACCAAAGGTGCTCCCTCCGCAGCGGTCCTCGTCGGGCTCGTCGGCCGCTGGCTGCGGCTTGCGATGCCTGCCCGCTCCGCCGGCAAGCCTCCCGTCCACGTCCACGTCCGGGACACCGCGCATGCGGGCATCGACGATGCCGATATGGATTCTGCCATGTTCGAAACCCCGCCGGGCCACGACACGCCGGAGCCGGACGGCACCGTGGTTGTGGAACGCATCGGCGACCCGCTCAGCCGCGAGGGGCGCGACATCGCAAAGCGCTTCCAGCACCTGATCGGCTTCCCGCAGCCCTTCAAAGGGTTCCTGCCGGATCCAGGCGCCCTTTCCCGCGACTTTCTCGGGTGCTTTCCGTGGGCCACCGGACTGGCCCGTTACATGCGCGGGCAGTTCGCCCTGCTGCGGTCAGCGGGGCACACCAGGCTACGGCTGCCTCCCCTGCTTCTTGTGGGACCTTCCGGCTGTGGCAAGACGACCATGCTGGAATGGCTGGCGAGCTACTGCGAGTTCGCGTCCGTCACGATGCCCATCGGCGGCACCCACGACAGCGCCGGACTGAGTGCCGTGTCCCGCGGCTGGCAGACCGGGCAGCCCAGCGCCCCGGTCATGGCCATCAGTGAGCACGGATGCGCCAATCCCGTGCTGATCCTGGACGAGCTCGACAAGGGCGTTTCCGACCTGGCGGGCCGGAACGGCAGCACCATGGGCGCGCTGCTGGCCATGCTCCAGCCGCCTGCCGACGGCTACCGTGACAGCTACCTGCTGGCGCCTGTCGACCTCAGCAACGTCTCGTTCATGGCTACCGCAAACTCCCTGGCACCCCTGAGCGACCCCATCCGCTCGCGCTTCATCATCCAGCCCGTTCCGGCGCCCACGGAAGAGCATTTCGACGTCATCCTGGGCGAGGTCATCGAGAACGAGGCGGGCAAGCTCGGAATCCGGTCCGAGCTGCTGCCCTGGGTCATGGCGGATGACCGGCGGTGGCTCCGGACGGCTTTCGTCAAGTCAGGCTGCAACATCAGGCGGTTGGAGCAGGCATACAGGATCCTCGCGGGAGACCGCGC
>Ga0302319_10017391_pt1 | contig 13174 bp, 14 predicted proteins | sample Bog_T0_2_FD_203319 | JGI IMG/M metagenome (GOLD analysis project Ga0302319, IMG submission 203319) | Peat permafrost microbial communities from Stordalen Mire near Abisko, Sweden - Bog_T0_2 | ecosystem: Environmental > Terrestrial > Soil > Wetlands > Peat | place: Sweden: Abisko, Stordalen Mire...
GGATTGGTGGGGGCGGATGATTGCGCCGTCGAACAAGTCGAGAGAAAGACAAGAATAGAAACGCACAGAAGGATACGTGTTTTCAAGGTAAAACCCCTGGGACGAAGATTAGAAACGGACCGTACAACGCGAACGACGAGTTTACACCCGCCGGGTCGCTTGCGCCTGCTGCCCGCGCCGCGCGCGGATTCCCGCCCGGCGTACAATATCTGTGTGGCTGACGCTCATCGCCAGAACGATTCCGTCCACAAGCAGCGGCATTCGATTTACGCCACGGAAACCTCCGGCCTGCTGTTGATTGCCCTTCTGCTGCTCGTCCTCACCTTGGTCCGCTATTGGCATGTCATTCACTGGAGCGTGCGCTGACTGTCGCTTCGGCGCCGGCTGAGCCGCTGCTGGTGGTCGTCCTCGGCCCCACGGCCAGCGGCAAGACCGCTCTCTCTCTGGCGCTGGCGGAGCGCTTTCACGGCGAGATCGTCAACTGCGATTCCGTCGCCATGTACCGCGAGTTCGACATTGGAACGGCCAAGCCCACGGCTCTCGAACGCGCTCGCGCGCCCCATCACCTGCTCGATTGCGTTGCCCCGAACAGCCACGTGACCGCCGGTGATTATGCCCGCCAGGGGCGGCAAGCGCTCGATGAGATCAAAGCCCGGCGAGGCTTGCCTATTCTTGTGGGTGGAACCGGACTTTACCTGCGGGCGCTGCTGGAAGGACTTTTCCCCGGACCGCAGCGCTGGGAAGAATTGCGCGAGAGACTGCGGGAACGAGTCGCCAGTCGCGGCTCGAATTATCTTCATCGCATGCTGCGGCGCCTGGATCGGACTGCTGCGGAGAAGATCCATGGCAACGACACGCCCAAGCTCATCCGCGCTATCGAAGTTTGCCTGGCATCGAAGCAGAAGATGACGGACCTGTGGCAGCAAGGTGGGCGCGATGCGCTGCGCGGCTTTCGCATCCTGCGCCTCGGCCTCGATCCCGATCGTCAGGCTTTGTATGAGCGCATTAACCTGCGCGCGAAAAAGATGTTCGAAGCCGGATTGATTGAAGAAACAAGGGGCCTGATGGAAAAATATGGCGACGCGGCTGGTCCGCTGTCGTCCCTTGGCTATCGGCAGGCGGTGCAATTCTTGCGCGGAGAACTGACGCGCGAGCAGGGGCTGCAAGCGGCTCAGCAAGCGCACCGCAACTACGCCAAACGGCAGATGACCTGGTTTCGGCGGGAGCCGAAGGTGCACTGGCTGCGCGGGTTTGGGGACGAGACGAAAATTCAGAGTGAGGCTGTAGCCATTACGCAAGATGCACTCGCCACGAATTTTCGCGGATGAAGACGGATAAACCCCTCGGACGGACGCTTTGCTTTCTGCTATCGTTTTCTGATGCAGCGCAGACTTGCCGCCCTACTCTTCACGCTTATTTTCGTTGCCTCCGCGTTCGCCAAAGATAAAGACAAATACCAGCGCTCCGGCCCCATTCACTTGACCCCCGCCGGGGAAAAATGGGCCGAGAAGACGCTGCATAAGCTGACCCTCGAAGAAAAAGTTGGGCAGGTGTTCATGATCTGGTGCCGCGCCAGCTTTCTGAACGTGGAGAATCCCGAATACCTGCAGCTGCGCGAGGCCATGCAGAAATATCACGTGGGCTCCTTCGCCATGACGGTGCATGTGGATGGCCCGTATCTTTTGCGCAGCGAACCCTACGAGGCTGCGGAGTTGCTGAACAGGCTGCAAAGCGAATCGAAGCTGCCGCTGCTGTTCGCCGCCGATTTTGAACGCGGTGTCTCCATGCGGCTGATGGGAACCACAGTGTTTCCGCACGCCATGGCTTTCGGCGGAGACGGCAAGATCGAGGACGCCGAAAGCTTTGGGCGCATAACCGCCGAAGAGGCGCGCGCCATCGGCATTCATTGGAATTTTTTTCCGGATGCCGACGTGAACTCGAACCCCGCCAACCCCATCATCAACACGCGCTCGTTCGGAGAAGATCCCAAACAGGTCGGCGATCTGGTCGTCGCTTATATCAAGGGCGCGCATGAAGCTCGAATGCTCACCACGGTCAAGCATTTTCCCGGTCACGGCGACACGGCGACGGATTCGCATCTGGGCGTGGCCAGCGTCAACGTAGACCGCGCGCATCTCGATTCGATCGAACTGCCGCCGTTTCGCCAGGCCATCGCCGCGGGGGTCGATGCGGTGATGGTGGCGCACGTCACCGTGCCCGCGCTCGATTCCGATCCTAACCACGTGGCTACGATTTCGCCCGAGATCGTCTCCGATCTGCTGGAAAAACAGCTCGGGTTTAAAGGCATCGTCGTCACCGATGCGCTGGACATGGCTGGACTGACGCATCTTTTTTCGAGCAACATCGGCCGCGCCGCGGTGGAGGCGTTTAAAGCGGGCAACGACCTGCTGCTCATCCCCGCCGATTTTCCTGCCTCGTACAACGCCATGGTTCAGGCGGTAAAGTCGGGCGAGATTTCGCGGGCGCGGCTCGACCACTCCGTGCTTAAGATATTGAAGACAAAGGCCTCTCTCGGACTGCAAAACGCCCGCATGGTTGATGTGGACGCCGTCGCCGATGTGGTGGGCAAGCCGGCGAACCTGGCTTTCGGCCAGCAGGTGGCGGATTCAGCGGTCACGCTGGTGCGCGACAATGGCAAGGTTTTGCCCCTCAAATCTTCGGTTAAGAATGGGGGAACTACCAAGGCTGCGCTTCCGTATACAACACAGGAAGAGACACACAATCAGGTGGTCGCTGTGCTCTTCTCCGACGACGTGCGGACGGATTCCGGACGCGCTTTTGGCCGCGAATTTCGGGCGCGAATTCCGGACGCGCGGGTGATTTATGTGGATCCGCGCATTGCCGCGGGCATGAGCGACGAAGTGCTGAAGGCGGTGGACGAAGCCCAGAAGGTAGTGGCCGCTGTCTATGTGGTCCCGGTGGCGGGTAAGGTGGGGAATACGGTGGCGATGGCGGATGCGACCGGGACGCTGCTGCAGCAGGTGTTGGATCGCGGGGCGGAGAAGACTGCGGTCATCGCCATGGGAAATCCGTATCTGGCCGCGGACTTCCCGAAGATCGAGACTTATCTATGTACGTTTTCCAACGCCACGGTTTCGGAGCAGGCTGCAGTGAAGGCGCTGTTTGGGGAGATCGCGATACGCGGGCATCTACCTGTGAGCATTCCGAGTGTTGCCCAGCGGGGTGCGGGGTTGGAGCGTCCAGTGCAGGTTGTTGGCGGAGGAGTTGAACATGCGCAGAAATAAATATTCGTCATGGGTGGGAGCAGCGGCCGCGGCCAGTTTGGCGGGGTTGCTGCTTGTGCCGGCGTGCAGCGTGAACGTGAAGAAAGAAGCCAACGGCGAAGACAAGCAGGTGGATATCAAGACTTTCGGCGGCGGCATTCACGTGTCGAATGACGCCGACGCAAATGATGTCGGCTTGGCCGTCTACCCCGGCGCGCGACTCAAGCCTAAGAATTCCAGCGGCGACAACAAGAGCGCCAACGTCAACCTCTCCGGCTTCGGCTACAGCTTGAAGGTGGTGGCGCTGGAGTACGAATCGGACGACGCACCCGCCAAGATCCTCGCTTTTTACAGAGACCAGTTGAAGAAGTACGGGAACGTCCTGGAATGCCACACTACGAGTCTGGACCTCGATATGAAAATGGGATCGCATGGTGACAAGAACGAGTCGAACGAGTTGACCTGCGAAGGCGACCATGGCAGCAACGTGGAACTCAAGGTGGGAAAGAAGGACGACCAGCACATCGTAGCCGTGGAGCAGGAAGGCAAAGGATCGAGCTTCTCGCTGGTCTATGTGCGCACGCATGGCAAGGATGCGGAGATTTAGGGTGGGGGATTTGTTCGCGATAGGCTTCGTGATTGACAAGGAGAGATTATGTTTCGACCCATGTTCGCGGTAGCGTTCGGAATCGCCATTTCGATTCCAAGCTTTGCGCAGTCGCAAAAGCCGGACAGCAATGAGAACGAAAACTTCGATGTCCGCAGTACGGTGGGCGATCTGCATCTGGGCGCCGATGCCGACGCGCGAAAGGCTGGGCTGCCGCTTTATCCTGGGGCGCGGGTGCACCGCGATAAAGAAAATAGCGATGCGGTCAACATTGGAGTTCTCACCGAGGCGTTCGGATTCAAACTGGTGGTCGCGAACTACGAATCCGATGACGCTCCCGGCAAGGTCATCGATTTTTATCGCGATAAACTGAAGAAGTACGGCAAGGTGCTGGAGTGCCATTCGAAGAAGCACGGCGGCGATGTAGACATGAACGATGACGACGACGACAAAGACTCCAAGAAATCCAAAGAACTCAAGTGTGAGGGCGACAACAGCGGCCCGGTCACCGAACTGAAAGTTGGCACGGAGGACAACCAGCGCGTGGTTGCGGTTGAACCGGCGGACCACGGCAGCGGCTCGACCTTCGCCGTGGTCTACGTGCACGCGCGCGGCAAGCAGGGCGATATCTAGAGGAATCGGCGTCTTCCATCAAGTCGCACCGGCCACGCGGCCACGCTTCCTTGCGCCCGCGCACATCGTGCGTTACCTTCAAGCCAGCCCTTCTTTGAACTCAGATGGACCATCCCTGCTACAAGTGCGGGCATAGCACCGAAGACGGCAAGGCCTTCTGCGCAGAATGCGGCGCGCCGCAGATTCGCGTGGCCGTGGCGGAGGTGGTAGCGGAACCCGTGCCCGCAGGAGGGGGATCCGCGCCGGCGCTTCCTTTCGAGGCGCAGCCGGCGCCGCGCGACCTTGCAGCAAACCTCGGGTTGCTGGGCCGGTCTTACGCGGCGCGGTCGTGCGCTCTCGCGGCCATGGTCGCGGTTGTGCCCATGTTTTTTGGACTGAATCCCTTCCTGACGGCGCTGGCCACGGGATTTCTGGCGGTGGCATTCGCGCGGCGCGTTCCCGGGACCGTACCCAATGCGGGGTCTGGAGGCCGACTGGGTGCGCTGAGCGGCCTGCTGCTTTTCGCCCTGTCGACCATTCTCGAGATGCTGGCGGTAACCCTGCTTCACAAGGGGGCGGAAATTCGCAGCGAAATGATGGACAAGATCCAGCAGGCGGCCTCACGCTATCCCAGTCCTGAGGTGCAGCCGTTTCTCGACTTTGTCAAATCCCCCGGCGGCTTTGGGTTCATGATGGTGGCTTCGCTGGTCTTCGGGCTGGTGGCTTTTGTGGTCTTGGGAAGCTGTGGCGGGGCCTTGGGCGCGGCCTTACTGGGCCGGCGCGATCGACGGTAACGAATCCGTTTTTTCGAGGCAAAGCTTCGCGGCTGCTGTACTTCCTGGGAGTCCGCCAAGTGGCATGGCTTGTCCGGGGCTTGTTCTCCGGCTTTCTAGCGGTAGTGGTGCAGCTTGAATAACATTACATTTTGTCACTCCGAACCGGCGTTCTTTGCCGGTGAGGAATCTGCTGTTGGCCTGGCCAAAAGCAGGTTCCTCGCGCGATAAAACTGCGCTTCGGAATGACCAATCTCTCAAGCTGCACCACTACCTTCCCAGCCTTGCCCTTGCCGTAGCTGGCGCTGCGCGCGTATGATGCACCGTTTGCATTCTTACGCCATGAACAAAGCGGCGCGGGGTTCGCTGCTCGGAATCGAGCACATGGAGGGCAAGGATATCCTCGCCTTGCTGAAGCTGGCGCGGCGGATGAATCCGCAGAAGCCGCGGCCGCTGTTGCGCAACAAGCGTATCGTGCTTCTGTTTTACGAAGCTTCCACGCGCACGCGGTCCTCCTTCGAGATCGCCGCCAAGTCGCTGGGCGCGATCACCACGCTGGTGCAGTCATCTGGGTCGAGCATTGAGAAGGGCGAGTCTCTGCTGGATACCGGTTACACTCTGCGCGCGGTCGGTGCGGATGCCATTGTTCTTCGTCATCCGTGTGCCGGAGCGCCGCACCTTATGGCGAAGCACCTGGATATTCCAGTCATCAACGCCGGAGACGGCATGCATGAGCATCCTTCGCAGGCTCTGCTCGATGCCTTCACCATTTTGAAGCACAAGAAATCGTTTAAAGGCTTGCAGATTGCGATCATCGGCGACATCTACCACAGCCGCGTGGCGCGTTCTGCCTGCCATCTGCTGTCGAGATTCGGGGCGAAGGTGACGCTGTGTGGTCCGGCTGAGTTTGTGCCGGAGGTTGCGGCTACGCTCACGCCGGGGCTGCGCGTTTCGCGGCATGTGGAAGAGGCAGTGCGCGGAGTGGACGTGATCATGCTGTTGCGGGTGCAGAAGGAGCGCCTCGGCGGGCAGAAGATTGGGCTGCAGGAATATATTGCGCATTATCAGCTGACCCCGGCGCGGCTGAAGCTGGCCAAGCGGGATGCCATCGTGATGCATCCCGGGCCGATCATTCGCGGCCTTGAGTTGACGGCGGAGATCGCCGATGGGCCGCAGTCGGTGATCATCGACGAGGTTCACAACGGAGTTCCGACGCGCATGGCGATTCTGGCGCGGGCGTTGGGGAAGGCGAAATGAGCCACGGATTTTCACGGATCAACACGGATTGAAATCAATGATCAAGGACAAATCCAAACCGGGGTCGCTGCTGATTAAAGGCGGCCACTTGATCGATCCCGCGGCCAAGATCAACGCGCCCATGGATGTTCTTCTGCGCGACGGCCGCGTTGCCGAGATTGCTCTACCGAACAAGATTCGTGGTGGCGCCGACGAGAAGTTCGATGCGCGCAGTCTGATTGTCGCTCCGGGATTCATCGACCTGCACGTTCACCTGCGCGAACCGGGACAAAGCTACAAAGAAACCATCGCCACCGGCACGGCTGCCGCAGCAGCCGGGGGGTTCACTTCGGTCTGCACCATGCCGAACACCGCGCCGGTGGTCGATACCGCCGAGTGGGTGGCGTGGCTGAGGCATCCGGAGCGCGGAGCTGTCGTGAACATCTTTCCCATCGCTGCGGCCACGCGGCTCTCGCGCGGTGCATCACTCACCGATTTTTCTGCTCTACAACGCGCCGGTGCCGTGGCCGTCACCGACGATGGCAAGCCTATTCTCGACGACGAAGTGATGCGTGCGGCTCTGCGGCTGGGCGCAGAACTGAATCTGCCGGTGGTGCAGCACGCGGAAGATACTCGCCTTACTGAAGGTTGCCCGATGCACGAAGGCCCGACGAGCTTTCGCCTCGGACTGCGCGGCATGCCGGCTGCGGCAGAAGCCGGCGTTGTGGATCGCGACGTCAATTTGGCGCAGCAGATTCGCGAATCTCGCCTGCACGTGGCGCATCTTTCCACTTCCGATGCGTTGAAGGCGGTGCGCCGCGGCAAGCGCGCCAAGGCGCGCGTTACCTGCGAAGTCACTCCGCACCACTTCACGCTGCTCGATGAAAACGTCGGTGAGTATGACACAAACTTCAAGATGAACCCGCCGCTGCGCTCGGCATCCGACCGCGAGGCGATTCTGGTCGCGCTCGCCGATGGCACCGTCGATGCCATCGCCACCGACCATGCGCCTCATGCCGCCCACGAAAAGCAAGTCGAGTTCGAACGCGCTGCCTTCGGCATCACTGGCCTTGAGACTGCGCTCGCGCTGGCGATCACGAAGCTTCACCGCGAGCACAAGATTCCTCTGACTCGCATCGTCGAACTTTTCACCGCTGGTCCCGCGCGCGTCTTCGACCTCCGCAGCCGAGGATCGCTGGCCCGCGGCAACTTCGCCGACGTAACCATCTTCGACCCCAAGAAGCGCTGGACGTTTGAGGCCGCTAAGTCGCGGTCGTTGTCGCGCAACACTCCGTTCGACGGCTGGCAGTTTACGGGGAAAGTTGTGGCGACGATTGTAGGCGGAAAGATTGTGTACCGGGCGGATTGAAGTCTGCCCTTCCAGAGATAGCTGTCTTCTTCATTTTGGGAAGACTACTTTGTTGGTATTCCCAACCCCCTCGAATCAGGGCATTTTAGTCTTGGAGTGATTTTCCCGCCATCATACGCCGTGCTCTCGCGGCGCGGCGGTTTTACTTCTGCACGCTGTAGATCGCGTTTGAAGTCTCGCCATAGACTCTAATGGCGTCTTTGCCGCTGACGTGATAAGGGTTCTCGCTATCATTGAGAACGTCGTATGAGTAAGTGCCATTCACACTGAGCGGACCCTTGCAACCTTCGACCCACGTGAAGCACATCAACGTGTGCTCGTGGCCGTTCATTTCAACCGTCGCCATGCATCCCTTGGGCTGACACGCCGAATCCTTGACTGTGAAAGTTCCACTCGCGGCCATCGCGAACACGGATAACAACATTACCACCAAGAGAATCGTCTTTATCATTATGGTTCCTCCACGCGCCAGCAGGACAAAACGTAGCAATGGAGTTCTGACACGTTTCCTGCCTATCAACAGTGACCCATCTCACAAGGCATAAGTCAACGGAGTCTCGGGAATATTCGAGCGCGGTTCCTGTTTTGGGCTGATCTGGCCACGTCGAGAATGACTTGCATCATACATGTAAATGTATATTTAGATGTGAATCCGTGCTATTCTGCATGGGTGATCGATGGATTCCAGCAGTCCCAAAGACGCTGTAATCGCATGGGAAGGCGATTCCAAAGAAGTTCTCAGTTCTTTCCCGGACGGGGCCAGGTACAACCTCGGGTTTGAACTGCGCTTATTACAGCAAGGGCGGCAACCGACCGATTATCGGCCGATGAGTTCCATTGGCCCGGAGTGTTCGAGTTGCGGGAGCAAGATGAGCGGGCGTGGTATCGGGTGATTTATCTGTCCAGAATTCGCGACGTGATTCATGTCCTGCATTGTTTTGAAAAGCGCAGCCGTGAAACGCCGATGAAGGAAATCAATACGGCGCGGCAGCGGCTCAAAATTGTTCGGGCGAGAATGATTCAGGAGAAAAAGCATGGCGCAGAATAGGCCGACTCATGTAACCCGTGGCAATGTGCTCGACGATCTGGGCTTCACGCCGGAGCAGGCCACAGTACTTAAGTTCAAAGCAAGCTTGTACCAAGCCATCCTGAAGCACGCCAAGAAATATTCTGCCAGGCAATTGCAAATAATCCTAGCGGAGCCGCAGCCGCGCGTAAGTGAGCTGCTCAATGGAAAAATCGCCAACAAGAGCGTGGACAAGTTGCTCTACTACGCTGGCCGGCTGGGCATTGAAGCCAAAGCCAGATTCCCGCAGACCAACAAGCAGGTTGTTCGGCGAGAACTGGCTTCGGCCGGGCGCTGAGTGGAACTTCTCCCCCTCTATCGCGGTCGCTGTCGCGCAACACTCCGTTTCAGTCTGTACGATGTGCTTCTTCCGCCAGCCTCTTCCTGTTCGATGACTCCGAGCGCGATTAATTGCTCGATATCTCGAAGTGCGGTGCTGGAAGAAGTCTTTGTTATTGTCATCCACTTCTCTCTGGTGAGTTTGCCTTCGAATTTGCCGAACAGTTTATTCAGGACTTTTTTCTGTCGATTATTCAGAACTGTTTTTTGTTGCGATAAGCGCCTCCAGAACACTTCCTTCTCCAGGGCCGTATCCGTGATGGCCGTCGATTGTTCAATGGCCCGATCAAGGCGTCCCAGGAACCATGTTAACCATCGGGTGATGTCCAATGACCCAGCCTGCGTCTTCTCAAGAATTTCGTAATACATTTTTCGCTCTTCGAGAATTTGCGAAGACATGCTGTAGAAGCGCTGAGCGCTGCCGTCTGATCTGGCCAGGGACATCTCGGCAATCGCTCTTGCAACTCTGCCGTTGCCGTCCTCAAACGGATGGATCGTGACGAACCATAAATGCGCGATGGCTGCCTTCAACAAGGGGTCTTCATGGCCGTTGGTTTCAAACCATTTGAGGAACGCGGCTACTTCCTTGTCGAGTCGATGGGCTGCGGGAGCAACGTAGTGAACCTTGAGGCGGCCGATTGCCCCGGACACAACCCGCATTGGGCCCTGACTGTCGTCGCGCCATGCGCCCACCCGAAAATTGTCGCCGGTCCTTCGGACTCCGGGGAATAAATCAGCGTGCCAGGCGAAGAGGCGCTCCCTGGTGAGTGGCGTATTGAATTTTTGAGTCGCGTCCAACATCATCTCAACGACACCATCGACGTTGCGATCTTTGTGATTTTTCAAGCCACCGACGTCCAGCCCCAGTCGACGAGCGAGGGAGGACCTGACGTTTTCGGGATCGAGCGCGATCCCTTCGATGGCGCTGGATTTGATGGTTTCCGAGGTAAGCACTTGCAGGGTCGCGGTCCATTGCGAATGAAAACCGTAGCCTTGCATTTTTCCCAGCAAAATGCCTTGATGCAACCTGACTGCGGAAAGCGCTGGCGCGATGATCTTTGAATCCCATGTAAACCCAGGCCAGTCAATGAGTTGGTGGATATACGTTCTCGTCATAATCTGATCATAATCTCGTCATTATTCTAGTCATAATCTCTTCATTATTCTCGTCATGAAGTTAGCTTTTGTCAAGTTTGGCAAGTCCACAGAGGCAGGATGATCGGAAGGATAAACAATCAAAAAAATGCAAGCAGGCTCCGGGAGGCGGTCCCGCGAAAATGCGCTCAGTTCACGATCCCCATCTTCGGCCGGGTCGCAACGCTGAAAGAGTAGACTGTTCCACGAGGAATAACCCGATGATCTCTAAAGCCAAGCTGCTCCCAATTGTCGTTGCTCTGTTGGCTCAGATTTCTTGCGCTCAAAAGCCCAGTTTGCAGGTACAACCCCATGCAGCACGAAGGGTCCTCCAAGTCGAAGCGCTCGACGGCGGGAGCGTGGTTACGGACCTCGGCTACGGGATTCAGGTGAACAAGGGGTCTTCCCTCCAGAGGCGGTGGTTCGTCATCAACGATCCCTCTTGCCCGGTCCAACTGTCAGGGGCGGGGATAAGCACGGTGTACGAGAGTTCTAGCGTCGGCGGCCATTACGAGTACAAAGCAACCGGCGCGGCGATTGCAGGCGAACCGATAACAGCATTCGATGTGCGATACCTGCTTTTCGATATTTGGGGCGAACATACTCGGACGCTGTCTGACACTGAGGTGTCCGACCTGAAGGCGAAGGTCGCGCTGAAGGATACTGGGACCTGGTCAACATGGGAAAATGAGGTCTCCGAGGTCTTCACGGTTGTGAGCTTTGTCGCGCGCGTAAGGCGGCCTGACGGAACTCTGTGGCAGTACGACCCGTCGAGCCTCCTCGATCAAGTGGAGAAGATCAAAGTTACGCTTACAGAAAAAGAGTTGGCCCCGGAGCGGGAAAAACCCAAAAACTAGGGTCAAGAGATTAGTGGGCCGGCTTGCAATCTACGCAACGATCCCCATCCTCTTCCCTACTCTCCCCAGCACCTCCAGCGCCCGCTGCAATTCTTCTTTCGTATGGGTGGCGGTCATGATGGTGCGAATGCGGGCTTTGCCTTCGGGGACGGTGGGGAAGGCGATGCCGGTGCCGAGGACGCCTTCTTTGAAGAGTTCGCGGGAGAAGTCCATGGTGAGTTTGCCGTCGCCGATGATGATCGGGGTGATCGGCGTTTCGCTGGCTGGCGTGGACTTACCGCCGATGTCGAAGCCGAGGAGGCCGAGTTCTTTTTTCCAGAAGCGCGTGTTCTCCCAGAGTCTCTCCATGCGCTCAGGTTCGTTTTCGAGGACATCGAAGGCTGCGATGCAGGTTGCCGCAACCGACGGCGGATGCGAGGTCGAGAATAAAAACGGGCGCGCCCTGTGGTAAAGAAAATCGATGAGATCGCGCGTGCCGCAGACGTAGCCGCCGAGCGCGCCGATGGCTTTCGACAATGTTCCTACCTGAATATCGACGCGTCCGTGCACGTTGAAATGATCGATGGTGCCGCGGCCGTTGCGGCCTAGCACTCCGGAAGCGTGGGCGTCGTCGACCATCATGATCGCTCCGTATTTTTCCGCCACGTCGCACAGGCCGGGCAGCGGGCCGATGTCGCCATCCATGGAGAAAACGCCGTCCGTGATCAGCAGCTTCTTGCCGGGTTTGTCTTTGATGCTGGCCAGTTGCTCTTCGGCGTGAGCGACGTCTTTGTGGCGAAAGACGAGAATCCGCGCCTTCGACAAGCGCGCGCCGTCGATGATCGAGGCGTGGTTGAGAGCATCGGAGATGATGAAATCCTCTTTGCCCAGCACCGCCGACACCGTTCCCGCGTTGGCCGCAAAGCCTGACTGGAAAACTACGCACGCCTCCACGTTCTTGAAGCGTGCGATCTTTTCTTCCAGCTCCATATGTATCTTCATAGTGCCAGCAATGGTGCGCACCGCGCCCGAACCAACGCCGTATTTGCGCGTGGCTTCGAGAGCGGCCTCGCGCAGCTTGGGATGCGTGGTTAGTCCCAGATAATTGTTCGACGCGAGGTTAATGACTTTCTTGCCGTCGAACGTACAGACCGGCGCTTGCTCGTCATCGAGCACACGCAGCTTGAAGTGCGTGCCTTTGGCTTTGAGTTCGTTGAGCTGGTCGGTTAAGTAAGAGAGCGGATTGGTGCGGGTTGCGGTGGTCATTAGAGCCTCAGAAACTTCTTTGCCACGGATTTGCACGGATCGGTACGGATTGTAAACCGAGATCCTGTTCTTATCTGTGTTGATCCGTGTAAATCCGTGGCAACGTCTTCAAAACATAACCGGGTTCCCGGTCGCAATGCTGGCCTCGCACAACTGCTTCATGTTGTCGAAGAATTCCTTCTCGGAATCGGACAGGATGTCTCTGGATTGGAGCACGGTATCGACTTCTTTCAGCAGCGCCGGCGATAGCTTGATGGGGATATGGTCGCCGGTGTGCGTCCCGTCGTACAGAACTTTCTCCAGCAGAATGGGAAAGCGCGGGCCCGGCTTGCCCTGCAGGTGTTTCAGAAAGCTGCGAATGTTGCCCACTCGCGTAATGTTGCCCAGGAACAGCGCTAGCAGAAATCCCTCGTGCTCGCAGGAAGTTGCCAGCCACTGGTCGTGGGCCTCCCATTCGTCTTCGGTCGGGTCGCCGGTGAGCGAGGGCTCGCCGCGCTCATCGAAGGTGAGGCGGTCGGGGAAGGGGTGCGGCTTGGCTTTGCCTTCGCGAACGCAGGTGCACCGTACGAATCCATCGAGGGCCATAATTCACTTCCATGTAAGCTTGCAGCTACAATTCGGTCCCGCGAGTGCGTTTTGGCTGAGAGGTTCGCGGACAGGAGTGTCCGCGGCACACAATCCTTGTCAGCGC
>Ga0302319_10017393_pt1 | contig 13173 bp, 9 predicted proteins | sample Bog_T0_2_FD_203319 | JGI IMG/M metagenome (GOLD analysis project Ga0302319, IMG submission 203319) | Peat permafrost microbial communities from Stordalen Mire near Abisko, Sweden - Bog_T0_2 | ecosystem: Environmental > Terrestrial > Soil > Wetlands > Peat | place: Sweden: Abisko, Stordalen Mire...
TTATGAACTGCGATGACCGGGCGATAGTTCTGCTGAATCTGCTTCTCCCTGAGGGCAAGCTCCGCGACGAAGGGAATATTGAAACGATTTTCGATCACCTCGTGAAAAACTACATCATGCGCGCAGGGCGATGCTACGGGAATCCTCATTCATAATGCCTTTTGCGGCTCCCGGGCCTCGCGTTGCGCGCCGCAAATTCCTTGCTCCCGCCGCTCGACTCCTCAATATCGCTGTCCCATGGAGCCGGAATCCCAAAACGAACTCTTTGCCACCCGCCGCGCGAAGCTCGACGCCTTGCGCGCTCTGGGCGTCGATCCCTTTGGCGGGCGCTTCGACACCTCTGGCTCGATCGCAGAAATTCGCGAGCGCTTCGCCGAGGGCAATCTCGAGCGCGCCGCCGGCCGGCTCACGGCCCATCGCGACATGGGCCGCAGCCATTTCCTCGATCTCAACGACGGCGCCGCACGCATCCAGCTCTTCGTGAGCACCAAGGAACTCGACCCCGCCCAGGTCGAGCTCTTCAAGCTTTTGGACCTCGCCGACTTCATCGGCGTCGAGGGCCAATGCTTCCTCACCAAAACCGGCGAGCCCAGCCTCCGCGTCAAGTCGATCACGCTCCTCTCGAAAGCGCTCCGACCGATGCCCAGCTCCTGGTACGGCCTTGCCGATGTCGAGCAGCGCTACCGCCAGCGCTACGTCGATCTCCTCGTAAACCCGGGGGCCCGCGAGGTCTTCCTCCAGCGCATCCGCATCGTGCGGGAGATTCGCGAGTTCCTCCAGGCCCGCGGCTTCCTCGAGGTCGAAACTCCGATGATGCAGACCATCGCCGGCGGCGCAGCGGCCCAGCCTTTCAAGACCCATCACAACGCGCTCGGCCTCGATCTCTACCTGCGCATCGCCCCTGAGCTTTACCTCAAGCGCCTGCTCGTCGGCGGCTTCACGAAAATCTTCGAGCTCAACCGCAACTTCCGCAACGAAGGCATTTCCCGCCGGCACAATCCCGAGTTCACGATGCTCGAAGCCTATTGGGCCTTTGCCGATTTCCAACTCATGGCCGATCTCGTCGAAGAAATGGTCTGCCATCTCGCCCAGGCCGTCCGCGGCTCCCTCCTCATCGAACACAAGGATGCCGAGGGGAAACCTGTCCGCACCATCGATCTCACCCGCCCCTGGCGGCGTGCCCCTTACCGCGACCTCGTCCGCGAGGCGGCCGGCCAGGATTGGTTCGACCTCGCCCCCGACGCGCGCCGCGACCGCGCCGCGCAGCTCGGCGTCGAGATTGCCCCCGGCTTTGCCGACTTCGAGGTCACGCAGCATGTCTTCGAGAAGCTGGTCGAGGAGAAAACCTTCGATCCGCTCTTCGTCACGCATTGCCCGCAGGAACTCGTCCCGCTCGCGCGCCAAAGCGCCCGCGACCCCGGCACCGTCGACGTGTACGAACTCATCATCAACGGCCAGGAAATCTCCCCCGGCTACTCGGAGTTAAACGACCCCGTCGTCCAGCGCGAGCGCCTCGAGCACCAGGCCGGCGAGGAAAAACAGAACATCGACGAAGACTTCATCACCGCCCTCGAGCACGGCATGCCCCCCGCCGGCGGCATCGGCATTGGCATCGACCGCCTGGTGATGATGCTCACCGGAGCCGACTCCGTCCGCGACGTGATTTTCTTCCCTCACCTGAAGCCGAAGGCTTCCCCTTGAACCTACACCTGATCTTGAACATGAACTTCCCCGCAGGGCGCGCCTGGCACGCCAATTATTTCGAATTTCGAATTTCGAGTTTCGAGTTTCGAATTTCTCCGTGGGGTTCAAGTTCAAGTTAAAGTTTAGGTTCAAGTTTTTACGACTCTCTCGTGTCCCGCCCCTTCAGCCTCTTCCTCGCCCTTCGCTACCTCAAGCCGAAGCGCTCGTTCGTCTCTGTCATCACCGTCATCTCCATCCTCGGCGTCACCCTCGGCATCTGGAACTTGATCGTCGTCATCTCCGTGATGCAAGGCTTCGACACCGAGCTTCAGCAGACCGTCCTAGGCTTCGAGCCCGAAGTTACCATCCAGTCCGACGGCCCCATCGAAGATTGGCGCCAGATCATCGCCCGGCTCAAGTCCAACCATGACGTCCTCGCTGCCGCCCCCCAGGTCCAGGGCCCCGTCATCGCCGAGCACGATCACATGGTCACCACCCCCATGCTCGAGGGCATTGACCCGGTGGCCGAACTCGAGGTCGTCAACCTCAAGAGCCTCATCAAGGAGGGCGTCTACAATCTCGATGGCGACTCGGTCATCCTCGGCCGCGCCCTCGCCGATTCCCTCAACGCCCGCGTCGGCGACAAGATCACCGTCACTGGCCCCGGCAATCTGCGCGCCATCCTCGATGAGATCCGCAAGGAAGGCAACGACCCCAACTCCACCAAGAAACTCTCCGACCTCAAGGGCGAAGTCGTCATGCCCGCCGACCTCCGGGTCACGGGCATTTTCGAGTCCGGCCGGTACGAGTACGACGCCAACGTCCTCTTCGTCTCCCTCTCCGTGGGCCAGGAGCTTTATGCCATGGAAGACGCCGTCCACGCCATCGCCGTCAAGACCGCGAACCCCTACGCCGCCGCCGACCACGTCAAGGCCGGTCTCAACTCCACCTTGCGCGAGCCCGCCTTCGCCCAGACCTGGATCGACCGCAACCAGGACCGCTTCGACGCCATCCGCATCGAGCGCACCGTGATGTTCTTCATCCTCATGTTCGTCGTCATCGTCGCCGCCTTCGGCATCATGACCACGCTGATCACCGTCACCGTCCAGAAGACCCGCGAGATCGGCATCATGAAAGCCCTCGGCGCCACTACTTCGCAGATCGTCTGGGTTTTCATGATGCAAGGCATGGTCGTCGGCCTGTTTGGCAATCTCACCGGCCTCCTGCTCGGTATTTGCACCATCCGCTATCGCAACGATTTCCGCGCCTGGCTCTCCGGCGTCTTCCATATCAAGATATTCCCCGCCGACATCTACGATTTTGCCGCCATCCCCGCCCAGATCGTTCCGCGCGACATCGCCATCATCTGCATCAGCGGCTTTCTCATCTGCTCGCTGGCCGCCTTCCTCCCAGCCTGGTTCGCCGCCCGCCTCGATCCAGTCAAGGCGTTGCGCTACGAATGAGCCATTGCGCCATTGGCAGCGGCTTCGCGAAGGATCACCGAATCTGAATTTTTTTTTGGAATAAGAGCCTCCTCCGCGAGGGCAATCTCCTCCTTCCGCAGCGAAGCGCGATCGGCTCCGAGTACTGACTCGATAACGACTGGCGCATCGGCGCCAATCCGTCCCGCGATGCGCTGGTAATCTTTGACAGCCCCATTGGACAGGGGTTGATGACGGCAGAACGAGTCCAATTCGCTAATATGCACCTCTCTGATCCGATTCCAGAAGCCGCACAGGATTTCCCAGAGCAATCTCAAGCTCGTATCCAGTTGTCTGGCATGCGCAACATCCAGACAGAGCTTTGCCTCCGGCAATTCCTTGAAAAATTTGGCCAATTCTTCCGCCGTCCGGCCCGCCGGTTTTCGCCGGTCCATATTTTCGATCAGGAGCCGTTCCCCCAGGGGCGCCCAGCGCCGCGGGGTGTAAATGACATCGGGATGCACGATGATGTTCCATTGCCTCTGGCTCACGGGCAAAAGCAGATCAACCACCTCTTCCTCTTTGCTTTTTGGAAACGAACTCGGAGCGTGAAGGGAAATATACGTGAACGATTGCAGGGGCAGTTCATCCAAGCTGTCAATCAACGGTCTTAGTTCTTCGTAGCGTAAAGCGGAAAGCTCGATCACCTGGATGTTCTCCGTTTTCATCCACGATACCGCCTTGCGGAAGTCTCCCCGCTCCAGCGCGCCTGTGGAAAACCCTGTTCTTTGAATACCGTGGTTAGAATCCGACATATTCGAGACTGAGATTTGGGATTGCTTCGTCATCAGTATCCCGGCCGAAAAACAAAAACTTTAATCCTCTCGCGAACTCGGCTCCGATGTTTCGCACCTCCTGAAAAGTTTCATTCCCATCTGCGTCGGAGTGACCGAGGCTTTCCAACCGGTTCCGCTTTCCCGTATCACCGAGCAGCTTCAGCCACTTATCATAAGCGCCAAAGATACGACTGCTTGCCAGCGCGCGTTTGTCTCCGTCCAAAAAAGCGTCAATAAAGGCTGCCAGATACTCAAGCGGAGGCGTGCCCGCAAACTCCATTGCCGCGGCGATGAATGGTTCGGTGGATTGGGTTTCTGTCCCCGTCCCGCCAGCCGGGGGACTTAGTTGGCAACGAAAACAAAATGCCAACCCCGCCGCATACAGCAATTTCCGGCTCAGTCTCAGCTTTGCGTTCCGGATGGCCCACTTGGCTCCGTCCTGCTCCTGATGTTTTGCAGCGTAGTCCACACAGATGGTCCGCCAGTAACGGGTCAGGTCATTGAGCAGGAACCGTGGCGCCTTCTTTTTCTTCGAGAAATGAACATCCTCCTCAAAATAACGTTCCAGAATACTTCGAACGACAGCCTTCCAAACTTCCACCGCCGAATCCGCATCGGAAAGGCTTATCGCCCGCGATTCCAGTAACATTAAAATCCTGCGGGTAAGATTTTCGTTCGAATCAGCGCCGCCTCCGATCCTATGCACCATCTCGTGCGAAAAACATAAATTGCCGAATGCCCCACCCGCTGCAGCGGCTTTGAGCCCCTTTCCATTGCCGGCGGCATTTCTGATTGCCCGATGAATCAACCGGGCATCCTCCGCGTGGCGGTTGTTCACGACGCCGTTGATCAACAGAGTCCAATCGCAATCGCTTCCAGGAACCATTTCATATCGGGCAAACGATCCGAACAGCACCAGGCTGGAGTCCGTATCCAGAACCCGACCGTGTGGAACCTCAACCTTGATCGCTTCCGTTTGGATCGCTTCCTTAAAAATCCCTTCGATGCGAACCGTCTCGCGTGCCCCGTCGTGAAAGCGCGGCCACTTCTCTCCGCACTCGTCTGCCAATTTGGCAACTGTGGGAAAAGGATTCGGCTCCGCTGTCATGCTTGCCTTCGATATTAATTCGATGCGTCGGCTTGGGGCGAGTGGTTTTCTATTTTTCATCACTTTCCAACTCGCTGCCGTTGCTTCTTCTTGCCATAATAAGCATCCACCCGATTCCCCTTTCAGAATCATGCGCATCTTCCGAAATTCGCTTTTCGCGTTGTTCCTGCTCGCGCTTCCTGCTTTCGCCGCCGGCGGCTTCCATCTCTCCAGCCCCGACTTCGCCGACGGCGCCTCGATCCCCGCCCGCTTCACCTGTCAGGGTGAAAACACGCCTCCCACCCTCGCAATCGCCGGCGTCCCGAGCGGCGCCCGTTCTATGGTCCTCATCGTCGACGACCCCGACGCCCCTTCGGGCACCTTCACCCACTGGCTCGTCTGGAACATCCGCCCAGATTCCAAGAGAGTCTTCGCAACCTCCGGCCCCCAGGGCACCAACGACTTCGGCTCCGTCGGCTACTCCGGCCCGTGCCCGCCTTCCGGCACGCACCGCTACTTCTTCCGCCTCTCCGCGCTGAACACCATTCTCAACCTGCCCGCCGGCGCCTCCCGCGGGGCGGTCGACGCGGCCATCGGCGGTCACGTCCTTGCGACAGCCACCCTTATGGGCCGCTATTCCAGGTAAACGAATCAGCCATTTCACCTATTGTAATCCCGCTCTCCATCCCCAACACTCCCACCACCATGCGCCTGCTCGTTCCAATTCTTCTCATCGCGGCCCTTCCCGCATTGGCCGGCACCGACACCATATCCACCTCGGGCAAGGACAAGGCGGTCCAGCCCGTCGAGTGCGTCCCCGCCACCCTGGACGAATTCATCGTCACCACCGACTACGGCTTCCATCAGAACCTCGACCGCGGCAGCGCGAACATGGAAGTCGAGCACAACAACATCGAGCTCGACCGCCGCATCCCCATCAGCTGCCTTACATGGCCCAACGTCCAGTGCGGCCAATGGTTCCTGCGCCTCGGCGCCGATTATGAGCGCTACGACTTCAGCATCCACAACGAAACACGGCTCCCCGATACCCTCCAGAGCGTCTCCGGCATCGTGGCCATCGAATACCTCTACAACAATGAGACCGCCTTCATGATCGAAACCCGGCCCGGCGTTTACTTCGAGCACACGATCAATGCCGGCAGCTTCGATTCTCCCGTCACCTTGACTCTCGCATTCCCCCTCTTTGGCGACAATGTTTACGGCGTCGTCGGCGCGTACGTTTCGGCGCTCGTCTCCCCGCCGGTATTTCCGATTGGCGGCATTGACTGGAAAATCAGCGACAAGTGGGACCTTCGCGCCGTCTTCCCCGAGCCCCGCCTCGTCTATCATTGCTCGAACGACCTCGATTTCTTTGCCGGTGGCGAACTTGATGGCGGCGGCTACAAGACCGATAATCGCAACGTAAGTCCGGGCAAGCTTTCCGGCGCCGTCGTCACCTTTGGCGAAGAGCGCGCCGGCGCGGGGTTCACCTGGAAAGCCAAGCCCTTCTCTGTCGAACTCTCCGGCGGTTACACCCTCGAGAGCCAATTCTACTACAACCGCGCCATCCAGACCTTCTCAGCCCATCCGGCCCCTTACATCCGCGCGACCGCCCGGCTCGATTTCTAAACTTGAACCTACACTTGAACATGAACTTGAACCCGCTGCCGGGAATTTCCCGGAAGTTCAAGTTCATGTGTAAGTTCATGTTCAAGAATTTGTCCGCGGTTCCTTCTTCACCCCCGCGATTCCCGGTGTAAACTCCGCTCCGTGCCCTCATTTGACATCGTTTCGGAAGTCGACCACGGCGAGCTTGGCAACGCCCTCGCCCAAGCCCGCAAGGAACTCGCCAGCCGCTTCGACTTCAAGAACAGCCCCGCCGAGATCGACGAGGCCTCCCCGATCCTCATCAAGCTTGCCGCCGCCGATTCCAGCAAGCTCGCCGGCCTTCTGGAAATCGTCGTCTCGAAGCTTGCCAAACGCAATATCGACCTCCGCAACATCGATCGCAAAGACCCCGCCGTCTCCTCCGTAGGCCGGGCCACCCAGGAGTTGCACGTTAAACAGGGCCTCGAGGGCGACAAGGCAAAGGAAATCATCAAGGCGATCAAGGAGGAAGCCCTCAAGGTCCAATGCTCCCTCCAGGACCGTCAGATTCGCGTCACCGGCAAAAAGAAAGACGACCTCCAGGCCGTCATCCAATTCGCCCGTTCCCGGGACTTTGGCGTTTCCCTCGCCTTCAAAAACTTTCGCGAATAGCCCGCCGAAGCGACCGGAGCATTTAACCGCAGATTAACGCAGATTTTTGCAGATTAAGATATCCTGGCAGGCGCACTGCGATGTCTGCCTGCTTTTTTTTGTCCCTTTTTGAAATCTGTGTAAATCTGCGTTAATCTGCGGTGACAACAGAACCTCTTCTCAATATGTGAACAGGCCCTGGCGAATTTGCGTAACCTCAGCCTCACCTCCGGTGTCTAATACCCTGCCGTGAACCGCACGAAACTCCTCGCCATTTCCACCGTCGCCGTTCTCCTCTTCGCCATCGTGTACCACATTTGGGCGGGCTGGGGACTCATCACCATCCACGCCAAAGGGGAGCCGCTCGGCAAGGTCATCGCCTCGATGCAGCGCCAGGGTCATGCCAGCATCCAGACCGATATCCCGGGCGACACAGCGGTCACCATGGATTGCGTCAAGGTCCCTCTCACCAACGCCCTCGAGAGTCTCTCGGTCGCCACCGACTCCCGCTGGCGGTTTCTCTATTTTGTCGCGCCTGACAAAGCGGACCTCAAGAGCGCAGAGCTCTCCTGGTTCGGCGGCCAGCGCCCCGATGGCTGGAGAATGGTCTCCTTCCCCTTGGGCAATATGTTTTCCCTCGGCGACGACACCGCTACGCCCGATCCCCGCACCGACATTTGGACCCCCAAGACGGCCGCCCCGGCTGCCGTCCAGGACTTCTTCGCCGAGGCCGCCTCCCTCACCAATGCCGGCTTCGCCTTCCCAGTTGCATGGAATCCCACCGTCAAGTCCACCCCTTCCGCAGGCAGGGTCGATCACGTAATCCCCAAGCTCATCAGCGCAGCGGGCGGCCGCGAGGACGAACTCTTTTTCCTCAGCAAAAATAACCGGCGCGGCCCTCGCACAGCCGAGGGCGGCGACGGACCCGGCGGCGATTTACAAGTAAACCCCGAACTCATTGCCGAGCACATCCAGGCCGAGATCAACCGCCTCCCGCCCGAGGAGCGCACGGAGGCCCAAGCCAATTTCGACACCGAGCGCGCCTTCCGCGCCAGCCTTCAGACCATGACCGACGAGCAGCGCCGCGACGCCTGGCAGCAGCACATGCAGGATCCCCAGGTCCAGCAGCAGATGGCAAACCGCATGGACGCGCGCGAATCCAACATGGGCCACGATCAGCGCATGCAGCGTTTCCAAGGTTACGTGGACCGCAAATTTGCCGCCACTGGCAGGCCGTGATGATCGCTCATTCCACTCCCTCGCCGGCCCGTTCTTCGACCCCGGGACTCCCGTCGCGTTCCGGCGGCTTCACCCTCATCGAGCTTCTTTGCGTCATCACCATTATTGCCATTCTGGCCAGCTTCCTTATGCCCGCCATAGGTACGATGAAACAGAGGGCTAACAGCGTCGTTTGCTCATCTCATCTTCGCGCCATCGGTGCCGCCGTTCAACTCTACCTTCAGGATCACAACTTCAACTATCCCTGCATCGAGCCCGTTCCCACGAGCACCATGTACACCTCCCAGCAATACGCGCAATTCAACCCCTACGTCTGCATGGGCGGCACCAATGGCGCCTTCGGCGCCTATGGTATTACGCAGGACATGACAAAGTGCCCCACCGACGTCAGTACCCCGGGCGGCGGCTCCTACGCCGCCTACGGCTCGAGCTACGACTGGCGGCCCATCCTCGATGACGAAAACAGCAACGAACCCCTGGTTTATGGCCGTCGGATGGGATTTGGCGCCCAGACCACCGGCAGCAATAGCTCTCCGGGCATGGTCGTCAAGCTCTCCAAAGTCCGCCAGGTCTTCGACGACACCAATATTCATTTTGGCCATATGAACGCCCTCTACGCCGACGGCCACGTCGTCTATTTCACCTCGACCGTCGCCTCCGCGCACTAGTAGGGCGCCCTTGGTTCACTAACGGCGTCGACCCCCGCCTGGGTCACCGACCCAGGGCTACAGCGCGCTGCCGCGCGCGGGGGGAAATCCGTCGCATCACGCTTGCGGTGTAGCCCTGGGTCGGTGACCCAGGCGGGGGAGGACGCCGCTTCTAAAACGGCCACGGTTTTGGCAAAAGGCACCGCAACCTTGCGGTAGCCAGCCAGGAATGGCTGCGTTTTTTCTCCACAAAATATTTCCACAAAACCGTTGACACCACGGTGCGCGCACCAACTGCGACAACCCCGCAAAAGTCAACGGAAAAGAAAACACTAACAGGAGCACCATTTTGGCTCCTCATAATGGAGTTATGAGACACTCCATTCTCCTCCGCGCAAGATCGGCCGCACGCCTTGCGTGTTATAACAAGGGCCTCGACCGCATCAACGACCTGATGAACCCGGAGGATGATTTTCTGGATCGTTTTTCTGCGGCGGGCGGAATATCCCACGGTCAGCGATTGTATTTACGACGAGAATACGACCCTCAAGGAAAGGCGGGGCGCGCTTGCGCGAGGTGCTCGGAATGCCGAAAGAGCCGACCGCCGGGCCTGAAATTCAAGGTAATTCAAGGTAATTCAAGCCAGATGGGCGCCTTTAACCGGTTCTTCGTTGTTTTCAGTGGATGAGTATCATGGAAATAGAATCCCGCAGAGGCGCAGGGACGCAGAGGGTTTCTGAGAAGGCTCCAAAACCTGCACGGCTCCGCGCCTCTGCGGGAGAAACACCCACTGGAAATAGGGGGGCCTTTCCATGCCTCGCGGGCGCACACACCTTCCGCTCCCTCCCCGCGCTCAAAATCCCCTCATAGCTGCCATAACCGGCATAAATACTGCTATCTTAAACCGGCCCTTCCTTTGCACACCCTTTCCGATGAAAACATGCAGGCTCCTCGGCCCGATTTGCTGGTTGCTCCTCTTCGGAGTGCACTTCGCCTCGCTGGCTGCCCCGGTCGGTCGCGATGCGGCGCTTCGGGCCGCCGCGCGATGGCATGCTCTATCGCCCCAGCCGATGAGAAAGCCGGCAGGCAATATCGCTAAAATCACCACCTATGCCAACGCTGCCGGGCTCGCCCTCTTCCACGTCGTGGACCTGGAACCCGCCGGCTACGTCGTGATCTCGGCCGATGACCGGCTGGAACCGGTCATCGCCTTCTCGCAACAGGGCAAGTTCGTCGCGCAGCCGGGCCACCCCCTCTTCGACCTCCTTCGCAAAGACACTGAAGCGAGGATCAGCGCTTTCCAGCCAGGGGCCAAGCCGTTGCCCCCGCGCGCGGGATCAAAAGAGAGCGCAAAATGGCAGATGCTGACCGCGCCCGCCGCGGCGCCGGACGACTCAGCGACCACCTCCTCGCTCGACGACGAATGCGTGGCGCCCCTGACCCATAGCCAATGGAACCAGAGCACGATTTGGGCGGGAGTCTCCCAAGTAGCGGTGTTCAATTACTACACCCCTCCAAACGCAGCGGGCAGCATTAACAACTATGTTTGCGGATGCACCGCGACCGCGTGGGCGCAGATCATGCGTTATTACCAATGGCCCGTAACCGGCGTGGGAACTCAGTCCCTGCCCATTTATGTGGACGGCACTCCGGAGAGCCAGGCGTTGCGGGGCGGCGACGGGGCGGGCGGTCCCTACGATTGGGCGGATATGGCTCTCGTTCCGGGTTCGGGGATCACGCCGCAGCAGTGCCAGGCCATCGGCGCACTCACCGCCGACGCCGGTGTGGCTAATAACATGGCTTACGCCGCGGACGGGTCGGCGGCATACCTGAGCAGCACCGCGATCATGAACATCTTTCATTACGCCAATGCGGCTTACTCCGAGGCCGATCTTTCGGAAATGCTCGTGGCGATCAGAACCAATCTGGACGCCGGGATGCCCGTTGCCTTGTCGATTTGGAATTCAACCGAGGGACACCAGGTTGTGTGCGACGGTTATGGTTACAACCAATCCACCCTCTATCATCACATCAACATGGGCTGGGGCGGAGAGGATGACCTTTGGTATAACCTGCCCACAATATACATTTTCAATTCGATCGAAGGGTGCACCTATAATGTTAATCCCACCGCGTCGGGGGAAGTCATCAGCGGCCGGATTACCAACTCTAACGGAACGCCCGTTTCCGGAGTCACGGTGAGTGTCTCCGGTCCCGCGACCTATACGGGCGCCACAAATCAGGAGGGTATCTTCGCTTTCAAAGGGCTCGCTTCAAATAAAACCTGGACGGTCGTCCCGGCGGCCTCCGGATATTCGTTCGGTCCCGCTCAACAGGTCGTCTCCACCGGTCATTCGACCGACTTTTCGCCCATCGGCGACGCGACCGTGGACTTTACGGCAGACGGAGGATCGCTGCAAGTTGCCATTAATCCTGCCGCCGCCGTTTCGGCCGGAGCCGAATGGAATCTGGACGGCGGGTTGTGGCAGCAGAGCGGTGCGACAGTCGGTGTATCGTCGCCTGGCAGCCATACGGTGAACTTCACGCCGGTAAACGGATGGACCGCGCCGACGAGTCAAACCGTCGTCGTGAGCGCGACACAGACAACAGAGGCAACAGCCACTTATGTACCGATTCCGCAATTTGGCTCGCTCTTGGTCGCTGTTTCGCCGGCTGCGGCCGTCAGCAATGGCGCCGAGTGGAACGTGGATGGCGGGGGCTGGCAGACAAGCGGGTCCGTAGTGTCCGGATTGTCGCCTGGCAGCCATACGGTGAAATTCAGCACGGCCGTCGTCGGCTACACCGCGCCTCCCAGTCAAAGCGTCAGCGTAACTGCCAACCAGACGGCGGTAACATCGGCCACCTACTCGGAAATAGTATCAAGCATTACCGTCGACTATCCGCCCGGAACGCCCATTGTCTCCGGATCGAGCATTATCGACTGTGGTGTATCGCTCAGCTCGACCGCGACTTCATTGACATTCGAGGTCTTGAATAACAGTGCCACGAACCTTGTTCTTTCGGGTTGGTCGGTCATCGGCGCGGACGCATCGGATTTTAATACGAACCTCAGAACTCCGGCGACGATTCTTCCTGGAGGAAGCGCTTCCTTCCAGCTTACCTTTCATCCGCAGGCCCCAGGAGACAGAACCGCGACTCTCGAACTCGCCAGCAACGATCTGGTGAATCCCTCGTTTGATATTTCGCTGTCCGGCACGGGGATATCCTTTTCGGAACAGGCCGGCGCGTACGAGGGCTGGATCGATAATGGCCTCCTGTCGCTTAACGTGACCAAGACCGGCGCATTCACCGGGAAACTGCTGCTCAATGGAGAAACGATTTCCATGAATGGAAAATTCGGGGCAAACGGAACCTTCTCGGGTAATTTTGGCAATCCTTCCCTCCCGGTCTCGCTTACCCTCGGCTCGGCCAGTATAGCCGTTTCCGTGGGAGAAGACTCGCTTACCGCGTACCGGGCGCAGTCCGCTCTGCACAAGCCGGTGCCGGAGGCGGGAAGATACACTCTACTGCTCACCGGGACGCAACCCTCCGCCACGGCGCCCGCCGGCGCCGGCTACGGGACCTTGACGGTTTCCGCCGTGGGCACTGTAACCCTGGCTGGCAAATTGGCCGATGGAACTGCTTTCAGCACCAGAAGCCTGGTGGTCGAGGCTGGGACCTGTGGCGCTTTTGCAGTCCTTGTGCCAAAGCTCTACAAAGGGCAGGGCTACCTGTGTGGTTCGGCTCTTTTAAGTGGGTCCGGCTCAACCAGTTGCGATGGCTCCCTCGAGTGGTGCAAACCGAAGCAGAGCGGTACGTCCGGCTATTACCCCGGCGGTTTCGACACCACTTTGAATTTAAGTGCCGCCCAGTATGTTGCCCCAGCCCGCCAAACCGCCGCCTTGCCCTTTTCACAAGGCCTCGTGCAATTATCCGGAGGGAGCCTCGGCGCCCCGATTACGGACGCGGTTGACTTATCGCCCTCGAATATCATCACCGTTTCCGATGCGAACCCGAACGGG
>Ga0302319_10017396_pt1 | contig 13172 bp, 8 predicted proteins | sample Bog_T0_2_FD_203319 | JGI IMG/M metagenome (GOLD analysis project Ga0302319, IMG submission 203319) | Peat permafrost microbial communities from Stordalen Mire near Abisko, Sweden - Bog_T0_2 | ecosystem: Environmental > Terrestrial > Soil > Wetlands > Peat | place: Sweden: Abisko, Stordalen Mire...
GTGGCCTATCTTTCAAACAGGCTCAACAACAGATGGCCTAAAGGGCAATCGGCCTTACCGCCGAAACGTGAATCCATCTTCACGTCCCTGCTCTCCAACATACAAGGGCACGGCTTCAGCCGTGCCGTAAGCACATCAGGATGAATTTCTCCGGCCCTGGGGGATGGGTTTACATTCCAAGTGCATCCCTCTGCGGCTAAAGGCGGTCCGTTTTTTGCGACCTGTTTCGGCACGGATAAATCCGTGCCCTTCAAAGCTGTTCCCGTCGACAATTAGAAATCCAGATGCAATTGCATCGCAGTGTGCGGCCGCGGGACGAAGCCGCACAGTTACATCAATCTGCGCCGCACCAGGTCAAGGGCCTGCTGGCTGGCGAACTCGCGGATGCGCTGGCGATCGCCGCGGAAGGTGCGGTCCATCACGTTGGTGAGTTGCGGATCGGAGAGCGCGATGTAGACCAGGCCGACGGGCTTGGAATCGGTAGCGCCGCCGGGGCCGGCGATGCCTGTAATGCCCAGACCCAGTGTAGCGCCGGTGCGGATGCGGATGCCGTTGGCCAGCGCCTCCGCCACTTCAGCCGAGACCGCTCCATGGCGTGCGATGAGATCGGCAGAGACGCCGGCGAAGGCAAACTTCAACGTGTCAGCATAGACGACTGCGCCGCCCAAAAACGAACGCGAGCTGCCGGGGACTGATGTGATGCGCTCGGCAACCAGGCCGCCGGTGCAGCTTTCGGCAACGGCCAGCGTGGCCTGGCGTAATCCGAGGTAGTAGAGAACGATCTGCTCGAGCGATTCGCCGTCAGAGGAGTAGAGCCAGTCTTCAAGGGTCTCCTCAAGGCGGCCGGCAAGCTCGTCTACACGCTGGCGCGCTTCCTCAGGCGACGATTTGGTGCATTGAAGCGAGAGCTGGATGTCACCGGCGTGGGCGAGGATGGTAGTTTCAACGTCGGCATACGTGGTGTAGATGGGTGCCAGCAGCTTGTCTGCCTGCGACTCGGGAATCATGGCGGCGCGCAGCGTGCGCTTGGCGATGTGGCGCGTGGGAACGACTTCGCGAAGGCGCGGAATGCACTCGCTGTCAAAGAGCGGCTTGCACTCGCTGGGCGGGCCGGGAAGCAGCAGAATGAGCTTGCGATAGTCCTCGAAGGTGGTGTCGAGCCATTGGCCGGGAGCGCTGCCATTGGCGTTATGCAGAACGGTTGCGCCGTCAAGGACGTCGGCCTGCTTGAGATTGTTCGGCGGCATGGCGATGCGCCAGGCGGCGGCGCGGGCGTGCAGCGCGGCAATCTGGGTGGCATCGCGGCGGAGCGTGAGCGAGAGCGCATCAGCAACACATTCGCGCGTAAGGTCGTCCTCAGTGGGGCCGAGTCCGCCGATGAGAACGAGGATGTCGATGCGGCCAAGCGCGGTGCGGATGGCGCTGACAAGATCTTTGCGGCGGTCGCCGACGATGGTTTTGAAGCTGATGGCGACGCCGATCTCGTTCAGCTTCTCAGTAATGTAAAGCGAGTTGGTGTCCTGGCGCGACGGCGTGAGCATTTCAGAACCAACGGCGATGATTTCGGCTTTCATAAAGACAGCTTTTAGCTGCTAGCTCCTGGCGTTTGGCTTGGCGGTACGGATACGGGCGGTCTTGGCTCCTTCATAAGCCGTCTCCAGCTTGAGCGTTTGAGCCGCAAGCGCACGTTGTGCCTGACTCTATTATTCCTCATCGATGTCAGGACGAGGATGAACTGCGATTGAGAATGAACGGAAACACAGGTGCGGCAGGTGAAGATGATCGCCGGGAGCCTGTGAGCAGGCCCTAGAACAGATTCAATCCATCGATCCCCAAGTCCACGTTGAAGGCGGCTTCGTTGGTGGCCAGAACAGTTGTTCCGAGCGGTGAGAACGCGACGCCGACGATATTCATCCCAGAGAGAACGAGCGACGCTTCACCAAGCTGCGTAACGCGCACCAGTCCGCGGCGGCCGCCGAGACATGCAGCGACGTAAACATCGCCTTCTTTCGAAACTGCCAGCCCCTGCGGACGGCCAAGACCGCGGAACCAGGGACGCGTATCGCCGTTGGGCTCGATTGCCCAGATGGTGTCGTTGGAGGAGAGCGTTGGCCCGGTGACGTAGAGCGTTCCCGCAGCGCCGACGGCAAGGTGATAAGCCGCAGGGCTGGGGTCGAGCGTTGCATGCACAAAGATCTGGCGCTGGGAGTTGATCTTGAAGATGGTGCCGCTGCGGTCGCCGACGTAGAGGTTTCCTTCGCCGTCGAATGCGCAGCCGGTGGCCACGCCCATGCCTTCGGCGTAGACGGTGGACTCGCCGGCGTCGTCAACACGATAGACGTTGCCCTCAGCCCGCGAAGTGACAAAGAGATCGCCCTCGGGCGAGAAGGCGAGGCCCGTTGCGTTCAATATTCCTGAGACGAATGGAGTGCCGCGGCCGTCGGGACTGACTCGTACCACCGAGACGGGCATTTCCTTTCCGCGCTGGCCGGAGATGGTGGCGTAGACCATTCCCGAACGGCTGACCGCTGGGCTGGTGACGGGATGCAGACCGTCAGAAAGCATGCGCGCCACGCGCAGCGGAACGGTGTTGCTGACGCCGATGGGGTTGCGGACCTCAACCATTCCAGTCGACGATTCGGCAGGAACAACGACCGCCATGCGCGTTGGCCGGCTCATGAGTACCCGCGCGGGTAGGCCATCTACCAGAACGGCAGGCGGGCCGAAGCCATCGGGGCCGAGATGCGCGCCAAAGAGTTCGATTTCGCCGTTGGGCAAGGCGGCGGCTGGGACTATGTCGTCGATGCGAGGCTCAGGCGGTGCCTTGGGAACGGATTGTGTGGAAGAACGCGGCATATTATTCAACAAGCTCTAGAACCAGATACGCAGCAAAGCTGCTACACCCCAAGCATACAGCCCGGCGGCCACGTCATCGAATACGATGCCCCACCCCTCGGGTAGGTTTTCAAGCTGGCGCGCGGGAAACGGCTTGGTGATGTCGAAGATACGAAAAAGGACGAGGGCGATGAGCGCATGACGCCATTCGAGGGGGCAGCCGATCAGGGCGATCCACTGGCCGGTGACCTCGTCGATGACCACGAAACCGGGGTCTTCGCGGGCTGCCTCGCGCGCGGCGATGGTGGCCGCGGGCACACCGGCGACGATGGACAATAAGATCCCGATGACCAGCGCGTGATGAAGCGTATGCGCGGTGGGCTGAGCGAACCAGCCGAAGGCCGCCCACAGAAGCACGGCTGCAACCGAACCCCAAGTTCCCGGACCGGGTTTTCCATAACCGATGCCGAAGAATGTGGCGACGGGAAATGCAAAGAACCTGACGATTGCTTTATGCAAGCCAGGAACTGCCGAGGGAGCGTCAGTATTCATCCGTGTCTCCACCATCGCCGCCGGAGCGTCCGCGGCCGGCGCCGCCCAGATCTTCAAGCACTTCAGGATCAAGCACCGGAGAACTGATTTTGTATACGCCCATGGCCCATTTGCCGAGATCGATCTTGCGGCAGCGGTCGGTGCAGAAAGGGTAGTCCTCGTCCTTGATGTGGACAAGGGCTCCGCATGTGGGGCAACGATGGAGTTTCGACGATGTCTTTTTTGCGGGCATGGTGATTTGAATGTGCCGAGATCAATGGTACCGCGTTTGCGCGGTGAATTTCTCACACGCGTCCCAGCGGCATTTATTCTTCGACGGGCTCCATATCGACGGCAACTTCGAGGGTGTGTGCGCCGCCGCCGAGGATGAGGCCGCGCACCGGACTTACATCGTTATAGTCCCGGCCCCAGGCCAGAGTTACATGACCGTCGGAGGGCACGACGTTGTTGGTTGGGTCCACCGCGAGCCAACCGACTCCGCGGCAATAAGCCGCGACCCATGCGTGCGAGGCGTCCGCGCCGACTAATCTTGGCATGCCGGGAGCGGGATATGTGCGAAGATAGCCGCTGACGTAGCGCGCGGCGATATTGATAGAGCGCAGGCAAGCGATTTGGAAGTGGGCAAAGTCCTGGCAGACGCCGCGGCGCTTCTTGAAGACCTCATCCACCGTAGTGCGGACGGTCGTCACTTTCGAGTCGAAGCGGAAATCGCTATAAATGCGCTCAGTTAAATCCAGAAGCGCGCCGGACATGGGGCGGCCGGGGGTGAAGGATTGAAGCGCATAGTCCGCAAACTCGGCGCGAAGGGGGATTCGCGGCGATTCAAATTGAAACTGGAGCGCATAGAGAGCCTGAGGACTTAAATCGCTGGCCAGCGCTCTGGCAGATTCCTCCCACGGCGGAGACTGCTGGGGGTCACAAGCGGAGTTGCCGGTGGTGGAAACTCTGCTTCTGGCTTCAACAACAAGCTCTTTGTGCGGATGCTGAACGGAAAAGGAGAATAGGTGGTTTCCGAAGTAATCGACCCGCTCGATGATAGCCTTCGGCGCGGGATGGACTTGGAATTCGGTTTGCAGAAGATCATTCCCAGGGAAGACGCGCGGCTTAAGGCAGGCGACATGCTCTCCGACTGAGACGGGGTACTTGTATTTATAGGTTGTCTTATGACTGATGTTATAGATCATTGGACCAAGTTAGTCTCCCAGAAGGACCAGGTGCGTTCTCACGTGACTGAAGTAGCGATTGGATAAGTCGTTTGACCATGCGGGCAACAGTGACTCCAGGTTGGCGAGGTACTTATCCATCTTCGAATAGGCTTTTTCGCGGCTTGCTCCCTTTTCGTCAGACTCGGCGCGCGCAGTGTTGCGGATGGACTTGAGGTCGATGGCGCGCAGAGATACGACTGCGCTTCGCATAGCCTGCAAGTCCTGCGACAGATGGCGGGGAAGCTTTTCGTACAACTCCGCCAGGTGTTCAAGTTGAAAGTCGAGCGATCGTGGATTGGTTTCGTCGGCCATCAGCACATCGAGCACCGCAAGGGGTTGCAGCGTTGTGTAATATCTGGTGCGGTAAGTCATGGAGCTATCTTCCACATCGAGGAGGCGCTCGAGGAAGGACCATTCCTCAGGAGGAAGCTGGCGTGTAATCTCGCGCATCTGGCGGGTGAGATAGATGGCTCTTTCCAAGCGACGGCCGATGCTCATAAAAAGCCAGCCGGAACCGCGAATGATGTTTTCCCGCTCCATGCCGGCAAAGGCGGACAAGAGTTGGAGGCAGGCTGTGAGTTTGCCCTGGTAGTCGAGTAACTGCGCGCCCGGCTCGGTTTGCATGGAGTTACGTAACTGGCCGATGAGCAGCATCATATCGGCAGAGAGGCGCTCGCGCACGCTGCCGCCGATGCGGGATACCTCGCGAAGTGTGTGGGGAAGGCTGCCGGAGCGCTTGGCATCGGTAAGCATTGCGAGCAGCTCTTTTTCGAGCGCGTCATAGCTTGGCATTTTGCGCCTTGCGCCGGGAGATGCGGAGTTGCGCGGCCAAAGGCAGCCATGCAGTCGAACCAGGCTGGCGAACTCCGCTGCTTCGCGGCGATGAACGCCGGGAACCATGGAGCGGAGAATGCGGGCGATGTTCTCGGCACGTTCCACATAGCGGCCGAGCCAGAAAGTGTTGTCGGCTACGCTGCTGGGGACGGAGCGGGCGAGCCGCCGCAGTTCGACCGGCTGGTTGCGCGGGCGGAGCAGGCTGAAGGTGTCCACCGGCGCATCGGAGAGCACCCACACGTCTTTGCTGTGGCCGCCGCGCTGCATGGAGACGACCGATCCGCGCTCGCCTGCAACGCGGACGAGCCCGCCGGGAATGGCGACCCATCCTGTGCCTGTATTCACGACGTAGGTGCGCAGCACGACGCTGCGCGAGTCGAGAGTTTCGTTTTCCCAGACGGGCGCAGTGGAGAGCGCGACCCGTTCCTGCGCGACATATTTGTAGGGATGGGCGCGCAGACGCTCAATCATCTTGCTCTTGGCTTCAGGAGGCAACTCGGAGCCGAAGATGGGCTCGATGCCATGTGCAGGAAATGCCGGCTTGACCACAACCGAATCCAAGTGACCGAGAACCCAGGCAAGCGCGTCCGGCTGCCCGCACCACCAGGTGGCGACAGAGGCGAGCTTAAGCTTCTCGCCGAGCAGATGGCGGGCGAGGCCGGGAAGAAAGGGCATGATGGCGGCGGACTCGATGACGCCGCTGCCGAGAGCGTTTGCCACTCTTACGTTTCCAGCTACGATTGCGTCGACCAGGCCCGAGACGCCGAGCAGAGAATCGCTGCGCAATTCGAGGGGGTCGCAAAAGCTGTCGTCCACGCGCCGCAGAATGACGTCGACGCGTTCGAGTTGCTCGACCGTTTTGAGGTACACGCGGCGGTCGCGCACGGTAAGGTCTCTGCCTTCGACCAGTGTGAATCCGAGATACTTCGCCAGGTAGGCATGCTCGAAGTAGGTCTCGTTGTGCGGACCGGGCGTGAGCAGGACGATACGGGGATTGTCGCGGCCGCCGAGGCTTGCAAGCGCGTCGCGCTGGGCGCGGAAGAAAGGCGCGTGCCGCAGAACGTTGGAGGCGCGGAAAAGCTCGGGCAAAAGATCGGAGACAATGGTGCGGTTTTCAAGCGCATATCCGCTGCCAGAGGGGGCCTGGGTTCTGTCGGCGAGCACCCACCAGGAGCCGTCGGGCGAGCGCGCAAGGTCGATGGCCATCGTGTGCAGATAGGTGTGCGGAGGCACCGGAACGCCGACCATAGGGCGGAGGAATCCTGGATTTGCGTAGAGCAGCGAGGCAGGGAATTGGCCCTGCCGCAGCAGGTTCTGCTGGCCGTAGATATCTTCAAGTAGCAGGCTGAGGAGCCGGGCACGCTGGATGACACCGGCCTCGATTACGCGCCACTCGGCCTCAGGAAGCAGGAGCGGAACGATATCGATGCGCCAGGGCCGGTCGGCGCCCAGCGGGTCGCCGTAGATGTTGTAGGTGATTCCGTTTTCGCGGATGCGGCGATCGGCGCGCGCCCAGCGATGCTGGAGTTCGGCGGGGCCGGCGGTTCGCAGCCATTCCATCAACGGCGCCCAGTGAGGACGGAAGGCGACCCCATCGCTGGACGACTCCTCATAGACCGCGCCGTAGCGCAAAGCAGACTGATAGAGATCGAACATCAGGATTCGACGCCTTTCAGTGGGGAGGCTGCCGCCTGATTTGGCGAGGGCCAGCGCAGATCGAGGGTCATGGGGAAGACGGGGTTCTTCTCCTCTACTGGAATGAGAGCCGGACCGGATGGCGGTGCGGAGACGACGAAGCGCGACATGCGGCGGTCTTTGGCTTGAAGCGTGCTGGTGGGCCGTGCTTCATACATACCGTTCTCGGGATGGCCGCAATGATAGGTGCAGCATCCCATGGATCGGCCGTTCCATGTATCGATAAGCTCGAAGGTGAGCGGCGAGTGGACGGGGACGGTTGGGTGCAAGGCTGCCGAGAGCATACGCGCGCGAAAACGGATGCCGGCGATGGCCTCGCCTGGCTCATCGATGGCGTGCAGCGGAACCTTTCGGCCATTGCAAGTGACGATATAGCGGGATTCCCCGGTGAGGCCGCTCAACTTAACCTGAATGCGCTCTAGGGACGAGTCGACGGTGCGTACCGTGCCGCCGGAGGTGGCTTGCTCGGCAAGCACGTTCCAGGGTTCGAGAGCGGTACGCAACTCAAGCTCGAGACCGTCAGCCGCGATTGACCCGATCTTGGGGAAACGAAACTCGAGGTGAGGCGCGAACCACTCTTTCTCAAAGCGATAGCCGGCATTGCCGAGGGATTTGAGGACAGTCTCAAAGTCGCGCTGAACAAAATGGGGAAGCATAAAGCGATCGTTCAGAGTGGTTCCCCAGCGCACCAGCTCGGGTTGGCCGGGCTGCTTCCAGAACCAGCAAACCAGTGCGCGAATGAGGAGCATTTCAAGCAGTCCCATGCGGTAGTGCGGAGCCATTTCAAAGGCGCGCAGCTCCAGCAGGCCAAGACGCAAGCCCGCCCCCTCGGGAGGGTAGAGCTTATCGATGCAGAACTCGGCTCGATGGGTGTTTCCGGTGACATCGACGAGCAGGTTGCGGAACAGGCCGTCGAGAATCCAGAGGGGGCAGTCGCGCTCGGGCAGTTGGCTGAAGGAGACTTCCAACTCATATAGAGCATCGGTGCGGCCTTCATCCACGCGCGGAGATTGGCTGGTTGGACCGACATACATTCCGGAAAACAGATAGGAGAGCGAGGGATGGCTCTGCCAGAAGGCAACCATACTGCGCAAAAGATCGGGCCGGCGGAGGATGGGGCTGTCGGCGACCGTTGCTCCGCCGATGACGATGTGGCTTCCGCCTCCAGTGGACTGGTGAGCGCCTTCAAAGGAGAACTTCTCCGCGGTGAGGCGATTGGCGCGCGCTTGCTGGTCGAGCACCCGATGAGTGTTTTCAAGCTCATCCCAGTTGCTCATGGGAGGCAGATTGACCTCAAGAACGCCGGGGTCGGGGGTCAGGCTGAAAGCGCTCAGGCGGGGATCGTTGGGCGCGGTGTAGCCCTCGATCCAAACCGGCATACGCAGAAAATGGCAGGTGTCTTCAACCGCGGCGATGAGGTCGAGGAAATCGGCGGCGACGGGGACGTAGGGGAGAAAGATATGCAGACGGCCGTCGCGCTCTTGAACGCAGAGCGATGGACGAATCAACTCTTTGGCGGTTTCAGCATCACCGGCAAGCGGAGGCAGCGGATCGGGCGCGGGCTCCTCGTGAAACGAATGCGGCTTGCGGGCGGGCCTCGATGGTAGCTTGGCGAGACCGGGGTAATGCTCGTCTTCAAGCGCATAGACAAGCTCGTCGGGAGCGACCCAGGGCATTACTTCGACCGGAATGCGGTAGCCGATGGGCGAGTCGCCGGGCGTGAGCAAAAGCTGTTCAGGCCGCGGAAACCAGAGCTGGCTAGACCATGCCAATTGGCCGTGAGGTTGACGGCGGCGCAAGGGAAGCACATAGCCCGCCGGGCCGTCCTCAGGTTTGTCAGCATTGAAGGCGGGGAGCAGGTCTTGCGCGGTTACCTGCAGACGTCGGCAGAGAGCTTGCAAAAAAGCCAGCGCGTCAGCCGAGGTGTTGTCTGCGGGAGCATCTTCCTGGGGAATCCAGCGCAGATCTTCCCAGATGGCCACGCCGTCTTTGCGGGAGATGCAATGAAAGGCCCAGCGCGGCAAAGCCTCGCCCGGATACCATTTGCCTTGACCGAAGTGGAGCACGCCACCGGGCGCGATCTTTTCGCGAAGATTGCGGATGAGCGCCAGTCCGCGGGTACGCTTGAGTGCGCCGAGCGCTTCAAGATGCCATTGCGGGCTTTCTATGTCATCGATGCCGACAAAGGTAGGTTCGCCGCCCATGGTCAGTCGGACATCGTGCGCATTAAGGTCGCTGTCGATGGCGCGTGCAAGCTGGCATACGCCGTTCCATTCCTTGTCACTATACGGCTGGGAGAACTGCTGCTCACGGTCAAGACGGCGCACCGACATCTCAAAGTCGAACTCCACCGTAGAGGGCTCGACGGAACCGTCGATGGGCGCGGCCTGCTCCGCGTTGGGAGTACAGACCAGCGGCAAATGCCCCTCGGCTGCCAAGAGGCCCGAGGTGGGGTCCATGCCGATCCAACCCGCGCCGGGCAGAAAAACCTCAGTCCATGCGTGGAGGGCCGCCGAATCCTCAAAAACGGCGGTTGCGCCTGTGTCCGATAGCGGCACATCCGCAGCCAACTGGATCAGATACCCTGAGGCGAAACGCGCCGCGATTCCCAGATGGCGGCAGACCTCGACCAGCAGCCAGGCCGAGTCCCGGCAGGAGCCGGTGCGGAGGGCAAGCGTCTGCTCCGAACTCTGGACGCCCGCCTCCATGCGGGTGGTATAGCCAACCTCATCGCGAACGCGCTGGCTGAGTGCAACCAGAAATGCGACTGTACTTTGCCGATCGCGCGAAATGGTGTTTAGAAAAGCCTTGAGACGCGGACCGGCCGGAGCCGTGCCAAGAAAAGGCGCGAGACTGCCGGCGAGCTCGGGGCGATAAACAAACGGCCACGTGTCAAACCCAGGTTCAAGAAGAAAGGCGAATGGATTGATGGGCGTGAGGTCGGCGATCAGCTCGACCTCAACGGTGAACTCCGTTGTCTTGCTGGGAAACAGGGCGCGCGCCAAGTGGTTGGAGTACGGATCGAACTGCCAATTGAGGATGCGGTCGTTGGGGCTTAGTTGAAGCGAATAGCTGAGGATGGGCGTCCGACAATGTGGCGCGGGGCGCAACTGGATGATTTGGGGCCCGAGGGAAACAGGCTTGCCGTAACGGTACTGCGTCCGATGATGAAGAGAAACCCGTAAGGCCATTGACCCCCTTGCGGCTCCGATCTGGAGCACCTTGGCGACTGCATTTGAATGAAAAGCTGGAGAAGGACGAATTCTAGTGAATTGTCTATTAAGGTTATCCTAACGCGAGCGCGAATTCACCGCTTACTGATTCTTCTTCAGGAATTTGTGGGCGGGAACATGGGCTGCGTGAGAACGGATCCGGCCGGGGTGGGCGGCGGTGCAGGAATATCCCGCTAGATGGACGCCGGATCGGCGTGCGACGAGAGCAGCCGAGTGCGCCTAGAACGTTGCTGTTGAAATGGCGGTGCTCCCCGTATCGCCATTCAAGCGCCAAGTTCTTGAAGTGCCGGTTGATGTATTGGTCGGCAAGATTCTGATAATGCAGCCGAACTGATCGATTGATACGGACCGGCTTCCAGCGGATGACGGGCTAGTGGGCGGTGACTCAGGCCGCCGTCTGGATGAGAACGGCGCTGAGGGCAGGTACATAGAAGGAAAGCAGCGAACTATCCGCGGAAAGCCCGTAAGCCGCGGAAGGCGAAAAGCTTCCGTCGGGGTTGATGGTGCCGCCTTGGATCGTCACATCGGATGTGGCCGCCAGGTTCGGTCCCGAGGCACCATTCGAGAGCTGAGTCATGGACAACAGCTTCGCGGAGCTGGCAATTTGAGGCAAAGTGGCCGTCAATTGAAGGTTCTGACTGGGGTCCTTGTTGACAACGACGATATTCAAACCGCCGCTGGCCGTTTTGACGGCATAGGCGGTGGCATCGATCTGGGCTGCGGAGAGACCTGTCTGGCAGAGCTTGCCTTGACCGGCCTGGGTGAACAAGGTCATTCCATAGAAGACGGGACGCGCTTCGATCACGGCGCCCTCGCTGTCGGCGATTGGCGTGTAGCAGCTTGTGTTGCCGCCGCCGTGAAGATTCACGCCAGCCGCTCCGCCTTGTGCGCAGTTGAAAAGGAAATCGATGACCCAAAGGGAGGAGGCGTATGTGTCGCTAACCCCTGTTGCGCCACCGCCATAATAGGAGTTGCACTCCGCCATACGGAAGGGAATGCCGCTGGATTTTGCGCCGGCGCTCAATATTGCAAGGTTGTTTTGAAGATTCGAATCGGGGGAAAGGAGGTTGGCGGCCGTGGCGTTGGAAGACTGCCCGTTACCGCGATAATAGTGCTGAGTGAGCAGCGCAAGATCGCTGCTGCCGACGGCCTGTCCGAAAGGCACGGTCCAGGTGGACTCGTGGCTGCCGGAGGCGGGACCAGTGATGGTGACGCCGGGGGTTTTTGCCTGAATGGCGGTGCGGAACTGCTCCCAGAGCGCTTCAAACTGGGCGAGCGACCAATTGCCGGCAAAATAGCTTGATGGAGCGCCGTAGCCGTCGCACTCATTGCCAATCTCGATACCGATGAGGGACGGGCCAAACTGCTGAGCCGCATAAGCAACTTCAGCGGCGGCAAGCTCGGGCGTGGTTGCGCCGGTAGCCGCGCCACCCAGGTTGATGCCGTAAATGCACTGCCAGTCGGCCTCGATGACACAGGCGGCCAATGCGGCAACGTCGGAGGGCGCGATCTGTCCGGCTGTGCGGCCGGCCCCGCCCTGCACCCATACTGACTGATCGACAGAGTTTCCACCGATGCGGAGAACGCCAGGGCCAAGAAGCTTGAACAGGCCGACAAGGTCGGTGTTTGCGGCGGAAAAGAGCGGCTCGCACAAGGCGGATTTTTCGTAGGAGAGTCCGGCGAATCCCTGGCCGATGTTTCCTACGGTGGTGGACGAGACACTGAGAGACGCCTGGCTAACCGGGCCGGAAGGAACAGGTTGTTGCGGGCCCGTGGCCAACTGTGCCGAGGTCGGCAGAGACGAAACCGTGAGCGCCTTGTTGCAGCCAGAGACAAGCACGGACGTTGAGAATGCCGCGATACCTTGCAGCAACCTTCGGCGCGACAGCACAGCGGAGTGGACGTTGGGGGACATTTGACCTAGCCGGGGCGATGATTTCGCTGCCTATGATTTAAACGGCAAGGAGGGGTAGAGATCATCGCCCACCAGTACTCGGTAAGTAGGTTATTTTGTAACCAGATAGGGTAATCTATTGCCAAGTTACCGATGCCGGATTGAGGGTACTTTCCGGTGATACATTCGGCTGCAACGCACCGGGAGTGCCGACAAGAGTTCACACTCAACTCATCGACGATCCATGGCCGGACATGAGGAAAACCGCAGCCGGCATCGACCGGGCCAGGTTTGTATCGATCAATCGCGGTGAGGATCTGGATATTCGCGGGGAGTTGTGGCCGGGCGAAGCTCGAAAGAGAAGGGAAACGCCAAAGCTGTACATACACTTCGGTATGCTACCGATAACGCGCTAAATATATGCAACGAATGATCTTGATGAGCCAGGTGCACGGAACGTATTTGCCATGACCTGCCGGAAGGCGCGCCATGCGCGTGTGGGTTGTTCCGGGCCTAGCCACAATGGCGAGGCGCACACTGGACTCGCATTCCGTCTCGCGCTGTTTTCGTTCAGTGGAGACAGGCGAACGGGGAAGGCGAACATTGCGGAAGGATGGGCGAGTTTAAATTCAGAGCGCTCGAAAGTCGCTCACCCAATGGTGGTACACGATCACACAGTCAGGGCACTGACACCGAACTGGCGGTCACCCTAGAATCTGATTACTGAGTTACCGATAGATTTAGAAAGCTTTACTAACTGTAAGATATTTTCTCCCTGGGAATAGAGAAGCAAATCATCTCTCACGCAAGTTAAGAAGTAGGACATCAAGCAAGCCCTAAAAAGGGTACAAGGATCAAATTGGTTCAACTGGTTGGTTCCAGTTGCAGCGCCCAATTTTCCCTAACTCCGATGTTAACTACTAA
>Ga0302319_10017399_pt1 | contig 13171 bp, 7 predicted proteins | sample Bog_T0_2_FD_203319 | JGI IMG/M metagenome (GOLD analysis project Ga0302319, IMG submission 203319) | Peat permafrost microbial communities from Stordalen Mire near Abisko, Sweden - Bog_T0_2 | ecosystem: Environmental > Terrestrial > Soil > Wetlands > Peat | place: Sweden: Abisko, Stordalen Mire...
CGAGGTTGGCGACCAGGCTTCCCGGCACAAAAAAGCGGGTCTCCATCGACCGCTTCGGCGTAAAGCCCGGCACGGCGGGGACGACGACCGGCCGCAGGTACAGCGACACAAAGCACTCCGCCGGTGCGTCTGAGGCCGCCGTGAAGGGGAGGCGAAGCAGCTCCGCCGGGGGATTCAGGGCCCGGGCAAGCAGCCGGCCGAAGACGGCCAGGGGAACGGCCTTCTTGTCGTCCGGTATGGGCAGCCCCCCCTCGGCGACATGGAAGATCCCCTGGGTCGTGCGGCGGTCGCTCCTCGGGTTGTGCAGGATGCCCTGGCGGGCCCGGTAGGAGGCCAGGATGCTGCTGTGGTGCTCGTCGCGCCCCGGGGGCAGCGAAAGCGCCCTGGCGAGCCCCGGGCGGTCAAGGACCAGGGTCGTTCCAGGAAGGCGGGGCGCCTCGGCCGCCTCGCCGACGGAGTCGTAGACGAAGTTCTGGATCCGCTGGTCCGGCGGACACAGGTGCCGCGCAAGGGCGCGGTCCTTTTCGCGGCTCAGCGCCAGGAAATGCCCGACCAGGCCGGACAGCCCGTCCGTGCCGTCGAGCGGCACGCCGGGCTGTCCCACCTCGTTCAACTTGAGGTTGAGATACGCCAGCAGCCTCGGATCCTCCGGATCGGGACGGGTAAACGGTGCTGCTGGGTCGTTTTGGATCACGTGCCTCTGTTACTTCTTGGCGGCTTTGAGCTCCGCGACCGCGGCCTGGGCCGCCGCGAGGCGGGCCACCGGGACGCGGTACGGGCTGCAGGATACGTAGGTGAGGCCCAGCTTGTGGCAGAACTTCACGGAGTCGGGATCGCCGCCGTGCTCGCCGCAGATGCCGAGCTTGATGTTCGGGCGGGTGGAGCGGCCCTTTTCGATCGCAATGCGCATCAGCTGGCCCACGCCCACCTGGTCGATGGTCGCAAACGGGTTGCGCTTTACGATCTCGGCCTCCTGGTACGGGGGCAAGAACGAGCCGGAGTCGTCGCGGCTCATACCGAGGGCCATCTGGGTGAGGTCATTCGTGCCGAAGCTGAAGAACTCAGCCGTGGTCGCGATCTCGTCGGCCGTCAGGGCGCCGCGTGGCACCTCGATCATGGTCCCCACGGAGTAGGCGATCTTCACCTTCGTCTCGGCCTGGACTGCCGCGGCGACCGAGTGGACGATCTCGAGCTGGAGATCGAGTTCCTTCTTGAAGCCGACCAGCGGGATCATGATCTCCGGATGGGCCTTGACCCCGTCCTTCTTGGACTGGGCCGCGGCCTCGAAGACTGCGCGGGCCTGCATGGCCGTGATCTCCGGGAACTTGATGCCCAGGCGGCATCCGCGGAAGCCCAGCATGGGGTTGAACTCGTGGAGCTGGTGGACGCGCTCGATGATCTTCTCGACCGGTATGCCCAGCTTCCTTGCGAGGTCCATCTGCTGCTCCTTGGACTGCGGAAGGAACTCATGGAGGGGGGGGTCGAGGAAACGGATGGTCGCGGGGAGGCCCTTGAGGGCCTTGAAGATCCCGACGAAGTCGGCGCGCTGGTAGGGCAGGAGCTTGGCCAGCGCCACCTCGCGGGCTTCCTTCGTGTCCGCGAGGATCATCTCGCGCATGGCGTCGATCCGGTCGCCCTCAAAGAACATGTGTTCCGTGCGGGTGAGACCGATGCCGACCGCACCGAAGGCCACGGCGTTGCGGGCCTGGTCCGGCGTGTCGGCGTTCGTGCGAACCTGGAGGCGGGTCGCCTGCGAGCACCATTTCATCAGTTGGGTGAAGTTGCGGGTGGTTCGGCTGCCCCTTGCCTCCTTGTCGCCATGCACCAAAGCCTGGATCACCTCGGAAGGGGCGGTCTTGACCTCGCCTGCATAAACCGTGCCCGATGTCCCGTCAATCGACAGGTAATCGCCTTCAGGAAAAACCCGGTCGGCGACCTTGAGCGTCCTGGCCTGGTAGTCGACGTTGAGCGCGCTGGCGCCGCAGACGCAGACCTTGCCCATCTGCCTCGCGACCAGAGCCGCGTGTGACGAGACGCCGCCGCGGGCCGTCAGGATCCCCTCGGCCGCGATCATGCCCCGCAGGTCCTCCGGTGAGGTCTCGACACGGACGAGGAGAACCTTTTCCCCGCGGCCGGCGGCCTCGACGGCGCGCTCGGCGTTGAAGTAGATCTTCCCCGACGCGGCGCCCGGGCCGGCCGGCAGGCCGCTCGCGATTGGCGGCGCGGCCTTGAGGGCGGCGCGGTCAAAGATCGGCGCCAGAACCTGGTCGAGCTGGTCGGCCGGGACCCGGAGGATCGCGGTCTGCCAGTCGATCAACTTCTCCTTCACCATCTCGACGGCGATACGGACCGCCGCGACTCCCGTCCGCTTTCCGTTGCGGGTCTGGAGCATGTACACACGTCCGTCCTGGATCGTGAACTCGAAGTCCTGCATGTCCTTGAAGTGGGACTCGAGGACTTTCCGGATGCGGTTCAGCTCATGGTACGAGGATGGCTGCTGCTCGGCGAGCTTGAGCACGGGTGCCGGCGTGCGCACGCCCGCGACCACGTCCTCGCCCTGGGCGTTCATGAGATATTCGCCGTAGAAGACCTTCTCGCCGGTCGCCGGGTCGCGGGTGAACGCCACGCCGGAACCGGACTGGTCTCCCGTGTTGCCGTAGACCATCGCCTGCACGTTGACCGCGGTGCCCCACTCCTGGGGAATATTGTACTTGCGGCGATACACGATCGCCCGGTCGTTCATCCAGGAGCCGAAGACGGCCCCGACCGCCCCGCTCAGCTGGTCCCAGGGGCTGGAGGGAAAGTCATGGCCGGTCCGCTCCTTGACGAGGGCCTTGAAGCGGGCGACAAGCTCCTTCAGCTCGTCGACGCTCAGCTTGGTGTCCTCGACCTGGTGGTCGCCATGCCGCTCGTGCTTGAGCGCCTCGATGACGGTCTCAAACGGCTCGTGGTCTTCGTCGGGGCTCTTCTGGACGCCGAGCACGACGTCTCCGTACATCTGGACGAAGCGGCGATAGCAATCCCACGCAAAGCGCTCGTTCTTCGTCCGGGCGGCGAGCGCCGCCACCGTGGAGTCGTTGAGGCCGAGGTTCAGGATCGTGTCCATCATCCCGGGCATCGAGTCGCGGGCGCCGGAGCGCACCGAGACCAGCAGCGGGTTCTCCTTGTCGTTGAACTTGGCGCCGACCTGCGCCTCGATCGCCGCGATTCCCGCGTCAATCTGCGCCTGGAGGGCGGCGGGATAAGTGCGGCGGTTTGCGTAGTAGTATGTGCAGACCTCCGTCGTTATCGTGAAGCCCGGGGGGACGGGAAGGCCGATCCTGCTCATTTCGGCAAGATTGGCGCCTTTCCCACCAAGGAGCGCACGCTGCGAGGTATCACCGTCCGTCTTCACGCCGAAGCGGTAGACGTATTTCGGTGCCCGGGCGGGGGCTGGCTTTGCTGGGGACTTCCTGGGCTTGTTAACTTTGGATTTCGAGGCCATAAGGGGTGGTTCTAGTTGGCTGGAGTCGCGTGCGGGTCAGGGCGAATCCGTGCCGCGTAACCGCCCGTGGGCGGCCGCCGCCGAGCCGGTTCCTGTCACTTTTTTCCCTCGCGCTGCGCCCGCAGCACGACGCGGAACATCTGAAGGGCTAGCCAGAATACCGCCGTCAGGCAGGAAGCCGTGATGGCTCCCCAGAGGCGGATCATCCCGGGATCGTTGGAGGGCACGTGGGTGGACACGACGCCGTACATATAGGTGAAAAATGCCACGACGAGCACGGCGTCCACCGCCAGGCTAACGGGAGTGACAAGCTTCGTTCGTGAATCTGCCATGGTCCCAAGGGAGACAAGGAAACGAACTCTTGTCGACGGAAAATCCGCCGCGCGGCCCATTTTGGGGTGGCTTCCGAGGCGCCTCCCAGCACGATCGGCGTGGCATGAGCGCCTCGCTGCTGAAAGTCTTCTCCGGCAACTCAAACCGCCCTCTCGCGGAGCAAATCTGCAAGTCCATCGGGGTGCCCCTGGGCGAGGCCGTGGTCACGAGCTTCCCGGATGGGGAGAGCTTCGTTAAGATCAACGAAAACATTAGGGGACACGATGTTTACATCATCCAGTCGACGTGTCCGCCGACCAACCACCATCTCATGGAGATGCTGATCATGATGGACGCCGCAAGGCGGGCGTCCGCGCAACGGATCACCGCCGTGCTTCCTTTTTACGGCTACGCGCGGCAGGACCGCAAGGACCAGCCCCGCGTGCCGATCACCGCCAAGCTGGTCGCCAACTTGCTGGTCTCGGCTGGTGCCAACCGCGTGCTCACCATGGATTTGCATAGCCAGCAGATCCAGGGATTTTTCGACATTCCAGTCGACCACCTCTACGCATCGCCGGTCTTCTTCGAACATCTGGCGAAGCTTTCCAGCGACAATCTCATGGTCTGCTCGCCGGATGTAGGCGGCATGAAGATGGCCGCGGCCTATGCGGACGCGCTTGGAGCCGGGCTGGGCATGGTTGCGAAAAAGCGCAAGAGCGCGACGAACGTCGAGGCGATCAGCCTGGTGGGCGACGTCGAGGGGAAGGACATCCTGCTTGTGGATGACATCACGGAGACCGCCGGGACGCTCACGGCGGCGGCGAAGATTCTCAGGGACAACGGCGCGCGCACAATCCGCGCCGCCGTCAGCCATTGTATTTTGAACGAGAAGGCGATCGAACGCCTGCGCACCGGGCTCATCGACGAGCTCATAACGACCGATTCCGTGCCGCTGGACGCCCGTGGCCTTCCGGTCACGATCCTCAGCATCGCGCCGCTCCTCGGCCAGGCCATCCTTAGGATCAACAGCAACGAAAGCGTAACCGGCCTATTCCGCATCAAGGGGTTCTGACCCGGACGCCAGGAACCTTGCCGGGAGGGCCCTGTCGTGCACTTTTCGACGCATACATGAGACCCTCCTCTCTTTTTGCCCTGGCCGCCGCGATCGTCTTCTCGCCGATCCCGATGCGCGCCGCGACGGCCGGGACGCACCCGGGAAAGCCCGAGCTTCGCACCGACGCGACGCCGATCGCCAATGGGCCCGGGGGCCCCATCGCGAGTTACGCCGATGTCGTCGAGCCCGTGGAAAGGGCGGTGGTCTCGATCTACTCCTCGAAGACGGTCCACCAGCGCGTCGAAATCAACCCGCTCCTCAGGCAGTTCTTCGGCGACATTCCCGACCAGGATCGCGTGAGCAAGCAGGAGGGACTGGGTTCTGGCGTGATCGTGACCCCCGACGGGTACATCCTGACCAACAACCATGTGGTCGAGGGCGCCGACGAGCTGAAGGTTTCCCTTCCCCAGCCGGACGGCCGGGAGTTCACGGCCAAGGTGATCGGCGCCGACCCGAAGACGGACGTGGCCGTCATCAAGATCGAGGCAACTGAACTCTCCACGCTCACGCTGGCGGACAGCGACAGGCTGCGCGTGGGTGACATCGTCTTCGCCGTCGGCAATCCGCTCGCCGTCGGCGAGACCGTGACGATGGGCATCGTCTCCGCCAAGGAGCGCCAGATCGGCCTCCTGAGCGACGTGTCAGGCTACGAGAACTACATCCAGACAGACGCGGCGATCAACATGGGCAATTCCGGGGGCGCGCTCGTGGACGCCAAGGGAAGGCTCGTCGGCATCAACAGCGCGATCCTGTCCCCGTCGAGGGGCAGCATCGGGCTCGGGTTCGCCATTCCCATCAACCTGGCCCGCTCGATCATGGAAAGCCTGATCGAGACGGGGACCGTGACGCGCGGGTTTCTCGGTGTCAGCACGGTGAACCTGACGCCGGACGTGGTGGACGCGCTCGGGCTGCCCAAGGGGGCCAAGGGCGTGGCGGTGACGGACGTCACGTCGGGGAGCCCCGCCGACCGCGCCGGCCTCAAGAGCTATGACGCGATTGTCGGGATCAACGGCAAGCCCGTGCCGGATCGCGACAGTTTCCGCCTCATGATCGCGGGCATGATCCCGGGGTCCAAGGTCGAGCTTTCGCTTGTGCGGGGCGGCAAGCCGGTTTCGGTGGAAGTGAAGCTCGGCACGCAGACGGAGAACCCGGACGAGCTGTTCCAGGGCGTGAGCGTCGCGGCCCTGACGGACGACGTGCGTTCCAAGCTTGGGATCGACCCCAGGATCACGGGGCTCCTCATCACCGATGTGGCCGCAGACTCACCCTACGCCGACCGCCTCGCGCCCAACATGGTGATCGTGCAGATCAACCGCGGGCCCGTGTCCGACCTGGCCTCGGCGAAGGCGCTCCTCGTCCAACCCGGGCGCAACCTCCTCCTGATCTATAACAACGGAGGCCTGGGCTACGTGGCGGTGACGGTGCGGTGACCGCGGTCAGCTTCCCGGCTTCTCGACGGGGATCTTCGAGAGCCAATCCGGGACCCCGTCGGCCGGATAGACGGGAAAGCTGAGTTCGAGGAGGGAGACCGCGGGGACGTCGAAACGCGCGGACCCCGAGCTGCGATCCACGAGCATCGCAAGGCCGGCCGGCGAGCCGCCCGACCTCCGGACCAGGTCGATGCATTCCGTGGCGCGCCCGCCCCGAGTGATGACGTCCTCGACCACGAGGACGGCCTCGCCTGGCGAGAAGGTGAAGCCTCGCCTGAGGACCAGGGCATTGTTTTCCTTTTCCGCGAAGAGGTAGCGCGCGCCCGCCTGCCTTGCGACTTCCTGGCCGATCACAAGGCCGCCCATCGCCGGCGCGATCACGGTTGAGAAGGCCAGGCCCTGCCGGCGAACCGCCGCAAGCAGAAGCTCCGCCAGGCGGGTGACTGCGCCGAGGTCCTGGCAAACCTGGGCGCACTGGAAGTAATGCCCGCTGTGCAGGCCGGAGCGGAGAACGAAGTGGCCCCGCAGGAGGGCCCGCGTCCGCGTGAAGATATCGAGAACCTCGGCTTCGGAGTCCGGCATGGCCGCATCGAAGGGGTTAACCGGGGACCCGGAAAGCCGAAAATGATTTACTTTGGGCGCGACGTGGGGATTAAGTCCGGGCAGGATGGTGACGATTTAGTCATGGCCGCGTCTTTTCCGGATGCGGCGCCCCTTCCCAAAACCACCCCCTAGATCCCCGTTCCATGTTTGCAAGCGCCCCAGGCGCGGGTTCAGTGCTGGCCACCGTGCTCGGCGCGGTGGCGGGCGCTTTGCTAGGGGGTATCTCGGTGTTCGGGTGGTCCAGGCTCCGCGCGAGGAGACTCCATGGGTTCCCCGGATCGAAGACGAGCCGCGAGCAACTCTCCCGGGTTTTTGCAGACGCGAACATCATGCTTTGGTGGGCCCGCGTCCGGGGAACCGGGAACGACAGGGAATGGATGTTCGAGATTCCCGAGGCGTCCTGGTCCAGCCCCGTATCTCGCCTGGGAGGGGCCCGGGGGCAGGGGAAGCTTTGGGAGGCAGCCCTTCTTCCCGACCAGCCGCAGATGGCGGTCACGACCTATGAGGCGCTCGACAAGGGCGTCCCGGGGTACCAACAGGAATTCCGCATCCTGGGAGAGGGCAGGGAGCATTGGGTGAGGGAAAGCGTGAAGGTTGAGCGGCTCGGCGCGGATTCATGGAGGTTGTTCGGGATCGTGGCCGACATCACCTCGGAAAAGGAGGCTGACGAGGCGCTGAAGCAAAGCCAGGAACAGATGAGGGCGATCCTGGAGCGGGCGGACTGCATGGTGTGGCAGGCCCGCGTCCTTGAGATGCAGGGCGGCTTCGACTGGCATTTCAACGTTCCGAACTCGGGGCTCCAGCGAAAGATCTTCGGGGGCCGACAGGCCTTCCTCTTTGAGGGCCGGAGCGGACCCGAAGGGAAAAAGCTATTCGGGGATTACTCTGTCCCGGAGCAGGCCGAAACCGACGAGCGGTTCAAGGCTGCGCTGCGGAGCGGCCTGTCGGGCTACGAGCAGGAGTTTCACCTGGTTTCCCCCGAGAAGACATTTCTGGTCCAGGAGAGGGTGTCCATCACCGAGGCGGGTCCCGGCGCGTGGAACATCGTGGGCCTGGTCGTCGACATCACCTCGCAGCGCGAGGCCGAGGAGGCCCGCAAGGCGAGCCAGGCACAGCTCCACGAGCTCCTCGACAAGACCGACTGCATTCTCTGGCAGGCGCGCGCGATACGGTGCGCGGACGGCAACGTGGACTGGACATTCCTGGACATTCCCCCTTCGCGCCTGTACCGGAAGATCTTCGGCAAGGAGCCCGCCGGCAACGGCAACCGCCTCTGGGACTCCGTCCACCAGCCGGACATGGACCAGATGGCCCGGCGCGGCGCGGGGGCCCTCTTCGGAGGAGCCCCTGGGTACGAGCAGGAGTTCCGTTCGATTTCAAACGGCAAGGAACTCTGGCTGCGCGAGCAGGCCTCGATCGTGCCCACGGGACCGGGCGCGTGGAATGTCTTCGGCATCGCCACCGATGTGACCGCGCGCCGCATGGCCGAGATGGCGCTTGCGACCGAGAAGGAGAGGCTGGCCGTAACGCTCCGCGCCATGGACGAGGGGGTGATCACCGTCGACACCCACGGCGTGGTCCAGTTCATGAATCTCACCGCGGAGAGGCTGACGGACAGCAGGCAGGGCGCCGGTGTGGGCCGCCGTGTCGAGGCCGTCCTGGCTGTGGTCACCGTTCCGCTTGCCGGCGATCCCAAGCCGGACCTTCCGATCGAGACCGCGCTTCGGGACGGCCTTGCGGTCGACCTTCCCCAGGGCATTGAGATCCGCGGCGGAAACGGCCGCCAGCACCTGATCGAGGGGTGCTGCGCGCCTGTCCGCAACGAGAGGAGCGAGATCATAGGGGCCGTCCTGGTGTTCCGCGATGTCACCGAGCGGCAGCGCCTGAGGGCCGACATCGAGCGCGCCTCGAAGCTGGAGTCCATCGGCCTTCTCGCCGGAGGGATCGCGCACGACTTCAACAACCTGCTGACCGCGATCATGGGGAACCTGACCCTTGCCACGCTGGACCTTGAGAAGGGACGGGCCGTGAAGGAGTACCTTGAGGGGGCCCAGGGAGCATCCCTGCGGGCGCGCGACCTCACCCAGCAGATGCTGACCTTCGCCAAGGGCGGGGATCCCGTGCGGTCTGCGGTCCAGCTTTCGGGCATCGTGGAGGAGGTCGCCCGGTTCGCAATCCGCGGGTCCAAGGCCCGCTGCGATTTCGGACTCCAGGAGGGACTATGGCCGGCGAATGCCGACAAGGGACAGATCGGCCAGATCATCCAGAACCTGGTCATCAACGCCGCCCAGGCCATGCCGGCGGGCGGCGTCATCCGGATCACCGCTGGAAACGAGCCTGTGCTGCCCGGGAGGCTGCCGGGCCTTTCCCCGGGCGACTATGTGCACATTTCGGTTGAGGACACCGGCGTCGGCATCTCGCCCGAGCACCTTTCAAGCATATTTGACCCGTACTTCACGACCAAGAAGCAGGGCAACGGGCTGGGCCTTGCAACCGTCTATTCGATCGTGAAGAAGCACAAGGGCCACGTGACCGTGAAGTCCGTCGTTGGGAAGGGCTCGACCTTCCATGTCTGGCTTCCGGCGTTGAAGGAGCCGATTGCCGGCCAGAGGAACGGCGCGGCCGAGCCGTCGAGGTTGTTCTCAGGCAGAATCCTGGTGATGGACGACGAGGATGCCATCCGGACGATGGCTGCGAGGCTCTTTCAGCGGATCGGATTCGAGGTCGACGTCGCCTCAGACGGGGCCGAGGCCATCGAGAAATTCCGGGAGGCCCATGCCTGCGGACGCGGCTTCGGGGCTGTCGTGATGGACCTCACGGTGCCGGGCGGCATGGGCGGCTGCGAGGCACTTGAAGGTATGCTCAGGATTTCGCCCGAGGTGAGGGCGATCGTCTCCAGCGGCTATTCCGGGGATGCCGTGATGGCCAACTACCGAGCGTACGGCTTCCGCGGCATGGTGGCCAAGCCTTATGCCCTTGAGGACGTCACCCGGGTGCTCAGGGAGGTTCTCTCTCCCCCCTCCGACCATGCAGCCTGAATCCAGCAAGGATCTTGCCTCCGTCCTCGCCCGGGTGAGCCCCGCCCAGCTCCGCAGGGTGCTGTCGCGAACCAATCTGCTGCTTTGGTGGGCGGACGTGCGCCGCAAGGACCAGGACTACACCTGGAAATTCGAGGTATCGACCGCCTCGCGAGACAATTCCCTCACGCTGCTCGCCTCCGCGCTCGCGACGGGAACCGGCCTCTGGACGCTCGAGTCCGCGCCCGACATCGTCGAGATGAGGGCGCGGTCGAGGGCGGCGCTGGCCAACGGCGAATCGGGTTATGAGCAGCAGTTCCGAATCGTAAGCGCGGGAACCGTCCATTGGCTGCGCGAGAGCGTCGCGATCGAGCCGGCCGGCAAGGACCGGTGGAGCGTGTTCGGCTCCGTGACCGACATCACGAGCCAGATGGAGGCCGATGCGGCGCTGCGGAAGAGCGAGGGGCACCTGCACAGGATCCTCGGGCGGCCGGACTGCATGCTCTGGGAGGCACGTGTAACTGGAAAGGGGGACGATCTGGAATGGCACTTCGAGGTGCCGGACTCGGGGCTGCAGCGGCGGATCTTCGGGAACAAGGGGGCGTTCGAGCTCAAGGACACGAGCGGGCCGAATGCGAAGTACCTCTTCAGCGGCACCGTTCCCGAGCGCGCCGAGATGGACGAGCGCCTGAACACGGCCCTCCGCGACGGCCTGCCCGGCTACGAGCAGGAATTTCACGTGGTCACGCCGTCCAAGACATTCCTGCTGCAGGAGCGCGTGACAATCTCCAGCACCCGCAAGGGCGAATGGAACATCGTGGGCCTTGTGGTGGACGCGACGGAGCGCTACGAGGCGGAGGAGGCGCGCCGGGCGAGCCAGCGGCAGCTCGAGAGCATCCTCAACAGCGTCGACTGCGTCCTATGGCAGGCGGAGGTGATTGAATCCAAGACCGGGACCCTGAACTGGTTTTTCCCGCGCATCCCCCCGACCCGGCTTTACCAGAGGATTTTCGGCGAATATCCGTCGGAGGACAAGCATGTCCTCTGGCACCCCGACGATGTGCCGGACCAGGAGGAGCTAGACCGGCGCAGCACGGAGGCGATTCGCACGGGTGCCCCCGGATACGTCCAGGAATTCAAGATCCAGCGCGGCGGAAAGATGATCTGGGTCCGGGAAGAGGTCGCGATCACCGCTGTGAAGCCGGGCACCTGGAGGGTGGTGGGGATCGTCACCGACGTCACGGCGCGGCGGGAGGCCGAGGAGGCCCATCTGCAGACCCAGGCGCAACTGGAGGAGATCCTGGACAAGGCGGACTGCATCCTCTGGCAGGCCAGGGTGACCGCCCTGAACGATCCCCCGGTCAATGAGTGGCTGTTCTTCCGCGTTCCCAAGTCGAGGCTGTACCGCAGGATGTTCAACCAGGACCCGTCCGAGAACAAGGGGGAGCTGTGGGCTCACGCCGAGCGGATGGACAGCGCGGAGATGGACCGCAGGGCCGAGCACGCCCTTCGCAGCGGGGCCCCGGGCTATGAGCACGAATTTCGAATGCAGGTCGGTGACAAGATCTTCTGGATCCATGAGCAGACCTCGATCACTCCGATCGAGCCCGGCGTCTGGACGGTGGTGGGCGTGGCGGTCGACAACAGCGCGCGCCGCGCGGTGGAGGCCGCCCTCGCAGCGGAGAAGGAGCGCCTCGCAGTCACGCTTTCGGCGATGGACGAGGGCGTCATAACGATCGACCTGTTCGGGATGGTCCAATTCATGAACCCGGTTGCCGAGCGGCTCACGTCCTGCCTTCCCGGCGCAGGCGTCGGGCGCCCGATGCAGGAGGTGTTTTTCCTGGGCGACGTGGTGCCCGGCGACAAACGGGTCGCCTGGCCGATCGAACAGGTCCTTGGCGAGGGGAAGACCGTCGACCTCCCGCAGCAGGCGGTCCTCTACAGCGGCCAGGGGCAGGTCATCCCCATCGAGGGTTGCTGCGCCCCGGTGCGCAACGACCGGGGAGGGATCACAGGGGCCGTCCTTGTGTTCCGCGACGTGACCATGCGGCAGCGGCTGGAAGGAGAGATCCTGCGCGCCTCCAAGCTTGAGTCGGTGGGGGTCCTTGCAGGCGGCATCGCCCACGATTTCAACAACCTGCTGACCGCCATCATGGGGAACCTTGCCCTCGCCGCGGTCGACTCGGCGCAAAACCTACCCATCCAGGAATATCTGGACGGTGCACAGGCGGCGTCCCTGCGGGCACGCGACCTCACGCAGCAGCTCCTGACCTTTGCAAAGGGCGGCGATCCGGTGCGGTCGGCCGTTCAGCTGTCCGCTGTCGTCGTGGAGGTGGCCGAGTTCGCCTCCCGGGGGTCGAAGGTGAAATGCGAATTCGACCTGGACGAAGAACTCTGGCCGGCAGACGCCGACAAGGGACAGGTGGCGCAAATCGTGCAGAACCTGGTCCTGAACGCAGCGCAGGCCATGGAGGGGGGAGGCTTCATACGCGTGGCGGCCCGCAACGAGAAGGTCGGGCCTGACTCGGGCCTCCCGCTCGAGCGGGGCAACTACGTCCATATCTCCGTCGAGGACAGCGGGATGGGAATCCAGCCGCAGGACCTGCCCAAGATCTTCGAGCCGTACTTCACAACCAAGAAACAGGGGACTGGTCTCGGGCTCGCAACGGTCTACTCCATTGTGCGGAAGCACCGGGGGCACATTGCCGTGGAGTCCGAAGTGGGCAGGGGGACGACCTTCCGATTCTGGCTTCCTGCGATACCCGGCAAGTCCCGTGGCGGCGAAATGCCGGAGGGGCCGCCCAAGGCGGCCTGGAAGGGGCGCGTGCTGGTCATGGACGACGAACCATCGATCCGCGTCGCGGCATCAAGGATGCTGGAGCGTTTCGGCTTCGAACCGGAGACGTCCTGCGACGGAAAGGAGGCGGTCGAAAAATTTCGCTCGGCCCACACGGAGGGGACGCCCTTTTCCCTCGTGATCATGGACCTGACCGTGCCGGGCGGCATGGGAGGCGTCGAGGCGCTCGCGGAAATGCAGAAGATCGATCCCGCCGTCAGGGCCATCGTCTCCAGCGGCTACTCAAGCGACGCCGTCATGGGCAATTACGAACGGCACGGCTTCAGGGGCGTCCTGACCAAGCCCTACGGCATCGACGATTTCGGCCGCATCCTGGGCGAGGTGATGGCCTCGGAGGCCACGTTGGACGCGTAA
>Ga0302319_10017401_pt1 | contig 13171 bp, 6 predicted proteins | sample Bog_T0_2_FD_203319 | JGI IMG/M metagenome (GOLD analysis project Ga0302319, IMG submission 203319) | Peat permafrost microbial communities from Stordalen Mire near Abisko, Sweden - Bog_T0_2 | ecosystem: Environmental > Terrestrial > Soil > Wetlands > Peat | place: Sweden: Abisko, Stordalen Mire...
GGGCTGTCGGTGGGCGTCGGGCTGACCCTCAGCCTGGGGCGCCTGGAATACACCTTGGCGTCGCTGGGAGACCTGGGCTTCAACAACAGCCTGTGCGTGACCCTGTGGCCCTGGTCCTCCGGTCCCGCGGCGCAGGCTTCGCCTTCGGCCGGCCCGAATCCCGTCCCCACCCCCACCCCGGCCCCCGCCCGGGCGGGCGACGCCAAGGGCAAGCAGGTGAAGGTGCGCATCGTGATGCGCGACGGCAGCGCGGTCGACGGTTTCGTGACCGGGCTGGACCGCTTCACCCTGGACCTGAGCACGGCGCAGGGCCTCGAGGTCCGGCTGCTGCTGGACATCGACCAGATCTACGATGCCGCCGGGCAGCCCCTGTCCCTGGACAGCCTGCGGGAGCGCCTGCATCTTGTGCGGGACGACACCGATTCCCAGTGATCCTGTGTGAGGATTCCGCCATGCCCACGACCGTCCACCCCAGCGCCTTCATTGACCCCGCCGCCGAGCTCGGCGAGGGCGTGAGCATCGGCGCCTTCGCCGTGGTCGAGGCAGGGGCCCGCGTCGGCGACGGCAGCAGCCTGGGCCACCACGCCGTGGTGCATACGGGCGTGAGCCTGGGTCGGGGCAACCGGGTCTTCGCCCATTGCGTGCTTGGCGGCGAGCCGCAGGACCTCAAGTTCGGCGGCGAGGTGACCCGCCTGGAGATCGGCGACGAGAACCACTTCAGGGAGTTCACCACCCTGCACCGCGGCACGGCCCAGGGCGGGGGGGTGACCCGGGTCGGCAGCCACAACCTGCTGATGGCCTACACCCACGTGGCCCACGACTGCATCGTCGGAGACCACGTGATCGTGGCCAATTGCGCCACCTTCGCCGGGCATTGCGAGATCGGGTCCCATGCGGTGATCGGGGGGCTGACGGGCCTGCACCAGCATGCGCGCATCGGCGCCTGCGCCATGGTGGGGGCCCTTTCGCGGCTGTCCAAGGACGTGCCGCCCTACAGCACCACCAACGGCTGCGACGAGGTCAAGGTCTATGGAACCAACAAGGTGGGGCTGCGCCGGCAGGGGCTGAGCCGGGAGCAGAAGGACGCGATCGAAGGGGCCTACCGCATCTACCAGGACCGCCAGGCCACGGCCAGCGAAGCCCTGGCCCGCCTGCAGGCCCTGCCCTCGAAGACCGAGCACGTGCAGGCCCTCATCGACTTCATTGTTTCATCCCATCGCGGGGTCTACCGCTGACGCTGCGCAGCCGGGCGATCAGGTCCTGGCAGGCACGGCCGAGGCGCCCGGGCACCCGGGTGGACATGTGGGGCTCATACAGGCCGCCCTGGGCCACGGACTCGGCCTGGCGCAGCAGCACTTCGGCGCTCTGGCGCAGGGCGGTGAAGCGGTCGGTGAGGTCCTCGGACTCCGAGCTGGGCTTGGCGCCCATGTCCAGGCCCAGCGATTCGACGGTCGCGGCCATGAAGCTGTCGGCGATGGCCTGCATGTCGAGGAACAGCACCTTGTGCAGCGACTGCAGCAGGTCCGCGGCCTGTTCCCCCCCGAATTCCCTGGCAAGCAGGCGCCGCAGGATGCGGGCGTAGACGGCGTAGGCCCCCAGGTGCCACTTCAGGGGCACGTGCAGGCGCTCATGGGCCACGCCGATGCGCAGGCGCTCCTCAAAGTACCCCACGCCCCAGCCCTCCCGCGCCCCCGTGAACAAGCTGACGAAATAGCGCGCCTGGTTCGCCTCGATGTGCCCCCGCAGGTCCGTCAGGCTGAGCCCCGCCTGAAGGGCCTGGTCCGAGTAGAAGCGCGCCGTCGGCAGGAAGGCGAACTGCTCCTCGACAAAGGCACGGGCGAATTCGGCACGGACCCGCTCGGCAAAGGGGATGGCGGATTCGAGCAGGGCGCGGTCGGATTCGGCGATGCCGAGGTACTGGCGCCGTAGGGCCAGGTTCACGGCATTGATGCCGAGTTTGTCGCACAGGGGATGCATCGCTGGATGGGGCTTTCATAAGCGCCAGGGGAACAGGTCCCGGCGCAGGTGGTCCTCAAAAACACGCCCCGCGGGCATCCTTGCCCGCGGGGTTTTTTCGGTCTTTCCGGCAGGCAACGTTGCGGGCCGACGACCTTCATGCACCAATCTACGGATTGTCCATTTGGAATTGAATGATCCAGGACATAGTGGGGCTATTGCAGTGGATTTTTGACGCCTGCGGCCTGGTCCCCAAACCAACGCCGCATTTCCTCCCCTGAACGCAGATCCTCCGGCCGGCCGCGTTTGGTCAGTTTTTCCATGATTTCCAGCCGTTTTTCAGGGCTCCATACCTGCCCGACCTTCCATTTGCTGCGCCGTTCCACAACGTTCAGGTGGGCGACGCACAAGGCCTTGAGCTTGGCGGCGTAGAGCGGGTCCTCGGGGTCCATGCTGCGGTGCCCGCCTTCGGGCTGGTAATGGATGAGCATGCTTGCCAGTGCGGACGCCGCCCGCGGGCCCGTATCCAGGACCTGCACGGCGCAGCGGTATTCGACGGCGAGGTAGAGGTTGGTGGCGCGGGATCCGTCCTCGGGGTCGACCCAGTGGGAGGGGATCGTGGACAGCACCTCGCTGAACAGCAGCGTCGCGCCGCTCCCGGCGCGCAGGGCCGCCGCCTGCGGGTCATCGGACGCCAGGTGCACCATGAAGCCGGGCCCTGCCGGGCTGGCGTTGGTCCATCCGGCCCGAGGGCCGCCGTCCGGCGCCTGGACCAGCAGCAGGCCCATGCGGGTGCGGCGCTGCAGAGCCGCCAACTGGGCCGGGTCCTTCTGCTCGTACATGGACTGGAATTTCATGGGAGCCTCCTGCAGGATGGGGTGACGAGGACGCAGGATGCCAAAAATCTGTTATAGTGAATAGTATCAGAACTGACATAAAGGATATAACAGATGCCCCGCGCCCTCGTCCTGCCGTCCCTGCCCCACGGCCCGGCCTCACGGGCCGCCCTCGCCGCGGCGGTCCGCGCGGCGCTGCTGGCCGGCAGCCTGTGCCCAGGGGAGCTGCTGCCCTCGCTGCGGGACCTGGCGGCGCAGTCCGGGCTGCACTGGCACACGGTGCGCGCCGCCCTGCTCGAACTGGAAAGCGAGGGCTGGCTGGCGGCGGAACCGCGCAGGGGTTACCGCGCTTTGGCGCCGCCCGATGGGGCGCCGCCGGCCTGGAACCGGGGTGCGGGCGCCAAGGGCCGGGGCGGGGGCCTGGAAGCGGAACGCGGCCCGCAGCCCTGTGGGCAGGGCAGGGCCGCCGCGGTGGCGCGGGATTTCGGCCCGGCGGCGCCTGAGCCGGGTCCCTTCACGTCGGACCTGCGCTGGGGCCACGCGGACCTGCGCAGCTTTCCGCTGGCGGAATTCCGGGGCCACTGGCGCGGCGCCCTGCGTCGGCTTAAGCCCGAGCTGCTCGGCTACGGCGACCCGCGCGGGCACGGTCCCTACCTGGCCCAGCTTGCGGATTACCTGCGCCGCCGGCGCGGCCTGCTGGGCAGGGAACTGCTGGCTACCCAGGGTTCGCAGGAGGCGCTGCACCTCGTGGCCCAGGTGCTGCTCAGGTCCGGCGACCGGGTGGCGGTGGAGCGCCTCGCCTATGGCGGAGCCCTGGAGGTCTTCAGGGCGGCGGATGCCGTGGTTGACCGCCTGGACCAGGACGAAGAAGGCCTGGTGCCGGAATCCCTTGAGCGCCTGCTGCGCCGGGGCCGCACCCGCCTCTTGTATCTGACGCCCTTGCACCAGTACCCCACCACCACCGGCCTGGGCGCGCCTCGGCGGCGGCGCATCTATGAGCTGCTGCGGCGGCATGGCGTCCTGCTTCTGGAGGACGATTATGACCACGAGGTCCACTACCGTGGCCAGCCGCAGGAACCCATGGCCGCCCACGATCCCGCGGGCATCGTCGTGTATGTGTCGTCCTTTTCCAAAGTGCTGCTGCCGTCCCTGCGCCTGGGCTTCCTGGCCCTGCCTCCGGGGCTCGGCCCTGCGTTCGCGTCCGCGCGCCGCGTGATCAGCCGCCAGGGGGACACCCTGGTGCAGGAGGCCATGGGTCGTTGGATGGCTGAGGACGGCTTTGAGCGCCACCTGCGCCGGGTGCGGCGCATTTCGCTGGATCGCCTGGATTTTTTTGAGCGGGGACTGCACGGCCTGCGGCGCAAGGGACTGCGCCTCGACTGGCGCCGTCCCGACGGCGGCCTCGCCCTGTGGCTGGACCTGGGCCAGGACAGCGCCCGGGCCGCGGCCCGGGCGGCGCGGCTTGGTTTGGGAATCCTCCCGGAGTCCCAGTTTTCTGAAGGGGGGAACGGGCAGCATGCGCGCCTGGGCTTCGCCCGGATCAACCATTCTGAGCAGCAGAGGGCACTGGAACTGCTGGGACGCAGCTTGGCAAAGCCGGGCAGCTAGGCTTTTCAGTGCATAAAATAAGGCAATAGCTTTTAAATGCAATTATTTTGATGCTTATGATGTTACCTATTTGGGTTCGCTGAAACGTTTTTGCTTTCGTTGATTCTGTCTGGCAACAACAGGCCGTGTTCAAGGCAGCCATCATTCATTTGTTCACAAGGCTTCTGCCTATAATTTCATAATATGAAACTATTTATTGAATTTGCATTTCGCAGGGATCTTCGCTAAGATAGCCCTGTTCGAAAGCGCTTAAAGTAGTGGGAACTGAGTTGCGGGAAGCGTGTCAAAGTCAACAGGGATGCCCGATAGGCATTACCGAAAGCGCTTACTGGAATGGAGCCGTGGGTTATGAAGCGTTGCGTTTACCTCGTGTCCTTGGCGGGCCTGCTGGTCCTTCCGTTGCAGGGCTCAGCTGTGGCACCGGCTTTTGACCTGGGCATCGGATCGACGGTCTATAACCTGGACCCCCCCAATGGCTCCACCTACGCCAACCTCACCACGTCCCTGAGCAGCCGCGGCCTGAACCAGAATTTCGAGGAACACTGGTTTACGCGGGACTGGCTCACCCATTTTCCCACGGGCCCGGTGTACCTCAACGGCAGCTGCACCAGCGGAGGGCAGTATGACGCCCTGAGCAGCTACCAGGCCGTGCTCAACGCGGGCCAGCGCCTGGTGATTGTCTGGTGGATTTTCGGAAACCCCAGCGGCGGCGACTACCCCTGCGACCTCACCTGGCGCACCAACGCAGAAAACGGGATCCAGGACTGCCTCGTACCCATGATCCAGGCGCTCACGCCGGGGCCGGGCCTGGGCAACCAAGTTTGGGTGGTGCTGCAGCCGGAATACAACCAGAACCCCAATTCCAACTCCAACGCAGCCTGTTCGGACGGCTCGCCGGCCTACGCCGACCCCAGCTGGAACACCCACATCAACAACATGATGACGTTCCTGCACGGCGCAACCTATGCCTCCGGCCTCAGCGTCAAGACCGGCCCGGCCGTGGGCGACTGGGCCTGGGACGTCAGCACCTACCAGATCGCCCCCTCCCTGAACACCTGCATGCCCAACGCCGACTTCATCGGATTCCAGGACATCTACCGTCAGAACAGCGACCAGCCCACCCCGGGCGACACCAATTACGGCAACCCGGCCCTCGACCAGATGGACCACGCGGTCAGCCTGGCGCGCTACCTCAACCTCGAGTTCGGCAAGCCGGTGCTGTGGGCCTACCAAAGCGTCAGCGGGGCGAATTACGGCAACGCGGGGGTGCAGGCCACCATGCAGAACATCTTCGCGCGACGGGCGCAGCTGGAGGCCCAAAATGTGCAGATGTTCGGGCCCTTCTGGCTCTTCCCCAACAGCAGCTACCCCACCGAATCGATCATCGATGGCAGCAACAACGAACTGCCGGTGTTCAGCACCTACAAGACGCTGTCCAACCAGGTCATCGGCGGAACCAATTCCACCCAATCCCTGGGCTTCGTGACCCCGGACACCGGGCAGGAATTCAGCGGCGGCTCGATGAATGTCCAGTGGATCAGCCGGGGCTGGCCGCAGTCGGCCTCCAGCGTCAACCTCAGCTACAGCATCAATGGCGGCGCCACCTGGACGAGCATCGCCACGGGCCTGGCCTGCAGCGACGCGGCCGTGGCCAGCTACGCTTGGGACACCTGCCCACTGGGCCCCCAGCCCGTGGTGCAGCTGCAGCTGACCTGCCCCGCGACCGGCGCCAGCGTCGTATCCGGCACCTTCTCGCTGGAGCAGGCCGGGGCCGTCAGCAACGCCGAGATGACCTTCGACACGGGCAGCGCCATGAACTGGGTGCCATCGAGCGGCGGGAACGTCTCCTCAGTGGCCTATTCCACGCTGAAGCCCTTCAACGGCGCGGGCAGCCTGCAGGTCAATGCCACCTTCCTGTCGGGGCAGAACGCCTACATCGAGAACGACACGCCCAATGTGAACCTGACCGGCTCGCCCGTGATGAGCGCCCTGGTCTACGTGCCCTTTGCGCTGGATCCCTGTACGATCCCGGGGGCGGACGTGGTTTCCGCCCAGCTGGCCCTGTCCGACGGGGCCGGCTTCCATCAGCAGTCCACCCCGGTGTGGCTGCACCAGGGCTGGAACAGCGTCGTCTACAACATCACCGGCGCCTCGGTGGGCACGGCCGTCACTTACATGAAAATGAGCTTCTACAGCAAGTGGGGCGCGGCTGGCAATCCGCCGATCTACGTCGACGAGATCTGCGTGGGCAACACCCTGGCCTTCGGCGCGCCGGCCTGCGCCAGCGCCACGCCCACCTTCACCCCTGCCCTGGGCACGCCGACGCCCAGCTTCACGCCGGCCTCGGGCACGCATACGCCGACGCCCTCGGCGACCCCGACGCCGACCCCGAGCCCACTGTGCACGCCCTTGATCGGCTTTGACGACGGCACCCTGCAGGGCATGGCCACCAGCTCGGCGGCCGTCACCTCCATGGCGGTGAACGCGGCCAAGCCGCACGACGGCGCCGATTCCCTGCAGGTCGGCCTCGCCCTGACCGCCACCAACAATGTGGCCATCATCGGCACCAGCCAGGGGCTTCCGCTCAACCTGACGGGCCAGACCGTGAGCTACTGGATCTGGGTGCCCGCGGGCATGAGCCAGCCCACCAGCCCCACCGGCGCCACGCTCTTCGTGCAGACCGGGGCGGGCTTTGTCTGGAACGAATCCAGCTGGACCAACCTGACCTCGAACGCCTGGAACCAGATCACCTTCAGCATGGCCGCGGTGCCCAACGCCAATGACGTCGTGGGCATGGGGGTCAAGGTCTCGCTGGGCACCGGCTCGCCGTCCTGGAGCGGCAATGTCTACGTCGATTCCCTGGGGCCGCTGAACTTCTGCCCCGCGGCAACCTTCACCCCGACGTCCAGCCCGAGCGTCACGGCCAGCGCCACGCCCAGCCGCAGCGCCACGGCCAGCCCAAGCCAGAGCGTGAGCCCCTCGGCCTCGCCCTCACGCACGCCGACCCCGACCCTGACCGCCCAGTCCACGGCCACCGCAACGCCGACGGCGAGCCCGACCCGCACGCCCAGCCCCGGCCCCAGCGCCAGCCCCAGTTCCACCGCCAGCCCCTCGCCCACGACCCAGGTGAGCGACACGCCGTCCGAGACCCTGACGCCCTATGCGGGCACGCCCACGGACACCGCCGTGGTCAGCGCCACCCCCAGTTTCAGCCCCAGCGCCACGGCCAGCCCCACGCCCAGTTCCTCGGGCACCTCCAGCCCAGCGCCCACGGCCAGCCCCACGCCGACCCTGACGGACAGCGCCACGGCGTCCCCAAGCGCCAGCCCGAGCCCGGTGCCTCCCACCGGGACCCCCAGCGGCACTCCGGTCCCGGGGACCCCGACGACCGCGCCGACCAGTACGGCCGTGCCTACGGCAACGAATGCGCCCACGGCGACGACGGTTCCCACCGCCACCACCCCGCCGACAAGCACGGCCGTTCCCACCAATACGCCGGTTCCCACGGCCACGGTCCCGGGCACCGCCGTGCCCACGAATACGCCCGTGAGCGGGGCCACAGCCACTCCGGACAACACCCCGGCGTCCACCCCGCTTCCGAGCCTGGTGCCGGGCGGCGGGAGCGGCGTGGTCATCAAGGCGGCCCCCTCCTACAACCCCCAGACTGGGGGACGTTTGGTGATCTCGGTCAATCTGAACGGCTTCGCTTCAGGCATGGAGTTGCGGGTCTTCAACCGCTCCTATATTCTGGTGGAAGACACGCAGGTGCCTGGCAGCTTCTATGAGGGCTGGAACCAGGCGGTGTTCCCCCTGCCACCGGTCGACAACGGCATCATCTTCTGCCAGCTCCGGACCCCGGGCAGTCCCGCCTGGTCAGCCCCCCTGCGCATCGTCATCCTTCGTTGAGCCGCTCCGGCGGCGCTTGGAGTCCGGCAGCAACATGAAACGGCGTTCCCTGTTCGCATTGTCTGCCTTGCTTGGCGTTTTCGCGCCCTGGGCAGGGCTGCGCGCAGCCCCCACCGTGACCCTCGCGAAATCCGTGGGCGAGAACAGCCCCCAGATCGGCGAGACCTTCCGCTACAACCTTGTGGTCAATGTCCCCGCCGGCGGCCCGGCCACGGGCGTGACGGTCAGCGACCCCCTGCCCGCCGGCCTGCAGTACGTGGATTCCTCGCCGGGCGGCTCCTATGCGGCCGGCGCCGTTTCCTGGAACCTGGGCAGCCTCAACTGCAGCGCCGTGGAAGTCACCCTGACCGCCTTTGCGGACTCAGCGGGCAGCTGGGGCGATTTCGCCCAGGTGGACAATCCCTTCGGCAGCGCCAACCCGGGCGCGGTGTCCAACCTCAGCTGGAGCGGGTCCGCCTGCAACCAGCCATTTCAGCTGAACTGGTTCTACCTCAACGGCATGACCGGCTATTCGGTCAACAGCGTCAGTTCCGTGGTCCTCTACTTCCAGTGGTACTCCACCAACAGCGCCTATCCGGTGAAGGCGTACTTTCAGAACACCGGCGACTTGACCACCGGCATCAAGGGCCCGCAGACCCTCACCAACGGCGCCGGACAGGGCTCCTTCAAGGTCGACGCCTGGGACATCACCGCGCTCGGGGCGCCCTGGACCTACAACGCGATCCAGTACCTGACCGTCATGGCCGAGAACTCGTGCGGCGGCAGCGGTTCGGACACCGCCTACCTCAACCGGGTGTGGGCCGTGGTCGATTTCCAGTCCTGCGGCGCCTCGACCTGGTTCGACGCGGTGGCCACCAACAGCCTGGTCAACGGGCAGGTGCTCAACAACACCGCCAACGCCGGCGGGACGAACTTCACCACGGTTTCCTCCAACGTCGTGCCGGTGACCATCGACGCCCCGGTGCTGGCGCTGACCAAGACGGCCCAGCCGACCCTGGCCGCGCCCGGGGACACGGTTCAGTACACGCTGCAGTACGGGGTCAACGGGACGGGGCTCAACGTCTTCGACAGCTTCAGCAAGAATTATGGGGCGGGGCCCATCCCGAACTGGTCGAACAACAGCTCGCAGCAGTCCAACTGGACCAACCAGAACGGCGTCTACGACGATGTCGGGTCCAACGACTACTCGCTGACCTGGAACACGTTCGCCGGAGCCTTCTCCAGCGGCGTGGTGAGCATGGACTTCCAGCTGCCGGCCGCGGGGGGCAACACCGCGCTGGCCTACCTTTACCAGCCGGGCAGCGGCAAGTTCTACAAGAGCAAGGTCTACCAGGACGCCGGTTCGCCGTCGGGCTATGACGTCGACGTGCAGACCGGCCCGGCCTGGGTGCAGATCTGCGGACATGCGGACATCCCGGCTGCGGACTGGAACGCGCCCCCGGCCTGGAACAACATCGCCGTGGCCATCAACAACTACACCTTCACCGTCTACATCAACGGGGTGGACGTCTTCCAGTGCTCGGACTCGACCGGCTGGGTCACCACCCCGGGCTACGCCGGCATCTACAACGACGGCACGAGCGGCGTGAACTACGACAACTACTCCATCAGCTCGGGCATGAAGGGCGAGAACGTCACGGTGTGGGACACCCTGCCCGCCTGCATGACCTTCGTGGGAGCAAGCATCCCCCCGACGAGCAATTCCGGGGGAGTGCTGGGCTGGAACCTGGGCACCCTGGACGTGGGGGCGAGCGGGCAGATCACCATCACCGCCAGCACCGCCGCCTGCGCCCCGGGCGAGGTGAGCAACACGGCCTCCGAGGGGGCCTCGAATTCGCAGACCGTCAGCGGCGTGGCGGGGGTGGACCTCATCGCGCCGCTCGAGAAGTCCGCCAGCGTCTCCACCGCGGTGGCCGGCAGCGTGTTCACCTACAGCCTGGTCTACACCGCCACCGGCGGGGGAGCGGTGCTCAGCGACAACTTCTCGGGCGGGAACTTCGCCACCACCTGGATCCCCTACGCCCCGGGCGGCGACGGCAGCGGCATCGGCTCCGAATTCACCGAGGGCGGGGGGACCCTGACCGCCAACCACTGGTCCAACGACATCGCCACCATCATCGGGTCCACCGGCACCAACGGCATGGTGTCCGTGGGCATCGCCCCCCAGGCCGGCGAGTCGCCGGGGGCGGTGTTCGGATACCAGTCGAACCAGTACTATGCGGTCCGCGCGCACTTCAACTACGGCACCGATACCATCGAGCTGCATTACGTCAACGGCGGCTCGGACACGACGATCCAGAGCCTGCCGCTGGCGCTGGCGCTGCCCGGCAGCACCTTCACCCTGTCGGTCACCCGCCAGGGCGACGAGTTCGTGGTTTACATCAACGGCACCTACTACGGCACCCTGGTCGACGGCGCCAACACCCTGCCGGGGCCGGGCACCCAGGGCATCTACGCCGAGCGCAGCAGCACGGTGTTCTCCAACTTCAGCTGGACCCCGGATTTTGAGGCTTTGGCGCAGGTGTGGGACACCTTGCCGGTCGGCCTGGCCCTGGTGACCGCGGTGGCGGGCACCTCCGGCGGATCCCCGCTGGTGGCCAAGTGGAGCCTGCCGCCCCCCGGCATCTCCCCGGGCCAGAGCTGGACCGTGCTGATGGCCGTCTCGGGCACGGGATCGGCCTGCGGCTACCTGACCAACACGGCCGTGGGCGGGCCCACGAATATCGGCTGGTACAGCTCCAACATGGTGGGCGTGACGATCACCTGCGGGACGCCGACGCCCACGCCCAGCTCGACAGCCACACCCAGTTCCACGGCCACCCCCACGGCCACGGCCACGGCCAGCCCCTCGCGCACGTCCACGCCTTCGGCGACCCCCAGCCTCAGCTCGACGCCCACCCTTACCATCACCGCGCCGGCCAGCCCGACGGCGACCGGCACGGTCAGTCCCTCCTCCACGGCTTCGCCCACGGCCACGGCCACGCCCAGCACCTCGGATTCGCCCAGCCCCACGCCTTCGGCGACCCAGACCTCGACCTGGACGAACACGCCGACCCTGTCCCCTTCAGCGAGCCCGACGGCCTCGGCCACGCAGACGGCGACCTGGACCGATTCCCCGACCCTGTCGCCCTCCGCCAGCGCCACCGCGTCCGCCACGCAGACCGCGACCTGGTCCGCCACGCCCACGCTGTCGCCTTCGGCGACCGCCACGGCCACGGCCACCCAGACTGCCACCTGGTCCGCCACGCCCACGCTGACGCCGTCGGCCACGGTGACCGGCACCGCCACGCCCAGCCCCACGCACACGATGACCCTGACGGCCACGCCCACGCCCACGGACACGCCCAGCTGCACGATCTCGCCGACCTTCAGCCCGTCGCCGACCATCACACCCACCTTCACGCCGGGGGCGCCCTTCACCGCGCAGATCACGGTGTTCAACTCGGCGGGCGAGACCGTGGGGGTGCTGGAAAGCGCACTGCCGCTGTACTCCTATCCCACGGGCTTCGTGGGCCTGCAGGGAGCTTTCGTGCCCGGCGCCGGGTCGGCGGCGTCCTTCCTGGTGACCGGGCCGGGTGTGGTCGTCCAGTGGACCGGCCTCAACGGCAACGGCCAGACCGTGGCGTCCGGCGTCTACATGGTGAAGCTGAGCATTGAGGACGCCTTCGGCCACGTGACCACCTACACCGAGCCGGTGCAGGCGGTGGCCCAGGCCGGCGGAGTCTCAGTGGAGGTGTTCAACAGCGCCGGGGAACGGGTTCGGCAGCTGACGGTCACCGCCGGCACCTTCGCCGTGGGAGCCGCCACGATCAGCCCCAAATCCCTGGTGCTGGCCCCGGGCAAGGCCGTCACCCTTGCCTACCCGGGCGGCAGCGTTGCCTGGAACGGGCTCAACGACCAGGGCCAGGCCGTGCAGCCGGGCCTCTACCAGGTGCGCCTCATCGACGTGAAGGATTCCGTTTCCGAATCCCTGGCCGTGACCGTGCTGGCGGGGCCCCTGGCGGTGCCCGCCCTGGCCGCGGCGCCCCAGCCGGCTCTGTTTGGCCAGGCCGTGTCGGTCTATCTGGTGGGGGCGCTTCCGGGCACGACGGCCCACGCGGTTTTTTATGACCTGCTGGGAGAAAAGGTGGGACAAAGCGACGCCGATTCCGGCGGACGCATGCTCTGGAACCCGGGCACGGCTGCGGGAATCTATTTTGTCCGGGTCATGATGGCGCTGCCGGACGGACGCCAGGCCCAGCAGACCTTAAAATTGGCGGTGGTCCGTTGACTCTTCTGGACATTTTTTGGAAATCGTTTATAATAGGTTCCGAAATCGCTTTCGATATTTGAAAACAGCGCAAAATAGCCCCTTTTCGGATTCGGCATGAAAAAGGCGTTCATCGCGGACATCGACGACACCATCTGCCCCAGCACCAAGCCAGTGGCCCCGGCCATGGCCGCGGAAATCGAACGCATCGTCCGGTCCGGAAAGATCTTCGCGTTCATCAGCGGCAGCACGATCGAGCAGATCACGGCGCAGATCACTCCCTATGTTCGGGTCCCCCACCACCTGCTGGGCGTGTCCGGCAGCCATTACAGCGAGGTGCGCTACGAGGGCTCGGCCCCGGTGACCACCGTGGTGCACCGCCGGGACTTTCCGCCGGAGGAGAAGGCGCGGGTCCTGGCCGCCTTTGCCGGGCTCATGCGGCGCCACGACATCCGCACCCAAACTACCCCCGAGGACCAGCTGCAGGACCGGGGAGCCCAGATCACCCTGTCGGCCATCGGCCGCCATGCCGGCGAGGCGGCCAAGCGCGCCTTCGACCCCAGCGGCTCCAGGCGCGATGCATGGATCCTCGAGCTGGTCCAGGAGCTCGGGCCGG
>Ga0302319_10017403_pt1 | contig 13170 bp, 15 predicted proteins | sample Bog_T0_2_FD_203319 | JGI IMG/M metagenome (GOLD analysis project Ga0302319, IMG submission 203319) | Peat permafrost microbial communities from Stordalen Mire near Abisko, Sweden - Bog_T0_2 | ecosystem: Environmental > Terrestrial > Soil > Wetlands > Peat | place: Sweden: Abisko, Stordalen Mire...
CGCGGCAAACTGTTCTATCGATTGGCTCAACAGGCCATGCAAACAGCCCCGGTTCCGTTCGCCCAATTGGTTAAACCACAACCAATTGGGTCTGGTGGCGTCAAGTAAATATCCCTATCGCGCGATGAATGGGAATGAACTCAAGCGACCCGGCAAATCGGGGTGGGTGAGTAGAGACTCATCCCGTAGCGTTCTACCAAACCCGACAAGTCGGCGCGTGCACCATTGGCTGCCCAGCTTTACAACTGAACGCCTTCTGAAACTCCGGCATGTTACTCACCACCCCATTGACCCGGGCAAACCCCGGTGAGTGCGGATTGGTAATCGCGCTCACCCGCAGATTCTCCGGCCGCATATCGTTGCAAGCCCACTGCGCCATCCCCACAAAGTACCGCTGATCTGGCGTCAATCCGTCCTTAGGCGTCAGCGTCTGCCCCTCGGTCTGCTTCTTCCACGCAAGGTAGGCCAGCAGCGTCCCGCCAATATCCGCCACATCCTCGCCGCTTGTCAGCTTCGAGTTGATATGAATATCGTCCACAATCACATACCCCGCATATTGGTCGCGCACGCAATTGATGCGGTCTTCAAACCCCTTCGCATCCTCCGGTGTCCACCAGTCCTTCAGATTACCCCTGGCGTCAAACTGCCGCCCCTCATCATCGAACGCATGCGTGAGCTCGTGCCCAATTGTCGAACCCGTGTTCCCGTAGTTCGGCGCATCGTCTTCCTTAGGATCGTAGAGTGGCGGCTGCAGCACGCCCGCCGGAAAGTTGATGTCGTTCATCTGTGGATTGAAGTACGCATTCACCGTTGGCGGCGTCATGCCCCACTCGTCCCGGTCCACCGGCTTGCCCAGCTTGTTCCACTCCCGCGCGTCCGCAAATTCAGCGGCCCGCCGCACATCGCCAAAGTAGTCGTCCTTCTTCACTTCCAGCGCCGAGTAGTCCCGCCACTTCTCGGGATACCCGATCTTGTTGCGGATCGCATGCAGCTTCCTCAGCGCCTCCGTCTTCGTCGCCGGGCTCATCCAGTCGAGGCCCTCAATCTCGTGCTGCATTGCCGTTTCAATCTGCTCGGTCATTAACTGCGCTTTCCCCTTGGTCTCCGCAGTAAACGTGCGCCGCACAAACTCCTGCCCCAGCGCCTCGCCCAGGTTGCGATCCACTGCCCGCACGCACGTCTTCCATCGTGGAGCCATCGCCGGCACGCCACGCAATGTCTTTGAGAAGAAATCGAAATTCGCCTGTTCGAAGTTATGCGCCATGTAAGGCGCCGCAGCCGTCAGCATATGAAACCGCAGATAGGCCCGCAGCGCCGCCACGTCCTCCATTTGCAGTTCCGCTTCAACCGCCTTCATAAACTCCGGCTGACTTACATTCTGCTTCGTTACACCGGGTGCTCCCTGAGCCCTGAAGTAATCGGCCCACTTGATCGAGGGCGTCAGCGTCTGCAATTCCTCAATCGTCTTCATGTGATACACATTGTGCGGATCGCGCCGCTCAACCCGTGTCAGGGACGCCTTCGCCAGCGCCGTCTCAATCCGCACAATCGCGTCCGCATCCGCCTTGGCCTGCTCCGCCGTCTCGCCCTCAAGCCCCAGCAGCTTTTCAATATATTCCGCATACTGCGCGCGAATCTTCACGCTCTTCTCATCGGTCTTCGTGTAGTAGTCGCGATCCGGCAACCCCAGCCCGCCCGCTTCCACATCCACAATCATCACCGACGAGTCCACCGCATCCTGATCCGTACCCGATCCGAAAAAGTAACTCCCAACCCATTCATGGTGCAGTTCGGTCAGCGCCGCTATCAGTTCCGCGCGCGTCTTCAGTCCAGCGATCTTTGCAAGCTCCATCTGCACCGGCTTGTCGCCCAGCGCGTCAATCGCATCTGTATTCATGCACGCCGCAAAGTAGTCGCCCACCTTCTGCTGCACCGGCGTCCGGTCCTTCGCCTGCGCATCCTCCGCCAGAATCCCCCACAAAAATTGCTGATTGTCATTCGTCAGCTTGGCATAAACACTCCACCCCGCCTGGTCCGCAGGTATGGGATTGTTTTTCTGCCACCCCCCGCAACTGAACTTGTAAAAGTCCACACAAGGATCAACCGACCGATCCATGCTCTCCACATCCAGCGAAGGCGAATAAGGCATAGCCGTCAACGGCTGCGGGGCAGGCTGCCCCGGGGTCGCCTGCGCCACGATGGGCGCACTCGGTTGTCCAGCAAGATTCAACGCGCCCAATGCAAGCGCCGCCGCAAAAACCTTCACATGTGGATTGAGCATGAATTCTCCAATCTCAAAATCCTACAACGCCCAACGATCCGAGCAACCCAGGATTTAATTACATACTTTACGCACAAGAGGTGGCGGGTAGACAATTGCACATCGGAGCTAATGAATGGACCCTTCGCGTACCATTGGGATCGTGGCGCTCGTTTTATCGGTTCCTCAAGGATTTGCTGCCTTATTCCAGATTATCGATCGAATCAACTCAAAGAAACGAAGAACATGGATTCTTGCTGGTTTTTTGTTCTTGAGCACGCTTACCTGCATCGTATTTGGTTCTTGGATATTATTTGCCGATCCCTTTCGTCCAATCATCAAAGAAAAGACTGTGAATGTTGAAAAACTGGTTCCATGCCCCGTTCCGCCCCCAACAAAGTCTGGGGCGGCTACAACGCGAGGAGCGCAGAGCCCTGCGATAACTGGGAGCGGAAACCCGGTGACATATGGCCAGCCCGTTGGAGGGCAACCTGCATCTCCCAAGAAGGAGTGAACGATGAGGCTCGGCGGAGTGTTGTTGCTTGCGTTCAGTATCCCGATATGGAGCCAAGGTACGTCAACCGGTAGCGCCAAGACTTCCGGCCCTTGCAGCCCTGCGGTAACTGGGAGCAACAACACCATCATCTTCAAAGACTGTGGGTTTTCTCCATCATCACCAACTCCATCCGATGCTTTCGCAGTGCAGCCAGAAGTTGAATTCATCAGCCCCCCGAGTGGATTCACCGGGTTTTTTGTAGGCTACAAAACAAACAAAGGTTTCTATGAACTCACTCCCATAACGACTCTCGTGTATGTGCGGGTTACCAACCTTTTGCCTAGGAAGACGATTATTCAAAGATTTCAAGCGTCTTTGGGTGGGGGATGTGCTTCGGGTGAGCCGGTAGACACGATGATGGGACAGCAGGTGTTTACAACTTCTTTTTGGAATCTCACACCAGGAAAAACTTTAGTTTTCCCTAGCGAGGGAACTCAAAGAGGTTTCCGCTTAGTGGAGATGAAGAATGTGAATTTCAGCCATCTCGGACTAATCAACTTGCCCCTCTTATATAACGTTCTATCGGACCGTTACATAGAATCCCACGAAAGCGTGGGTGGGTGGCTCCCATTCAGTTCTCGATGTCTGGGACTATCCATAAACTTCAAAATTGGAGATGTGACAGGGAAGACATTTCCGTATCAAGAAAATGTTGGGTCGAATGAAATGAAGCCAAATGATTTATCCAAAACGCGGACTATGACCCTTCTTGGTTGGGTCGATTTGTCGGGAGTGGACATAAAGGAGATCCAATGAAACGGGAATGTCACGAGGGACCAGAAGCGCGAAAGAAATTCAATGGGGCAATGACGAAGCTGGTTCGTTACTGCCTAAATAGCGCTTCGCACGGTGACCCAGTTCGGAGCCTGTAGATTGTCTCCTTGGAGCCAGGAATGGCTACGGCTTCTTAGTCGCCCCATCCCCAACCGCGCCCCAGGGCAGTTCAACGGAAGGCAAGCAGCTCGCGCCTTCCGCTGTCACCTTAAGGACTCCCTGCGTCTTGTTCGGCACATGGGGAAAGCCGGCAAGCACGGCGCGACCATCCTCATCCGTAACCACCACCGGGGTTACGGATCCATTCGCCGACTGCAGCACCACAGGAACCTTCGACTTTGCCTTGAACCCTTCCACAAAAATCAGCACCGCCGCTGCATCCGGCTGTGCGATGCGCACTTCAAGCCGGCATCCCTCATCTTCCGCCTCCACAGGATGGGGAACCAGCGTGCCAACAATCTGCAACTCCTCGTCCAGGCTGTCCAGCATGTAGCGTATGGGTTCGCCGGGCGCGGCCACAGGCGTCACTTCCAGCTCGTCGGCGAGTCTTGAACTCCGCGCCTCTTCCGGCTTTGGCTTGTGATACATCAGCAATCCGCGCGCATTCACATACACATCGCGGGCCCCAGACACACCGGCATTCGCACTGATAAAAGCGGCATCGTGCACAATGTCTTTTGACACCAGCCACGTGCCGAAGGAAAACACCTTGTTTTCTGGGGCACCGTCGGCAAACACACGATAGCGCGTTGCAGCGGCGTTCGCAGCATCGTCAATCTTCACGAACCGCAAGTGCATTCCCAGCGGATTTGTCGGCTCCGGCGTCGCCCGGTCCCAGGCCACCTGGCTCTGCAGCAAATCCAGCAACCCTTGCGAGGGAGGCGCCTGGGCACCGAAAACGGCGTAGCTGATCACGTCCTGTTTCTTTTGGAAGTAATCCTGGATTCTCGGTTCCTTTGCGCTCTGTCCGAGACAAAGAACCGGGGCGGAAGAAAGGGCAAAAATGAATAGGAGAAGATGACGAAAAATCGACGATGCCATTTCTACAGTCTCCCCCATATCCTTTTAAAAACGCAACAAGATGCATCCTAAAAACGTAACGCGCGAACCCGCTCCCTCACCACCGGTCCCGACCAAAGGCTGAGTTTCCCACCGGCAAGTACCTCACCTCCACGGCTCAGAACGGCACCGTAAACTACACCTATGACGCTCTTGACCGCCTCAGCACCAAAGCGACGCCGGAAGGGATGCTGACTTATCATTACTACTCAACGGGCAAGGTGGAAAGCATTCAGTCCTCCAACTCCAACGGCGCAAACGTCAGCTACACCTACGACGATCTCAACCGGCTCAGTACGGTGGTCGATAACCATCTGCCCGGCAACAACACCACCAACTACACGTATGACAATGCCAGCAACGTGGCCACGGTCGCCTATCCCAACGGCGTCACATCCACCAGTACCTACGACGAGGCGGGTGGCCCGGGTACCGGGGGTGAAAAGTCATTCCCCCCAAAAAAGCGGGTGCCCCAGGCGCCCGGGGCCCCCAACGACAGGTCTTCGTCGTTGGGGTGGAGATGCCTCGCTTTTGGGCTCCTGGGATAACATGAATGCGCGATGACCTATCGGCGCACAACCCGGCGCGGCACACGTCTTGGATTGATCCTCGTCCTTTTCTTCTGCACACTCGCCCGCGATGCCTTCGGCAACCGCGTCTCGAAGACCGTGAGCAACACCAGCGGTACCACCACCACGCAGTACCTGGTCGATGATCTCAACCCCACCGGCTACCCGCAGGTGGTCGATGAGTTAGTCGGCCCCATCGGCTCCGCAGCCGTCACGCGCACGTATACCTACGGCCTGCAGCGCATCAGCCAGGTTCAGATCGCCGGCAGCGTATTGAGCTACTACCAGTACGACGGCGGCGGTAGCGTGCGCCAGTTGACCAGGTCCACCGGCCAGGTAACGGACAGCTACGAGTACGAAGCCTTCGGCAACAGCTTCACCAAGCAAGGCACCACACCCAACAACTACCTCTACCGCGGCGAACAATACGACTCCGACCTCGGCCTCTACTACCTCCGTGCCAGATACTACAACCCGCTCACCGGCCGCTTCATGAGCAGGGATCCAGAGGACGGAAAGATCAAAGATCCCAGGACGTTGCACAAGTATCTCTACGCCGACGGCGATCCGGTGAACAGGATTGATCCACGCGGGCGAGAGGGCGCCCTCGTTGAGTACGCGGCGACACTTGCACACAACTCGTTTGAGGCAACAATCTACGGCACGCATATGAAAAAGTGTGTGTCGAATGCGTACAGCCAAGCAGGGGATCTGTTAGGCGCATTACTCAGCAACACCCGACTGACCTCACCGGTGAAGGAATTGGTATGACCCTGGCTAGCGGTGCGAACGCAGCGGACTATGACCTTGCAGTGGGCTTCATCGCGGGCCATATTTTCCCCTACCCGGGACAGGATTGCGAATGACGATGTTGGAACGCCCCTTCGCGAGCCTCGTTGAAGGCCGCGGCACGCGGAGGCCGGAGAAAACCGAGATGACTCACCGGCCATTCGCAATTCGGCTCATTGCTGCATATCTTTTGCTGAAGGCGACCGTGCTGGTCATGTGCATACTTGCAGTGCATTTCCGTCCCTCTGTCCAACCGACGGCCAACGGGATCATCGAGGACTTAGTGCCAATGATTATGGGCCTGAAGGATCCGGAAATGGATATTTGGTTGGCACCCTTATTTGTCGTGGTCGACACGGTACTCGGTGCTGGGATCTGGTTCCTTCAAAGTTGGGCGCGAGTCATAATCGTAATCGATCTGACATGGCTCTTTGGCAGAGCGGCCGTTGGTTTGCTGGCGCTCGCCGTAGCCCATCCAAAGGTCGTCCAATTCCGGCCTCCTTCGCCCTATTTTGCAATTAACGTGCTGGTCAGTCTTATGATGCTCGGGTGCCTCCTGGATCCGGATATCAAGGACGCCTTCCAGCGGCGCTCATGAGCAGAGCCGCGGGGGGCCCGGGTGCCGGGGATGAAAAGTGAGTTCCACCAATGAAGTGGGTGGCCCAGGTGCCTCGCATTTGGGCACCTGGGATCGCGAGGAGCCGGCATGACGATCCTGCGAGCACTCAGGAAACGAGCATGGATAGTCATTCTCCTTTTCCTGCTTCATGCTTCGCAGGACGCTTTCGGCAACCGCGTCTCGAAGACCGTGACCAACACCGGCGGAACCACCACCACGCAGTACCTGGTCGAAGATGACGTAAACCCAACCGGTTACTCCCAGGTGCTGGACGAGTTAACCGGCCCCATTGGATCCGCAGCCGTTCAGCGCACCTATACCTACGGCCTGCAGCGCATCAGTCAGGATCAGTACATCAGTGGCTGGGTCTTGAGCTACTACCAGTACGACGGCGCCGGCAGCGTTCGCCAACTCACCAGCTCCACCGGCCAGGTAACGGACAGCTACGAGTACGACGCCTTCGGCAATTCGTTTACGAAAGTTGGGACGACACCGAACAACTACCTCTATCGCGGCGAACAATACGACCCCGACCTCGGCCTCTACTACCTCCGCGCCAGATACTACAACCCCGCCACTGGAAGGTTCCTAAGCCGCGATCCTGAGGACGGCAATGTCATCGATCCGAAGACTTTGCATAAGTATTTGTATGTGGGCGCTGATCCGATAAATTGGATCGATCCGCGCGGGCGTGAAGACCAAGAAGAATATGTAATGTTTTCGAACGAGATTGCGGTTGGTACCACGGCAGAGGTTACCGATTTCGCATTGGCCATTACAGACTGCTTTATAGGGATCGCAGCGACCGTTCACGACATCTCTGAGCATGGACTGAATTTCTGGAATGGTGCGGCGGGAACTGGTGTTCTTGCAGGTTGCATCCTCTTCGGGAGAGACATAGGCCGCGGCTACGGCGGCGGCGGAGAAGGCGGCGGAAGTGGCGGTGGAAGTGGCGGCGGAGACGGCCCACATTATGGGCCGGGAAGTTGGGGGCCGACCCCTCCGTACGGATCCAATTGAGGCTTTTTACCGTGACCGTAAGCGACCTTTCCGGGCGACGACGGTGAATGCACGCAAATTGATTTGTTAGGAACTTTGGAGGGTGCAGTGCTTCTAATATGGATTGTGAGGGCGGCGGTGACTGCGCTTTTGGGTTGGATGCTGACGCAGCTAGTCTTTCACTGGGCCGCGACCGATTTTTCCAACATTGCTGCCGTATGTGTGGCGCTCGCAGTCCTTGCCAGCCTCTGGTGGAAGAGGCTTTATAACAATCGCGCCTATCCCGCTGCACTTTTGTGCCTCGCGCCGGCAATTTATTTAGTCAGTTCGTTGCTTCGAGGCGAACACCGAGTTTGGGCGTACGGGGCGTTAGTTGCATTCTCAATATTCGTGTTATTGGTGATGGTCCGGGCACGGCGCGGAGCGCAGGGTGTTCAGCCCTCGCCCCGTCGCTGACGTAAAGGCGGACGAAAGGCGGCGGGTGGCCCGGGTGCCGGGAATGAAAAGTGAGCATCACCACTGAAACTGGGTGCCCCAGGTGCCTCGCCTTTGGGCACCTGGGATCGCGAGGAGCCGGCATGACGATCCTGCGAGCACTCAGGAAACGAGCATGGATAGGCGGGTGGCCCCGGTCCCTCGCATTTGGGAACCGGGGATACACCTACGATGTGAGACGGCGGGTGGCCCGGGTGCCGGGGATGAAAAGTGAGTTCCACCAATGAAGTGGGTGGCCCAGGTGCCTCGCCTTTGGGCACCTGGGATCGCGAGGAGCCGGCATGACGATCCTGCGAGGACTCAGGAAACGAGCATGGATAGTCATTCTCCTTTTCCTGCTTCATGCTTCGCAGGACGCCTTCGGCAATCGCGTCTCGAAGGCGGTCACCACCGCCGGCGTCCCCACCACCACGCAGTACCTGGTCGACGATCTCAACCCCACCGGCTACCCGCAGATTCTCGACGAGTTGACCGGCCCCTTCGGCTCGGCAGCCGTTCAGCGCACGTACACCTACGGCCTGCAGCGCATCAGCCAGGTTCAGATCGCCGGCAACGTATTGAGCTACTACCAGTACGACCGGGGTCCCCACGGACAGGTCTTCGTCCGTGGGGTGGAGGACGGCGGCGGCAGCGTGCGCCAACTCACCAACTCAGTTGGGCAAGTAACGGACAGCTACGAGTACGACGCCTTCGGCAACAGCTTCACCAAACAAGGCACCACGCCCAACAACTACCTCTACCGGTGGAGAGTCGGAGAACCCCTTCCCGTGTGTAGCCGCACTGTAAACAAATCCAATTAAATAATTCATTATCAATAACTTAAACAGATAAATCGTGCAAAATCAGGGCAAATTCCAAAAGCATGGCTAATTCTAAACAACCCTTTCCCTCGTTTAGTTAAATTCTCTGTCACCGAAACATATCGAAAAGGCTGCCCGCAAGGTTCATGTCTCCACCAGTCGCAACCACCCGAACGACCATTTCGCATGGTTTGTAACCACTTGAGCGACCATTTCAGATATGGATTGCAACCCTTTATGCAGCCATTTGCATCCCGGAGCCGGCAACACCCACGGGGCCTGTTCCCTACTCCCTGGTCCCTGTTCCCTGAACCTTCACCGGCCACTTCACGCCGGTCAGCTCCTCCGAAATCTCCCACAGCCTCCGCGCCATGGCCGCGTCCCGCGCTTTCTCCCCAATCACCACCGGCCCAGGCGGCCCCACCATCTCAAACCGCCCTGTCGATCCATAGAATCCGCCCGGCATCGCATCCGGCGAAGTGGCCGCATACAGCGCCGGCAGCGCTCCCTCCGCCGCCGATTGGCTCAGCAGCGGCAGGAACATGAACCCCATCTTCGCGATCCGATACCGAGCCGACTGCGCATAGGCTATCGATCCCGTCCGCACATAACCCGGATGTGCAGCCGTGCTCAGCAACCGCCATCCACCGTCATCGCTGCGCCTCTGCAATTCCATTGCGAAGGTCAACATCGACAGCTTCGACTGGCAATAAGCTTTCCACGGCGAATACCTCCGCACCAGTTGAAAGTCCTCAAAGTCAATTGAACCCTGCCGCTGCGCAAGACTGCTGACCTGCACCAGACGCGGTTTTCGACTACGCTGCAGCAGGGGCAACAGCCTCCCTGTCAATGCAAAGTGGCCCAGGTAATTGGTGCCCATTTGCATCTCGAAACCATCCACCGTAACCCGGCGCGCGCCCTCTGCCATCATCCCTGCATTGTTTACCAGCAGGTCAAGGGGGTAATTTTGCGCGGTAATTCTTTTCGCAAAATCGGAGACCGATCGTAGGTCCGCCAGGTCCAGTCTTTCGAAACGCACCACCACCGCCGGAGCCAGTGAACGTATCTTCGCCAGCGCTGCCCGGGCCTTGGCCCCATCGCGCCCTGCAAGCATTACGTCCGTACCTGCGCGGGCCAATCCCAAGGCAATCTCATAGCCCAACCCGCTGCTTCCGCCGGTCACAATCGCCTGCCGGCCCGCCTGCGGCGGAATATCCGCACACGTCCACTCACGCATTCCAATATGTCTTTGAATATTTATGGTCGTAACTCCCGTACTGGTGTTTCTATTTATCGAATGACCTCTCACTCATCTAAACAGAACAGTTTCTACTTCCCCGTTAAACCCATCCATACCATCCTGAATCCCACTTCCCGGCAAGTCTCCGCGCACTCAGGGTTGGCCTGGATGAAATCAATCGCCATCTCCGCCTGGGACCGCATCATCAGCACCAGCAACTCAGGAGGAGCAGCTTCCAGTTCGGTTCCCAATACCGCTTCGTGCGTCGCCTTTAAAACCGCAATAAACGCAAATGCAGGCGTTTCGTTCTCCTTAAACAGCTTGCCTGAGGCCCGAAGTTGACCCAGGACCTTAAGGTGGTCCGGATGTTTCGCCCCCAGATCGAGATACGTGTCCCATATGTATCGCAGCCGTGTCTTCGCATCTGCCTCGTGCGGGAAATCCTCGAGGTTTCTGCTGAACTCCTGCCGCAGCTCCCGGTAGAGCTCGCCCATCAAATCATCTTTGGTCTCAAAATATGTGAAGAGCGACCCCTCGGCCACCTTTGCAGCTTTCGAAATCGCCCAGGTTGGCGAGTTCGCAATCCCGCGCTCTGCAAATACTTGCAGAGCCGCATCCAGAATCGCTTGTCGTTTTGATTCGCTTCGGGGTCGTGACATCTTTTCTTGTAGATTCCTTTAATGAGCGCGTACTCACTCATAATACACAAAAGCGATTTACTTGCGCAACCGAATTCTTCTCCAATTTTCAATTCAGACCAAAACCGGCGTTCCCGCTACTCCCGCCATTCCAAAAATCCGACGGTATCGCTCCACTTCACCCGCCGGTCCCATCGCCTTAGCATAATTGTCTGAAAGCTTCACCGCAGGTCTGCCCTCCACTTCCGTTAGTTTGCAAACCAGGCTCACCGGGTCAAAAGCCTCGCCTCCCAGCGGATTGCAATTCCGAAAGTCGTTCGTCAGGTACGTGCCCCAACCCGAACTGAACCGAATTCGCCGTTCGGGAATCCACTTCCGTTCATCCTCAAAATCCCGAGCACTGTGGAAGTCCGCCGGCGTCGCACCGTTCCGTAACTTTCCTCCAAAATATGCGTGTAGCCCAAGAATCTGGCCCACATCCAGAGCATCCGACGCAATCAGCCGCTTTTGCCGCGCATCGCGTCCATGACTCTCAAGCCATGCAATATATTCGTCGCCCGCAGCATATGGATCCTTGCTGTCGATGCGCTGCCCTGTCCAGTTCGCCACCCACTCCGGCGCATGCTCCAGAAACTGCGTTGTCCCAAACGTGTCCGGCAGCAGAATCAGCAACTCACCCTGGTAAGTCTGCTGCCACAACTCCAACAGCCGGTACTGCGCCGTGCGAAGCTCCTCGTCGCTCTCAGACAGCGCCGCCATTGCCATCGGCAACTCGTGCGCGTTGGTGCCAATCGCCTCCAGATCATGCTTGTACGCCATGTAGGTATTCGAACTGCCAGCAAAGCTCGCGCCCAGCACGTCGCTCATCGCCTTCACCACGTACTCGTGCCACAGAAAGCTGTGCCGGCGCCGCGTCCCAAAGTCGCTCACATTCAATCGTGGAACCCCGCGCAGCCGCTCCATCTTTTCCCACAGCCGCGTCTTGGCGCGCGCGTACAGAATGTCCAGCTCAAATTCGCTCAGCCTCTTCAAGTTGGCCCGCGTCTTCAGCTCGTCAATCGCCGACAGCGCATAAATCTCCCACAACGTTGTCTCGGTCCACAGCCCCGAAAATGTCAACAATAGCTGCCCGTCCCGCTCCGATAATTCGTACTCCGAGAGTTGGAAGTCCCGATCCAGCCATTCGAGAAACGCGGATTCAAAGATTCCTCGTTTCCCATAAAACGTATTGCCCGCCAGCCAAATCAGCTCGGACTTGTGAAACCTCAACTTCCGCGTCGCTTCCAGCTGCTCTTTCAGCTGCTCCACGCCGATCATGTCACCCAGACGCACCGAAGTGGTGCGGTTCGTCAGCGTGAACGTCGCATGGGTTCCCCTGAAATGCTTCCAGATAAACTGCAGCATCAGCAGCTTGTAGAAATCCGTATCCAGAAGCGATCGCGTAATCGGATCCAGCTCCCAGTTATGGTCATGCGCGCGTCTGGAAATATTGATAATCACAATAAAACTCTATCGCACGCCCCTGCTGAAACGGCGTTCGCGACCAGTTGCTTTCTATTCCCTGCTCCCTATTCCCTGTTCCCTAGTATGAAATCTCCAGCACATTGATCGAATAAGCCGCAAAGCTCCGCTCGAACTTCGGCCCATCCACCGTAATCCCCTGCTCCACCGGGACCACCGCCTCCGGCTCGCGAATGCTGTTAGTTGAATTCGGCGATTTCCCGCTCAGTGTCGTCAGCTTCGCAGCGCGCTCCACCTTCTCCACGCCCGTCAGGGTGATCCCCACAGTGCGCGCCTCCGATGTCCCATTCACCACTTTCACAATCAGCTTGCGCCGCGCCTCATCTCGAGTAGCCGATGCAAACAGCCGCGGCCCTCCGTTATCCAGCGTCACCGGAACAACTTCTGTCCCAATGTGGCTGCCAAACATCACCTGCGCCCAATAGCTGGGCGAGCCGTAGCTCGTCAGCGCATCGTATCCAATCAGATCCGTCGCCCATTGCATTCCGCCCGGATTCACGTTCACAAACAACGGCGCATAGCTGGCCATCAACACCAGGTCGCTGTTCCGCTCCAGGCCCGTCATCCACGCCGCATCCCCCAGCGCCGCTTCAAGATTCGGCGTCGGCGTTCCTTCCCGCGTCGCCCATTCCCCCACAAAAATCTTCGGCCCGCCGCGATCATACTTGTCGTAGTGCTGCGCCCCGGCAAACGATTCCTCTGCCGGCATGTAGAAATGCTCATCCAGAACATCCGGCCGCACGCTCTTCACCGGAGCTGTCGCAATCAACTGCAACTCCGGATACCGAAGCTTGATCCCCTTATAAAACTGCGCGTACCGTCCGTCATACGATCCCGAATGGTCGAACCCA
>Ga0302319_10017406_pt1 | contig 13169 bp, 9 predicted proteins | sample Bog_T0_2_FD_203319 | JGI IMG/M metagenome (GOLD analysis project Ga0302319, IMG submission 203319) | Peat permafrost microbial communities from Stordalen Mire near Abisko, Sweden - Bog_T0_2 | ecosystem: Environmental > Terrestrial > Soil > Wetlands > Peat | place: Sweden: Abisko, Stordalen Mire...
TATATAAACACGGTCAATTTGATGATTCTCTTAAACTTTATCAAGAGGCTTTAGATCAGGACGCACAATCTGGGATAGTCAAATATGATCTGGGTACAGCGCTCTATAAGAAGGGGGATTATGACAAGGCTTTAGGGTATTTGAGCCAAGCAGCCCAGGATAAAAATGTTAAAATAAAACCAAAGGCAGAGTATAATTTAGGTAATGTTCTTTACAAGTCAGGTGTACAAAAGGAAAATACCAATGTCGATGACGCTATCAAATCCCTGCAATCAGCTTTAGGGCATTATGGACAGACGATTGCGATGGATCCAAAAGATCAGGATGCCTTATACAACCAGGATTTTGTTAAGAAGGAAATCAAGCGTTTAAAACAGAAGAAACAAAATCAGCAACAGCAGCAAAATCAGCAGCAACAAAATCAAAAACAACAACAGGATCAAAAAAAACAACAAGGTCAGCAGAATCAGCAACAGGATCAACAGAATAAACAGGACCAGCAAAATCAACAGAACCAACAAACTCAGCAGAAAGAGCAGGAGGATCAGCAGTCGGCCTCTGAATCTCAAGCACAAAAACAAAAGAATGCACAAGACCAGGCCCAGCAGAAACAAAAAGAACTCGATCGCAAACAGGCTGAAGATCTATTGGAAGAGTATCAAGATAATGAAGAGCCTAAGAAACTTTTAAATTATATGCCTAAAAAAATAGATGATAGACCGGTATTGAAGGATTGGTAAAATGAAGAAATTTCTAGTGTCATTGCGAGGAGCCGAAGGCGACGAAGCAATCTTTTTAAAGATAAAAGATTGCTTCGCTTCGCTCGCAATGACACTTGTTGTGCTAATATCTACGAGCAGTGTTTTATGGGCTGATGCTGTCAGCTTTGAGGCGACCGTTAACTCTTCCCGGATCTCCCTGGATGAAGCCCTGCAATTGACTTTGACCTTTACCGGGATCAATGACAATTTAGACCCTGTCAGCCTGCCGACACTCGACGGTTTTACCGCTAAATACTTGGGGCCGTCGACCAGTGTATCCATCGTTAACGGCAATTATCATAGTGAGCGGTCTTTTATTTATAATTTATTCCCTAATAAAGTCGGTCGTTTTCAGGTCCCTGCTATCACGGCCACCATTGCCGGACAGACCTATACCACCAAGCCTATTGATGTGGAAGTCTTTGCCGATTCTGCTCAAGCCCAGGCCCAGGCTCCCGGCGGCCAACCGGACCAAGGTCAAGCTCCCAATGCCGATAACCTTAAAGACAAGGTCTTGATCATGGTCTCGGTTGACAATACCGCGGTATATTTAAATCAACGTGTCCATTTGACCATAAAATTACTCGTTAATGATGTCCCAATACGGGACATTCAATACCCGCAGTTTGAAAGATCAGGTTTTCTTGTCGATGATTTTGAAAAGCCGCAGCAAAGTTCTCAGGTTGTCAATGGGATCAGGTATGACACCGTTGAGTTTAATACCGATATTTACCCTAACCGCTTAGGTGATCTGCCGCTTGGGCCCGTGCAGATCCAAGGTAATGTTGTTTATAGGACCGGTCAGAACAATCCTTTTGGTCAGGACAATAATGTCTTTGGAAGCGATGTTTTTAATAATTTCTTTGATTCCTATGCCACCCGTCCTATTACCGTAACATCCCAGCCTATTCAATTGCATGTTTCTTCTCTTGCGGAAGATAATCGACCGAATGATTTTTCAAATGCCATTGGCCAATTCGATTTTCAAGCGAGCGTGTCTCCTTTGCAGGTCAAGGTCGGAGACCCATTGACCCTGAAGATGGATATCAAGGGCAGTGGGAATTTTAAGGGTTTTAAAATGCCTGAATTTCATGCCGTTGGTTTTAAGTCTTATGCGCCTCAGATCAAAGATACAGAAGGTGAAAAAACTGCTGAGGAAGTGATCATTCCTACTTCTGCGGCTATCAAGGAAGTGCCGATTTTAAGTTTTTCTTATTTTGATCCGTCTATTAAAGATTACCGGACGATCACCCAAGGTCCTTTTGCCATCCAAGTCACGGCACCAAGTCCAGATCAGGAATTTAAAGCTGTTGGATTTGTCGATGTGAGCAGGGAATCTTCAGCGGCAATGGCCAATCAATTTTCTTTTGGAAAGACGATACATAAAGCCCAGAAATCCTTGAATAAACTTTTTAATTCGATCAGGTTTTGGATAGTTTTTGGGATTCTTCTTGTGGTAGGAATTTTATATTTCTTTTGGCAGCGTTTCCAGGAACGCCTTGAAAATGACCCCGCCTTTGCCCGCAGGCTCAAAGCTGTCCGGGAAGCTCGCCAAGCTTTATCTGGGGCAGAGGAGTTTATTAAAACAGGAAAATCCAAGGATTTCTATGCCCTATTATCCAAGGTCTTGCGTGATTACCTGGCCAATAAATGGCATCGATCCTCAGCTGCTTTAAGTGTGGAAGAAATTGTCAATCAATTAAAGAGATCTAAATTGGACGAAATTCTCATCGCCCAAGTCAAAGCCATGCTTGAAGAAGCCGATTTAGTCTGCTTTGCCGGTGCCAACCGCGATGGCTCTCAGATGCGGTTAGATCTGACCCAAGCACAAGACTTGATCGCCAACCTTGAGAAATTCTTAAAATAAGAAAACGTTTTCTCAAAATCACTCCCAAGCCCTTGACAGGACCATTCCATATGGCATACTTTAACCGTGGATGTTTAGTTGTTTAAACTAAGGAGAATGCCATGGCCCCATATGCCTTGTATCTCAATAAAGCTGTGTTCAAACAAATCCGTAAAGGTATTTCGATCATAATTCTAGCAGCCTTTGTGACTACTTCTGTTAAGGCTCCTGCTTATGCCCAAATAGCTGTAGATCCGATGCCGCGTATGCCGCTTCCTGGTGTCATGGTCCATCTAAGCCCTGATTTTACCCCTGCGATCCTCCAAGGCCTTGTTATCCATCCGGATAATGGACTTAAATTTGATTTTATCGTCAAAAAAGGCGAAGCATCCCTTACTGATACCCAAAAGAAGCAGGAATATACAAAATTGATCAAATATTTTCTAGCTTCCCTGGCTGTGCCTGATGAAGACCAATGGGTCAACTTGTCTCCTTATGAAAAGGACCGTATTATCAAGGATGATTTCGGCAAAACCGAGATGGGCCGTGATCTTTTGGCCGAAGATTATATTTTAAAGCAGATCACTGCTTCCTTAATTTATCCTGAAGACAGTTTAGGCAAGAAATTCTGGAATGAGGTTTATGAAAAAGCGTACAAGCAGTACGGCACTACCAATATTCCGGTCAATACCTTTAATAAGGTATGGATCCTGCCGGACAGCGCAGAGCTTTATGAGAAGGGTAATGCGGTATTTTTGATCAAAAGCCATTTAAAGGTGATGATGGAGGAAGATTATTTGTCCTTGCAGAAACATGCGGGCATTCAAAGCGCTCCGGGATTGTCACAAATTTCCCAGGATAATAAAGCCCACAGCATAGCTTCTAAGATTGTCAAGGAGATCGTCATCCCCCAGCTTGAAACAGAAGTTAATGAAGGGAAGAATTTTGCAACGGTAAGGCAGGCTTATAGCGGCATGATCTTAGCAGCCTGGTATAAACGTGCGTTGAAAGAATCTTTATTGGGACGGATCTATGCCAATAAATCTAGGGTTAAAGGGGTGGATCAGGACCCTAAAACAAATCAGGAGATCTTTCGTCAATATTTAAAGGCGTATAAAAAGGGTGTTTTTAATTTTATAAAAGAAGATGTGGATAAATACACCAATGAAACAATTCCCAGAAAGTATTTCTCCGGCGGGTTGGAAGCAGGTAATTTTCCCGAATATGCTCAAATGGTTCCACCTGCAAGAGGTGAACCGGCATCTAGAGCTATGATCAGTGATCCGGATGATGAAATTGTTTATTCGCAAGAAGACGAAGAAGCGGCAGCCCAAACGATGGAAGAATTTCTTGCCGGTCCAGCCAGACAAGCAGACCAAGAAGAACGAAACAGATTTATTAATATTATCAGTGCAGTCAATTCAGATAAATTAATCCCGACCCAAGATCATTTTACAAATGGGGAGAGGGTTTTGACTTATTCAAAATCACAAGGGTCTAATTATGGGCTTGGTGTAAGTATAACCCAAACGGATAATACGATTGAGATAGGTTTAACCGGTAATGTGGGGACGCCGAGTAATTTTCCTTATCACTTAACTGTTTATACTGATCCCCAGATGAATCAAGAAATCGGCTTGCCTGAACCGGGAGTATTGGCTAATTTTCAGGATGCATCAGCTGGTATATTGCTTCAAGCTATTTCAGATAGGTTAAAGACTGATATGGCGATGAAAACTCTTCCTAAACAGATAACAAAGGCCATTGAACTGTTGAAAAAGGTTCCAGCTACTGCTTATGTTAATAAGGCATTGGATGCATTAAATAAAATCAAATCAGAAATTGGCCAGGATATTACTTCTAATTCTAATGCGTACACAATTGGCGGGGCTTCATTATTAATGTTGTGGGAAGCGATGACGTATTATGCCTTAAAAACTTCAGGGAATATGGATGTGTTTCGTAATTATGTTAATTTTACCATACCGTATCTGATGATGGCTTCTGCTGTATTATTCGCAGGGATACTAGGACAAGTTAATAAGTCTGCCAAGGAAAATCTTGCCAATGGAACCGAAGCTGTCAATAGGCTGCAGGAAGCTACAGCGCAAGTTGAAAAAGCAACACAGATGACAAATATTGATAAAGCCCAAATTGCGCAGACAATTTCAGACGCTCTGAAATATTTAGGTGATCGTAATTGGGAAGCATTGGCAGGGAGTGTTGCGGTTGGTGTGGTATTTTTGGCTCATGTTGCCGTACTCCCAAGTTTAATGCAAATGCATGCCAATGTAGGATTGACACATTCTGCCCAAATTCTTTTAAATGCATATAAGGCTTCATGGATCTTGAATATGTTAGGTTTGGGTACCGCCACTCCATATCTTTTTAATAATTTCCTTAAGGGTAATGCTGCCACAGATGCGGCGATGAGTGGACGGAAAATAACAGCTGTTGGACTTGTTGTAGCTGCTGGTGTTATTTCTTTTGCTGCATTGAAATCTTCACAGCATCATCGTGCACATCTTCCTTCAAGTACCCATGGGATGACGCTTTCGCAGGACCAAAATGAAAAGGGTAAGCCTGCGGATGCGGCTCATATGGAAATGTTTATAAGCGAAACTTCGATGGAAGTACTTAATGAGACAGACTCTAATGGCAATAGATTGTCATTTGGCTATGTAATTCCGAAGGATTTAGGGGCCATAAGGTTTGATACCCCAAGAAATAAGGCGATATTGAAAATACTTGCCAGTCAAAATGTCCCTATTCCGGGGGCAAGTGAAGCATTGGATGATATAAATAACGGAAGAGTTACCACATCTACCGGTGATTTCGATGATCCCCAAGATCTTAGAACTTTGCAGGATGCCGCTAATGACGGGACAGCAGTGGTGACCTTTGATAGCGAGAAAGGGACGTATACAGTTAAAATACCAGTCACGCCTTTGGGGAACAATTCAATTCCTGCTGCTACTACTGTTAAACCAGCACAAACTGAGTTTGTCGGCGCTGCGGATAGTTTTATGCGTATGACAAGCAGCAGCTTAGAAGAGACGCCTGATCTGAAGGGTGGCACAACATTTGTCTATACTGGAACTGTGGATGGTTTGGATAATCAATCCCTACAGGATAGGCTTATATTGGAAATACTTGCGCAAGATAACAGAGTAAATGTCCCTGGGGCAAAGAAACAATTGAGAGTCAAAGGGCCTAAGTCAACTGTGTTTGGCGCAACTGAAAATAGAAAATATATCCTATCCTTGCAAAAAGCCCTACGACTCGGGAGTTCCAAATATGCCGGGATAAGCTATAATGTTACCACTAAGGTTTTTACATTGACGATTAAAGACAGGGCCATGAGATTGCCTAATATAGGTGCAGTATCTGTGGTACTTATGCTTGATAATGGTAAAGTTAAGCACGTCGGTGGTATTGACTTTAATTCAGCAAATTTGAATCTCCAGATCAAGCGTGATGGCAAAGGAGTCCCGTTACCCATTAGCCAGCAGAATTTGGGGAATATCAAGATCGATGGTCTGGTGCCTGTCATTCTTGATATTAAGCCAGCTGCCAGTTCATCTTTGATGTCTCAATTTCAAGCTTCAGGGGTGTAAAACCACCCGTGCCGCGCGAAGGCTGGCGCCGGGTTCGCCTAAGGAGCTCTTGACTGCGGCCAGATCTTCGATGATCTGGTGATTGTGTAAAGCGGATTCCAGGGAATTGACGATATTGACGGCATTGGCATCATTTTGGATCAGTTCATCTGCAACTTTCTTTCCTGCTACGATATTAACTAAACCAATATAGGGGATCTTGATAACGGCTTTTGCAATCGCATAGGTCAGCCATGAGGTTTTATAAATGATGACCATCGGTTTTTTAAGCAGGGCACACTCCAGGGTGGCCGTGCCGGACGCTACGATCACAGCATCCATCGCGTTGATACCGTCATAGATAGGGCCGTCGTAGATTTTTAAGGGAAGAGTTTTTAAAAAGATTGCTTCGCTTCGCTCGCAATGACACTTTGAGATAATTGATTCAATAAGTTTTAAGGGGATGGAAGATGATTTGAGTAAGATGAATTGGCGCTCGTGATTTTTTTTAAAAAGCATTTGGGCCGCTTCAAGCATGCAGGGTAGATGGCGTTCAACTTCTTTAGCGCGCGAGCCGGGCATAAGGCCTATGGTGGTTTTGCTGACAGAAAGACCCAGGGTCTTTAATACTTCTGCTTGGCCTTTATCGACGACGATCTCATCGACCAAAGGATGCCCCACATAGTCAACCTTCATCCCGTATTTGTTATAAATGTCCTGCTCAAAAGGGAATAAGACGATCATGCGGTCAACTAATTTTTTGATCTTCAAGACCCTTTTTTCCCTCCAGGCCCAGACCTGGGGGGAGATGTAATAAATGATCTTAATGCCGCGTTTTTTAATTTCACGGGCCAGGCGCAGGTTAAATCCGGGATAATCAACGAGGATAACAGCGTCGGGATGAGTGGTATCAATCTGTTTTAAGGTTTGGTCGAATACTTTTTTAATGCGGCTGAAATTCTTGATAACCTCGGCAATGCCGATCACGGCAAGCTCGGTGATATCTGTAAAACATTCGACACCGGCTTTGCGCATATATTCACCACCGATGCCTGTCAGCCGCAGGCTGGGGTCAAGCTCTTTTAACGCGCGAGCTAAACCAGCGGCACGCATGTCACCGGAGGCTTCGCCTGCGATGAGCATTATGTGTTTGTTTAAAGATTGCTTCGTCGCTTCGCTCCTCGCAATGACACTATTAAAGTCAAATTAAGCTTTGGCGGTGTTCCCATATTTTTTGGGTGATCTCTAAAGCCACCTTCAGGGCTTCGCGGCCTTCAACGCCGGATACCTTAGGTTGTTTGTCTTCGCGGACGCAATCGAGAAAGTGTTCAAGTTCTTTTTTGAGGGGTTCTTCTTTTTCAATGGGGATATTGCGTTTATGGATACCACGCTCGTCCTTGCTGTAGATGCTGGCTTCCTGCTTGGCATAGTCCAGGGAAATATAAGCGTTTTTGGTAAACAGGCGGATCTTGCGGGTCACCTCCGGAGAGATACGGCTGGCGGTGACATTGCATACACAGCCATTGGCAAAGGTCAGACGGGCATTGGCAATGTCATCCTTATCAGTTAAAACATTGATACCTACAGCCTGGATATCTTTGATGGGGGATTTGACCAGCCCCAGTATAATATCGATATCATGGATCATCAGGTCCATGACGACCCCGATATCTAATGAACGGTTGGGGAATAAGTTAAGCCGGTGGCATTCGACGAACAAAGGGTTTTGGGCAATGGGTTCAATGGTGGTAAAAGCGCTGTTAAAACGCTCAACATGACCGACCTGTAATTTAAGTTTTTTTTGATCGGCTAATTTAACAAGATCATCGGCTTCTTGCAAATTAAAGGTGATGGGTTTCTCTACAAAGGTATGAATTCCGTTATTTAGGAAATGGGTAGCAATTTCAGCGTGGGTGATGGTAGGGGTGCATACGCTGACGGCATCGATAGCCCCTGTAATGGTACGGTAATCCTGGAAAAAAGGCACGTGGTATTGCCGGCCGAGAGCTTTTACATGCTCCAGGTTATGGTCACAAATGGCTGTGACATTAGCCTTGTTCTTCAGGGCAAAAAGGGTCTTTAAATGCCGTTGGCCTAAGAATCCGCAACCGATCAAAGCGATATTAATTTTTTTCATAATATAAACAATAACAAAGGCCTCGACAAATGTCAAACACCATGCTAAATTACGTCCTTCTATGAAGAACTATTTAAAATTATTAAGTTTTCTTAAAGGCCATCGAGGTCGTTTTGGCGTGGCCATTATTTTTATTATTCTCTCTTCTCTGTTCGAAGGGGTGCAGTTATCTTTTATCCTGCCGGTCATTGATCGTATCTTTACGAATAAACCTATCATCATACCTAATAAAGTCCCTGTCTTTCTATCTAATATAGTTAACAAACTTAACACTACTGATAACCATACTTTATTCTGGGCGATCCCTTTAGGCTTTATAATCCTTTTTTGTATCAAGCAAGTGGTTTTATTCTGGTCAGATTATTTTATGAATGATATTGCCATGTCGGTGATGCGTGATGTGCGTCTGCGGCTTTTTGAGCGCATACAGACGTTATCGCTGGATTATTTTAGCCGTAAACGCACAGGTGAGCTGGTTTCCCGCATCACCAATGATGTGGGCAACATTGATAACGCTATTTCTTATGCGGTGACAGATCTGGTTAAACAGCCGTTTTTGGTTTTGATATTTATGGCCATTTCTTTTACCATCAATACCAAAGGAACCCTGATCGTTCTTTTAATGTTCCCCTTGATCGGTTGGCCCATGACTTTGATCAGCAAAAAATTGCGCAAAATTGCCAAGAATACCCAGGAAAAAATGGCAGATATTAATTCGCATTTGATGGAAACGATATCGGGTGTTCGGATCCTTAAGGCTTTTGGTACGGAAAAATATGAGATCCAGCGTTTCCGTCAACAAAACCATGATTATTACAAATTACGTATGAAATCCATCCGCAATTTGATCCTGATGGGGCCTATAACAGAGATCGTGGGGGCCCTTTGCGGGATAGCCATTGTTTTGGTTTTAGGCAAGGAAGTTTTAAAGAACCATTTGTCCTTTGGTGTTTTTATGCTCTTTTTTGCATCCATCCTTCAGGTGATCCGCCCTATCAAGCGCATGGCCAATGTGCAAACAATTATCCAGCAGGCGCTGGCCGCCAATGTCCGCATCTATGAAGTGTTGGAAACAAAGCCGACAGTAGTGGAGAAGACTGATGCTCTTGAATTGGGAATAATTAAAGAAAAGATAGAAATTCAAGGGGCCACTTTTCAATATGACGAACCCTCGGGGAATGTTTTACATGATATTGACCTGGTCATTAAAAAGGGGGAGTTGGTGGCTATTGTGGGTCCCACGGGTTCCGGAAAATCCACCCTGGTCAATTTGATCCCTCGTTTTTATGATGTTACCAAGGGGCGTATTGTTTTCGATGGGGTGGATGTTAAGGAAGTTACTTTTAAATCTTTACGCGGACAGGTGGGCATTGTCACTCAGGAAGCGATCCTTTTTAATGATACGGTCAAAAATAATATTGCCTACGGTACTTTTGATGTGACCTTGGATCAGATCAAGCAAGTCGCAGAAATGGCTTTTGCGGATAAATTTATTGAGAAAATGCCTAAAGGTTATGACACCTTTATCGGAGATCGGGGTTTCAGGCTTTCAGGCGGAGAGAAGCAGCGCCTGACGATCGCCCGGGCCATATTAAAGAACCCTCCGATCTTGATATTGGATGAAGCGACTTCTTCCCTGGATTCCGAATCTGAGAAATATGTGCAGGAGGCGTTAGACAAGTTGATGCAGGGCCGCACGGTCATTGCCATTGCTCACCGTTTGTCCACCATCATGAAAGCTGATAAGATCGTGGTGCTGGAACACGGTAAAATGGTTGGGATAGGTAAACATGATGATCTATTGTTTTCGTGTCCGTTATACCGCAGGCTTTACGAAACTCAGTTCAGGACCTCAGGGGCTTGACAAAACCATTCTTGTGTAGAATTTTATTGCAAAAATATAAGTCTTTGTTATAGTAAAAGTTCAATTTAACCCAAAGCTGACCACTTAAGAGGGCATGAGGCTCAAATCTTAGGCTGGTTGAAATCCAAAAAGTTCCGCCTTGACCTGGTTGTAGAATACGATCCGCCGGCGGGATACAGAAGAGAGGAATAAAGAATGGCAACAGAATTGATCAAGAAGCTGTTAGAAGCAGGTGTGCATTTCGGTCATCAAAGCCGTCGCTGGAATCCCAAGATGAAAAAGTTTATTTTTGGGGAACGCGGCGGCATTTATATTATTGACCTTGAAAAGACAGTGGACCGGCTCAATGCCGCCAGGGACGCCATCCGCGATATCGCGGCCAAGGGAGGTAAGATCCTTTTTGTGGGCACCAAGAAACAAGCCCAACAGGTTATACAAGAAGAAGCCCTGCGCTGTGAAATGTATTATGTCATGAACCGCTGGATGGGCGGCCTTTTAACCAATTTGGAAACCGTTAAAAAATCCGTTCGGAAATTGATAGATATAGAGAAGATGGAAACAAACGGTACTGTTAACCGTTTAACTAAAAAAGAAGCTTCTTTATTGATGAAAGAAAAAGACCGTTTGATCCGTGATTTAGGCGGTATCCGTGAAATGCCGGTCATTCCTCAGGCTATTTTTATTGTTGATACCAAGAAGGAAGAAATTGCCGTTGCTGAAGCCAATCGTTTAGGGATACCGGTCTTTGGTCTTATAGATACCAATTCTGATCCTGACTTGATCCAATTCCCGATCCCGGGCAATGATGACGCGGTCAAGTCCATTAAATTTATTGCAGGTTTAATGGTGGATAGCGTGATCGAAGGCCGTAAGGAATTCTTAGCAGGGAAGAAAGTCCAGCAAGAAGTCCAGGTTCAGGAAGTGACAGTGTAATAACGTGTCATTGCGAGCGAAAGCGAAGCAATCTCTTTAAAAAGATTGCTTCGTCGCTTCGCTCCTCGCAATGACACAGAAAATATATTTAAGGAGAATTATATGATGGCAACAACAGCAGATGATATCAAGCGCTTAAGGGAAGAGACTTCCTGCGGCGTCATTGATTGTAAAAAAGCCCTGGAAGCGGCTGAGGGTGATTTTGGTAAGGCTAAAGAACTTTTACGTAAACGCGGGCTCGAGATGGCAGCTAAAAAAAGCGACCGCGTGGCCAAGGAAGGCCGTGTAGAGGCATATATTCATAATGGTAATAAGATCGGTGTGGTGGTGGAAGTCAATTGCGAAACCGATTTTGTGGCCCGCAGCGAGGATTTCTGTAAGTTCACACGCGATATAGCCCTTCATATCGCCGCTTTAAGTCCAAAGTATATCAAAAAAGAAGATGTCCCTGCCGATGTGTTGGCCCGTGAAACAGACAAAGAGGCCTTTTATAAAGCCCATTGTCTTTTAGCCCAAGCCTATGTCAAGGACCCGGGTAAAAGTATCCAGGATCTATTGAATGAATTAATTGCCAAGATCGGCGAGAATATAATGGTAAGCCGTTTTATTCGTTATAAAGTCGGGGAATAATTTTGAATAAAGCGCCTGTCTATAAGAGAGTATTGTTGAAATTAAGCGGCGAGGCCCTCCTGGGGAAGCTATCGCATGGAATTGATGCGGAAATGTGCGCGTCTCTCGCCCGTGAAATAAAAGAAATGCATGAAGCCGGTGTTGAAATGGCACTTGTCGTCGGCGGCGGGAATATCTTCCGCGGGCAGGTGGAGAGCCAACGCTTCGGTTTGGACCGTTCCGTGGCGGATTATATGGGTATGCTCGCCACCGTTATGAACGGTTTGGCCTTGCAAAATGCGCTCGAGCAGGTCGGGGTGCAGACAAGGGTCATGACAGCCATCCAAATGCATTCCATTGCCGAACCCTACATTTTACGCCGGGCCATACGCCATCTCGAGAAACACCGGGTGATCATTTTTGTGGCGGGTACCGGTAATCCGTATTTTACGACCGACACGGCAGCTGCTTTGCGTGCCACCGAGATCGGGTGCGATGTGATCATGAAGGCGACCAAGGTCGACGGTGTTTATTCAGCGGACCCCATGAAACATAAGGACGCTAAGAAATTCAAGACTTTGAAATTCATCGATGTCCTGAAAAAAGACCTGAAAGTGATGGATGCAACGGCCATCAGCATGTGCATGGATAATGGCTTGCCGATCATCGTGTTTAGTCTTTTGCAAAAAGGGAACATTAAAAAAGCAATTTACGGCGAAGATATCGGGACCACTGTTCGCTAAGGAGTGAAGATATGACAGCCAAAGAAATTTTAAGAGAGACAGAAGGCAAGATGAAGAAGACCATGGAAACTGTGTTTCGCGAGTTTTCAGAGGTCCGTACCGGTCGTGCACAGCCCTCTTTGATCGAAGACATGCATATCAATTATTATGAAACATCGACCCCAATCAAGCAGTTAGCGGCAGTTTCGTCTCCTGATCCCCGCCAGATATTGATCCAGCCCTGGGATGCCAATGCTATTAAAGAAATTGAAGAAGCGATCATGAATTCTAAATTGGGCCTCACGCCTTCCAATGACGGCAAGATGATACGGTTGGTTTTTCCGCCGTTGTCCACCGAACGCCGGGAAGAATTCATTAAGGTCTGTAAAGATATGGCCGAACGCGGACGCGTCACCTTGCGTTCCATCCGTCGCGATGCTAATGAAAAAATTAAGAAGATGATTGGTGAAGGTCACGTCAGCGAAGACGATAAGATTAAAGGCGAAGAAGAAGTGCAGAAGATGACGGACCGTTTTATCAAAGATATAGATGCTTTGCTCGAGCGAAAGTCAAAAGAATTACGCGAAGTATGACCGGCACAAAGCGTTTGAAGGGCAACTGATAGAGAATTTAGACCGACTAGCTCACCCTGGTAGAGCACTACACTTTTAATGTAGGGGTACCGCGTTCGAGTCGCGGGT
>Ga0302319_10017409_pt1 | contig 13167 bp, 8 predicted proteins | sample Bog_T0_2_FD_203319 | JGI IMG/M metagenome (GOLD analysis project Ga0302319, IMG submission 203319) | Peat permafrost microbial communities from Stordalen Mire near Abisko, Sweden - Bog_T0_2 | ecosystem: Environmental > Terrestrial > Soil > Wetlands > Peat | place: Sweden: Abisko, Stordalen Mire...
CCCGGAAGAATCTGGCTGCAGACGCTGCCGATTTCAAAACTTGCCCACGCCCTCTACGAATACATGCCGCATGAAACCAGCCGCCAAACCGTGCAGGGCGGCGTGGTGGGCGGCATTGTGGGTACGATTCTGGACCAGATGAAGTGAAGCCAGTACCTAGTACCCAGTCTCGAGCCTCGAGTTGCGAGTCCCGTCAAACCTTCGGCGTTTTCGACAACGTTGTCTTAGAGACTAAAGCCTGCGCCTTTCACGGGCCCTTTGCACGGCTGAAGTCGTTCCGTTCCCGAGCCGATTCACGCGAAGATTCTCGGGACTCGCGACTCGAGGCTCGGTACTGGGTATTAGGTACTGCCTACTTCAGGCCGTCGACTACATACAAGTCCGAGAGAAATCTTCCGACCGTATAGGCGTAGGATTTGCCGTCGGCGCTGAAGCGTACGCCGGGAATGCTTTGCACGCCGGCGGGATCGGCGGGGACGATTTCCTTGAAAAGCTCGCGCCGGCCGCTTGCGATATCGATGCGGAACACTTTCACCGGCAGCGCGCGGTTTCGAACCAGTAAAGTGTTGTTGTCGCCGAAGAAGCTGACGATGCCCTCGTCCGATTCCAGGCTCACGGCGAGTTTCTTGGGCTCGCCGCCGGCCAGCGGGTAGATCCAACGCTGGCGTTTGTCATCGATCGCGAGAAGGTACTGGCCATCGGGAGAGACGATGTTTCCCAGCACGCCTTCCGGAGTAATGGGCCGCGCCGGGCTTACCGGATCGATGCCCTGCATGTAGGTGCGGCGGCCGTGACCCGGTTCGGCGGCGCTATAGACAATCGATTTTCCATCCGGCATCCAGAGCGCGTTGAAGTGGTTGAATTGACCGTCGGTGATGGGCTTGGGCTGGCCTACGCCGGTGGGCAGAAGTGTGAGTTTCGCAGGCGTACCGTCCTCGGATATCACCCACTTACCGTCGGGAGAGAGCCGGCCGAAGCCGCCATCGCCCAGGCGGACGGCGGGGGAGCCATCGGTCTTGCGCAGGAACATGCTGTAGTGCGTGCCCACGGCCTCGCCCGTCTCGGAAAAGATAATGGTCTTGCCGTCGCGTGAGATATCTTGCAGCAGCGACCAGTCGAACCAGGAAAGAGTGCGCTCGTGGGTTTCGCCGGGGGGCAGCGCGAACAGCGACAGGCGCGTCTTATCGGCGGTGAGCAGAACCAGGCCGGTGCGGCTGATGTCATGAATAATCAGGCCGCCGGGGGCGCGGTAAATCAAACGCTCCTTGCCGGAAAAATCCATGGCATAGATGGAGCGCGCCGAACCTGCGGGTACCGCGGAGAACCAGACTTCCTTGCCGCTGGGAGCCCAAGCGAGTCCTTCAACGCTGGAGTAGAACGAGGAACTGGCTTTTCGATTTCCCTTTTTATCGAGGATGACGATGCGGCCATCGTCACCGCCCTGCACGTGATCGGCGACGGCGAGAAAATCTCCGTTGGGAGAAAAGCGCACGTGGCTCACCCAGCCTTCGGGCTCGTAGATCACTGAGCCGATGGGGTACTCGAGATGTGTGAGGGCGGGGTTGCCGGGACGGACCACGGCCATGGACTGGCCGTCGGCCGCAAAATCAGCCCAGAGGACGTTTTCCAGAACTTCGTGCGGCGCGCCGCCAGCGAGATCAACTTGGGCCATGGTTCCCACCTGAGTGAAGTGGGCGAACGAAATGGGATGCTGCGCGATCGCCATCTCGCCTTTCGCGGAGATGGAAAGAATCTGAGAAGCGGGCAGGCCCAGCGACCGCGAGTCGGAGCTGTCGAAGCGGGTGGAGAATAATTCTTGCGGAATGCCATCCCATGCCGCGCCGTAAATAATGGTTTGTCCGTCGGGCGCGAAGCGGGCGTCCCAGATGGTGCCGTTGCGGAAAGTGATTTCGTGGAAGGTGGGATTGGTAGCGGCTCCGCGGTGGGCAAAAAGATAAATGCCCGCCCACGAGGCGAAGACGAGCAATGCCGCGAGCGATGGAACTAACCAGGGGCGGCGCTTGGACGCTTCTTCCGGAATGGCTTGTGCGCCGCTGCGGCTGGTGCTCGAAACATCGGTAAGCGCTTCCAGATTAAAAGCCACGTCGCGCGCGGATTGAAAACGTTCCGAAGGACTTTTTTCCAGGCAATGGCGAACAATGCGTTCCAGCACGGGCGAGACGTTGCGGTTGGTCTCGGCGAGATCGGGCGGCTCTTCCTTGAGAATGGCGCTCATGGTTTCAACCGGCGACTCGCGATGGAAGGCGCGCTTGCCCGAGATCATTTCGTAGAGAATTGCGCCGAAGGCAAAAATGTCGGAGCGGGAGTCGGCGGGCTTGCCGCGGACCTGCTCCGGCGCCATGTATCCTACGGTGCCCATCACGGTTCCGGCATCGGTGGCGATCTGCTGTGTGGGCGCATCGCCGGAGCTGTCCGCTTCCGGGCGGGTAAACTTGGCGAGGCCGAAGTCCAGAATTTTGGCGCGGCCGTCGTCGGTGATGAAAATGTTTTCCGGTTTCAGGTCGCGGTGGACGATATTTTTTTCGTGCGCGGCGGCAAGCCCGCTCGCGATCTGGCGGGCGTAGTCGATGGCCTTGCGCGAGGTCAACGGGCCGCTGCGCAGGCGGTCGCGCAGGGTCTCGCCCTCGAGGAGTTCGGAGACGACATAAGGCGCGGCTTTTCCACTTCCCCCGCCGATTTCCCCGCCGCCAATATCGTAAATAGAGAGAATGTTGGGATGATTCAATGCTGCCGTGGCGCGGGATTCCTGCGCGAAGCGATTCAGACGGTCGGGATCGGCGGAAAAAGATTCAGGAAGGATCTTGATGGCGACATCGCGATTCAGGCGTGAATCGTGCGCGCGATAAACCTCTCCCATGCCACCGGCGCCGATGGAGGAGTGAACGACGTAAGGGCCGAGCTTGGTTCCTGAGGGCAGTGCCATGCGTGGCAATAATTATATGACAACGCACGGAGACCAAGATCAGGAGCTAACGGGAACCGAAAATGTGTCAGGGATGGGCACAACGGCTCGAGAGAGCCTCGACTCAAAGAACTCCTCCACGCGCACAAGGATTTCCGGCGCGCTCTTCGACTCGTAGATGGCCTTACGCAGTCCGGCGCCGCCGGGAACCCCATGCGTGAACCACGAAGCGAACTGCTTCATCTTGCCCACCGCATCCGGCAGCTCTTCTTCAATCAGCATCCGAAAATAAGTTCGAATCATCGCGTAACGATCCGCCTCCGAAGGCTCGTCGTAAAGCCTATTTGAACTCGCGTAGCCCCGGACGCCTTCGTCCGGGGAGCCGCTACCACTGTCTTGAGCATCATCGACCGCGCGGACGAATGCGTCCGCCGCTCCGCCAGCCCTGCAATACTGCTCGATCTGCCGAAAGATCCACGGATTCGACGGCGCAGTCCGCCCAATCATCACCGCATCGCAGCCCGTCTGCGTCACCATGGCACACGCGTCTTCCGGCGTGCGGATATCTCCATTGCCGATCACCGGAATCTTCACCGCATCTTTCACCGCGGCGATCCACTCCCAGCGCGCCTGCCCGCTATAACCCTGCTCCCGCGTTCGTGCATGCAACGCCACGGCAGCCAGTCCGCAGGTTTCTGCCATGCGCGCCAGTTCCACGCATACGATTTCGTCGTCGCTCCATCCCGCGCGAAACTTCACCGTGAATGGTACCTTCACTGCCGCTCGCACAGCTTCGAAGATGCGCCCAATGGCCGGCAGATCCCGCAGCAGGCCCGACCCTCCGTTACACTTCACAACTTTCTTCGCCGGACACCCCAGGTTCAAATCGACAATGTCGAATCCGAGTCCCTCGACCAAGCGTGCGGCCTCAGCCATCACCAACGGGTCGCTGCCAAAAAGCTGCGCCGAAATCGGATGTTCGTCCTCGTAAAAATGTAAATAGCGCTTGGCCTTCTGATCTTTTTTGCGCAACACTCCGTCCGCCGAAGTGAACTCAGTCATGATCAGCCCGCACCCGCCCAGGTTGCGGATGAAGCGGCGGAAGACTGTATCGGTGACACCGGCCATGGGCGCGAGAACGGTGGCGGGAGCAATCTGGACGCCGCCGATGGATAGCGCTAAGGGGACCGGCTGCAGTGGCGCTGCCCGGCGGACGGGGGCGTCCGCCGCTCCAGTTGCGTTTGCCGAGTTGTCCCAGGATTTCCGCATCGGATACTTAGGGACGAACCTCTATATCCGCTGGCCGAGTCGCGGTGAACCTATCGATTTGCCGGAAATATGAGGAATCCAGGCGGAAACGTTCCGGGCGAACTAGAAATTCAACCGACAAGTTGTCCAGTCCGTCCTCTCTCACTTGAATCAACCCAATTCTTCCCATACCGTCCGGCGCGTATAGAAGCGAGTCGGACGGGCGATAGCTGCCGTTACTAAAAAGCGCCAGATATTTAAAGTGAGCGGGTATTCCCATCAGAGAACGCAAGGCATCGTCCCAGCCCCTCGACCCCACCTTGACCTCGACAATATGAATCTCGCCCGCGCCTGCACGATCGACACCCACCACATCCACTTCGCTCTTTCGAGAAGGCCAGCGCGCGTCAAAAAAGATCTTCGGAACGATCAGAGCCCTGAACAGATATTGCGCCACAGCGTTCTTGACCCTGGAATCCAGCTGCTGTTCATTGAGGGCTGCTCTAAGCATGAAGGATATCCTTAAAGTAATTGTAAGCCCATGAATGAAATCTCTCGGCCCGGTCGATTCGACAGTAGGACAAAGGTATCGTCCAGTCGTTCTCGTCCGTAAGCAATCCGAGTTTTCTCCGTGAGCAGCCACCGCAAGTGATCAACACCTTTGAGGTTACCAACGCGATACTTCGCCGAAAGCGCTTTGAGTTCCCTTACCGCCGTTAAATGGTCTGGATGTCTACTTTTCTTCCCGGTTAGTCCAACGGTAATCGCATCATTCAGGGAGATGGCGCTGTGCACGGCCAGCAGGGCGATTCCAGTTCGATACGCGGATTTATCGTCCGCGACTAACCTCATGCCGTGAAAAAAGTGGTCCGCCTTCTCAATGTACTGCTGGGTCGCGGCAGAATGAAGATTCTTCAAGAAAGTATAAAGCTCCCGCCGAGGCGGGAGCTTTCAGGTGCTACAAAAAAGTCCCTTAGTTCTTTGACCCCGCCTCCGGCTTGCCCGCAGTCGCCGGCGTTGGCGTATTTTTGGCGTACTTGCGGCGGAAGCGCTCCACCCGTCCGGCGGTATCCATCATCTTCTGTTTGCCGGTGAAGAAAGGATGGCATGCCGCGCAAATTTCAACCCCGATATCCCCCTTATGGGTGGACCGGGTGACGAACGCGTTGCCGCACGCGCAATGCACGCGCACTTCGTTATAAGCGGGATGAATAGCTGCCTTCATAGCTGTAGTCCTCGATTCGAATCCTTTAGATTCTACCGAATGCCCAAGGATTCAGCAAACGCTCTTGAGCTGTCAGCTATCAGCTCAAAACCGGAACAAATAAGACACCTTCACGAAAAACTGCCGGCTGTCGTTGATGTATCCCTTCGCCGAATACAGTCCCGCCAGACCCTCCGGCCCCGGCGCGAACTCGCGATCCAGATTCTGCAGGTCACTGTTGTAGCCCACATAAATCGCCGTCCCCGGATGCACCAGATACGTCAGCAGAAAATCCGTATTGAACTGCTTCTGCGTGGGCAGGTACGTGTACGGATAAAAGGTATTCCCCGGTGTATTCGCCAGCACCGAGTTGTATTGCAGAATCAGCCGCAGCGAAAGCTGCGGAGTGAACTGCCAATTCCATTTGCTGCGCACGATGTGATTGTTGAAGATGCCTTTCCCGATATTAGTTCCCGCCGGCAATTGCGAAAGCGCAGAAAGATATTCGTTCTCCGTCGCCCGCAAGCGCTCAAACAAATAAGTATTCTCAATCTTCAAAGGCTTCACCGGACGAAACGTCAACGTCCCCGACCCCGTATTCAACGAAGATAAAAGCGACTGGGGCGCGGAAGTTGACGACGGCACAAAGTTCACCCCATCGCCCCAGTAATAACTCGCGCCCACCGTAACTTTCTTGAAGTACCCGGTCTGGAACTTCGCTCCACTGCGGTGTTCGTGATAATCCTGATTTGCAGCAACGCCCCCCAGTCCGATAAACGCAAAATCCTGCGGCCTCAACCTTTCCCGCGTTTCTTCATACGGAACGAACTGCATGATCGTCTGCCCCTGCGCCGCCACCGTGAGATACGGCTCGTAATCCGTATCCAGTCGCGTTCCTTCATGGTCAAAGGTATTGTGGTTGTATATCGCCGGTCCCCACGCCGTAACCCAACCCTTCTTTGGACGGAAAAAATATCCCGCATGCTGCTCGCTATCGCGAATGTCGACCCGGTTCACAAATCCCGGCACCGTCACAAAGCCCGGGCTCACATCCTGATAAGATCCGTTGTAAATGAAATGCAGTCCGTTATGCCGCAAATCCAATCGGTCCGCCGGACCCGCATAATAACTCCCGTTGCCCACGTTCCCCGCGCTAAACGGAAACAGGTTCGTTTCGCAGGTCGTCTGGAAGTTGCTTGCTGTCAGCCCCAGCAAATTGCTCGAACTGGTTACCGCCTGCCCATCGAGTGTCCATGTGGTATTGAATTTCAGACGGGCATCGACTCCGCCAACCCGGTTGTATTCACCCGTCGTCGGACATTCCCAATCGGTGTAAATCACCCCTACACTCGATTGTTTAAAGATGTCCCGGCTCAGCCGCGCAACCGAAAAATAAGATCGGTCGCCATACAAACTGTCCGCACAAACCGGCGAAGTTTCCGGGCAAAAGCTGGGCACTGCCAGCCCGGGGCTCCGGTCATCGGTCGCCATCAACCCCACCGAATACGGACCTTCCTTCCCCGTCAACCGGATCCCCGCCGATAAATCCTGAATGTTGCGCGTGAAAAACAAATCAAACGGAGTCCGAAAGTAGTCTTCATTCTCCAGAAAAAACGGCCGCTTCTCCGGAAAATAAACTTCGAAGCGCTGGTTCACCGTGATCTGCGGATCCTCCGACTCCACCTGGCTGAAGTCCGGATTCGCCGTCATGTCCAGCACAAAGTGGTCGCGGATCACAAACTTCGCGTCCAGTCCGAACTGGCCTTGCGCATTCGCGCTTTGGAAAAAAGGATTGTACGGATCGACGGTATCGAGCGACCGGAATCCACGCATGATTCCATAAGGAATCAACTCAATGTCGCGCCCCGGAGAAATTCCTTCCAGCCCATACAGCGTCGCTGCCTGCCCCAGCCTGCCTTCGATCCCGCGAGAAATCCACGGCCAGAATGCATCTTCATTCTTGCGATAAATTCCACGATACAAAATGATGCCCCACTCTTGCTGCTTCGCGTCGGGGAAGCGCAGGCTCTTGAACGGGATCGCCATCTCCACTACAAATCCGCGGTTCGTAACCTTGCCCCGCGAATCCCAAACCGTGTCGAACGACGTATCGAAATTGCCGCCCACTTCCGCCCGCGTAGCCTCCGTCCAGATCGCATCCCACTGCACCCCCAGAGGAGTAGTTTGGAACGCGTATGCCCGGCGCCGGTCGTGAAACGTGTCCAGCATTATTTCGACCTGATCGTCATCGTGGATATCTTCCCGCCGCGACATTCGCGCCCGCACCTTCTTCGGATCGTCGAAGCACACGAAAACAACGTATAGATTTCTCTGGTCGTAGCCCAGGTAGGCCGCAGTCTCTTCGCTGACATTTTCCCCATTGTGCGGATTGCGCTGCACAAAGCCCGTCACCTTCGCCATCTGCATGGCGATCTCGCCGGAAGGTTTCATCTCCAGAAAATCTTCCAGCGCCGGCCCATGCGCCAGCCGCGGAATCGTCAGCGAGGGCGGAGCCAACGCCGGCTTCGGTGCCGGTCGCACTTCAGGATTTTTGATGGCCGGTTCCGGCAACTGCGCCGAGGGCGGCGGATTTTGCTGGGTCGCTTCCCGGCTCGGCTGCGCCGGTGCCGTCGGATTAGTTGGTTGCGGCGGAGGGTTCTGCGGCCCCGGCGTCGCACTTTGCGGCCGCGGATTCTGCGGCGTAGATCCCGCGTCCTGCTGAGCCGAACTCGTCGCCTGTGCCGCAGCCTGCAGCCACGGCGAGGCCAATGCGGGCAACTGACCCATCGTCAGTGCCAGCACAGCCAGGATCGCCGTTTTCACGAAATGTACGAATAATCGTTGTCGCAGCGAATCCTGACGCAAAACTGCTCCTGCCCTCCCCCTCGGCTTGAAGTGAGCAAGATACACCATCCGGGGCCGGGTCTACACAAATAATGAGTGTTTGTACGGAATTCCGAACTGAATCGAGGCGGATGTTAATACTTGCAACAGTTCAGCGACTAAAACAATGATCCCTAGAATAACGAACTCTGCCGTCGGCTCGGCGTAATCCCAAAATGATCGTACGCCAGCTGCGTGGCCACGCGTCCCCGCGGAGTGCGGTTCAAAAATCCAATCTGCATCAGGAACGGCTCGTAGATTTCTTCAATCGCATCCGGCTCTTCCGCCAGCACCGCCGCCAGCGTATTCACGCCCACCGGACCACCCTGATATTTTTCGATGATGGTCAGCAACAGCCGTCTGTCCACTTCATCAAATCCGTATTTATCCACTTCCAACATTTGCAACGCCGCCTGCGCTGTCGGCAAATCAATCTTTCCCGCTCCGCGCACCTGGGCATAATCGCGGACCCGCCGCAGCAGCCGGTTCGCAATCCTCGGAGTCCCTCTCGACCGGCTGGCAATCTCATCCGCTCCCGCGCGGTCCACTTCCACGCCCAGAATTTCCGCCGACCGTTCCACGATCACGCGCAAATCATCCGGAGCATAAAACTCCAGCCGCAGCACAATCCCAAACCGCGAGCGCAGCGGAGCCGAAATCAATCCCGCGCGCGTGGTCGCGCCCACAAACGTAAACGGCTTTACCTCCAGCGTGTGCGTCCGCGCCGACGGCCCCTGCCCAATAATAATGTCGAGCTTGTAATCTTCCAGCGCCGAATACAGCAACTCCTCAAGCACCGGCTGCAGGCGATGAATCTCATCGATGAACAGGACTTGCTTGTCCTGCATATTCGTAATGATCGCCGTCAGGTCGCCCTTGATCTGCAACAGCGGCGCTGCCGTCGGCTGAAAATGCACGCCCAGTTCGTTGGCAATAATATTGGCCAGCGTCGTCTTGCCCAGCCCCGGAGGCCCATACAGCAGCACATGGTCCATGGCCTCGCCGCGCGAGCGCGCCGCCTCAATCGCCACCGCCAGATTTTCTTTGACCTTGTTCTGCCCGATGAACTCATTGAGCCGCTGCGGCCGCAGTTTCAGCTCGAACGAAGAATCGTCCTCCACCGGCGCCGCCGACACCAGCCGCTCCGGGTTCGGATTCAACTCAGGATTGTTCTTAGCACCCGCCACTCGCCGGATGTTACCACGAACCGATGTGCGGAACGTCCCCCGCTTCGGGAGGCTTTCAGCTCATGCAGGGACAGCCGCGCAATTTGTGGCGCGAGCGCAGCGAACAACACTCAGTCTGATTTTATCTGTCATGCTGAGCGTAGAAGGATCGTCCGAAGGACGAGACTTTGGAGTCGAAGCATCCCTATGAGCGCTGCTGCTCCGTGGCGCGGCTAGAGATGCTTCGACTTCGTATTATCGTCCTTCGGACGACAATACTGCGCTCTGCATGACAGTTTTGCGAGAGATGGAGCATACCAACGAGGGTTCAGATAGGTGGCGCAGCATTTCAGCAGCTGCGATTAGATACTGAAGAATACGCAAGACTTTAGCCTCGGACCTCCGTCCCGTTACAATTGCGTCGTGAGCGAAGTCAGCACAGCCGCGCCTCTCGCAAAAGAACCCACCCCACCCCGCTTCACCCTCCCCCAACGCATCGTCCTCCGCCTCATCATCGCCGCCGGATACTCCTTCATCCGCCTCATCGGCCCCACACTTCGTGTAAGCATTTCCCGCGAAGAAGGCGCTCAAGAAGATGTAACGCAGCGCCCGCTGATCTTATCCTTCTGGCACGCCTGCATCATTCCCGCAACGTATCTCTTCCGCAATGCCGGCATCCGCGTCATGAGCAGCAACAGCTACGACGGCGAATACATGGGACGCATCATCCACAAATTCGGCTTCGTCGCCGTCAAAGGCTCCAGCAGCCGCAACGCCGTGCGCGCCCTGCTCGGCCTGCGCCGCGCCCTGCAACAAGAGTGGTCCGTCGCCTTCAGCATTGACGGCCCCCGCGGCCCGCGCCACAAAGTCAAGCCCGGCCCAGTCGCTCTGGCGCGCTCTTCGGGCGTTCCCATGGCCACGTTTCACATCGCCGTCGAAAGCGCCTGGGTCCTCAACACCTGGGACAAGCTAATCATCCCCAAGCCGTTCTCGCGCGTGCTCCTGCGTTTCGGAAAATTAATTCCGATCCTAGCAGACGCCACGGAAAAAGACCTCGAACGCTATCAACAAGAATTGCAAGTTTCGCTCGACCGCATCCGCGAATTCGCGGAAAAGAATGTGGGCAGTAATGAGGATTAGTTCAGATGAAACTGGATGCCCCACCCGTGGCATTTTCACGGGTGGGTCGCGATGCTGCCGCGCTCACAAGATTTTTTGGGCGGGTGGGCGTCCGTTGTCCTGTTAAGCCCCGCTGCGCTGCCTCGAATCGCCTTCCAGCGCTACCCGGCCCAGCCGCACTTCGTCCGAGCCACCACGGACTGGATGCCCCACCCGTGGCACTTTCACGGGTGGGCCGCAATGCTGCCGCGCTCACAAGATTTTTTGCGGACCTGCATCTCCGCTGTGCGAATCTTATCAACCTACCGGAAATTGCTGATCAGAATCACATCGCTGCTGTCGCTCCCTTTTGCCAGCAGCAACTGCTTGCCCTCGCGGGACCACGCGAAACTAAACATCAGTCCCGACGCAAACTTGGTAATGGGATGTGGATCTCCGCCCGCCAGCGGCTGCTCCCAGATATTAGTAGCCCCATTGCGGGTCAGCAGAAACTGAACTCCCCTGCCATTAGGCGACCAGCGCAAGGTTTGCCCGCCGTTGGGCAACAGAGCGATAAAGCGCAGCTCCCCGCCACTGGCCGGAACCAATCCAATCTTCCACACCGGCACGGGATTGCCTTCCCGATAGAAGACCGCCACCTGGTTTCCGTCCGGGGAAACGTCGAATTCACCACTCGTTTGTGTGGTCATGACCTGCGCCGGCGTGCCGCCTTCAATCGACATGCGAAAAAGATTTCTCTTCGACTCATAAAACACCCACTTGCCATCCGGCGAGCACGCGGAGAATCCGGCTTCGTCCGCCAGTTGCATCCCATTGGATCCGTCCGCATCCGTCCGCCACAGCAGCTGTTTGCCCTCGCGAAGACTGTCAAAAACTATGTAGCGATCGCCACAATAAGAGGCGGTATAAAGGTTATGGGCCTGCGGAGCCACAACCGTAGGCCGGCCGCCGCCCTCTGCATTCATCAGCCACAAGTCCTCAAAACTGCTCAGCAGCATCGTGCTCCCGGCACCGGGTGCGACCGAGTTGAAGACGGTCCCCCCCGAAGTAAGCTGTCGCGCCAGGGCCGAGTTGCCCCCGGGCGCAATCCATACATCGGCCACCTTCATTTCCTGAATTCCCGCCAGGACCTTGCCGTCACGCGTGCCGTCCAAATCCTGCGCGTAGTTCGAAAGATCGTTGGAAAAACGGTGCATCTCCCCGCTGGGAACATCGACGGACCAAAGCTGGCTCTTTCCCTCCTCCGCTAGCGACAGCACGAGGGCGTTGCCATCCGGCATCCACACCGGTCTTCCCGCCAATCGAAGCTTCAAGTCATCCAGGATTCGGATCTTGCCGTCGGCGACGTTAATGAGGTTTAAGAACCATCCGACAGACTTGCCGAGCCGAACATTGGTTAGGGCGATGGTCTTACCATCCGGCGACCAGGTGACTCCCGGCACAAGCCCCGCCATCGTAGAAGGTAAGGTTGCAAGCAGGCGCTCTCCGCTGCCATCGCTCTGGGCGACGCGGATCTCGTTGGCGGTATCTTTAGGAACGCCGCGGCCGAACACAAACTGCTTCCCATCGGGCGAGAAGTCAATCGGCGTGTCCACATCCCGGATCAGTTGCCGGGCCGAACCGCCCAGCACGGGCATAACATAAAGATACCGATAGTTGCTTGTGCTCTTGTCGGAACGAACAAAATATATGTAGTTGCCGTCAGGGGAGAAAGTAACCCCCACAAATTGCACTACTTCTGGCGACAGCACCTGCACGTCGCTCTTGGTGGCCACATTGCGCACCCACAGGCTCTGCTGTTCGCCCTCCCGCAGAACGTAGACCACAAAATGGCCATCGGGTGAAATCGCTACCTGAGCCGCTTTCCCGCTATCCGTTAGCTTGATCATCTGCATGGCCGGCAGATTGAATCCACGCGAACGCGTGAGCAGCTTATAAGCTCCCAATGCAACCGCCACAGTAACGATGACCGCAACCGCTCCGACGACTACCTTCGAAAAACGACGCCTGGTTGGAAGAGCTTGAACCACATCTGAAGCGGACCCAGAGGCCGCAATCGCGCCGGACGCTGGCCCAGCGACAGGCAAAGCTGAATCGCTAACCGCACGCACATGCCCGGAACTGGTATCCCGTTGCAGCCGCTTCAAGTCCGCGCGCATTTCCGAAGCGTGCTGGTAACGCAGCTCACGGTCTTTTTCCAAAGCCTTGTCAATGATCTCTTCCAGCTTCAGAGGCAAATCCGGATTCAGCCGGAGAGCAGGCGTCGGAGCGCGATCCAGAATTGCCTGAAAGATGACGGCTGTGGTTTCGCCACGAAAAGGCAGCGTGCCTGTGGCCATCTCATAGAGAACGGCGCCGAATGAAAATAAATCAGTTCGGCCATCCAGATCTTTTCCCTTGGCCTGCTCCGGAGACATGTAAGCCACCGTGCCCAGCGCGGTTCCCGGGCTGGTCAGGTTCTCCACGCTAACCGCAGCCGTTGCCGCGGTCACAGCCGGCACCGCGGAAACCCGCGCCGGACCCTGCGTCACCTTGGCCAATCCGAAATCCAAAATCTTGGCGTGGCCGCGCTTGGTCACAAAGATGTTGGCAGGTTTAACATCCCGGTGCACAATCCCTTCGCT
>Ga0302319_10017411_pt1 | contig 13167 bp, 3 predicted proteins | sample Bog_T0_2_FD_203319 | JGI IMG/M metagenome (GOLD analysis project Ga0302319, IMG submission 203319) | Peat permafrost microbial communities from Stordalen Mire near Abisko, Sweden - Bog_T0_2 | ecosystem: Environmental > Terrestrial > Soil > Wetlands > Peat | place: Sweden: Abisko, Stordalen Mire...
CAATAGCGCAGAATCTGATACTACGAAAGTCTCACCATTCTTCGCGAATTATGGATTCAATCCAACAGCCTACGGAACACCTATTCCCCAGGAAGCCAACGCGGACTTCGCCATGGTTCTGGTCGACAGAATAAAGTCATTGCATAAAGAATTGTCGCTCGACATAAAGTTCATTTCGCAACAATCAGCACATTACCACAACCAGAAACGTAGTATGGAACCTACGCTTAAGAAAGGGGATAAAGTTTACCTGCTTCGTCGCAATATCAAAACCAAGCGACCTAGCGATAAACTAGACCATAAGAAATTGGGACCATTCAAAATTGAGAAAGTTTTAGGCCCAGTAAATTATCGACTGTCACTACCAAAAACTATGAACATACATCCAGTATTTCATATTTCACTCCTTGAACCAGCACCTCCCGGAGCACCAGAAGCTCCAGTCACAGAAATTGACCCGGTAAATCCAAACGCCGAATACGAAGTAGAAACCGTTTTGGACTGCCAATACATCAGAAAGAAGGTCAAATATCTGATCAAGTGGAAGGACTACCCACACTCAGAGAACACTTGGGAACCAAAGCAGAATCTCAACTGCCCGGATTTGCTTGAAGCATTTCACCGTCAACACCCGGATCTTCCCATGGAAAAGGGAACAGGTTGGGGTCATCGAAGAAGAAAACAGGTTGCGAAGAAGGGCCTGGAGGGTCGGCTTCGTCGACCGCCTCTTTAGCCGCTTCCTCGGCTTCCTTCCTTTCCTTCTCCTCCAAGGCGTCAAGCTCGTCCAGATATTGAAGTCCACGGGCTCGCATCTTAGCCCGGCGAGCCTTGAGGAAGTCCTTCTGTTTCCTAAGGCGACGAAGTTTGGCTAATGCCTCCTCCTGTCGAGACAACGCTTCCTCCTCCTGTTCATCGAGTCTCTCCATCTGCCTGTCTAAGGCCTCCCAGTCGCTGACGCGAGGGACTTCCGACTCCCACGACTCTATCAGCGGCTTGACTGCGTCACATGCCCGTCGCGCTCTCACACATTCGGAGCACCGAGTATGTTGAGGGTTGTCGCGATCCAGGATGCACTTTCGTTTTTCTTCACGACAGAAAGAACAAGGATCCATCCGTACTCCTTGTTCTTCGATTTCGCAAGCCAGAGTTAATCGCTCACGCTTCTTCTTCTCGGTTTCAGTTTCCTGATCAGCGAATTTCCTTTTCTTTGTAGAGTTGGGCATCGTCTGTGTGCAGACGTTGTCAAGTGGGGAAAAGACACCTTAAGTAGTGTTCGGGACGAACACTAGGACAGAAAGGGGATAGTGTTACGACATTCGTAAGGCCTGAGAACCTTAGGCTCAAGAGATTCATCTCCAGTAGAACCTCAGGCAGAATGTAGTCACATGATGGAGTTCGGGGACCAGAGGAGTTCAGAACTCCTGGAACTCCCAAAACTCCAAGAGTCAGAATTCATTAGTCACCTTGAGTTTGAAGGTCTATATAAGTAGCTAGCATTTCCTAGATATTAGAGCTTCATGCTCAACCTAAAATAGTATTTAATACAGGACATTATCTACTAGTTCAATTAAGCCTAAACTATTGCACGATATAGTTAAGCCCCTACCGTTAGCTGCCTTCCGTTTACTTAGGCATAACCCTCCTAACATTTTGAGCATCACCCCCGTACGGTACAGGCTCTCAATTGTATCGAAATGGCATCACGGAGTACTCCACCACCTCTTGCACAGACAGCCCCAGTAGCGGCACAAGCAACTCCCTCTCCCCCTACTATTGATGAAGAAGACACTGACATGAAGGAATCTACGCCCATGGAAATCACCGAGACTCTTAAGGTACGACTTCCTGAATCTTACAGCGGAAATCGTAGTGAGCTCGAAACCTTCCTCCTCCAATGCGAACTCTATATGCACTTCAACGAAGATAAGTTCGCTACTAAGAGCAGCAATGCCTTGTGGACGGTCTCTTACCTGAAAGGAGATGCCTTCAAGTGGATTGAACCCTTCCTAAAGGATTGGTTCGCCCATGAGACGTTGGATAGAATGATGACGCAAACACGTCGCATATTCGAGGATTGGGATGGTTTTAAGAAGGAAATTCGAAGAGTATTTGGAGACTTTGATGCAAAGAAATCGGCGGAAACAGCTATTTTCAGTCTGAGGCAGACTGGATCGACTATGGCTTATGCCACCGAATTTCAGAGGCACGCGGTCAGCACTGGCTGGGACAGTCAGGCTTTGATAAGTCACTACACTAAAGGACTAAAAGACCACGTGAAGTTGGAGCTGGCACGTTTGCTCCCATGCACCAACATGGTAGATTTGATCGAAACAACGGTTAGGATCGACAATATCCTATATGAATTTAGGAAGGAACAGAAAGGGACTCGCCCCCCTTTCCAGCAAAAATTCTACAAACCACAACCGAATTACAACAAACCACGATCTTATCGAAACAAACACGACCCAATGGAATTGGATGCCGCCCAACGCCCTCCATTGTCGGACGCAGAACGAACTCGCCGACGTGATCAGTTTTTGTGCTTTTCTTGCGGAAAGGCAGGACATATGTCTAGAGATTGTCGGGTTAGTGTTGCTCCAGGGAAAGGACCTTGGAAGGGAAAGAAACCTCGCGGTCGACAAGCCGGAGAAGCAGCCAAACCAAAAACGCAACCGAAAATGAACTCGACAAGACAAATCAGCACAGCAGAAAGACCATTATGGGGAATCCCAGGAGTGGATCAACCACCCCCATATACTTCTACATTAACCATCGCTCGACCAAGACCAAGCGGTACGCTTGAACGACGACTACCCAGAGTGGGAGAATTCTGGTATCCAGTTTATGACAGGGACAGCATAGACCAACGAGATATGCGAAAATGGTTAATGAAAGACGAGCACGGTTGGATAACCGCAGAGCACATCGAACTACGAGAACCATTCGAAGAAATGGTAGTTCCCGAATTTTTACATTACGAAGTAATTCACGTGGACTCACATCGAATAGCTTATAAAGTATCAACAGAACAGTACCATACCGAAGTACTTAGAACGGGCCAGAGATTTATCAGTGGACGAAATCCCAGAGTAAGCGACCACTACGCGCTTTACCATGAAGGACCCGATACTCGCTTGTTCATTACAGCAACAAACGAAGTACAACTTTATAGCGAGCCACGAATGAATCATCCCACTATGGAGTTGGGACACATTTTCCGTTGCCTATACCACAATGAGACGCATGTGGGCTGGCTAGACATTATGACGGAAGAACGATTTGATAATCAGGTTGACCCAGAGAGAGATTCGGAAAATTCCGAAGGTAACCTAGAAAGCTCCGAAGAATCAGAAGACTCGGACAACGATTCGGAAGGAGACTCCGCGGGAGGAGCTCCTATCCACACGATATCCCGAACAGTGGTGGTAACTGAGAATTCCCACGCTCGAGGATCAGAAACAGCAAGCTTAGAATCCAACCTTGATGATTATCGGGAAGGTGTGGAAAGCTATGTGCGCCGTATGCAAGGCGCCCGTCTTCGAGAAAGACTAGGAGGAGTCTCCCCCCTCTCGTTTCGCAATCCAGCAATAGAAGCAGAAGCTTTGGCAGGTTTTACACAGGTCGTAATGGGACGTGATGTACCCATTTTCAACCCTCGTTCGCTAGAGGCAGCCGAACGTTCGGTTCCAAACTTGCCAGGTGAATGGCGGTCACCTTATGAGCAATTCACGATCACTGCTATTATTCATAACGTACAAACAATAGTTATGATAGACTCAGGTGCTATGGGAAATTTCATGTCGATGAAATTCGTGGAACAGAATTCCATACCCATAAGCCCCGTACCAAATCCCTATCCATTATCCACGGTGGACGGTTCCACCGCGGGTGGAAAATCTAGTATGGTACAATACGAGACAAAGAATTTGACGGTTACCACGTCATCAAAACCTTATTGGAAGCAAGAAAATACAGAACAGCTTCATTTCGATGTGGCCCCTCTTGGCCACTGGCCAGTAATATTTGGTATAACTTGGTTACGAAAGAATAATCCAGAGATCAATTGGGTAACTGGAGAATTCAAATTTCGCCCCTCTGCATCTCGCCAGTAGCAATCAGCTACGGGCAAATCGAAGGATAGGCTCATAGAGGAAGCTTCCTTCGAACCAGGTCATCACATGAACCTGTCTAGGCATCGGATTAAGGGAAATATTTCGCAACTATCACAGTCTTTACGAGAAAAAATACCAAAATACTACCACAAGTTCGAACACTTGTTCATCGAAAAGCACGGGTCAGAAGCCCTACCCGAACATCAATCATGGGATCACGAGATAAAACTCATTGAAGGAGGTCAACCTACATTTGGACCTATTTACGGCATGAACGCCGATCAACTGAAGAACCTTAAGTCATACATCGATGACGCACTTAAGAAGGGATTCATTAGAGAATCCAAATCATCCGCAGGATATCCAGTACTGTTTGTACCCAAACCTGGCGGAGGACCGGATCGACTTTGTGTCGACTATAAGAAACTGAACGATATCACAGTAAAGGATCGGTATCCTTTACCTTTGGCACACGAGCTTCGCGACAGACTACTCGGAGCAACTATCTTTACCAAACTCGACCTGCGTGCAGCCTTTAATCTTATTCGAATTAAGAAAGGTGATGAATGGAAGACGGCCTTCCGTTCAAGGTTCGGGTTATATGAATATTTGGTAATGCCATTCGGTTTAACCAATGCACCAGCAACATGCCAACGGTTGATGAATAACGTCTTACGGAAGTGGCTTGATATCTCTTGTATCTGCTATCTTGACGATATTCTCATTTACTCACGGAACGTACAAGATCATATGAAACATGTCACTGAAATTTTGCAGGCTTTGGAAGAAGCGGGTCTTCTTCTCAAACCTGAGAAATGTGAATTTCACACTACCGAAGTCGAATTCCTAGGGTTTACGGTGAAACCAGGCGGTATTCACGTATCCAAGGAAAAGATCAAAGCGGTTGAATCTTGGACCACTCCTCAGAACGTTACCCATGTACAAAGCTTTCTCGGCTTTGCAAACTTTTGCAGACGTTTTATCGAAAACTACGGGAAAATTGCAGCCCCGTTATCGGACCTCACAAAGAATGACACTCCATTCGAATGGACACCGAAGTGTCAAAAGGCTTTTGAAGAACTTAAGAAAAAGTTTACTTCTGAACCAGTTCTCGGGATGTTCGACCCCGAAAAGCCTATAACCATTGAAGCAGATGCTTCATCAGTCGCCATTGGCGCAGTAGCTAGCCAACCGGACGAACAAGGACGACTGAAACCTTTTGCTTATCACTCGAAAAAGCTCAGTGGCGCAGAACTGAATTGGGGAATTCCTGATCAAGAGTTATTTGCCATTGTAGACGCTTTTAGAGCCTGGAGAGTCTATGTTGTTGGACCCAAGTACCCAGTCACGGTTCTAAGTGATCATAAGAACCTGGCTCACTGGCTTACTTCGCGGACCCTCAATCAACGACAAGCCCGTTGGGCCCAGGACCTCGCTGAGTGTAACTTTATCATCAAGCATATTCCAGGAAAAAGCAACGTTAGAGCCGATGCTCTTAGTCGCAAACCGGAATACGGAGTTAATATTCCTCTTAAGGAATACCCAGCTTTCTTCAAGATGGAAGATGGCACGATGGTACACAACATTCCGCAAATAGCTTCGTTAAGCATTACGGCGGAAGAACCATTTTCGGATAGGATTAAGGAATCCTATAAGACCGACAAGAATGCGGTCAGAATACTAGAAACAGGTGAAGCGAATTTCACTAAGGCACATGGCCTTTTACTGTTTTATGGAAAAGTTTATATTCCGCAAGGAATTAGACAGTCTTTTGTTAAGGAACAACACGAACTCAAAGCACATGGCCATCAAGGGATAAGGAAGACCATGGAACGCTTGAGTAGGACTTATTATTTCCCAGGGATGCGGAAGGTAGTCGGAGACGTGATAGGAAGATGCGACACTTGCATACGGAATAAAGCAAGCAGGCATGCTCCCTATGGGTTAATGAAATCCCCCGACACTCCTTCCCGCGCTTGGAAATCAATCGCTCTAGACTTCATCACAGAGCTACCTCTATCTACGGATCCAATAACTGGAATAGAATACGACGCTATTATGGTCATCACCGACAGACTCACCAAATACGCCTACTTCATTCCATGGAAGACTACAGCCACGGCGGAAGATGTAGCCTACAAAATCTTAGAAGTCATAGTCGCTAATCACGGTATGCCCGACGAAATAATCTCAGACAGAGACAAGATCTTTACTTCTAAAGTATGGACAACATTGTTAGCCCTGTTTGGAGTGGTAAGGAAGCTGTCTACGGCCTTCCACCCCCAAACTGATGGACAAACTGAGAGGATCAACCAAATAGTTGGACAATACCTTCGTTGTTACATTAATTACAGACAAAACGATTGGGTACCTTTGCTACCCACGGCACAGTTCGCATACAATAGCGCAGAATCTGACACTACGAAAGTCTCACCATTCTTCGCGAATTATGGATTCAATCCAACAGCCTACGGAACACCTATTCCCCAGGAAGCCAACGCGGACTTCGCCATGGTTCTGGTCGACAGAATAAAGTCATTGCATAAAGAATTGTCGCTCGACATAAAGTTCATTTCGCAACAATCAGCACATTACCACAACCAGAAACGTAGTATGGAACCTACGCTTAAGAAAGGGGATAAAGTTTACCTGCTTCGTCGCAATATCAAAACCAAGCGACCTAGCGATAAACTAGACCATAAGAAATTGGGACCATTCAAAATTGAGAAAGTTTTAGGCCCAGTAAATTATCGACTGTCACTACCAAAAACTATGAACATACATCCAGTATTTCATATTTCACTCCTTGAACCAGCACCTCCCGGAGCACCAGAAGCTCCAGTCACAGAAATTGACCCGGTAAATCCAAACGCCGAATACGAAGTAGAAACCGTTTTGGACTGCCAATACATCAGAAAGAAGGTCAAATATCTGATCAAGTGGAAGGACTACCCACACTCAGAGAACACTTGGGAACCAAAGCAGAATCTCAACTGCCCGGATTTGCTTGAAGCATTTCACCGTCAACACCCGGATCTTCCCATGGAAAAGGGAACAGGTTGGGGTCATCGAAGAAGAAAACAGGTTGCGAAGAAGGGCCTGGAGGGTCGGCTTCGTCGACCGCCTCTTTAGCCGCTTCCTCGGCTTCCTTCCTTTCCTTCTCCTCCAAGGCGTCAAGCTCGTCCAGATATTGAAGTCCACGGGCTCGCATCTTAGCCCGGCGAGCCTTGAGGAAGTCCTTCTGTTTCCTAAGGCGACGAAGTTTGGCTAATGCCTCCTCCTGTCGAGACAACGCTTCCTCCTCCTGTTCATCGAGTCTCTCCATCTGCCTGTCTAAGGCCTCCCAGTCGCTGACGCGAGGGACTTCCGACTCCCACGACTCTATCAGCGGCTTGACTGCGTCACATGCCCGTCGCGCTCTCACACATTCGGAGCACCGAGTATGTTGAGGGTTGTCGCGATCCAGGATGCACTTTCGTTTTTCTTCACGACAGAAAGAACAAGGATCCATCCGTACTCCTTGTTCTTCGATTTCGCAAGCCAGAGTTAATCGCTCACGCTTCTTCTTCTCGGTTTCAGTTTCCTGATCAGCGAATTTCCTTTTCTTTGTAGAGTTGGGCATCGTCTGTGTGCAGACGTTGTCAAGTGGGGAAAAGACACCTTAAGTAGTGTTCGGGACGAACACTAGGACAGAAAGGGGATAGTGTTACGACATTCGTAAGGCCTGAGAACCTTAGGCTCAAGAGATTCATCTCCAGTAGAACCTCAGGCAGAATGTAGTCACATGATGGAGTTCGGGGACCAGAGGAGTTCAGAACTCCTGGAACTCCCAAAACTCCAAGAGTCAGAATTCATTAGTCACCTTGAGTTTGAAGGTCTATATAAGTAGCTAGCATTTCCTAGATATTAGAGCTTCATGCTCAACCTAAAATAGTATTTAATACAGGACATTATCTACTAGTTCAATTAAGCCTAAACTATTGCACGATATAGTTAAGCCCCTACCGTTAGCTGCCTTCCGTTTACTTAGGCATAACCCTCCTAACATTTTGAGCATCACCCCCGTACGGTACAGGCTCTCAATTGTATCGAAATGGCATCACGGAGTACTCCACCACCTCTTGCACAGACAGCCCCAGTAGCGGCACAAGCAACTCCCTCTCCCCCTACTATTGATGAAGAAGACACTGACATGAAGGAATCTACGCCCATGGAAATCACCGAGACTCTTAAGGTACGACTTCCTGAATCTTACAGCGGAAATCGTAGTGAGCTCGAAACCTTCCTCCTCCAATGCGAACTCTATATGCACTTCAACGAAGATAAGTTCGCTACTAAGAGCAGCAATGCCTTGTGGACGGTCTCTTACCTGAAAGGAGATGCCTTCAAGTGGATTGAACCCTTCCTAAAGGATTGGTTCGCCCATGAGACGTTGGATAGAATGATGACGCAAACACGTCGCATATTCGAGGATTGGGATGGTTTTAAGAAGGAAATTCGAAGAGTATTTGGAGACTTTGATGCAAAGAAATCGGCGGAAACAGCTATTTTCAGTCTGAGGCAGACTGGATCGACTATGGCTTATGCCACCGAATTTCAGAGGCACGCGGTCAGCACTGGCTGGGACAGTCAGGCTTTGATAAGTCACTACACTAAAGGACTAAAAGACCACGTGAAGTTGGAGCTGGCACGTTTGCTCCCATGCACCAACATGGTAGATTTGATCGAAACAACGGTTAGGATCGACAATATCCTATATGAATTTAGGAAGGAACAGAAAGGGACTCGCCCCCCTTTCCAGCAAAAATTCTACAAACCACAACCGAATTACAACAAACCACGATCTTATCGAAACAAACACGACCCAATGGAATTGGATGCCGCCCAACGCCCTCCATTGTCGGACGCAGAACGAACTCGCCGACGTGATCAGTTTTTGTGCTTTTCTTGCGGAAAGGCAGGACATATGTCTAGAGATTGTCGGGTTAGTGTTGCTCCAGGGAAAGGACCTTGGAAGGGAAAGAAACCTCGCGGTCGACAAGCCGGAGAAGCAGCCAAACCAAAAACGCAACCGAAAATGAACTCGACAAGACAAATCAGCACAGCAGAAAGACCATTATGGGGAATCCCAGGAGTGGATCAACCACCCCCATATACTTCTACATTAACCATCGCTCGACCAAGACCAAGCGGTACGCTTGAACGACGACTACCCAGAGTGGGAGAATTCTGGTATCCAGTTTATGACAGGGACAGCATAGACCAACGAGATATGCGAAAATGGTTAATGAAAGACGAGCACGGTTGGATAACCGCAGAGCACATCGAACTACGAGAACCATTCGAAGAAATGGTAGTTCCCGAATTTTTACATTACGAAGTAATTCACGTGGACTCACATCGAATAGCTTATAAAGTATCAACAGAACAGTACCATACCGAAGTACTTAGAACGGGCCAGAGATTTATCAGTGGACGAAATCCCAGAGTAAGCGACCACTACGCGCTTTACCATGAAGGACCCGATACTCGCTTGTTCATTACAGCAACAAACGAAGTACAACTTTATAGCGAGCCACGAATGAATCATCCCACTATGGAGTTGGGACACATTTTCCGTTGCCTATACCACAATGAGACGCATGTGGGCTGGCTAGACATTATGACGGAAGAACGATTTGATAATCAGGTTGACCCAGAGAGAGATTCGGAAAATTCCGAAGGTAACCTAGAAAGCTCCGAAGAATCAGAAGACTCGGACAACGATTCGGAAGGAGACTCCGCGGGAGGAGCTCCTATCCACACGATATCCCGAACAGTGGTGGTAACTGAGAATTCCCACGCTCGAGGATCAGAAACAGCAAGCTTAGAATCCAACCTTGATGATTATCGGGAAGGTGTGGAAAGCTATGTGCGCCGTATGCAAGGCGCCCGTCTTCGAGAAAGACTAGGAGGAGTCTCCCCCCTCTCGTTTCGCAATCCAGCAATAGAAGCAGAAGCTTTGGCAGGTTTTACACAGGTCGTAATGGGACGTGATGTACCCATTTTCAACCCTCGTTCGCTAGAGGCAGCCGAACGTTCGGTTCCAAACTTGCCAGGTGAATGGCGGTCACCTTATGAGCAATTCACGATCACTGCTATTATTCATAACGTACAAACAATAGTTATGATAGACTCAGGTGCTATGGGAAATTTCATGTCGATGAAATTCGTGGAACAGAATTCCATACCCATAAGCCCCGTACCAAATCCCTATCCATTATCCACGGTGGACGGTTCCACCGCGGGTGGAAAATCTAGTATGGTACAATACGAGACAAAGAATTTGACGGTTACCACGTCATCAAAACCTTATTGGAAGCAAGAAAATACAGAACAGCTTCATTTCGATGTGGCCCCTCTTGGCCACTGGCCAGTAATATTTGGTATAACTTGGTTACGAAAGAATAATCCAGAGATCAATTGGGTAACTGGAGAATTCAAATTTCGCCCCTCTGCATCTCGCCAGTAGCAATCAGCTACGGGCAAATCGAAGGATAGGCTCATAGAGGAAGCTTCCTTCGAACCAGGTCATCACATGAACCTGTCTAGGCATCGGATTAAGGGAAATATTTCGCAACTATCACAGTCTTTACGAGAAAAAATACCAAAATACTACCACAAGTTCGAACACTTGTTCATCGAAAAGCACGGGTCAGAAGCCCTACCCGAACATCAATCATGGGATCACGAGATAAAACTCATTGAAGGAGGTCAACCTACATTTGGACCTATTTACGGCATGAACGCCGATCAACTGAAGAACCTTAAGTCATACATCGATGACGCACTTAAGAAGGGATTCATTAGAGAATCCAAATCATCCGCAGGATATCCAGTACTGTTTGTACCCAAACCTGGCGGAGGACCGGATCGACTTTGTGTCGACTATAAGAAACTGAACGATATCACAGTAAAGGATCGGTATCCTTTACCTTTGGCACACGAGCTTCGCGACAGACTACTCGGAGCAACTATCTTTACCAAACTCGACCTGCGTGCAGCCTTTAATCTTATTCGAATTAAGAAAGGTGATGAATGGAAGACGGCCTTCCGTTCAAGGTTCGGGTTATATGAATATTTGGTAATGCCATTCGGTTTAACCAATGCACCAGCAACATGCCAACGGTTGATGAATAACGTCTTACGGAAGTGGCTTGATATCTCTTGTATCTGCTATCTTGACGATATTCTCATTTACTCACGGAACGTACAAGATCATATGAAACATGTCACTGAAATTTTGCAGGCTTTGGAAGAAGCGGGTCTTCTTCTCAAACCTGAGAAATGTGAATTTCACACTACCGAAGTCGAATTCCTAGGGTTTACGGTGAAACCAGGCGGTATTCACGTATCCAAGGAAAAGATCAAAGCGGTTGAATCTTGGACCACTCCTCAGAACGTTACCCATGTACAAAGCTTTCTCGGCTTTGCAAACTTTTGCAGACGTTTTATCGAAAACTACGGGAAAATTGCAGCCCCGTTATCGGACCTCACAAAGAATGACACTCCATTCGAATGGACACCGAAGTGTCAAAAGGCTTTTGAAGAACTTAAGAAAAAGTTTACTTCTGAACCAGTTCTCGGGATGTTCGACCCCGAAAAGCCTATAACCATTGAAGCAGATGCTTCATCAGTCGCCATTGGCGCAGTAGCTAGCCAACCGGACGAACAAGGACGACTGAAACCTTTTGCTTATCACTCGAAAAAGCTCAGTGGCGCAGAACTGAATTGGGGAATTCCTGATCAAGAGTTATTTGCCATTGTAGACGCTTTTAGAGCCTGGAGAGTCTATGTTGTTGGACCCAAGTACCCAGTCACGGTTCTAAGTGATCATAAGAACCTGGCTCACTGGCTTACTTCGCGGACCCTCAATCAACGACAAGCCCGTTGGGCCCAGGACCTCGCTGAGTGTAACTTTATCATCAAGCATATTCCAGGAAAAAGCAACGTTAGAGCCGATGCTCTTAGTCGCAAACCGGAATACGGAGTTAATATTCCTCTTAAGGAATACCCAGCTTTCTTCAAGATGGAAGATGGCACGATGGTACACAACATTCCGCAAATAGCTTCGTTAAGCATTACGGCGGAAGAACCATTTTCGGATAGGATTAAGGAATCCTATAAGACCGACAAGAATGCGGTCAGAATACTAGAAACAGGTGAAGCGAATTTCACTAAGGCACATGGCCTTTTACTGTTTTATGGAAAAGTTTATATTCCGCAAGGAATTAGACAGTCTTTTGTTAAGGAACAACACGAACTCAAAGCACATGGCCATCAAGGGATAAGGAAGACCATGGAACGCTTGAGTAGGACTTATTATTTCCCAGGGATGCGGAAGGTAGTCGGAGACGTGATAGGAAGATGCGACACTTGCATACGGAATAAAGCAAGCAGGCATGCTCCCTATGGGTTAATGAAATCCCCCGACACTCCTTCCCGCGCTTGGAAATCAATCGCTCTAGACTTCATCACAGAGCTACCTCTATCTACGGATCCAATAACTGGAATAGAATACGACGCTATTATGGTCATCACCGACAGACTCACCAAATACGCCTACTTCATTCCATGGAAGACTACAGCCACGGCGGAAGATGTAGCCTACAAAATCTTAGAAGTCATAGTCGCTAATCACGGTATGCCCGACGAAATAATCTCAGACAGAGACAAGATCTTTACTTCTAAAGTATGGACAACATTGTTAGCCCTGTTTGGAGTGGTAAGGAAGCTGTCTACGGCCTTCCACCCCCAAACTGATGGACAAACTGAGAGGATCAACCAAATAGTTGGACAATACCTTCGTTGTTACATTAATTACAGACAAAACGATTGGGTACCTTTGCTACCCACGGCACAGTTCGCATACAATAGCGCAGAATCTGACACTACGAAAGTCTCACCATTCTTCGCGAATTATGGATTCAATCCAACAGCCTACGGAACACCTATTCCCCAGGAAGCCAACGCGGACTTCGCCATGGTTCTGGTCGACAGAATAAAGTCATTGCAT
>Ga0302319_10017412_pt1 | contig 13167 bp, 9 predicted proteins | sample Bog_T0_2_FD_203319 | JGI IMG/M metagenome (GOLD analysis project Ga0302319, IMG submission 203319) | Peat permafrost microbial communities from Stordalen Mire near Abisko, Sweden - Bog_T0_2 | ecosystem: Environmental > Terrestrial > Soil > Wetlands > Peat | place: Sweden: Abisko, Stordalen Mire...
ACGGACCCGTGGCCGATTCTTCGCGCGATACCAGGCTCAACGCCGCTTTCTATGGCTTGGCCGTGGCAAGTGACGGCATGGTTTGGGGAAGCGTGCTCGGTTATCCCGGCGGTCTCGTTCGCTTGAATCCGGAAACTCAGTTGTCTGAATACTACGAAGTGCCCTCACCTGGCTTCTCCCCGCGCGGTATGGATGTGGATAGTCACAATGTCGCTTGGGTAGCGCTCGGGAGCGGTCACCTGGCCAGCTTCGATCGAACTAAGTGCAAAGGCCCGCTCAACGGCCCAACGGCGACGGGCAAACACTGTCCGGAAGGTTGGACGTTATATCCAACACCTGGGCCGAATTTTCACAACGTGAAGATTCCCGGCAGTGCCGATTCACACTACTACGATTGGGTGGACGTCTTCGACACACTCGGTCTCGGTAAGAATACGCCCATTATTACGGGTAACTCTTCCGATTCCCTGATCGCCTTAGTAAATGGGAAGTTCGTGGTTCTGCGGGTACCATACCCGCTGGGCTTCTTTGCCAAAGGCATGGATGGGCGCGTTGACGACCCGAATGCCGGTTGGAAGGGCAAAGGAGTATGGACCACCTGGGGAACGCGAACCCCATTCCATAGCGAGACAGGGAAGGGAACTACTAGCAAGGTTGTGCATTTTCAAATCAGACCGAATCCATTATCGGATTAAGCATCAGTTACCTTAAGTAAAGATGCCTCCGCTTCCGGAACAAGTTCGTCTAACCGAAGATCAAGAACGCACAAAATATTGGAAACGTTGGGGACCCTATCTGGCTGAGCGCGCCTGGGGCACAGTGCGCGAAGACTACAGCCCGAATGGAACCGCCTGGGAATATTTTCCGCACGACGCTGCTCGTTCGCGTGTTTATCGCTGGAGCGAAGACGGCATCATGGGCATCTGCGACAACCACCAGTACCTTTGCTTCGCGTTGGCGTTTTGGAACGGCAAAGACTCAATTCTCAAAGAGCGCTTGTTCGGCTTGACCGGCAACGAAGGTAACCACGGTGAAGACGTAAAGGAGCTTTACTATTACCTGGAAGCCACGCCGACTAACTCATATCTGAAGGGCTTGTACAAATATCCCCAGGCCGCTTTTCCGTACGACCACTTGTTGTCGGAAAATCGCAAACGCAGCCGCATGGACCCCGAGTTCGAACTCGAAGACACTGGCATTTTCGCCGAGCGGCGCTATTTCGATATCTTTGCCGAATACGCCAAGAACGATGTGGACGACATACTGATCCGCGTACGCATTGTCAACCGCGGCCCGGACAAAGCAGACCTTACGTTTCTGCCCACGTTGTGGTTCCGCAACACCTGGTCTTGGCTAGACACGCCCGCGCAAGACAAACCGCGTTTATCTAAGGCAGGCGACTGCCGGATCGCGGTGGCTCATAAGAATCTGGGCAATTTCACGCTCACTTGTGACGGCACGTCTGAAATGCTGTTTACCGAAAACGAAACCAACACGGAGCGCATCTTCGGATGGCAGGGAGACAACCGTTTTTACAAAGATGCCTTTCACGAATATCTGATTCATGGCAAGCAAGACGCTGTCAATCCCAAGCCGGAGGGCACCAAAGCGTGTGCCGTCTACAAGCTGTCGATTGAAGCGCAAGATCAAGCGATATTGCATTTCCGCTTGGCGCGCGATGGGTCCGCCGATTTGCCTACTATGAAGTGGGACGGCATCTTCGATGACCGCATACGTGAATGCACCGATTTCTATGGCAGCTTCGACGAAGGCTTAAACGAAGAATCGCGGCACGTGCAGCGGCAAGCTTTTGCCGGCATGTTTTGGAGTAAACAGTATTATCATTTCGTCGTCGAGAACTGGCTGGAGGGCGATCCCACCATGCCCAAGCCGCCGGAACAACGCTTGAGCGGCCGCGATTCAAGCAGGATCCATCTGTTCAACGAAGACATTCTTTCGATGCCCGACAACTGGGAATATCCCTGGTACGCGGCTTGGGATTTAGCCTTTCACTGTGTTGCGATGGCGCCAGCTGATCCGGATTTCGCCAAGTCTCAGCTCTCGCTCTTCGTGCGCGAATGGTACATGCATCCGAACGGACAGCTTCCCGCCTACGAATGGGCGTTCAGCGATGTGAATCCGCCAGTGCACGCTTGGGCCGCTTGGCGCGTCTTTAAGATAGACCAGCGGGTCAAAGGCAAGCCCGATCACGATTTCTTAGAACGCGTTTTTCATAAGCTGCTCATGAATTTCACCTGGTGGGTGAATCGCAAAGACGCGGAAGGCGCCAATATTTTTGAAGGCGGCTTTCTTGGTCTGGACAATATCGGTATTTTTGACCGCAGCGCGCCGCTACCCAGCGGCTGGACACTAGAGCAATCGGACGGGTCTTCATGGATGGCTATGTATTGCCTGAACATGCTGAAGATTGCATTGCAGTTAGCTTATTTAAATCCGTGCTATGAGGATGTCGCCAGCAAGTTTTTCGAGCATTTTCTTTATATCTGCGACGCGATTAATCATCATGAAGGCTCCGGTTTGTGGGACGAGGATGACGGCTTTTATTACGACCGTTTGCGCGTGAACGACGGCCAGCACATCCTGGTGAAAGTCCGCTCACTGGTGGGGCTCGTTCCTTTATTTGCGGCCGACACCATCGAGCAGCAAACGATCGATCGGCATCCTGGTTTCAAGAAGCGCATGCAGTGGTTTATCGATAACCGCAAAGACCTGACCGAAGGTCTAGCATCAATGACGGAAGGAGGAGTGGAGGAACGGCGACTTTTGTCGGTGGTTAATAAAGCGCGATTACAGCGGATCTTGCAGCGTCTCTTTGATGAAACGGAGTTCTTCTCGCCATATGGCGTTCGTTCGGTGTCACGTTACCACGCCGATCATCCGTACGAGTTGCACCTGAATGGTACAGATTTCCGTGTTTCTTATGAACCAGCCGAATCGGAAACCGGGACCTTTGGCGGCAATTCGAATTGGCGGGGGCCTATCTGGTTTCCGATGAACTTTTTGCTGATTGAAGCCTTGCAGCGGCTGGATCATTATTTCGGCGACTCGTTCACCATCGAAGTGCCGTCTGGGTCGGGCAAAAGACTTGGTTTGCGGCAAGCCGCGCAAGTCTTGTCGGTACGCTTGGCGCAAATTTTCCTGCCCGACGAGCAAGGACGCAAACCGGTGAACGGAGACAGCCAGATGTTACAGCATGATCCTAACTTCAATAACTACTCGCTGTTTTATGAGTATTTCCACGGCGATACCGGCAAGGGATTAGGGGCGAGTCATCAGACGGGGTGGACGGGTCTGATCGCCAAACTACTTCAGCAGAATGGATTTCAGGCTTAGAACGTAATTCCAACTACGGCCGAGAGTTGGTTGGCATCTACTTTTGCAATGTTAGTGCCGCTGCCGAGATAGCCGTCCGGATTCAAAATACCGCCAGCGCCCCATCGGGTGTAACGAATGGCCGGCGAGATGCGCAATAGTCGTTTTCTGCCGATCTCGAATCCGCCGCCAAAAGTCACGCCGTAATGGGAGATGTTGAAGCTGTTAATGGTTCCGCGGAAGGTTGGTCCACCTTCTACGAATGGGCGAACGATGCCATTTGTGAAGCGCGCCTTGACCAGGACGGGGATTTCGAAAACGTGGTAGTTATAGGTAGTGTTGGCCGTAAATCCGGGCGGGTTTTTGGCGCCGACCTGGATGTCAAAGGGGTGAAAAAGGAAATCGCCTTCTAAGGAGAGTCCCAAAGGTAGACCAACTTCAAAAGTGGGTCCAATGAGGTATGTGTGAGCAGCACTAAATGCATAGCCGCTCGGGTTAGTCACCACAGAACTTGTAATTGGCACACCGCCAACAATGCCGACCGAAAATTGCTGGCCAAAAACAGAGCTGCTTGATATGGCAACAAGCAAGCCAGTCAAACCCCACCGACGCCAGGGATACATAACCATTCGACGGGGAATGGTTACAAATCGTTTCGTGGAAAGAGGGTTAGCGGCTCACTGGCGGTAAGCTGAGAAGCCCCGCAGTTAGACCGACAGCAATGGCAGCGGCAACAGGAATGATGAACTTTGGATTCTCAAACAACGGCGGATTCGAGTTAGGCGAGGCTGTGGCGCCAGAGGTTGCCGTCGAATCCGGCGGAACGGCCGCTGATACGGGAGCATCGAAAAAGATCCCATTCACAATAGCGCTACCTTTGCCAGTGGCAACAACACGAATCTGAACGTGGCCCTTAATGTTCCAGGACTCATAAACGCCACTAGAGAAAGAAGAAAAGTTCTGAGTGGAAAGCACCGTTTGGGTAGCAGGATCAATAATCGTGATGGTCTCAGCGCGTCCGGCATTGTCAAAGTCGGCTAAGTACAACGAGACTCTATGCAAATTCCCGTCCGTCAGATTCAGGTCAATCGTGAAGTTATTAGAGTAGGTGGAGACAACTCTCGCAGAAGCAGACGCGTTACTCGGTTGCAACTCGCGCGGGTCGTTGGTATCGGTAACTAAGGCAGTTGTGGCGTTACCTATAAGACTGACTGTGGCGTAGGGCGGGGGATTGGTCACGTCGGATGGGATCAGTTCGCCATCTGCGCCATATTTGCCCTTCCAGTTTCCTACAGTGTTGGTATCTTCACCAACGTAGTTGGCCGAGACATTTTGATTCGACGATGGCGCGCCGATGGCACTGGACTGCTGGCGGCGTGCGGCAACGAGATCAAGTTTGGCGGCAACCTGACCGGGATGCAGTTGCAGAAACGCGCCTAAAGCAGGAGCCGGCGTCGCGGTGGAAGCAACGGCCACACTAGCGGTAGCCGCGTTTCCGGATTTGTGTTCGGAATCTAAATTCATCACCGAAAGATTAGAACCGGGGACGATCTTGTAATCCAAGGCACCAGAGAGGAGAACAACTTTGGGTCGAGATTCAACACCGGCAATGCGGACCGCTGAATTCGAACCTAACTTCATAGCGCTGCCATCCGAAAAAAGGAGAACGGCAGGTCCCCGGGTGGTGGAGACTGTATCGCCAACTACAACGGGAAACGATGAAACGCCCGGCGTATTGACTGGATGCCCATCAAGGGCAAATGGCTCTGCACTAGTGATGCTGGCAACGGGCCTGGCCGCCAAAGCCGAAAATACTATGACGCTGAATAGAAAGACAGATCGAGGGAATGGCTTCATAGTTGTGGATCCCAGATAACCGCTTCGGAGCGCTTATGGAGGTATTCCCATTATAGACTGTCGGGTAAAGATTTTGTTTCGCAGCAGTTTTACTGGCACGTAGAAGGCCAAACACTGCGCGTAATCAACGGGACTCGGGAGGTGACAACGCACCTCCCCAAGTTCTCTTAGTTGGCGAGCGTGAAAGCGGCTAGGCTGTCACCCGCACCGACGAGCAAGTACTGTTTGCCATCGAGCATATAGCTGGAGGGTCCGTTGGCGATACTGCCGGGCAGGTCGGTATGCCACAGAATTTTTCCAGTGGTCGGATCGAAAGCGATCAAGTGGGAGGAGCTATCACCCGCGAAAAGGAGATGGCCCGCGGTGGTGAGCAGACCGGCTGTGCCGCCGCTGGGAAATTCGTGACGCCAAACCGTTTTGCCGGTTTTATAGTCAATCGCCCGCAGAGTGCTGCCCAATCCGCCGGCATTCTTTTCAGCTGCGCCGTAGCCTTCCGGGTGCGGATCGGTATCGGTAAGGTAGAAGACGCTATAGGAGGCCGAAGTGCCCACGTAGAACAAACCAGTTTCAGGATCAAAACTGGGAGCTGGCCAATTGGTTGCACCGCCTGAGGGTGGAGAAACCAAGACGCCCGGGACTTGCGGTTCTTTGGCCGGGTCGGGAATAGGACTGCCGTTTGCATCGACGCCTTTCGACCAGTTCATGGTTTCCAAGAACGGCACCGAAACAATGCTCTTACCAGTGACGCGATCAAGCACAAAGAAGTAGCCGTTGCGATTCGCCTGCGCGAGAAGCTTGCGGGGTTGGCCGTCAATAGGGGCATCAAAGAGAACGGAGGTCTGCGCGGAATCCCAGTCGTGAGTGTCGTGCGGAGACGCCTGGAAGTACCACTTCATCTTGCCGGTTTTGACATCTAACGCAACGATGGAGCAGGTGAACAAGTCGGCGCCTTTGCGGCTCTGCCCAGCCATCACCGGATTTGGGTTGCCGGTACCGATGTAGAAAAGCCCCAACTCCGGATCGTATGAACCGGGAATCCAAGTCATGCCGCCGCCGTGACGCATGGAGTATTCGTCCGGCCAAGATTCGGAACCGGGATCGCCCTTCTTCAGGGGTTCGCTCCACCACTTCCATTGAACTTCGCCCGTCTCGGGGTCGCGGGATTCCAGGAAACCAGGGACATCCAGCGAATCGCCGCCCGTTCCGATAATCACGTGATTGTCGATGATGATGGGCGCGGAGGTTGAGAAATATTCCTGTTTAACGTCGGCGATTTCTTTGTGCCAGCGTTCCTTTCCGGTCTGCGCGTCGAGTGATACCAGATAGTTGTCGGGGGTTTCAAAGAAGATCCAATTGCCATACATGCCGACGCCCCGGTTGCCGATGTGAATGCCGCCGCGCGTCCGCCAAAAGTAGTGCCAGATTTCTTTGCCGGTGCGAGCGTCCACCGCCCAGGCGTTATCGGGCGAGGCGAAATAAAGAATGCCGTTCACCATCAAAGGAGTGGCTTTGATGCTGGACCCGAAAGGACTACCACCGCCAGCTCCCGGCTTCGGCGCGGGACCTTCGCCTCCGACTTGCGAGCCAGGAACTTCACCGGATTTAGACTTGTACGTCCATGCCAGTTTCAGGTTCTTCAGGTTCGACTGATTGATCTGCGAAAGCGGGCTGAAGCGGCGGCCCGAGTAATCGCCATTATAGGTGGGCCATGCGTCGGTAGGCGGTTTGACAAGTAAAGCCGGGTCGAGCATTTGCGCTGGAAGCACGGCCGGCAGCAGCGTGAGAGACAGTGTAAAAGCTACGCGCGCGATGTTCATTTCAATGTCTCCAGGTAAGCAGTCAGATTGTGGATATCGGCATCGGTATAGTGCTTCAGCAATTCAAAATGACCTTTCATGGGGTCATGCAGTTCTACCTTTGGCACGTCGTCTTCGCGTGCGAACGTGTGAGCCTTGCCACTCTCGTCAGTGACAGTAACCGAGAAATCATCGATGCGGCCCAGCACTCCGTTTACCACCTCTCCAGAGGGCAGAGTGACCGTTGCCGTGACGGTGGTGCCCTTGTCGACAGGTCCAGCGGGACCGCGCGGACCGAAGCGCTGTTGGCGCGGCATTACGATTTTCTGTTGGAGATCGACGGGCTCATATTTAGAAGCAATGTGCGCCAAGTCTCCGGTAACGGAATGGCAGCTTGTGCAGTTGCCGGCACCGTTGAAATAAGCTTGGCCGGCTTGTGGGTCGCCGACAAGGATATCGAGAATTTTATACGTGCCGCGCTGGGCGGCGGCGCGAACGCTATCGTGCAGGAACGCGGTGATATCGGCGATTTGATCGGGCGGCAGGTTGAACTTGGGCATACCTTTATCAGGCCGCCCATTCAAAACTACTTTGCTGATCAGCTCGCCGTTCTCATCGTGCAAGACAGTGAGCGAGCGCAGCAAGTCCGGCCCGCTTTCACCACCTTTGGCGTTACCGCCATGGCAGAACGCGCAGTTCGCTGTATAAGTCTTCTTGCCGCGATCAAGCGTGGCGTCGTCGTAGGCTTTGTAGTCAACGCCTGCACCACCTCCACCGCGACGCGCGGGCGGCTGAGCTTGGGGAGTGGCAGAAGCGGCGGGAGGTGGCCCGGCGGGAGCTTGTGCCCATAGGTGTGGGACAAGTCCAGAGAGCAAAACCACGGCCACGCGGGCAGGTTTTACGAAGTGGATCAAACGAAGTCTCCTAGAAAGATTACAAAGAGAGTGTATCGCGACTGCTTGAGACAGGCGGCGCACCGGCGGCGATAGAATGCGAATTGATTCCTCTATACGTAAGAGTGCATCCAGCCGACAACGTGGGCATCATTGTGGCTGCCGAGGGCGCAGCGCCGGGCCAGCGGGATGAGAGCGGATTCGGTGTACATGAACGCATACCGCAGTCGCATAAGGTGGCGTTGGCGCGTATAGCGAAGGCCGAACCGGTGCTGCGGTACGGCCAAACAATCGGGTTAGTGAATCGGGAGATCGCTGCCGGTGAATGGGTTCGCGAAGAAGATTTGGATCTGCCTGCAGCGCCGAGGCTCAGTGAGATGCCGCTGGCCACGGCAGTGCCGAAAGCGCTGCCCGCGTTGGATGGCTTTACATTTGATGGCTACAAGAATGCCGACGGCAGTGTGGGCACGCGCAATATTTTAGGCATTACGACGACCGTTCAATGTGTGGCGCCGACTGTGGATTATGCGGTGCGGCGAATTAAGGCGGAGTTACTCGCGCGTTTTCCGAATGTGGATGATGTGGTGGCCGTAACACATGGTTATGGCTGCGGCGTGGCGATCAATGCACCTGGTGCGGCGATCCCGATTAGCACGTTGAAATACATTTCTACCCACGCGAATTTTGCGGTTAGGCCGCTGGTGGTGAGCCTTGGCTGCGAGAAGTTGCAACCGACAAGGCTGTTTGCTTCCATCCTGCCGGTGCTGGCGGAAGAGAGCAACGTGATCCGGCTGCAGGATGAACAGGGTTTCGCAGCGAGTGTGAGTGCGATTATGCAAGCGGCTGAACGGCGGTTGGCGGAGTTGAATCTGCGCAGGCGAGAGGCGGTTCCGGCTGCACACCTTTCGGTTGGTTTGCAGTGTGGAGGCAGCGATGCTTTTTCGGGCGTCACTTGCAATCCAGCGGTTGGGTTTGCCGCAGATTTGTTGGTGCGGGCGGGCGCTTCGGTCTTCTTTTCGGAAGTGACAGAAGTACGCGACGCCATCCATTTGTTGACACCGCGGGCGATTACTCCAGAGGTGGGCCGCAAGTTGCTGGCCGAGATGCAGTGGTATGACGATTACCTTTCCGGCGGCGGTGCTGACCGGAGCGCGAACCCAACGCCGGGCAATAAGCGCGGGGGGTTGGCGAATATTGTGGAGAAGGCGCTCGGTTCTATTGCTAAGGCAGGAACGACGGCGATTATGGATGTGGCGTCGCAAGGGCAGAGAGTGATGACTCAAGGACTGGTGTTTGCGGCCACCCCGGCCAGTGACTTTATCTGCGGGACGCAGCAGTTAGCATCCATGAACATGCACGTGTTTACGACGGGGGAGGGAAGTCCATATAGTCTGTCTTTAGTGCCTGTTGTAAAAGTTTCATCGCGCACGGCGTTGGCGGAAAAGTGGCACGACTTGATTGATATAGACGCCGGCCGAATTGCTACCGGGCAGGCCAGCATTGAAGACGTGGGTTGGGAGTTGTTCCGCTTCCTGCTAGATGTGGCGAGTGGGAAAAAGAAGACTTGGGCAGAGCATTGGGGCTTAGGCAACGCTCTGGTGCCTTTTAATCCGGGGCCGGTGACGTAGCTGGCGTTCACCAGCGAGGCAGCACGCGCTTCCAATTGGGGTCAACATGCTTGCGCATTTCCGCTTCATCGTCACGTTTGCGAATGGTGATTTTTTTGTAGCGTTCGCGGCCGCGGGCGAGTTGATCGTAATCGAGTATCACGCCAAGGCCTGGTTTATTGGGAATTTTGACAGCACCGTTTTCAAAACGGATGCGGCCGCCTTCGACGATTTCATCTTTCTCGGTCTGCCACGGGTAGTGGGTATCGCAGGCAAAAGTCAGATTGGGGCAGGCCGCGGCCACGTGCGTCATAGCCATCATGCTGACGCCTAAGTGACTGTTGGAGTGCATGGAGAGGCCCATGCCCAGGACTTCGCAGAGGTGCGAGAGATGTTGCACTTGACGCATGCCGCCCCAGTAGTGTGGATCGGACAGGACAATCTGAACGGCGTCTAAATCATGAGCGCGCGGAACATCGGCAAACTGCGTGACGGCGACATTACTGGCCAGCGGCGTTTGAATTCCTTTGCTGAGCAGGAGCTTTCGCACCTGTGCCATGCCGGCAAGTTCGGGACAGGGATCTTCCAGATAGCCGCCGCCGGAAAGCTCCTCATGAAGAGATTCGCCAACGACGACGGATGTATCGACCGACCACGCGCAATTGGGATCGATGCGCAATGGATAGTCTTTGCCGAATTCGGCGCGCAAGGCTTTAATGGTGGCGATTTCAAGGGCCGGTTCGAGAACGCCGCCTTTGAGTTTGATTTCGCGGAAACCATATTGCTTGACCATTTGACGGCACTCGCGAACGGTCGCTTCCGGTGTAAGGACTTCGCCATATTCGTCTGCATATTGGCCGTCGCCTCCGCCGCCGGCGTGTTTGTAAAAGAGATAGGCGGAGAAGGGAACGGCGTCGCGCACACGCCCGCCGATAACGTCGCACACAGGTCGATTGACGGCCTTACCGATGATGTCGAGGGAGGCGATTTCAAGGGCGGCAAAGGTGCGATTGTGTTGATCGAGCGGATTCTCACCGGGGACTAGCCAGGTTTGCGAGCGGCCACCGGGCACGTCGCGCTGTACGGCGCTGCTTCCGCAGACCTGTTGATAAAGACCGGCCAGTTGGAACGGGTCACGGCCCATGACGGACGCGCGCGCAGCTTCCAAGGCAGCGAGCGGAGCGTCGCCACCATACGTTTCGCTCACCCCTTTTATGCCGTCATCGGTTTCAAGTTCAACGATGGTACGAAGCGCCCACGGTGCGTGGAGGCCGTAGGAACTGCGCAAAGGCGGATCGGCAATCGCAATGGAATGCAGTTTGAAGTTAGAGATTTTCATTTCGTGACGAATGTGATAGTTTCAAGCCAAGTCAATCATGAATAGACGGACATTCACCAAACTAACAGCCGCTAGTCTATCGCTCGCAACCAAAGGGCAGACTGCTCCAGCTCTAGCGCCGGCCGGGCGAATGAAGTTAGGTACGCAGCATCAATCCACCGACGAAATACTGCGTGTTCTTGCGGCGTTAGGAATCACGCACATCTGCAGCGATTTGCCCTCGGCGAAGTTTGATGAAGCTTGGAGCGTGGAAGGATTGACGAAGCTTCGCGAACGTGTGGAATCGTTCGGGATTCGCCTGGAGGCAGTGCCATTACCGCTTAGTTCGAGCTACATTACAAAATCGGAAAACCCGAATATCATGCTGGGGAAGAGTCCAGAGCGTGACCAGGAGATTGACGACATTTGCCACATGATTGAGAATGCCGCGCGCGCGGGTATTCCGATTTTGAAGTACAACATGACGATTTTAGGAGTGGTGCGCGGTGAACGAACGCCAGGGCGCGGCGGTTGCAGTTACAGCACGTTCAACTACGATAAGACTCCGCAAGAACCGCCACTAACGGAAGCTGGTCCGGTGAGTGCGGAGATGATGTGGGAGAGAATCACTTATTTCCTGAAGCGCGTGATTCCGGTGGCGGAGCAAAACAAAATCAGAATGGCCTGCCATCCGCATGACCCTGGAATGCCTGCCGATAAAGGTTTCCGCGGCGTGCATCGGGTGTTGGGCAGTGTGGACGGGTTGAAGAAGTTCATTGAGATTAATGCCAGCCCGTATCATGGGCTGAACTTTTGCCAGGGCACGGTCTCGGAAATGCTGAAGGATCCGAACGCTGAAATTGGCGATGTGATCCGTTATTTTGGGACCCGCAAGAAGATCTTCAACGTGCATTTTCGTAATATTCACGGCGGCTTTTTGAACTTCCAAGAAACGTTTCCCGATTGCGGCGATGTGGATATGCTGGCCGTTTTAAAGGTTTACAAAGAGGTGGGGTACGACGGCATGCTGATGCCTGATCATGTGCCCACGATTCAAGGCGATGCGGGCGGCAAACAAGCTTTCGCATTTGCTTACGGTTATATTCGAGGATTGATGCAAGCGGTGAATGCATAACTCATCAAATGACTCCTCAACGAAATTTTGTTTCTAAACTTACCGGCGTTTTCGGTTTTCCCGTCACACCTTTTCGCAAAGACTTGTCGCTCGACTTGGATGGGTTGGCGCGCAATGTAGACGAAATGGCAGCGTTTCCTTTTTGCGCACTGGTGGCTGCGGGTGGCACGGGAGAAATGTACTCGATGTCGCCGGAAGAAATTGAGCAAGTGGTGGCGACCTCTGTAAAGGCTACCAAGGGACGGATGCCTATTGTCGCGGGAACAGGCTTCAATACGCCGCTGGGCGTAGACATTGCCCGCCGTTCGGCGAAAGCGGGAGCCAGTTGTATTTTGGCGTTGCCTCCTTACTATGTGTCGGCACCAGAAGAAGGACTGTTTGCTTACTACGAAGCGATTGGCAAAGCAACGGATTTGCCATTAATGGTTTATAGCCGCGACTGGGCCGTTTTTACGCCCGACATGCTGGCGCGGTTGGCAGAACGCGTGCCAACGCTGGTGGGTTGGAAAGATGGGCAGGGCAATATCCGCCAATATCAGCGGATTATGGAACGTTGCGGTGACCGGCTGGCGTGGTTCGGCGGTTTGGGAGATGATTGCGTGCCGGGCTATTTTGCGATTGGCGTGCAGGCTTACACCTCGAGCATTTCAAATGTGGCGCCGAAGATTTCTCTCGCACTTGCCGACGCTGGCATGAAAGGAGACTTCAAACGGCTGAACGAACTGATGAAGCGCTATGTGAACCCGTTATATGCGCTGCGTGAAAGGTTGAAGGGTTATGAAGTGGCGGTGATGAAAGAAGCCATGGAAATGCTGGGCATGCCAGCGGGTCCGGTGCGGCCGCCGTTGATGGATTGCCGCGAGAGTGACAAAAAAGATCTGGCGGAATTGATAACGGTGTACGCAGAGATGCGTTAGGCACGTCTCTTTGACAACGCAGCAATTCGATTAATTGGCTAGAATAGGGTTGTCGGCGAAAATTTGACTGAACCACTAAAGCTGCTCAGCGTGGTAATACCCGCGCGTGATGAAGAGGGATGCATCGTTTCTACGGTGGAACATCTGCATCTTGAGCTGAATCTTAATGCCATTGCCCATGAAATTATTGTGGTGGATGACGGCAGCACCGATTCCACTTGGCCCAAACTGCAAGATCTAGCCGACCGATTGCCTGAACTGAAGCCAGTGCAGAATCTTGGCAGAAACGGTTTTGGCCGCGCCATTATTTA
>Ga0302319_10017414_pt1 | contig 13166 bp, 12 predicted proteins | sample Bog_T0_2_FD_203319 | JGI IMG/M metagenome (GOLD analysis project Ga0302319, IMG submission 203319) | Peat permafrost microbial communities from Stordalen Mire near Abisko, Sweden - Bog_T0_2 | ecosystem: Environmental > Terrestrial > Soil > Wetlands > Peat | place: Sweden: Abisko, Stordalen Mire...
AGCTGTCGAAAGCCATGCGGTCTGAGCGCGCTTCGACGAATTCTCAAAGCCGAGGACGGCTACGGATTTGCGCAATTTTGCGCCCGGGGCGGAGGCCGGTGCGACTGCGCTGGTTTCATGATGGAGAAGCCGGTCGCGCGAGCCGTGCCAGTTAAAGCCAAGCAAGAGGAGAAAGGCAAGCAGCGGGACAGCGATGAGGAGCCATAGCGATCGAGCCACTCTCTTTGGCCTGGCTTCGGGACGGGACACGGATGGAGGTCCCTGCACAGCCTGCAGCGCAGAGCGAACGTCAGCGGCCCGTTGATAGCGGTCGTCCGGCGATTTCTGAAGGCAACGCAGGATGACCGCGCGCAGGCCTGGAGGAACGGTGGCGGGGAGCGGTGCAGGAGCGTCCTCAAGGATGGCGGCGCTTAGCTCAGCGGCGGTCTGGCCGCGAAAGGGGTGCGACCCGGTGACCATCTCAAAAAGAATCAGGCCGAAAGAAAACAGGTCGGTGCGGGCATCCAGTTTCTCGCCGCGCACCTGCTCCGGAGACATGTAGCCGGCGGTGCCCATGGAGACCCCGATGCGGCTGAGGGTCAAGTCGGCGGGCAGATTCTGGGGGGCTCGTGCCGGGTGATCGGGGCCGGCGGCATCCATGGGCAACTCGGAGGCGGTTTCTGTGCCAGCTTTGGCGAGGCCGAAGTCCAGGATTTTTACCTTTCCCGAGGGCGTTACGAAGATGTTTGCCGGTTTGATATCGCGATGAATGATGCCCTTCTGGTGGGCGGCATTCAAGCCTTCGGCAATTTGGGTGGCGGTGTCGAGCAACTGCGGGAGGGGCAGGCCGCGCGATTCTTCGCGATCAGGGCGGCGAACCTGGCAATCAATTCTCTGAGAGTTTCGCCCTCAAGCAGTTCCATCACGATGAAGGGCTGACCCTCGTGCTCGTCAACTTCGTAGATGGTGCAGACGTTGGGATGATTGAGCGAGGAGGCGGTGCGCGCTTCGCGTTCAAAGCGCTGAACCGTGAGAGGGTCTGAAGCCATTTCGTCGGGCAGGAACTTGAGAGCTACGGGCCGGTTGAGCTTCAGGTCTTCACCCTTGTAGACCAGTCCCATGCCGCCGCCTCCGAGGATTCCCAGGACACGATAGTGAGAGACCTTCTGGCCGACCAGGGAACTCTGCCGGGGTTGTGGAACGATGGCCTCGGGCGACTTGCTCTCCTGCCACCGGACCTCAACAATCAGGCGGTAACCTCGCCGCGGCAGAGTCTCGATATAGCCAGGGTTATCGGCGGTGTCGCCCAGGGCGAGGCGGAGCTTCATGATGGCGGCGTTGATGCTGCGGTCGAACTCGACCACCGTGTCATTGGGCCAGAGGCGCTTGCGAATCTCTTCGCGGGATACCACGCCGCCCTTCTCAAGCAGAAGCATGTGCAGGATTTGAAATTGCTGCTCCGGGAGGCGCACGCTTCGTCCGCTCCTGCGCAATTCAGCGGCTTCGAGATCGAGTTCGAAGGGTCCGAAGCGAACCAGATTGGACATCCGTGTCTCCAGCCTGGGAGTGAGTGAGGGGAAAGCCGGTAGGGATCATCGTACTATACCGTCAGTTTTCAATCACTTAGAAAATCACCTGGAAATAACTTCGAAATCACATGGAAACAATTGCATGTTATCCAGGCGTTCGGGCAGAGTGTTGCCAATCGATCGGCGGTCTTTCCCACGCTTCGACCTGCCCGCCGGCCAAGACTCTCGCGTCGAGCATGAGGATCATCGGGAAGAGGGCCGTACTCCGAAGAGCCTCGTCGACAACACGATTTTCCCCACGGGCTTCCTTGCAGTCTGGAAGCTTAAACCGATGGCACCTGCAACACGAGAATGGAGCACTACGATGCGCAAAAACACCTGGATTCTGATGACCACGTTCCTTGGCCTGGCATCGATCGCCGCACAGGCCGCAACTCCGAAGTACGACAACCTGTACGTGTTTGGCGACAGTTACTGTGACGTGGGCAACCTGTTCGCCTTGACCAGCGGCTTTGAGCCGGCCGCGCCGTATTACGCTGGGCGGTTCTCGAACGGCCCGATCTGGCTGGACCACGTGGCAGGGTACCTGGGTGTTCCGCTGAAGGCGTCCGCGCTGGGCGGTACGGACTATGCCTTCGGCGGCGCCTGGGTCACTGCAGGACAAGCCCTCACGGGCGTTCCCAGCGTGCCGGAGCAGGTGGAGGGTTACCTGGTCCAGCATCACGGCAAGGCCGACCCGAATGCGCTGTATGTGCTGGAGGGTGGCGGGAATGACATTCTGAATACGACCACGGGCTCGCCTGAGGACCTGGGATACCAGATTGCATACGATGTGGCCAAGAGCGAGTTGCTGCTGCGGGAGGCTGGCGCACGGCACTTCGTGATTCCGAATCTTTTCAATGTGGGCCTGTTGCCCGCGGCGGCGGGGAACGTAAGTTTTGCCGCGGCGGCGAGCAACGCAACCAACGCGTGGGAGGATTTCTTCCTGAGTGCTGAGAGTCTCCTTGAGGATGTCCACATTATCCGGATCAATGTGTTCAGCCTGCTTAATGCGGTGCAGACGGATCCTACTCACTTTGGATTTACCGACGTGACCGATCCGTGCCTGACGACTGCGGAGTGCAGCGACCCGGACCACACGTTCTTCTGGGATACGCACCACCCGACAGAGTTTGGGCACGCCTTCTTTGCGGTCACGCTTGAAAATGCGCTGGCAAGCCAGACTAATTAGGCAAGAAGCATCGGGAACCAATGCAGCTTCAAGAATTGGCCGGCGGTCGAAATCGATGGTCTCGCACTGCCGGCCACGCTGGAACTCTCGAAGTGAAGAATGAGGCTCGAACATGACGGCAGGACATCGCAACATCCTGGCCAAGGTGGCAATGTGCACCTTGCTGGTGACAACAACCGTGACGGCAACTGCCCAGAAGGGTGCGTCACCCAGGAATTCAATCCCGACCTCGGGCCAGGTATACACGGGCGCGGTCGCCATCATCGCGGTGGTGGGTGTGGGAGCCGGGATCGGCATCTACTTTCTGGTTCACCACAATCACAGCCTCACCGGTTGCGCATCTGTTACGCCCGATGGGCTTCGGCTTCAGACTCAAGGCGACGACCGAAGTTACTCGCTGGTGGGCGAGATTGCGGCCATCAAGCCAGGAGACCGCGTGCGTGTTTCCGGCAAGAAGCAGAAGAAAGATGGCGGGGGCGCCCAGTTGTTCCTGGTGGAAAAAGTGGCAAAGGATTTCGGCTCCTGCAAGGTTCAGCCCGCGACGCCTTGAGGGCCAACGCCGCTTCACCGTTGGTGCTTGCCGAGTTCGGACAAAATGATAACTACCCGCCGGGGCGTTAGAGCAGGGTAGGGGCTCATGAAGACAACAGAGTTGTTTGATCCGCGAAAGGAATCACGATGAATCGTCCCATCGGAATTGTTGCCTTGGTTGCTCTCTCGCCATTTCTGCTTTGCGGATCGACCGCGCCCGAAGGCTGCCAACCTGAACCACAACCGAGCCACACCGGTGCCGAGGTGGCTGGCGTTGCCATTGCAGCCGGCGCCGTGATTGGCACGGTTGTCCTGGTGGAGGTCCACAAGTCTCATCACGCCATCAGGGGTTGTGTCTCCACGGCTGCCAACGGCCTCGAGATGCGGGATGAGAAAGATGGGAAGACCTACAACCTGGTTGGAGTCACAGCGAATACCAGGTTAGGCGACCGGGTGCAACTGCATGGATCAAAGGAAAAAATCACCAAAGACAGCGCCGGCGATCCGACCTTCATTGTGGAAAAGATGAGCAAGGATTACGGTCCATGCAAGGCGGATACCCAGTCGCCTGCGAAATGAGATTGCCCCGCAGAGATGCTCCAGGCCCAACCTGATCCGAAGTAAATTGGAGGATGGATATGAGTTCGGCGGAATCGAAAAGCGAAACGATTTTGAAGATTGCCGTCTGCCTGGCCGCGATTGGAAGCCTGGTGGGCTGCAACGGCGGCTCGTCGATGAGCGGTGGAGGAGGCGGCGGCGGCACGACCACACCCACGGCGGCGAAGAGTATCTACGTGATTCAGAACTCTCTGACGTTCCCGATAACCCCAGGATCGATTCTTCAGTTTTCGACTGCTGCGTCGGGCAGCATATCGCCGGAGAACATTATCACGCCGCCCGCCACCAGCGACGATTTCCAGGGCCTGGCCACGGACGCCGATGGCAACGTCTATGTTTCGACCAGAACCCAGACCGTCGCAACGCTGTTGGAGTATGCGCCAGGCGCGAGCGGCTCCGCCACTCCGATCAGCACGATTCCGAGCAACTCCACCACGGAGTTGTATGCTCCTGACGGAATCGCGATAAGCCCGACCGGGCAAATCATTGTCGGCGAAGACTCGGGCGCCATAGTCACCTACAGCGCAAACGCCAATGGCGACGCGGCTCCGGAGTATTTCATCGTTGGACCTTTCCAAATCAACAACCCTCTTTCGCCGGTGTTCGCAGCGCAGGACGTGGCGGTGGGCGCCTCGGGCAAGCTTTACGTCTTCAATTGGAATGAATCGTTCAACACCATAGCGCCGATCGACATCTTCGCGGCGGGCGCAACGGGCAACGTGGCTCCCGTCGCGACGATTGGCGGCGCGCTGACTGGCCTTACCGCCGGCAACATCGGTGGAATCGCGACGGATAGCTCCGGCAACGTCTACATTTCAACCTCAAGCGTGAATGGCGGAATTATCAAGGTCTTCGCTCCCACCGCAACCGGCAATGTCGCGCCCATCCGCACCATCTCAGGCAGCGACACGCAGCTTGGCACGCTGGGGGGAATCCAGCTCGACGCCGTTGGCAACATTTATGTCGTCTCGACCACTGACACCGGAGAGAATCCCACTGTGCTGAGGTTTGCCGCGTCGGCATCCGGAAACGTCGCGCCCACGTTGAGCATCACGTCGAGCGTCTGGACGTATCCCGACGACTACTTTTCTCTTGCGGTGCACTGAGCGGTTATCGCAAACATCACAGGCGTGCGCGGCCATCTTTCCCTCATGCGGGGTGAGATGGCCGCTTGTGTTTGGACGGCCAGTTTCGTTTCAGCGCGCCGAGTCGAGGGTTTGGGCGGCGCGGTCGAGGGCTTGCGCAAGGACGGTCAACTGCTGCGCGGCGCGGGGGGCGTCTTTGGCGTCGATGGCTTCATTGACGCCGGGGATGACGACGGCGGCGTAGCCGGTGAACTCGCCTGGAGCGTAGATGGTGTGCCGGTACCAGGAGCGATTGGGTAGACCAGCGTCCGTGGTGAGCGCGGTTTCAGCCTGGCGCAGGATGAGATTGAGTTTGGCCAGGTCGCCGGAGGGTGCGAGCTGAAGGGCATGTGCCTTTTGTGCTGCTGCGGCCAGGCGGACGGCGGCGGCTTCAGCGGGAGCAAAATCGAGCGAGAGATGGGCGTCACCGGATTTCCACCCCGTCGACGAAGACCCGTCGCCTGGGGCCCCGGATTTCCGTTTTGCCGACGCGATATAGGCCTCGATGGAATTCGCGTAGGTGACGTAGTCGTACGGCAGCACATCGGCATCGGCCATGCGGATGGATTCAAGGCCGAAGACGCGGGCCATCTGCTGGAGATAGAGGAAGTGGGGATCGGCGTTCTGGACGAACCAGGCGTAGTTGTCAAAGACGGAGTGATAGACGCCATAGGGACCGCCGGAGCCAATGTCGGTGGATGGTACGCCGATGTGCTGAAGGAAGGGCGTGAAGTCAGAGCCGGAGCCGAGATCGCTGATGTGGACTTCGCCGGCGGGCTCGGGAGGGGCGTTGGAGGCGCGGTGCTCGTTCTCATCAGAGCGGGCGTTCTTCCACTGCTCGTAAACGGTGGCGCCGAGGGGGCTGGGAACGGAGCGGGTAAGCTCACGGATGAACTGCTTGAGCGAAGGGACGGCGGCGGCGGAGAATTCCGGACCGGCGACGCCTACATCCACATTGAAGTAGGCAACGGCGCGCTCGAGGGTCTTGGCGTGCTGCTCAACCCATTCGGTCGAACCGATTAGGCCTTCTTCCTCCGCGTCCCAACTGCAAAAGACGATGGTGCGCTTCGGACGCCAACCCTGCTTGAGAAGGGCGCCGACGCCGTGGACGGCTTCAAGCATGGTGGCGGTGCCGCTGTTGGGATCGACTGCGCCATAGACCCAGGCATCGCGGTGATTGCCGGCGACGACCCAGTCGTCTGGGTACTGCGAGCCTTTGACGGTGCCGATCACATCCCAGATGATGCGGCGTTGATAGTCCTGCTGAGAGACAAGGTGGACTTTCGCCCCGCCGGGACCCACGTGATAGCGAAAGGGCAGCGCGCCCTGCCAGCCTTGCGGCACTCCCGCGCCTTTGAGGGCTTGCAGGATGGGCGAAGCATCGTGATAGCTGATGGGGATGGAGATGATGTGCGGCTGGGCGTTGTCAGGGGAGACGCGCGCGGAGTCAGGAAGGTCAAGCGTGGAGGCCACGCCGGGAGTTTCGGGATCGCCCGGATACCTGAAGAGATATTGCACAGAGCCGCGCTGGACACCGGTTTCAGGACGCCATGGGCCGTTGGGGTAGGCATCGCCCTTGTAGTAGCCGTCGTCCTGCGGGTCTGAGTAGATGAGCACGCCGATGGCGCCGCGCTGCTCGGCTATGTAGACCTTGACGCCGCGGAAGTTTGCGCCGTAGCGGCAGATGACGATTTTGCCGTGGAGGTCGATGTGCTGGGCTGCAAGCTGGTCGAAGTCCTCGAGCCGGCCGTAGTTGGCGTAGACCACTTCGCCCGTGACGTCGCCGGAGCCGGAGGAGCCATTGAAGGGCATGACGACGCGCGGGTCGTCCTGGAATGGGTCGCCCTGGACATGCTCGGGAGTGGGGCCGGACATGAGCGGCTGGCCGGCGTCGTTAAAGGCTTCGACGCGGACAACCTTGGGCTGATTGAGAAGGACGCGATAGGGAACGATCTCCGTGGTCAGGCCGGCGGCACGAAATTTCTGTGCGACATATTCGGCGGTCTTGTGGTCTTCCGGCGTGGAGGCCAGATGCGGCTCGGCGGTGAGGATCTTGAGTTCCTGCCCGGCCAGGACGGCGTCAGGCACCGCGAGGAATTGCTCCTCGATTTTGGCCTGGGCGGCGAAGTCGGAATAGCCGAAGACGGCAGGTGTGGCGGAGTTTTGCGCGGGCAGGGCGCCGGGAATCAGGGCCAGAGGTAACAAGAAGGCAAACAGCTTGCGCATCATCATGAGCGGAACCCTTCGGCAAGAGGTGGGATGGATCACAGTGCAGGAGTGTGCGGACGACAGCCTTATCAGTTCGCAATAAGTTCACAGCTTACACTATGGCAGAGGGGAGAATTCATCTGGACGATGGCAGCGAGTTGGATCGAGAGCCCCTGGGCGCAACGCCCGAAGAGACCGCGGCGGTGGCGCAGGCCTTGGCGGAAATAGAAGCCGAACGGTTTCCGCAAGTGGTGCGGGCGCTGCGAAACCCCAACTTCCGGCTGTTCTGGAGCGGCAATTTTCTGTCGAACATCGGCACCTGGATGCAGAACGTTGCGCAGGGCTGGCTGGTGCTGCTGCTGACCGCGAATTCAGCGTTCTGGCTGGGGGTGGTGGGGTTTGCGGGTTCGATTCCGTTTCTCTTCTTCACGCTTTTCGGCGGGGTGATTGCGGACCGGGTGAACAAGCGCAGGCTGCTGTTGTTTACGCAGACGGCGATGATGCTGCTGGCGTTTCTGCTGGCGGCGCTGGCGTACTGGAAGGTGATTACGGTTTGGGAGGTGGCGTTGATCGCCTTCCTGAACGGGACGGCGATGGCGATGAATGCGCCGAGCTACCAGGCCCTGGTGCCGCGGCTGGTGAAGCGCGAGGACCTGACCAACGCGATTGCGCTGAATTCGGCGCAGTTCAACCTGTCGCGCATTCTGGGGCCGACGCTGGGCGGCTACGCCATGGTGCTGATGGGTGTGGCCGGGAACTTCTTCCTGAACGGGGTGAGCTTTCTGGCGGTGCTGTGGGCGCTGACGCGGATCAATTACCCGAAGGAGATTGAGGCTCGGCGGGAGAGCATGTGGGCCAGCCTGTGCGGCGGGTTCAGCTACGTGCGCGGCGATCCGCAGATGCTGGTCCTGGTGTGGATGACGATCGTTGTAAGCTTCCTGGGGATTCCATTCATCACGTTCATTCCTTACTTCGCGAAGATTCAGCTGCAGGCAGGCGAGAGCGGTCTTGGATGGCTGCTGGCGTGCTCCGGCGCGGGAGCCGTGCTGGCCGCGGTAACGGTGGCGGCCAAGGGCATGTTGCGGCATCGCGGTGTGGTGGTCACATTTGGCGGAGTGGTGTTCTTTACGGTGATCATCTGCTTCTGCTACTCGCACAGCTTTGTGCTGTCGGAGTGCCTGGCATTCTGCGAGGGATTCAGCGCCATCCTGATGATTTCATCGTTCAATGTGTCCATCCAGCATCTGTCGTCGGACGAGATGCGGGGGCGCGTGATGAGCATCTATGCCACCAGCTTCCTGGGGCTTCCGCCGGTGGGCGCGCTGATGGCCGGGGAACTGTCGCGGCACATTCCCACCGGGCACGCACTGGCGCTGATGTCCGGGCTGGCGGGATTGATCTTCGTGGGGACATTTGCGCTTTCACCGGCGCTGAGGGAACTGGATTAAGCCACCGGCTGGGTGCACTGGGCGCAGCGTTTGGCGGCGAGCGGGATTTCGCTGAGGCACTCGGGGCAGGTTTTCATGGTGGACGGGGCGTCCGGGGCAGGCTTCTTGAGGCGGGCGAGCAGGGTGTTCAGCGGCAGGACAACTCCAAAATAAACAACGCTGGCCACGATAAGGAACGAGATGGTGGCGTTGATGAAGTTGCCGATCAGGATAGGTGTGCCGTTGATCTTGAAGGCTACGCCGCTGAAGTCCGGCTTGCCCACGATGGCGGCGATGAACTGACCGAGGACATCTTTGGTGAAGGATGTGACGATGGCATTGAAGGCTGCGCCGATGATGACGGCGACAGCGAGGTCCACAACGTTTCCACGCAGAACAAAGTCTCGAAAGCCCTTCAACATTTCTTCCTCCTGGGTCTTGCCTGGTGAGATTGGCCTGGTGACGATCGCGGGGACAGCGATGGTTCGAATTGACCCATGGTACACGGCGGAGTTGGGCGAGCGGTAGCGGGAAAATGTGCCGGCTGGCCGACTTTAATCCGGTTTGAACCGGGCTTTCAGGATTACGGACCTGAGGGATAGAGGCACAGAAAAACCACCAGGGCGAGAATCATGAGGTCCGTGTAAAGCAGGATGAGGACGCCGGCATGATAGAGGCTCCATTTTCGATGCAGGCAGCGAAAGGTTTCAGCCATGCCCCAGGCCGCGGCGATGGCGACAAGAATCTGCCAGGGCGAACCGTGGAGGGCGTTGATGTCAGGGAACCCGGCCAGGCGCAGGCTGGCGGCGAACGCGCCAAGAGAGAGCAGCATGCCGCGGACAAGCGAGGGCTTGCGCAGACGAAGGAGGTTGGAGCGGGGAAGCGCCACGCTTATCACTGTAGACGGTCGGTGAGGGGGCCGGCGGCCGGGCTTAGCTCGCGATCAGTTCCATCTCCTTGAGCGACTCGCTATACGGGGCGCGGAGGACGCCGCGTTCCGTGATGATGGCGGTTACATATTTGGCGGGGGTTACGTCGAAGGCGGGGTTGCAGATACCGACGCCGTTGGGGGTTAGCTGCTTGCCGCCGTGGTGGGTCACCTCAACGGGGGAACGCTCCTCGATGGGAATGTCGTCGCCGGTTGCGGTCGCTGTGTCGATGGTGGACCAGGGAGCGGCGACGTAGAACGGGATGCCGTGCTCCTTGGCGAGGATGGCGACGTTGTAGGTGCCGATCTTGTTGGCGGTGTCGCCGTTGGCGGCGATGCGATCTGCGCCGACGACGACGGCCTGGATGCGGCCGGCGCGCATGAGGCTGGCGGCCATGTTGTCACAAATAACGGTGGTGGGGATGTTGTCGGCCATCAGCTCCCAGGCGGTGAGGCGCGCGCCTTGCAGGAAGGGACGGGTTTCATCGGCAAAGACGTGGATGCGCTTGCCCTGCTCGACCGCGGAACGGATGACGCCGAGGGCGGTGCCGTAGCCGCAGGTGGCGAGGGCGCCAGCATTGCAGTGGGTAAGGACGCCGCCTTCGTCGGGCAGCAAGGCTCCGCCGAATGCACCCATGGTCCGGCATGCGGCGATGTCTTCTGCATACATGGCGTGGGCTTCGGCCAGGATTCGGTCCTGGACTTTGGCGAGGGTCGCGCCTTCTTCGAGCAGGGCCGCGAAGAGGCGCTTCATGCGGTCGATGGCCCAGAAAAGATTGACGGCGGTGGGGCGGGTCGCGGCCAGGCGAGCGCAGATGCGCTCGAACTCGGGGGCGAACTCATGCGGCGTGAGGGCGGTGGTATGCAGGGCACCAAGGGCGATGCCGTAAGCAGCGGAGACACCAATGGCCGGAGCGCCGCGAACGACCATGGTAACGATGACGTCGGCTACCTGCTCATAGGTGGTGGCAAGGACGTAGCTCTCCTCGAGGGGGAGCCTGGTCTGATCGATAAAGCGGACGCCTTCGGGGGTCCAGGTGAGGGTGGGAATCATGCAGTACCAGTGTAAATGCAGGGGGCAGGGATCAGGGAACAGGATTGGACGACTTAGCAACGAAGATACACCCCAAACTACATTGTTCACATCTGCTTTTGCCAATGCGCCGGATCGCGGCTGCCATGAAAACAGGCGATGACGGTCAGCGTTTCGTCAGCTTCAATAACGAACATCAGAGCGTAGGGAAAGCGGCGCAGCAGGGTGCGGCGGATGCTCTTGTAGACGACAGGGAATTGTTGGGGATTGGCGCTCATTCGCTCGACCACAGAGACAACTGCGGCCAGGAAGGCTCGGCCCAGGCCGGGAGCCTCGTTCTCGTACCAGTCCTGTGCCTCGATCAATTCGGCGCGCGCGGGCCGTGTGAAGATAACCGGATACACTACGGGCAACGCTGCTCAAGCTCAGCTTTCAAAGCCGCCCAGGTGATACCTTCGCGACGGTCATGGTCAAGTGTTGCAAGGCGGCAGTCAAGCTCCGACCGCTGCGCGGCTGTGAGGGGAAGGTGGCCGTCTTCCAGGCTGTCCCAAAGCTGCGAGATCAACTCGAGTCGCTCCGGCGGGGTTAGGCGGGCAAGCTCGTCGCGGGTAAGTAATTCCATTCATCGAGGATAGGAGAGAACTGGCGTGAAAGCAACCGTGAACCATGGACGCTCAAACCAAGGAGAATCCCGGTTTGCTGCAAAGGCAACGCTGCGTCGCGCGGCAGAATGCCGCCATCTCCGAGCATCTTCTCGATCGACACATGAAAACCTTTTCATGTTTTGCTGGACGTACCGCAGTCCACTTGCGTAGAGTGGTTTGGTTGCCTCACCGCGCAATCTGGCAGAGCGTTTTACCTCAAGGAGCCATTTGTGTTGAATCTGACATCGGTCGATTGGCTGATCATGCTGTTGTACTTCGTGTTTGTGCTGGGCATCGGGTTTGCCCTGAAGCGCTACATGAAGACGAGCAAGGACTTCTTCCAGGCGGGGCGGGCACTGCCGGCATGGATTTGCGGGCTTGCGTTTATCAGCGCCAACCTGGGAGCTCAGGAAGTGATCGGGATGGGCGCCTCCGGAGCCAAATACGGGCTGGAGACTGCGCAGTTCTATGGCATTGGCGCGATACCCGCGATGATCTTTGTGGGCATCTTCATGATGCCGTTTTATTACGGGTCGAAGGCGCGCAGCGTGCCGGAATTCCTGCGCATGCGGTTCGACGAAAAGACCCGCGCGTTGAATGCCTGCTCGTTTGCGGTGATGACGGTCTTCAGCTCGGGCATTTCGATGTACGCGATGGCGCGGCTGATCCAGGCGCTGCACGTCTTTGACGGGCTGTTTTTTGCGTTGGGCTGGAATCCGGATGGGATATTTACTTTCTCGATCGTGCTGTCGGCAGTGATTGTGCTGCTGTATATCTTTCTGGGCGGCCTTACGAGCGCAATCTACAACGAGGTGCTGCAGTTTTTCCTGATTATTGCGGGTTTCCTTCCGCTGGTGCTCATCGGCCTGCGAAACGTTGGCGGATGGAACGGGCTGAAGGCATCAGTTCCCATGCAATACATGCACGAGTGGAAGGGCGTGGCGCACGCCAGCACCAATCCGATGGGCATTGAGATCATCGGCATCAGCATGGGGTTGGGGTTTGTGCTGGGGTCAGGGTACTGGTGCACGGACTTCCTGGTGATTCAGACGGCAATGGCGTCGAAGAACATGGAATCGGCGCGCAAGGTGCCGCTGATTGCGGCCGTGCCCAAGATGCTGTTTCCATTCCTCGTGATTTTGCCGGGGCTGCTGGCGATTGGCGTGGCGACGCCGCACACGACGACGGTTGAGCGGCATGTGAACGGCGCCATTATTCGTGAGACAACGGTGGTGTCAAAGCAGGTGGAAGAAGGACGCGGGCTGGTTCCGGCGAAGATCAACCCGGTGACTGGGCAGCCGATGCTGGACGCGAGCGGGCAACCGCTGCTGGATTACGACATGGCCACGCCGAACATGCTGCTGCACTTCTTCCCGACGGGGATTCTGGGGCTTGGGTTGACGGCGCTGCTGGCCAGCTTTATGAGCGGCATGGCGGGCAACGTGACGGCGTTCAACACGGTGTTTACGTACGATCTCTACCAGAGCTACATTCACAAGGGCGGCAGCGACCGGCATTACATGGCGGTGGGCCGATGGGCGACGGTGGGCGGGATTTTGCTGTCGATTGGCACGGCCTATGCGGCGATCAACTTCAACAACATTATGGATACGCTGCAATTGGTGTTCAGCTTTGTGAATGCTCCGCTGTTTGCGACGTTCCTGCTGGGGATGTTCTGGAAGCGGGCTACGGGACACGCGGCATTCTCAGGGCTCATCTCAGGAACTTTGGCGGCTGTGCTGCACCACGGACTGACGTTGCCGATTGAGGCGCGACCAGGCATTCACGGGGGATGGATTGCGGTGCTGCATCACTATCCCAGTGATATGGCGCAGAATTTCTGGACGGCAATTTTTGCTTTCAGCACCAACCTTGTTGTGACGGTGGTGGTGAGTTACTGCACTAAGGCGCGGC
>Ga0302319_10017416_pt1 | contig 13166 bp, 10 predicted proteins | sample Bog_T0_2_FD_203319 | JGI IMG/M metagenome (GOLD analysis project Ga0302319, IMG submission 203319) | Peat permafrost microbial communities from Stordalen Mire near Abisko, Sweden - Bog_T0_2 | ecosystem: Environmental > Terrestrial > Soil > Wetlands > Peat | place: Sweden: Abisko, Stordalen Mire...
TTTCATCGATGCCTCTGAACTCCGTTGCTTCGTCTTGCTGCTTGATCTTTTCCATTTTCAGACCTCCTTTCCGGCGTTTTGCGCGATCTTGATCGGGTTCGAGCCCGGTGCTGCGATTGTCTCACTCTGATCAGGCGGCGTTCCGGTCAGTTGGTGTTCGAGCTGCGGAAAGCGCCTTCGGAGCAAGGTTCGGCCGCGGGCCAATCTGGCTTTGAGGGTTCCTTCGGGAAGGCCCATGGTGCGGGCGGCGGCGGATACGTCCATCTCATGAAAATAGAACAGAACCAGGGGTTCGCGGTAGCGCTGGGGCAGGGACAGGACAGATCGGCGCACGGTTTCGGCCGACAAACCGGCGGCTACGGAGTTGTGCTGGGTTGGGGCGGCGGAGGGTTCGGCGATCTCTTCCAAAGCGACATTGAGGGTGGGGAAGCGCTTCAACTCGGAACGGAAGACGTTGGCGGCGAGGGCGAAGAGCCAGGTGGAGAAGCTGCCTTCGCGACGCCAGGCGGGCAGGCCACGCCAGGCGCGGAGGAAGGCTTCCTGGGCGAGTTCTTCGGCGCGGCCGCGGTCACGGCAGTAGCGCCAGGCCATATTGATTAAAGGGCCCTGCCAGCGGCGGACGATGCCTTCGAAGGCGCGGACTTCACCGGCCAGCACACGTTGGACGTCGGCGAGGTCTTGAGTTTGGGCCGAGAGTTTCTCCGTCGTGGCTGCCGCGCTGTCGGTCAATTCTCTTGTCTCCGAGTCAATTGTGTCCATACAGGGGGACAGCTGAGTTCGCGAGCCGGTTGCATTTTGTTCGGAGAATTCTTTTGCGAAGAAAATGCAACCGCATTACAAGTCTTCAGGTCACACCAATCGCAACGGGAGATTCGCAACAGGAAACAAGGAGGATTGTATGACTCATTTGGCATTGGTGGTGTTTGGCGCGCCTGACGATATCTTTGGCAGCTTCGGAATGTGGGCGTTTTTATCGGTTGGAGCGGTGGCGTTGTTCGCAGTGTTTCTGCCTATCACGACTTGGCTTGAGGCTCGGCGTAAGGACCGGGAGGCGTTCTATAAGGCGGAGACTTTGCGGCGGGTTACGGAGTCGTCGAGCGATGGGGCGAAGGCATCGATTGAGTATTTGCGGGAAGTGAACAGGATTGTTCAGCTGAAGACAATTGAGGGCCTGAAGATTGGCGGGTTGATCATGACGGGTGTCGGGATTGGAGTTGTGGCTTTGTTGTGGGTGCTTGCCGGGCATACTGTGGCAGTTTGCGGGGTGATTCCGATGCTGATTGGGCTTGCGATGCTGGCGTATGTGTACTTTTTGGCGGCGCCGGTTCAATAGCGGTAGGAAACCTGCCGATTACGACAGAATTGAGAGGGATTGGCGCGGCGGCGCCGGAAAACAGGCTGGCGATTTCTTTTGTCGGAGAGGCTGGGCGCGAGTCGCTCAAGGGCGACTGCTCCTTGGCTCGTACCGGGGCTGATACCAGCGCCGGTGTTGCCGAATGCGCAGCCCGCTGTCGATGGCGATGGCGACGAGCGAGAAGAGCATGGCGAGGTCGAGGCGGGCTTCGTGAAGGAAGGAGGGGATACCGAAGCGGGGGAGCTTGGGGAGCGAAAAGGGTCCGATGGGGTGGCCGAGGAGGATGGGGAGCTTGGTGGTGAAGAGCGCGGTGAGGATGATGGCGATCAGGAGCAGTGCGGCGTCGCCGGCAACCAGGTTGAGGGCGACGGCAAGACCGGCGGCGATTTCGACTCCGCCGACGAAGGGGCCGAGCAGTTGAGGATATGGGAGGCCGATAGCTGCGAAACGACCGGCGCCAAAGTCATCCGGGTGGAGGAATTTCAGGGCGCCCTCGGTAACGAAGACCAATCCCACGACGAACCGGACCAGGGCCATGGGCAGGGCGCTTTTCATCGGTACCTCCGGAGGGTGGCGGATTCCGGGCTATGCATCGAGGATACCGCAGAGATTGAGGAAAGGCGCTGGGATTTGCTGAAGCGAGGGGTGGGGGACTAGAGGAGCTTCTCGATGTGGGGGGCAATGGAAGTGGGAGAAGCGACGGAGCCGAAGCGGGCAACGACCTGGCCGTTGCGGTCGACGAGGAATTTGGTGAAATTCCAACGAATGTTGCCGTGGAGGAAGAATGGGAGCAGTCCGGGCTTGTTCCGTTTCAGGAATTGATACAGCGGGTGGGCATTTTCGCCATTTACATCGATCTTGGCAAAGATGGGGAATGTGACGCCGTAGTTTTTCTGGCAGAATGCGCCAATTTCGGCTTCAGAGCCCGGCTCCTGTTGGCCGAACTGATTGCAGGGGAACCCAAGAACGACAAGGCCACGGTCTTTGTAGGTTTGATAAAGCCGTTCCAATCCTGCATATTGGGGCGTAAAGCCGCATTTGCTGGCGGTGTTGACGATGAGGAGGACCTGGCCACGGAAGTCTTGGAGGCTTTGCTGAGTTCCTTCGAACCGGACGGCCGAGAATTGATAAATAGCCCCCTCTGCATCTTTCATCGATCAAAACCTCTGTGTGACGAGGATGCCATGTGGGGGTGGTCTGCGTCTAAAACGCATACCATGCAGAGCGGAAGCGGGAGTGGTGACGCTCCAACCCGGCTGCTTCCGGTAGACTGTGGGTTGGGCCCTGATGCGAAGGCAGTTTGCGCGGCGGGGAGAGTAACGGAAAGATTGAGTTTGTGCGCTGTGGGATCGCTCGCTGGTTTGGGTGTGGTGGCTGCGGTCAAATATAATGATTCTTTCCTAGAGGCTGGACCAGATTTTTTCAGCAGTGAGGGTGTCGATATTCTTCCCGTGAAGCCGAACCAGATGGCGAACTATGGCCCGCACCAGTACTTGTGCTCGACGCAGGGCTCTAGCCCGGTGAAGATCAAGCACTCTTCCATGTCCCGCGTTCCGTGGCTTGCCGGGCGGTTTTCCGGCTTGGCCGGGGCAGTGGCGCTGCTCGTCGTGCTGCTTTTTCCGGCAGGCGCGGCGTTAGCCCAGCAGGCGGACTCGATTGAATCCATTCGTGTTATCGGAAACCGGCGCATCCCCAAGGAAACCATCCTGGCGCGCATGTTTACCCACAACGGCGACACATACGACCCGACCTCGATCGAGCGCGATTTTAATTCGCTTTGGAACACGGGCTACTTTGAGAATCTCCGTATTGAGCGCGAAGACTCTGAAAAAGGCATCATTCTCGATGTTTTCGTCAAGGAAAAGCCCACAATTCGCGAAATCAACTACAAGGGGTTGAATTCGGTTACCCAATCGGATGTGTTGGACCGGTTCAAGAAGGAAAAGGTTGGCATCTCGGTGGAGAGCCAGTTTGACGAAGCCAAGGTGCTGCGCGCGACGACTGTCCTGAAGGAGATTCTTTCCGAACATGGACACCAGTTCGCGACCGTCAAGCTGGACATCAAGGATATTCCCCCGGCTTCGGTGCAGGTGAATTTCAACATCAAGGAAGGTCCCACGGTCAAAGTGGGAACGATCAAGTTCACTGGCAACCAGCACATCAGCAGTTTGCTCCTGCGGCGGTCAATGAAGAATCTCAAGCCGATCGGGATTCCCTACTCGCTGATTTTCGAAGATCTGTTTCCGCAGACCTTCGATTCGTCGAAGCTTGAGGAGGATACCGAGCGTGTTCGCCTGGCCTATCTGGACAAGGGCTATGCCAATGCGGCGGTTGAGGAACCGAAGACGCAGATTCGCGATGAGGGCGGGCTGAATCTTTTCACCTTCCGGCCTAACAAGGGCAAGCGGATCGACATTCAGATGCCGGTGGAAGAGGGCGCGCGCTACCGGTTGGGAACTATCACCTTTACCGGCAACAAGGCAGTTGCGAACGTGAAGGCTTTGCGCGGGACTTTTGCGCTGAAAGATGGCGACTGGTTCAACCAGACCCTGATGCAAAAGGGGCTGGAGAACCTGAAGAAGGCCTATGGGCAGCTGGGATACATCAACTTTGGAGCGATTCCGAAGCCGACATTCGACGACCAGAAGAAGACTGTTTCCTGGCAGATCGACATTGACGAAGGCAAGCCGTTCTATGTGTCACGGATCGAGTTTCAAGGCAACACTGTAACCCGCGACAAGGTAATCCGGCGCGAACTGCTGCTGGACGAAGGTTCGGTTTACAACTCTCAGCTGTGGGAGTACAGCCTTCTGCGCCTGAATCAGCTGGAGTATTTTGAGCCGTTGAAGGTGGACCAGGATTCGGAAGCCCACCAGGATACGGAGGCAGGCACGGTTGACCTGCTGCTGAAGGTGAAGGAAAAGGGCAAGAATTCGATCGGATTGAACGGTGGGATCAGCGGCCTGTCGGGGGCATTCCTGGGAGTCAACTACCAGACCAATAACTTCCTTGGCCTGGGCGAGACGCTCAGCTTGCAGGGCAACCTGGGCAACGTCAGCCGGCAGTTTACGTTTGGCTTCTCTCAGCCCTACATTCGCAACCGGCCTCTGAATGTCGGATTCCAGTTGTTCAACAACAAGACGGATTACAACTCGGCGAAGAACTACCAGTCGGCCACAGGGCAATCGGTGAACCTGAGCGCGGCCCAGCAGTCGCTGACGCAGAACTATAACCAGGCTGCTACAGGACTGACATTCTCGCTGAACTATCCGCTGAGGCGCCATGCGTTCCAACGCGTCGGCATGACCTACTCGCTGACCAAGTCGACGATTACGGCGTTCAGCACGGCTTCGGCTACGTTCTTCCAGACGATCAGCTTCCGGTCCGGCATCCAGGGCTCGAATGCGCTGGCGGGCATTGTCAACAGCAACGCATCGTTCAGCTACATCTATGACACCGTCAACAGTCCGGTGAGGCCGCGCCAGGGCAAGGAATACACGGCGATCTTCCAGGTGGCCGGCATTGGTGGAAACGTACGCTATATCAACCCCGCGGTGGCCATCAAGCGCTTCACGTCCATGCACTACCTGACCCCGTCGGCAACAGGACGCAACGTGCTTGCCCTGCGTGCCCAGCTCAGCTATGTGCAGGGATTTGGCGGGGATGTTGCACCGCCGAACAACCGTATTTACGCCGGTGGCGAGGGCGAGCTTCGCGGGTTCGACGTTCGCGGCGCGACGCCTTACGGCTATGTGCCCAACCGGGTCACGATTCAGCTGACTAATCCGGACGGCACTTGCGTTCCGCGCGACCCGACGAACCCGCAGTTGAACCAGTGCCTGCTGATTCCGTTGCCTGTATACGGCATTGCTTCCATCGGCGGCGACACCAGCCTGATAACCAACGCTGAGTACCGCATCCCGATTGCCGGGCCGGTGATGGTCTCGCTCTTCGACGACTTTGGCATCGACACGGCACTGAACAAAGGACAGTTGAAGCAGAGCCCCGAGGGCTTTGCATCCCTCACCGCCCCGTTGTATGGCTGCCCGGTGTTCAACAACGGCGCATGCCAGGGCGGTATACCCGGATCGCAGGTAGGATTCCAGGAGAATATCCGGCCTATCTCCGGCACCAACTTTGTGCCCCGCATGTCGTTGGGTGGCGAAGTGTCGGTCATCATGCCGGTCATCAACGCTCCGTTCCGGCTGTACTACGCATATAACCCGCTCCGGCTTTACGAGACTCCGTATTGCAACTCGGTGATCGTCGGCGGCAACAAGGGCAGTTGCTCGGCGGAACTGATTACGCGTGACCTGTTTCCACCGGGCGGCGCAGGCGACTACACCTACCAGGAGGCCTTGGAGGGCTACGGATCGCGGTACCTGTTCCGCGAGCCGCGCAAGACTTTCCGGCTGACGGTTTCAACAACGTTCTAGGCTGGCTGACGGTTTTCAATCAGAGCAGGGCCGTCCGGCAACTCGGACGGCCCTGCTTCGCGTGACAGGTGATAGATGACAGTCGAGAGCCCTGCGGTAAGCTGCCGCAAGCGCCTTTGAAGCTTCGGAAGTATCGCTGCGCCTAATCTGGAACCGAAAGCTGCCAACTCGAATCTGTGATCCGCAATCTGCATTCCCGATCCTGGGTTTCGAGCCCGGATTTGAGCTGTGAATGGCAAGCCCGCTGAGAGAATTAACCTTGCGGTGCTTTACCACTCCAACCCCGGACACCTATAATCCAGGGAGTTCCTGCTGATGTCTCCGATCGAGTCTTTTTTGATTCCGCCTGTACCAATGGAGCGGAATCGAAGTCAAAGGACAGTAGGGTTTCTCAGGAGGCACAGGGTTGGTCCTGCGATAGCCGGCGGACCCCATACAGGAATTTCGAAGGAGTTTTTCATTCAAATGAAGCGTACCCTTGCTCTTGCCTTTACGCTGGCCTCGGGCCTTGCCCTCAGCGCCACCGCACAAACCGCGCCCGCATCGGCGCCTGCCGGCCCGACGAAGGTCGCGGTTATCGAATTTCAAGCTGCTGTAAGCCAGACCAACGAATTTCAGCGGAACATGGCTGATCTGCAGAAGAAGTATGAGCCGAAGCGGGACCAGCTCAAGACGATGGCCACCGAGATCGACACCCTGGAAAAGCAGTTGCAGGCTCAGGCAGCAACCTTGAGCGATTCTGCGCGCGCCACCCAGGCCAAGACGATCGACGACAAGAAGAAGCAAGCGCAGCGGTTCGCCGAGGATGCGCAGAACGACCTTTCGCAAGAGATGAACGATGTCTACAACAAGGTCGCCACAAAAGTCTTCGACGTTCTCACCGACTATTCGAAGCAGCAGGGATTCACGCTGGTGATTGACGCAACGGAGACCCAGCAGCAGTCGCCGGTGGTGCTCTATCACGTTGACAGCTCCGACATCAGCAAGGCTGTCCTCGACGCATACAATGTGAAGTCCGGAGTTCCGGCCCCGCCGCCGCAGGCTCCATCCGCACCGGCAGCGCCGAAGCCCGCTGCGAAGACGCCGGCAGCCCACTAACGCTCGACCCGTCCCAAGGCCAGAAATGAAGAGTGGCCCGAAATTGAGGGCCACTCTTTTTTCTACGGGCTTTGCGGCTGGGTTGATATGTGGCCGCCAGGGCCAACCAGGAACATCTGCCAGATTTCGCCATTGTGGGCGGCAGTTGCAACAACAAACCCGACCCAGAAACCGAAGGAGTTTTCCATTCAAATGAAGCGTTCGATCGCACTTGCCACTTTGCTGGTCTCGGGCTTTGCCCTGGGAGCAGCCGCACAAACGCAGCCTGCACCCGGAGCTTCGAAGATCGCGGTGATCGCCTTCCAGGTGGCCGTTGCCCAGACCAACGAGGGGCAACGCAATTTCGCAGATCTGCAGAAGAAGTACCTGCCGCGTGAGACCAAGCTGAAAGCGGAGAGCGACGAGATCCAGAGCCTGACGAAGCAGTTGCAGGCCCAGGGCACCACCTTGAGCGAGGCAGCTCGGGCTACACAGGCGAGAACGATCGACGAGAAGAAGAAGAAGCTTGACCGTGAAGCGGAAGATCTGCGCACCGAAGGCGGCCAGGAAGCTAACCAGATGTACAACACCCTCGCCTCAAAGGTGTACGACGTGCTGGTCAGCTATGCGCAGCAGGAAGGCTATACCCTGGTTCTCGACGTTTCACAGCAGCAGAACCCGATCCTGGTTGCACTTCCTTCCATGGACATCACCAAGGGCGTGGTAGCGGCGTATAACACCAAGTCGGGCATCCCGGCGCCGCCAGCAGGGGCTGCGACACCGAGCGCGGAACCCAAACAGGTGGCTCCCAAGGCCCCCGCAGCACACTAGTTTACTCGGGATTTGTTCATGAAAAGGCCCCGCAACCCGGGGCCTTTTTCGCGTGTGCGCAATTTGGGGAATGGTTGCCCGAGGTCTAAAAAAAATAATGCTCAAGCTGAGGCTCATCTGTGGAAAACTTTGTGGAATACTTCAGACGGTTCCGCGAATAAATTCCCTTTTCTTCTCTTGCCAGCGGCTGCTGGTTTCTGCTAGGGGCTATAACTCTTTATATATCAATACAGAAATCGATCATTTTTCGATTGAGTAAGTGGACGCCGGCTTCGTCACCTTGCGGGGCGTAAAAGCGAGGTTTCCACAATTGCTCATTAACGGAATGTAACTAAAGTATCCAGGGAGTTACTATCAATGGGCTATTTTTGCTGATCTTCCCCCACGCGTAACACGGCCAGGAATGCTTCCTGCGGGATGTCAACCTTGCCAATGCGCTTCATCCGCTTCTTGCCTTCCTTTTGCTTTTCGAGCAGCTTGCGCTTGCGGGAGATGTCACCGCCGTAGCATTTGGCCAAGACGTTTTTGCGAAGCGCGGCTACGGTTTCGCGGGCGATGATCTTGGCGCCGATGGCAGCCTGGATGGCGACTTCAAACTGCTGGCGAGGGATGAGCTCGCGCATTTTCGATACGAGGAGTTTGCCGCGTTCATAGGCAAAATCGCGGTGCACGATGATGGAGAGGGCATCCACAGGCTCGCCGGAGACGAGGATGTCCATCTTGACCATGGGCGATTCCCACTCACCTGCGAGCTGATAGTCAAGGGAAGCGTAGCCGCGCGAGATGGACTTGAGGCGGTCGTAGAAGTCGAGGACGATCTCGTTGAGGGGTAACTCGTAGGTGAGCATGACCCGGGTCGGAGTTACATATTCAAAGTTCAGTTGCTTGCCGCGCTTCTCTTCGACGAGCTTCAGGATTCCGCCGACGTATTCCTCGTTGGTGAGGATTTTGGCAGTGATGACGGGTTCACGGATTTCCTCGATGTTGGTGGGCTCGGGCCAGCGGGAAGGATTGTCCACTTCGAGCACGCTGCCGTCGGTGAGTGTGATGTGGTAGCGCACGCCGGGCGCGGTGGTGATCAGGTCGAGCTCGTATTCGCGCTCCAGGCGCTCCTGAATGATCTCCATGTGCAGCAGGCCGAGAAAGCCGCAGCGGAAGCCGAAGCCGAGAGCGACGGAGCTTTCCGGCTCGAAGAAGAAAGAGGAGTCATTGAGGCGGAGCTTTTCAAGAGCGTCGCGGAGGAGGGTATGCTCATGGGAGTCGACGGTGTAAAGGCCGGCGAAGACCATGGGCTTGATGTCTTCAAAGCCGGGCAACTGCGCGGATGCGGGACGGGCTTCTTCGGTGACGGTATCACCGATCTTGGTGTCGCCAACGTTTTTGATTGTGGCGGCGAAGAAGCCGACTTCGCCGGCGGTGAGGACGCCAATTTCGACGGGCTTTGGCATGAGCACACCCATTGACTCGACTTCAAAGGACTTGCCATTGGACATGAGGCGGATGCGCTGGCCCTTGCGCATGGTGCCCTGCATGACGCGTACGAGCACGATTACGCCGCGATAGGCGTCAAACCAGGAGTCGAATATTAGCGCCTGGAGCGGGGCGTTGGGATCGCCGGTTGGAGGAGGCAGGCGATGGACGATGGCTTCAAGAATGTCGGCTACGCCTACCCCGGTTTTTGCGCTGCAAGCGATGGCGTCGGTTGCGTCAAGGCCTACGGCTTTCTCGATCGCTTCCTGGGTGCGCAAAATGTCGGCGGAGGGGAGATCGATCTTGTTGATTACCGGAATGATCTCGAGGCCGTGACTGATGGCCAGATAGGCGTTGGCGAGGGTCTGCGCCTCGACGCCCTGACTTGCGTCCACTACAAGAAGCGCGCCTTCGCAGGAAGCAAGGGAGCGCGAGACTTCATAGCTGAAGTCGACGTGGCCCGGGGTATCGATGAGATTGAGTTGATAGGTGACGCCGTCGTTCGCTTTGTACATCATGCGAACGGCGTGGGCCTTGATGGTGATGCCACGTTCGCGCTCAAGATCCATGTCGTCGAGGATCTGGGCCTGCATTTCGCGGCCGGTAACGGAGCCGGTGTATTCGAGGAGACGGTCGCTCAGCGTCGACTTTCCGTGGTCGATGTGGGCGATGATTGCGAAGTTTCTTAGGAGGCGAGCGTCCATGCGTGATTGGCAAATGAGGGAACATGGCGGCGAACAGCGCGCGATGCCCCATGGCATAGCTTATCATCGGGATAGTGTCCTTCGCGGCCTGACCCTGACTGGGGCGGGGGATGGAGCGGCGCGATCATTCATGCATACACGTCTTAATCGAACTGGATTGATATTTCTCTCGCTGCTGGCGCTGTCGCTGGCCGGATGCGGACCTACGCCTGGCGGGGTTGACGGCCATGGAACCCAGCCGCAGGCAACGGCGCCGCCGGTTGCAGCACAGCAGACACCGCAAACCGCAACGCCCCCGCCCGAGCCACAGTTAACGGTCCATGAGCAGCAGGTGCGGGACCTGATCAAAGCAGTGGAACGGGCTTACGCGCAGGGCCAGGCCGCCTACAAAAAGGGAAACCTTGCCGAGGCGAAGGTGGACTTCGATCGCGCGGTGGACCTGATGCTGACGAGCAAAATAGAAATCAAGGCGGATGGGCCTTTGCAGGACGAGTTCGATCGCATTGTGAACGGGGTGAATGCGCTGGAGATGGACGCGCTGAAGCAGGGCAACGGCTTTGCGCCGAAGGAAGAGCCGACTCCGGCGGATGTGGCCAGCGACGTTACCTTCGTTGTGGATCCGAATATTGTGGCCAAGGCCAAGGCGGAGTTGGCGACAACCAAGTCGGACTTACCGCTGGTGGTGAATGACTACGTAGCCACATACATTAATTTTTTCGCCAATACGCAACGCGGTCACAACACGCTGCTGCACTCCTTCCAGCGGGCGGGGCGCTATCGCGCCATGATTCAGCGGGTGATGGCGGAAGAAGGCGTACCGCAGGATCTGATCTATCTTGCCGTGGCAGAGTCGGGCTTCAATCCGCGGGCAATGAATGCGAGATCGCATGCCGGCGGCATGTGGCAGTTTATGCCCGGTGACCGGTTTTATGGACTGACGAAGAACGCGTATGTGGATGAGCGATTTGACCCGGAAAAATCGACGCGGGCCTATGCGCGCTACATGAAGTTCATCTACAACCAGCTGGGCGACTGGTATCTCTCAATGGCCGCATACGATCACGGCACCGGCAACATGCAAAAGGCCGTCCAGCGAACGGGATACGCGGATTTCTGGGAGCTCTACAAGCGCCACGAACTGCCCACGGAAACCCAGAACTACGTCCCCGAAATTCTGGCTGCCATCATTATTGCGAACAACCCGACGCAGTATGGCTTTGACGATATAACGCTTGATCCTCCGGTGCTGACTGACACGGTGACGATCAACTACTCGGTGGACCTGCGCACAGTTTCAGACATTGTGAATGCGCCGATCGATGAGCTGACGGCACTGAACCCCAGCATGCTGCGGTCTGTGACACCGCCGGATTCTACGTTCGACCTGCACCTCCCAGCCGGAACAGGGGCGCTGTTTGAACAGCGCATCGCGTCGATTCCAGAGGCGAAGCGGACGTCGTGGCGCTGGCATCCTGTGGCGGCGGACGATACGCTGGCTTCGGTTGCTCATACGTTTCATGTATCCGAGTCAGAGCTTGCGGATGCGAATCAGCTTAGCGCCACGGCCAGCTTGCAGGGTGTGGAAGCGCTGGTGATTCCGGCGGCTGCGGCGGCTGCGCCTTCTTCGCGGACGGTTCTCTATGTAACCCGCAAGGGCGATACGCTGGTCACTATCGCCGACCGGTTTGGCGTGTCGCTGACAGACCTGCGCAACTGGAACAAGATCACCGGCACGAAGGTGGAACCTGGCCGCAGGCTTCATGTTGCCGAGCCCGCAGGGACTTCTCATGTTTCACGCCGCCATCGTCACGAAGCGGTTGCTTCGGCGAGTGACAGCACTCCGAAAGAGGCTGCGCAAAAGAGTTCCTCGCGCAAATCAACCGCATCCACTGCAAAGGGGAGTGGCACGGCGACCCATGCGTCGAGCAAGCCATCGACGAAGGCGCACAGCGGAGCGAGCGCGTCCAAGACGGAGCATGCAAAGAGTGAATCATCGAAGGCTGAGCCTGCGAGCGCGAAGAAGAAGAGTGGAAGCAAGCGTTCCGCGCACACAAAATCTTCCAAGTAACTGCAAAAACCGATCCTGCATCTCATTACATACTTGTGCATTGTTGGCATGAACGTGCAAGCTATTGTTACAATCTCTGCGCGAGCGAGACGCACTTGATCGTTCCGCGAACAGGAAAACCAATTCAACGTCAGCGGCAGGCCGCTGGAGGCAATGGGATGGAAGAAGTGTTCAGGATGTATGCGATGAGTGACGGCGACTCCGCGAGCGAGCCGCAGGAACCGGCCAGCGATCACGACGAAGACTTCGACGATGAAGATGAAGAGGTCGAGACTTCCACAGTGATTACTTCTTCGGACGACGATGAAGGAGTCGAGGAAGAAGTTGTGTTGATCATTGTCGACGAACCCGCTGAAGCGCCGGCGGCGAAGAAGCCCGGGAAGAAGAAGAAAGCTGCGGCGAAGAAGGCAGTTGCGAAGAAGGCAGTTGCAAAGAAGGCAGCGAAGACAGTGCCGGCCAAGAAGGCAGCAAAGAAAGCTCCGGCCAAGAAGGCTGTGGCAAAGAAAGCAGCAGCGAAAAAGATTGTGGCCAAAAAGGCCGCGAAGAAGTCCGCCGTCAAACCAGCTGTCGCGAAGGGCGGAACAGTCAAGGCCAAGAAGGCCGCGGCTAAGAAGAGCGTCAGCAAACCCACCAAACGAGGTAATCCGTTGGCAGTTAAGAAAGCAGCAAAGAAGGCGCCCGCCAAGAAGGCAGCAGCAAAGAAGGTAGTTGCCAAGAAGGCTCCGGCGAAGAAGGCAGTTGCCAAGAAGGCACCGGCAAAGAAGGCCGTTGCCAAGAAGGCTCCCGCAAAGAAGGCAGTCGCCAAGAAGGCTCCTGCAAAGAAGGCAACCAAGTAAGCAAGGCAACAGCAACACAAGGCAAGCAAAAGAGCCCGCTACGGCGGGCTTTTTTGCGCCCGGAACCCAAGCGGCTTGCTGGCTTCTCCATTCTTGTTGAAGAAACTCGAAAGGCCCCGCGTTTGCGAGGCCCATGAGCATTTCCGATGCAAGACGCCTACACCCTGCGCTCTAGCTTGCGGGGATGGCTGCCAGAACTTCCGCAGAGTGAACCATTGGATCGACGTGCGTCCAGACTTTCACAATCTTGCCGTGCGGATCGATGAGGAACGTGTTGCGATTGGCGATGGTCATCTCGCCATGGTGGCCAACAGAGCCGTACTCGTCCACCACCTTGTGGTCCGGATCGGCGAGCAGGCGGAAGGTCAGGCCCTCCTTCGTGCAGAACTG
>Ga0302319_10017417_pt1 | contig 13164 bp, 9 predicted proteins | sample Bog_T0_2_FD_203319 | JGI IMG/M metagenome (GOLD analysis project Ga0302319, IMG submission 203319) | Peat permafrost microbial communities from Stordalen Mire near Abisko, Sweden - Bog_T0_2 | ecosystem: Environmental > Terrestrial > Soil > Wetlands > Peat | place: Sweden: Abisko, Stordalen Mire...
TACTGCCGGCGACCCCAAAAAAGAGATTGCGCCGGCCCGGGGCGGCGCCAAAAGGGATGGCGATGAAGACTACGACCAGACAGGTCCAGGGCGCGGCGATTCGGCCGTAAAGCTTCGTGAGAAATTGGGCCCTTTCCCTGGCGGAGATATCCGGGTTGTCCCGCAAATAGGGCCAAAGATCCCCGATCGGAATGTCCGCGCTATGCGATTTGAGGAGGTCCTCGGCATCGCTGAACTTCAAGTTGCGCGCGATTTGCCGGGGTGACTCCGTAAAGGCCGGCATGGCCAGCACGTTGGTGGTAAGGAACGGAATCAGGTGTCCCTGCGCGCCGTTTTGGACAAACAATTGCGCGTTGTAAAAAGTCCAGCTTCCGTTGGTGTAAACGGCCAGATCAGCGAGCAAGGCCTGCCATGAACCATCCGGCAGCGTCCAATTCACATTCGGGTGGAGCATGGTGGCGGTCGTGGTGTCATATTCCTCGATTTGCCAAATGCGATGCGCGCGGGCGTTGCGAAAGCCGCTTTTGTAATAATGACTTTTGTTTTGCGGGCCGCTGCTGGTGACCACGTAACGGTTAAGAATTTGTTGCGCCCATTCATTGCCCCGGGGCACCACGAGCTCGTTCAAACCGAGGTAAACCAAAGTCGCCGCCAAGCCGACCAGAAAATACGGCGCGCAAAGCCGCCACAAACCCACGCCAGCGGCACGCAGGGCGGTGATCTCATTGTAACGTGCGTGGTGACTCAGCGTATACAACAGCGCGAGGAGCAGGGCGATCGGGAGCACCAGCACGAGAAAGCCCGGGGTCATGGCCGCGGCGTATTCCACACAATCAAGTGCGTGCAGCTTGCTGTCCTGCATGTGGCTGAGTTCCGTAAAGAAGAAAAAGGAAATCCAAAAGATGAGGAATCCGCCGAGACAATAAGCCAGCGGCGTCAGCAACTCGCGCAAAAGGTATCGGTCGTGCAACCGCATGGCGGAGGTTAAACCGGGCGCGGTGCTGGCGCCATCCGAATTCCTCGGCGGGTCAACCGGGTTTTTCCTGGCATGCGTTGGTGGCATGCCTCCCGCTGCCTCAGAAAACGGCTTGCTTCCATGGCTCAAACAGGCATATTAAACGCCCGTTGTTTCGGTTTGGTGAGTTTGGGCTGGCGTGGTCTCCTTAGCCCGCAATCTCCCTTCGGACGCGGTAATTCCGGTCGGCTCGTTTTTGTTCAAAGGGCTGGCCGTCGGGAACACTTCGCAAATCATTCTGCGATCACGGGTCGGGTTGGTAGCTCAGTTGGTAGAGCAGTGCCCTTTTAAGGCATTGGTCCGGGGTTCGAGTCCCCGCCAACCCACCATTTTTGCCAAAAGCAGGGGCCAACAGGGGTTCCTGTCGCCGCCGGTGACCAGATCCAGCTCGACTGCCGTTGGGGACTTTCACGCCGCGTAATTTCCAATTTTATTTTATTTTTGCGGCGGACTGATATAAAATTAAGGGCATTAAGAGCGTTACGCAAATCAAGTTCTGGGGTGCCCGGGGTTCGATTCCCACGCCGGGCCCGGACACCGTACGCTATGGAGGCAACACCAGTTGCGTGGAGTATCGCTGCGGCAACGATATAATTATTCTGGATGCGGGCACCGGCCTGCGCAAGCTTGGCCAGTCGCTCCTCGAGGAATTCAAGACCGAGCCGCTGAACCTCACCATGCTGCTTTCCCACACGCATTGGGATCACATTCAAGGCCTGCCATTTTTTGCGCCCATTTATGAATCACGCTGCCGTCTTCGCATCATCGGCTGCGAGGGCGCGCGCAAAAGCCTGGTGGAAGCGCTCACCGGCCAGATGGAAAGCACTTATTTTCCGGTGCCCTTCTCGCAGTTGCCCAGCAATATTGAAATCGAGGAATTGCAACATTTCTCCTTCGATATCGGTCGCACTGTGGTGCATGTCCAGCGCGCCAACCACCCCGGCGTCACGGTCGGCTACCGGTTGTTTTCGCCAGATGGCATGATCTGCTTCTTTCCCGATGTGGAGCCGCGGTCAGGCGGGCACAACCGGGAAATGATTGATTTTGTGCGCGACGCGGATTTGCTCGTGGTGGACACCCAATACGACACCGATGAATATCGCAAGCATGTGGGCTGGGGTCACGGTTGCCTGAAAGAATCCGTGTCACTCGCCCTGAAAGCCAAGGTCAAACGCCTGATTCTCTTTCACCACGACCCGGACCATAGCGATGAGAAGATCGACGAACTGGTGAAATCCGGTCGCCGACTTGTCAGCGAGGCCGGGGGAAACCTCCTGTTGGATGCCGCCGCCGAGGGCTCCGTAATTAAGTTAGGCGCCGCTTAAGCCAGCGGGTCTTTTGCGATCGCCTAACGCAGCGGCTTCTCGCCATAATTAATCGCCATCGCACCACCCAGAAGATTAATGACCCGGACATTGGCCAGCTTCAGTTCCCGCATTTTTTCGTACACGCCCGTCTGTGCCGGATAATGCTTCAATGATTCCAAGATGTAGGCATAAGCCGAGGCATTCCCGCAGAAAAGCAGCCCGATGAGGGGCACGGACATCCTCAAATGAGTAAAATAGAGGGTGCGCCAGAGGGGATTTGACGGCTTGCCAAAATCGAGCACAATCAATCGGGCACCGGGTTTGGCAACCCGATACATTTCATCCATGCCCTTTTGCCAACTGGTCAAATTCCTCAGGCCATAGCCCACGGTAACGATGTCGAAGGAATCGTCTGGAAAGGCAATTTTCTGCGCATCTCCTTGAATAAAAACGGGTTGGTTAACACCCGATCCAGGTTTTACGGACTGACCGCGGTTCCCGGCAACAGAAAGCATTTCCGCGCTGAAATCAAGGCCCGTGGTCTGGGCACCCCGCCGGGCCAGGGCAAAAGCAATATCACCAGTGCCACAGCACAGGTCCAGGGCGCGGTCGCCGGGACTAATACTGGCCAGATTTGCGACCAGGCGTTTCCAATTTCTATGCAAACCAAAGCTTTGCAGGTCGTTAAGCAGATCGTAACGGCGGGCAATCCGGGCAAAAAGGTCATTCACCTTGGCTGCCCGCTGTTCCCCGGGCGCATAAAAGGTATTACTCACAAGCCAAAGTCTAGCCCGTTACCGGGGGTAAGGCAAAGCGCAAGAAATCAGTTTGCTCAAAAAACCGCTTTTGGTACTTTAGTTGCTCCCACTAATCGGATCGGTATGGCAGCTTGAACTTTTATTATGAGCATTGACACGGCAAACGCATCTAAACCCACCATTTTGGTGGTGGACGACAATGAAATTGTCATCAAGACAATTTCATTGAAATTGCAGGGTGCCGGCTACCGGGTGCTGGCGGCCATGGATGGCACCGAAGCGGTGTCGCTGGTTCGCAAAGAGAACCCTGATTTGATACTACTCGACCTGACGTTTCCTCCGGAAGTGATTGGTATTCCGTGGGATGGCTTCCGGATCATGGAATGGTTTGGGCGTCTGGATGCGGCCAAGCAAATCCCGATTCTGGTTATCACCGGCAGCGAAGATCCCAAAATACGAGAACGCGCCACCCAATCCGGGGCCATGGCTTTCTTTCAAAAACCGCTGGATCACGATAAGTTGTTGGAGGTGATCCGCGAAACGCTCGCCACCAAAACCAAGGTAAAAGCGGCCTAAATTCAGGCTTGCCTCGGCCACGCTTTTGTGTAATTTAATGATCCGTTTCTGGACGCGAGCGTAGCTCAGTTGGTAGAGCATCACGTTGCCAACGTGAATGTCGAGGGTTCAAATCCCTTCGCTCGCTCCATTCTCCCTTCTGCGACCAATGGTGCCAAACTAAGACAATCCCCGCCATTTACTAGGGTTTTATCACTTTTCGTCCCTTCACTCGCTGCGACAGATTGCGCCACGTTTTGACCCTCTGGGACTGAAATCTGTGCGCTTATTTGTGTGCACCCCAAGACGAGGCAAGTCCTTTATCGACTTGTAAATCGGCAATTGAGCTTCATCGATAGACACTATGGCAGTGAGCTTAATGTCACTGTGACGCATTAGCTTCATGGCGAAGCACTGCGCCCGCCGTTCCGCTGAAGGAAGGCTGCCCGGGTGTAACGCAATGCCTGAAAATCCGCGTATCGGCCTTGGTCATCTTGGTACGCGATACCAATGCGTTCCGGATCCACTTTCAGCCGGAGCGCTCTCGGAATGCCTCCCGGTCCGAGCGTGACCGGTCATATTTGAGAAGGAAATTGCCAAGACTCAGGTGGAAGAATTAAAACGTGAGGCGATGTCTTCCGTTATTTTACTGTGAACGCAAAGATATTGGTTCGTCCTTCTTCCCGCACTATAACGGTAACGGGTTTGCCGATTGAATCATAATACCATTTCTGGAATGCGGCGAAGCTTTGCACATCAGCCGTCTCTTCGTGCGTATTGTCTGGGCCAGGGCGGATCTTTATCAACTTGATGGGCGGGGCCGGAGAGTTTGTGGCAGCCAGTTGCTCCCACGTCGTCGATTCCCCGGAAATATTGAGCCGACTAAAATCCTGCGTGGGGATGGCAAAGCTCATGTTCTGCGCGTCTGACTTCGTCCACGAGGCAATGCCAATCACCTCTCCACGCTGGTTAAAGATCGGGCTCCCACTGTTTCCCGGCGAAATCGGACAGGAAAGTTGATACTCGCGAAAGCCATCCACGGTCTGAATCTGGCTGATCAATCCATCACTGATGCTAAAAGCATAGCCTTTGGGCGTGCCGATAACATAAATCCGAGCGGCCACGGGTTGCAGTTCCCGGCATAAGGTCGCCTGTCCATGGGATCGTGGTCTTTCCAGCTTCAGCACCGCCAGATCGCGTAGCGCATCCTGATGAATGCAGCCGGTCACATTCACGCGTTGGCCGTCAGCAAAGACCGCCCAAACCGTTCGAGCGTTCGCGACGACGTGCCAGGCTGTCACTGCAACATCGTCTGCCATTGCGAGCACAGCGCTACCGACAAACTTTTCGCCACTTTGGCTCTCCACTTCCAATGTCATTACTGAGGGTAAAACCCTTTGATAGAGCTTTTCGGGCGTCAACGCCGCCTGCAATCTTGTCGGATTGACTGCGAGAACCAAACAAACGCCCCAACAAATGGCCAGATGATATTTCACGTTCATCATATCTTTACGATCGTTAACGGTCCGTCTTGCCAAGCGCGTCTGCGACTAGGAAGTTCCTTGCTGAGGTCGGATAACACCCCATGGCACGAAGCCATCGTCCGAATTACAGTGCAGAAATGTTTACTCTACTAATTATCGTGCTTTTGGTGGTTTTTCTCGGCGGTGGTGGTGGTTACTACTGGAACCGCCGCCGATAGTCCGGAAAACCGGTTTTTAGCATCGGTCGCTCCGCCATGTGGGCTATCCGCATTGAGTTGCTCCAGTTGGCGCCACGGTGCTTCGCTGCCGGGGCGCGGGAACTAAGGCTGCGTGGCTGGCCAATACCGCCAGGTCGAAACAATCACGACATCACTTACGGCTCCGGCCTCTCTCTGCACCAATGCGTATTCTTTGGCAAAGCAATTCAAGAAGAGGGGATTAAATAAGTTTGATCTGCCGGCAGGCTGGTGCGACGTCGCATTGGCAGGCAGCACGCTGGAGGGCACAGCCGCCGAGTGATGGCTAAAAATTTACTTGGAATACCGTGACCGGCTCACGCGACTCGCGAAGCCGGGTTCAAACAATCTCGAGCGGGCACTTGGGCACGGCATCCAAAAAGGCCTGGCCGTATTGCTTGGTCAGGATCCGGTTGTCTAACACAACCACGATGCCGGTGTCGGTTTTGGTACGGATCAGGCGGCCGACGCCCTGGCGGAATTTCAGGATGGCTTCGGGCAAAGAAAATTCACCAAACGCATTGCCGCCGCGCGCTTCAATGGCTTCCAGTCGCGCTTCAATTAAGGGATGGTCGGGCACGGCGAAAGGCAGGCGGGTGATGATCACATTGCTCAAAGCTTCACCCGGCACATCCACCCCCTGCCAGAAACTGTCGGTGCCAAACAGGACGGAATCGGTGTCATCCTTGAATTTCTCAAGCATCGTGGACCGAGGGGTGCCGGTGCCCTGGACAAATAATTCCAGTTTAAGCTCGTCAAAAAACGGCTGCATCTGAAGCGCGATGTCCTGCATCAATTTGTAGCTGGTAAACAGCACGAAGGCTTTACCGTGTGTTTGTTTTACGAAATGTCCGATCCAGTGAATGAGCGCGTCGGCATAGCCGGCTTCCCGCGGGTCCGGCATTTTCTTGACGGTGTATAATTTCATCTGCCGCTCGTAATCGAAAGGGGTGCCCACTTGCAGGCGCGTGGCGGATTCGCAACCGACACGACGGACGAAATATTCCAGTGGCCCGGTGACGGCAGAACCGCGGCGCCCCTGGGTGGGTGCGCGTTGCTCGGCTGTCGCGCGCGCCGGGGCACTGACTTTGGTGCCGAGCGTGGCGCTGGTCATGATGACGCTGGTGTCGCTTTCGAACAGGCGCCGCCGGAGGTACTCAGCCACATCCACGGGTGCGGCATTCAGGGAAAGGTTTTTCTGGGACTTGCCACCCCGCTCCACCCAATAGACATGGTCGGCGGCCAACTGGCCGAGAAAATCAGCGACCTCGGCCTTTAGTTCGCCGAGGCGACGGTTACACTCCACCAGTTCCTGGCCGATTTCCTTGTCGTCGCTGGTTTTTATGAGGTCGCTGACAGCCTCGCGCAGGCGTTGAATGGGCAGGGTGACATTGTCCTGAACCAATTCGGCGCGGCGGATGCGGAGTTCCTTCCATTCGCGGGCGGGACGGGATTCGGAGGCAGCCAGGGCCGCCTGCCTGGCCTGTTGCTGAATGTCTTCGCAGGCGCTTTCGACCTTCGCGAAAAAGGTGTCCGTTTCGGCCAGAATCTCGGCGACCAGCTTGACCTCGCGGCCCTGGCGCAAGGTGGCGAGCAGGCCCTTTTCGGTCCGGGGATTCCACAGCCGGTTGAGGGCGTAGCGAACCTGGCCGCTGGACACACTCAAGCCAATGTGCCGCGACGCAACGCTCTCCATGGTGTGCGCCTCGTCAAAAATCACGAAGTCGTTCTTGAAGAGAACGCCGCCCTCCAGCTCCTCGTCCACGCCGCCCAGCAGGGTGAAGAACAAGGTATGATTAAGGATCACCACGTCGGCCGACAAAATACGGTTGCGCACGCGCTGGAAAAAACAGGGCTCGTGGTCCCGCGCGAAATCAGACTGATGGCCGCACATTTTGGGCGAGCACAGGCCGCGCTCGGAGCAAACCTGGCCCCAGACTTTGGGGTCCGGCTCGACAGAGAAATCGGACAAACTGCCATCCCGGGTGGTCTTGGACCATTCGTAAATACGCTGCAATTCCACGGCCTCGGACGAGGTAAACCACTGGTTACTCTGCTGCATCGCCTTTTGCAGACGACGCGTGCAGAGATAATTCGCGCGACCTTTGAGCATGGCAAAACTGAATTTGACCGGTTCCGCCAGCGCCGGAAGCAGAGCCATCAACAGGGGCAGATCTTTTTCCGCGAGCTGTTCCTGCAGGTTGATCGTGTGCGTGGAAATGACCGCCTTCTTTTTTTGCGCGACCGCAAACAAGATGGCCGGGATCAAATAGGCCAGTGATTTGCCCACGCCGGTTCCGGCCTCAACCGCCAGATGTTCGCGGCTTTGCAGGGCGCGGGCCACCGCCATGGCCATCTCCTGTTGCTGCGGCCGGAATTCAAAATTAGGTGAGCGCGACAGGATGCCCGTCGGCGAAAAAATTTCACCGACCCGGGCGACCAAATCAGCGGCGGGCTCCACCTCGGACAGGGAAATCATGGCCAGGGCGCGCTGCTGAAGACCACCTGCAAGGCAGCCGATTGGCCCGGCTTCAGCGCAACTTTGCTGTCGCCCACGTTGCCGGATTCCACGCACACCATGCCGCCATATTCGTCGTCACCGAAATCAGCCATCGCGCTGGCCTTGGCCTGCCACGGATTCCACACCACCGTCGAGGTGGAACCGGACTTGGCGACGCTGATGATCCGGCGCCATTTCGCATCACGGATTGCCACGGCGCCCGTGGCATTGAGATAAACGCGATCGACTTCGGAACTGATTTTGATGGCCTCGTCCGACTCCAGCTTGCGCGCAAACTGTTCTACTTTATCCAGGTACTGAACCCCCTTGAGGCCGATGATTTCGACCTGGGAAATATCCCCCACCGAGAAATAAGTGTGCAAACAATCTTCAAAGACAAAGTCCTGCGCGGTGTCATTCCGGACCGCCAGATCCAGGGTCAGTTTCTCCGCAACCGACACGGTCAGGGTGACGTGCGCCGGCGGCCAACCCGCCGCGAGGAGTGGTTCCGGGGGCAGCCGGAACATCAACTTCACCCGGCCGGCCGGGTCGGCGGCCGTTTCCATCAGTTCCCAAGTCGTGAGTCGGGCGATGCCATGCATCACGGCACCCTCACGGGCGCCAAACCACGGAAAACAGACCGGTATGCCGCCGCGAATAGCTTTGTCTGCCGCAAACAGGCTTTGCCGGCTCAAGAACAGCAGGGGCGGCTCGCCGTTTTTCTGGAACTGCGTGACGTGCGCGCCATGTGGATAGATTTCCGCGGTGCTGAAGGCGCCAGTGACCCGGATTTTTGGCAGGCCAGCCGGGTTTGAAACGAGCTCAACCCGTCCGGGCAATGCAAGTTTTTGAAATGGTGCTGTCATAAGCTTTCAGGCGATCAATTTTACGGTTCATCCCGCAGGATGAACGATGAATTAAAATAAACTTCACGCCGCGCCAAGGATAGTTTAATCACCACCTCCAAGCCTGAATGATTTGAGGCTGACGCAGTAGAAGTGGGTCAAACAGGATATCGCAGGTTTCCAAACCTGCTGTATCGCCGATTTCCAAATCGGCAGGGCGTTCAGTTGGCGCAGGGCTAGCGGGTCGGGAAACCCGCAACAGAGCCGACTTGGAAGTCGGCGGCACAGAGTTGGCTATGAAATATTCGGGCTAGAGACGCCACTCGCATCAACGGAACAAGTCCAGTTGGGGCGCCGGGGCCAGGTTCTTTAATTTCTCGCGGTCCTGCTGGCGGCGCGGAGAGCGCACCTGGCCTTCCGGGGTAAGCTCGGATTCCTCTAGATTGGCGAGGATCTGTTTGGCCCGCTCCAGAATCGCCCGGGGCACGCCGGCCAGGCGGGCCACCTGGATGCCATAACTCTTGTCCGTGCCGCCGGCGACAATTTTGCGCAGGAAAACGATCTGATCCTGCCATTCACGAACGGCAACATTGAAATTCTTGAGGCGCGGCAGCCGGGCGGAAAGTTCGGTCAGTTCATGGTAATGGGTGGCGAACAGCGTTTTGGCGCCCGTGTGATTGTGCAAATACTCCACGATCGACCAGGCGAGGGAGAGGCCGTCGAACGTGCTCGTCCCCCGGCCGATTTCGTCGAGCACAATCAGGCTGCGCGCGGTGGCATTGTTCAAAATATTTGCCGTTTCGCTCATTTCCACCATGAACGTGGATTGCCCGCGCGACAAATCATCGCTGGCGCCGATGCGGGTGAAGATGCGGTCCACCAGGTCGATGCGCGCCGCCGCGGCCGGGATGAAACTCCCGGTATGCGCCAGCAGCGTCAGCAGGGCCACCTGGCGGATGAAGGTGGATTTACCCGCCATGTTCGGACCCGTGATCAAGGCGATCTGCATTTCGGGCTCGAAGCCGGCATCATTCGGCACAAAACGCTCCTCGACCAGTTGCTGTTCCAAAACCGGGTGGCGGCCATCGCGAATGGTCAGGACGCCTGCGTCACCCAGTTGGGGCCGGCAATAATTGTGCAGCCGCGCAGTCTCGGCAAAGGCCGCGAGCACGTCCAGTTGCGCCAGAGCCGAGGCCGAAAGTTGCATCGCCGGTAATTGGCCGAGCACGGCTTCACGCACGCGCTGGAAGAGCTCATATTCCAGCTTCATGCTGCGTTCCTCCGCCCCGAGAATCTTACCCTCCATGGCTTTCAACTCCGGAGTGATGAAACGCTCTGCGTTGGCGACGGTCTGTTTGCGAAGGTAATGCTCCGGGACCTTGTCGAGATTGGATTTCGTGATCTCAATGTAATAGCCGAACACGGAGTTGAACCGCACTTTGAGCGAGCCAATCCCTGTGCGCGTGATTTCGTCGGCCTGCAGTTTGGCGATCCAATCCTTGCCGCCGCGCTGGGCGTCGCGCAATTCGTCCAGGGCCGCCTCGAATTGGCCACGGATCATGCCGCCTTCTTTGACTGCCAGGGGCGGCTCATCCACGATGGCGCGCGCAATCAAGTCCGCCAGCTCCGGCAGCGCGGTGATTTGGGCATTTAATTCGGCAAGCAAGCCGGGCGGCATTGCGGGCGAGGCCTCGTGAATCAGGGATGGGTCGGGGATAGCCGGCAGCGCCAATCGATCCAGCGTCAGCTTCAAGTCGGGAATTTGCGCAAGGGCCTGGCGCAGAACAACAAGATCGCGGGCGTTCCCGGAACTGGAGCTGAGCCGGCCGAGCGTGCGCTCGAGATCACGGATTTTGGCGAGCTGGCCGCGAAAACCCTCCAGCCCGTAGGGATTATTCACCAGGGCCTGGACGGCATCCTGGCGGTGATGAATCGGGGCCGTGGCCGCCAGCGGTTGCGAAAGCCACTGCCGCAAACGGCGCGCGCCCATGGGCGTGACCGTGCGGTTAAGCGCCCCGTAGAGCGAGGCGCCGGCCGGGGCGTCAGGCTGTTGTGGCTCAAGAATTTCCAGATGTCGCAGGGTGGTTTGGTCCAGCGCGAGAAAATCGCTCCGCTGATAAAATGACAACCGGGTGAGATGCTGGACATCGCGACGCAAATGGTGGATGAGATAATGCAGCGTCCCCCCAGCCGCGCCCATGGCCGCGGGCCGGTCTTTGAGGCCGAAGCCATCCAGCGAAGCCACCCTAAAATGTTCCCGCAGGGTAAAACCCGCCGTTTCCGGTGCAAAGGTCCAGCCTTCGTAAGCGCCAGGGCGGATGGCGACGGCTTGGAGCCGATCGCGCAGGTCGGTGGCCTCCGCCGGGATGATAACTTCCGCCGGACGCAGGCGTTCGAGTTCAGTGAGCAAGGCGGCGGCGTCCTCGAGCTCCGTGGTGAGAAAATCGCCCGTGGTGAGATCCACCAGCGCGAGACCGAAGTGTTTGCCGGGCGGATTAATGACCGCCAGGAAATTGTTACGTTCGGCCACCAGCAGGCGCTCATCAAAGTGCGTGCCGGGGGAAAGAATCTGGGTCACCTCGCGATTGACCAGTTTGCCCGGACGCGGCTCCTCGGTTTGCTCGCACAGGGCCACTTTGCGGCCGGCGCGCAGGATGCGGGCAATATAGGTGTTGGCGGCGTGAAACGGCAGACCGCACATGGGCACCCCGTTGCGCGCGGTCAGGGCCAGATTCAGGATCTGCGCCCCGGTCTGTGCGTCCTCAAAAAACATCTCGTAAAAATCGCCCAGCCGGAACAATAGGATGGCATCGCGCGGCAGCTCGCCTTTGATACGGCGGTACTGCGCCATCATGGGCGTCAATTGGACTTCGGCGGACACGCCCGAAAAATTAGACGCGATTGGGCATCAGGTCGAAATGTTTCTGTTCACATTGTGCTCCCGGAACCGGCCCCCTTACCGGCCGGCTCCGAAAAATCCCGGCTTTCACAACTGATCAAACAGGGTTACACTGGCACAACCTATGAAAAAAATTGAAGCGATCATAAAACCGTTCAAGCTTGAGGAAATCAAATCCGCCCTGCAGGAAATTGGCATCGAAGGCATGACCGTGGCGGAGGTCAAGGGCTTTGGACGCCAAAAAGGGCACACAGAAATCTATCGCGGAAGCGAATACACGGTCGATTTCCTGCCCAAAGTAAAAATCGAGCTGGTGGTGGCCGACGCCAAGAAAGACGCGGTGGTGAGTGCCATCGTGAAGGCGGCCAAGACCGGAAAAATCGGCGACGGCAAGATATTCGTCTCCCAAGTGGATGAGGCGGTGCGCATCCGCACGGACGAACGCGGCGACCAAGCGATCTGAAGCCGGGCTACATCCTGCCGGCCCCCTTCAATCGCGCCATTTCGGCGGTGTAACCCGCCCGGAAATCGGGGAACTGAAAGGTATATCCCAGCTCGGCGCGCAACTTCGCATTGTTCACTCGTTTATTGGTGATGGCGCGGCGGCGGGACGGACTGTCCGGTTCCACCGGCGGCAGGGGTTTGCCCAGCGTCGCGGCCAACCATTCGTAAAAGTGCCTTTGTGTGACCGGTTCGTCGTCCACGGCATTGTAGATTTCCCCGGGCCGTCCGGCATGCAAGGCCGCGCGGATGCAACCACCCACATCATCCCGGTGGATCATGTTCATGAACCGCACGCCTTCGCCATCAATCCGGGCCTGACTCCGCAGGAAGAGTTTGAATCCGTGCCCGCGTCCGGGCCCGTAAATTCCCGCCACCCGCAAAATGATGGCCGGGATGACTGGCGCCGGCGGTCGGGCATTGGCAGCGCGCAACAATAAATTCTCTGTGGCGACCAGGATCTTTGACGTTTCAGCCTCGGGGGCGGCGGGGCTGCTCTCATCCGCCACGGCGCCATCATTCTGGCCGTAAACGCTGGTGCTGCTGGTGTAGACCAGTTTACGAGGAGGATGCCGTGACAACCATTCCAGTAAACGGGACGTGCCCTCAAAATAGGTTTCCTGGTAATTATCCATGACCCCCCCGGCCGCGACACAATGCACGACCCAATCAAAGCCTGCGGGCAATTTCTTTAATTCCTCCGGCCGGGTGATGTCCGCAAAGAGCGGGTGGATTCCCGCCGCCAGCAATTCCGGTCCCGCCTCCGGGTTGCGGCGCAGCCCAAATACCTCATGGCCCTCACGGATCAGCCGCGCGCCTAAGGGCAAGCCGATGTATCCGCACCCGACGATCAAAACACGCATGATGCTATCCTAGGCGATGGCGCAGAAAGATTGAAGTGCGAAGCGCGCCCGGCGGCCTGTTGAAAAACTTGCCCGATGAGCACACCGGGTCTACAAGGTCGGTGATTTCCCTGGAAATCGTATAGGCCGCGTGCCCGGATACGCGGCGTCTCTCGGATAATTCAACAGGCTACCAGCCCCAACCGGCGATCCAGGCCAAAA
>Ga0302319_10017418_pt1 | contig 13163 bp, 15 predicted proteins | sample Bog_T0_2_FD_203319 | JGI IMG/M metagenome (GOLD analysis project Ga0302319, IMG submission 203319) | Peat permafrost microbial communities from Stordalen Mire near Abisko, Sweden - Bog_T0_2 | ecosystem: Environmental > Terrestrial > Soil > Wetlands > Peat | place: Sweden: Abisko, Stordalen Mire...
TGAGGGGCCGTTTCTTGGGTCCAGGCCGTTCCCCACCGGCCTGACGGCCGATGGGGACCCGGTCAGTGGGATCAGTAGGTGTAGTTCAGGCGAACACCAAAGGTCGCCGGCGCCCCAGGAATAGCCTGCGGAATCTTGGACCCGGGCAGCAGGGTGTCGGCGTACTGAACGTTGGTGACATTCCGGCCCCACAGCTCGACCTGATAGTGACCACCGGCCGAGGAGTAGCCCGCCGAGAGGTTGCCGTAGCCGAAGGGATTGCGAACACCGAGCGCGTAGTCGCTGATATCGAACGAGGTGCTTCCGGTGTAGTTCAGCTCGCCCCGAACGAAGAGGGTGTTGCCGTTGCCAATGTCGAAGTCCTTCTGGCCGGTTACATTGGCCGTCACATCCGGAGCATTCATCAGCCGGTTTCCGCTGGCGTTATAGATCGACAGCACCGGATTGAACTTCGGATCTCCGTTCTGAATCATCAGCTGCTTGATGAAGTTCGTGGGCTGACCAGAGGTATAGCTCGTGTAGATGGCGTCCGGCAGCCAGGTGACCGACGAGGTGAACGTCCATCCGTCCCACGGCTTCCAGGTCACGTCGGCGTCAAGCCCGGTTTCCCGTGCGCCCGCCGCGTTGCTGGCTTCCGTCAAAGGAAGCGTCGTGTTCGGCAGGAGGGTCTGGGAATTGACCTGCAGATTGGTCCAGTCGTTGCGGAAGACCGCGACGTTGATACGCAGCTTCTTGTCAAGCCAGTCGGTCTTGGCGCCCACTTCGTAGGTTGTGATCCATTCCGGCTGGAAGGTCGCGCCGAAAGCGTTACGCGCCGTGAAGCTGAAGCCGCCGCTCTTGAAGCCTCGTGTGGCGGTGAAATACAGGAAGGCGTTGTCGGTCGCCTGCCATTGAATGCCGAGCTTGGGCGTGAAGGCGGAGATGGTCTGCGTCAGATCCGGCGACACGGAACCGGGGCCGTTGTAACCACCGTATCCCAGGACGAAGGGGAAGATGGTCGAGGTCAGCGGGTTGGTCTGGCCGTTCAGAGAGCACGAGCACGAGTAGGTGTTGATCGTGTTCGCGGAGGTTGTGCCCCGCGAGCCCGGGGCGGCCGGGTTTGAGCCGTACCAGCCGGCGGGCAGGCCGCCGTTCCAGATAAAGGACGTATTATAGGTGTCGAGCACCTTGTGCTCTTGGGTATAGCGTCCGCCGAAGATGATACCGACATCCTTGGTCAGCTGATAGGTTTCGTTGGCGTAGATCGCATAGGACTGGGTCGGGAAGCGGGTGTCCTGATAGGACTCGGTGCCGTTGATCTTGGTGTTATAACCGGGCGCGTAGGTCGCATAGTAATAGGTCGAGGTCGGGTTCGCGCTGGGATAGGTGTAGCTGATCGAGTCGCCGATCTGGTGCTCGAACTCGGTCCAGCCGTAAAGGCCCACGACACCCTTCAGATTGCCGAAGGTGTGCGCCATGGTCAGTTCGTCGCTGAACTGGTGCTGGAAGTACAGCGTCGCGGTGGCGCCGGTCATATATTCGGTGCCGTTGCCGGAATAGAAGGCCAGGTTCTGGTCGGTCCGATATGCCAGCAGATTCTTGAAACTGATATTGTCGTTCAGCTTCCAGTTCAACTCGTCATTGATCCCGTAATCCAGTTCGCTGGTGATCTGCGGGGCGGCGGCGCCGTAGTAGTGATAGTTTCCGATCTTGGCGTCCGCGAGCGGCGCGGGAAAAGCCGCGGAAGCGCAACTCGCCGCCGTGGTGCCGCAGGACAGGTAGCGGGGGTCGGTCGTGCTGATATAGTTGGTGGAATTGATCGCATAATCTTCGTGCGTGTAGAGGTAATCGACGCGGATCAGGTTCGTGATGTCGTTGTTGAACTCATACTTGAGCTGGCCGCGGAAGTTGACACGGTTCTGACCGCCGATCGCCGGCACGCCCGCCACCACATCCTGGATATAGCCGTCGTGCTTGGTGTAACCGATCGACGCCGAGGCCTGCAATTTATCCGTGATCGGGCCGGAAATGTGGGCCGCTTCATCGATCAGATTGTAATTGCCGAGGTTCAGCGTGTTTTCGAACTGGAAGGTGGTGGAGGGCTGCTTGGTGATGAAGTTCAGCGCGCCGCCGACTGAGTTGCGGCCGAAGGTCGTGCCCTGCGGCCCCTTGGCCACTTCGACCCGCTCCAGGTCGTTGAAGTTCGAATCGAACACCGAGGAGGTGCGTCCCATGTAGACGCCGTCCATATAGACGCCGACATCCTGTTCGTTGTTGGAGGCGTAGCCGCCGACGCCGCGGATGTAGACCACCACGTTGGCGTTGGCGTTGGTGATCTTCAGGGCGGTCACTTCCGAAGGCAGATCCTTCAGGGTTACGGCATGGTCCGTTTCGAGCGACTGATCGCCGACCACCGACACCGAGATCGGCGTCTTCTGCAGGCTGGTGGCGCCGGTCTTGGTCGCCGTCACGACCACGTCGCCGATGGTGTTGGAATCGGCCGCGCGGGCCGCGAACGGCGCCGCGAGCGCCAGAATGGCCAGGCTTGCGCCGGCCAACATGTGGATTTTATTCACGTTTCACCCCAACTTGATGCCGCCTACTTCGGCCGGTTTGACCGATGCACCTCTTGCGGATGGTAGGCTTCCAAACTGAGCTCTATCCGCTTGTTTTCAGTATTGCAAGATTTGTAACAAGACCGACACAATCAGAAATTGTGGCGAGATTGCGGCTTCACCTAACCGTGTTATTTCAGACCGCTGACCACGCCTTTGGGTTGATCTCTTCGCCTTCAAGGCGAAAATCAGGTGGGTGGTGAGACCAAAGGCCGCAATTGGAGATGACGCCGGCGGAATGGTCGAGCGCGCACAGCGCTCGGCGACCCGCTCAAAACGTCAGACAAAACAAAGGCCGCCCCCTTGCGGGAGCGGCCTTGATATCAACGCCGGATGGGTCTTGCGTCAGCTATGCTGGCGACCGACCAGGACCGCCTTGCCCAGCACGTGCCCCTGCATCGCTTCCATGATCTGGGCGCGGGTCGCATCGGGGCCGAGGCTGAGTTTGGTGTCCAAGGCGTAGAGCTCGAACACGTAGTGGTGGTAAAGCGGCGGCGGCGCTTCCGGCCCCATATAGCCCGGGATGCCGCGCACATTCTTCGCTTGGATCGTACCATCGGGCAGTTGCGCGCCGGCCTTGATCCCTTCCGGCAGCGACGTCGTGGTTCCAGGGACATTGAACACCAGCCAATGGGTGATGTCGGCGGTGTTGTGCATGGGCGCCGGCTCCAGGTCATGCAGGAGCAGGGTGAAGCTCTGCGTGCCGGCCGGGGTGTTGATCCACGACAGCGGAGGGGTGATGCCCGTCTCCACCCCGTCGTACTTGGGCGGAATGACGGCGCTGTCTTCAAACGCCGGGCTCGTCAGGGTCATGAATTTGCGCGGCGCCTTGGCCGGGGCAGGCCCGGACGCCGGCGCGGTCTGCGCCAGCGCCAAACCCCCGGCGGAGCAGAGCAGGGCGGCGCATAGGGCCAGTTTGCGGATATCAAACATCGAATCTATTTCCTCCGGTGAAAGGGTCCCGCGCCTTTTGCGGCGTCGCGGACGGTTTAACTATTTGTCCTTATTGGCCTCGGCGGCAGCCACCGACGCCGGATTATTATAGTTGGACGCCGCCCAGCCGGGATTGAAGTCAACGGGACGTCCGGCCGCCTTCTGTTCGGCCAGGAAAGCGAACAGATTGTTCGGGTCGATCTCGCAGTCGTATTCTTGCAGTTCGTTGGCCTCCTGGCCGTCTGCCCGCCTGTAACGGGTGGTGACGGTGTACGGCTGCGAATAGACGTTGGGATCGTCCAGGGTCATTTCGTCCACCAGCGTCCCGTCCTTTTCCAGATGAATGCGCTCGGTAATATGCATCTTCTCGGAAATGTTCTGGTTACGCCCGTTAAAGCCGACAGTGTCGACCAACAGGGTATCGCCCTCCCAGTGGCCGATGGAGTGGCCGTTCCAGCCTGGAACAATGCCGTCAGGCTGGGTTTTTTCATCCAGGTACACGGTCCGAGGAATGGAATTAAGCTCGCTGAGAATGGTGACGCGGCCCTTGGTCTGCAGGAATTCGATGCCGAAGGGCGTGGTCATCATGGTGGGCATGCCGGTGGGCAGGCAAAAGGTGCGGTTTTCGCTGATGATGCGGTGGTTGGCGGCGTTCAACTTGGCCGTCGCGGCCTGCGCCGCCTTGGCGGCGGGCGTGAACGGCGCCGGCGCACGGGCCAGGGGCTGACCGTCGGGTCCGCTCGTGATCGGGGAATAGACCCCCGTGATGTTGGGCTCGGCTCGAGCGGCGCCGGCCAGCAGCAGAACCGCCGCGGCGGAAGACACGACTAAAAGCGACGAACGCATCGGCTTGTTTTCCCTATGACTTGGCCAAGCGCCTCGACCGCATGGACGGCGGCGCGCTCGCTCGCTTGACTTCATAAAATAATGTTTGAAAGTGCTCAAGGGAAAGCGCCAGAGCATTTGTTGCATTTCTCAGCGGTTTGTATTTGTGCGAGCAGCGGAAAAGCGGGCCTTCAGCGGGCGTTCAGGCGCTTGGGAGTACCCATCCTCGAAGCCTTTGACTATAAAGCCGCCGATCAAGAGTCTGCGGCGTCGCCCTTGGCGACCCAAACTGGAGAGTTGTAGGGAATGAAGCGAATTCTGGTTCCGTCCGCCCTTGTGGCTTGCGTCTGCGCATTGTCCGGCCCGGCCTTGGCCCACCACACCGCGGCGATGTTCGACACCAACAAGACCGTGACCATCAATGGAGCCATCAAGGACGTCAAGTGGCAGAACCCGCACGTCTATATCGAGGTCGTGTCCAGCGACGCCGACTCCGCGGGCAAGGTGTGGAGCATCGAATGCTCGCCGCCCAGCATCCTGGTGCGGCGCGGCTGGAGTATCCACTCGCTCAAGGACGGCGACAAGATTTCGTTTCAGGGCCATCCCCTGCGCGACGGAGGTCCGGCGGCCTATCTGATGAATGTGACCACCGCGGGCGGCGCGGTTCTCAAGGATCACGACTACTGATCCAGGGCGCCCAAGGACGCCTCCATCGATAGTCTTGATCGGCGCTTCCGGCGCAGTACCCCTTCGGTGACGGCCGCCTTGCCCTGATGGGGTGAGGTCGGGATGCTGCGCTCGTAAGGAGTCCTTATGAGCGCTCATAGCTGTGCAGCATGGCCCAGGTAACGTTGATGACGGGGCCGGAGCGGCGGCGGCGCTGGGGTTCTGAGGATCGCCGTCAGATCTTGATGGCGGCTTTCGCGCCCGGTGCGATCGTGGCGGACGTGTCGCGCCAGTTCGATATCTCGACGAGCCTGATCTACAAGTGGCGGCGTGAGGTCATGGCCGCGCGGGCCGAGGGCCAGTTTGTCCCGGCGGTGATTGTCGATGGGCCGCAGGACGTGGAGCGCGCAGCTCGGTCGGAGCCGGCGATCGTGGTCGAGCTGGCCGGCGGCGCCCGGGTGACGATCGGTGCGACGGCAACGGTCTCGATGGTGAGCGCGGCGCTTCGGGCGCTGCGATGATCCCCATTTCGAGCGGGGTGCGCGTGTGGATCGCCTCCGGCCACACCGATATGCGCAAGGGCATGCCAGGTTTGAGCCTGCTGGTGCAGGAAGGCCTGGGCCGCGACCCATTCGCCGGCGATGTCTTCGTCTTCCGTGGCCGCGGCGGATCGTTGATCAAGGCGGTTTGGCACGATGGGATTGGGCTGTCGCTTTACGCCAAGCGGCTGGATCGCGGACGCTTCATTTGGCCCCAGACCGTGGACGGGGCGGTGGCCCTGACCGCCGGCCAGATGAGCTACCTGCTTGAGGGGATCGACTGGCGTAATCCGCAGCTAACCTGGCGGCCGCAGGCGGCGGGGTGAGCCCTAAAAAACTTGGTCCGAGGTGCAGATAGGGGCGCCACAAGGCTCCGATTTTGTGATTCTATCACCCTATGGACGCTGGCCGCGAAGCCCTGCCGGACGATGTTGAAGCGCTCAAGGCGGCGCTTCTCACCGCTCGGGCCGAGGTCGCCGTCGCCCGCGCCAAGGCATCCGACGATCAGGCCCTGATCGCGCATCTGAAGCTGGAGATCGCCAAGCTCAACCGTCAGCGTTTCGGGCCGCACGCCGAGCGCACCGCCCGGCTCCTGGATCAGATGGAGCTGCAGCTCGAGGAGCTGGAGGCCTCGGCCACCAGCGACGAGATCGCCGCCGAGATGGCGGCGGCTCAGACCACGGCCGTGGCGGCGTTCACGCGCCAGCGGCCAGCCCGCAAGCCATTTCCGGAGCATCTGCCCAGAGAGCGGATCATCGTGCCGGGACCAAGCGCTTGCCTGTGCTGCGGCGGATCACGCCTGGCCAAGCTTGGTGAGGACGTCACCGAGACGCTGGAGGTGATCCCCCGCCAGTGGAAGGTCATCCAGCACGTGCGCGAGAAGTTCGCCTGCCGGGACTGCGAGAAGATCAGCCAGGCGCCCGCCCCGTTCCATGTGATCCCGCGCGGCTGGGCCGGCCCGAGTCTCTTGGCGATGATCGCCTTCGAGAAGTTCGGCCAGCACCAACCCCTCAACCGGCAGGCCGAGCGCTACGCCCGAGAAGGCGTGCCCTTGAGCCTGTCCACCCTCGCCGACCAGGTGGGCGCGGTCTGTACAGTGATGCAGCCGATCTTCGAGCGCATCGAGGCGCATGTGTTCGCCGCCGAGCGACTGCATGGTGACGACACCACCGTGCCGGTCCTGGCCAAGGGCAAGACCGACATCGGTCGATGTTGGACCTATGTCCGCGATGATCGGCCCTTCGCCGGACCGGCGCCGCCGGCGGCGGTGTTCTACTACTCGCGCAACCGTCGCGGCGAACACCCGCAGGGCCATCTGGCCCGATGGGCAGGCGTGCTGCAGGCCGACGCCTATGGCGGCTACGACGCCCTTTATGTCGCCGGCCGAACATACGGACAAATCTTTCAGGCGCCGTGTTGGGCGCATGGCCGGCGTAAATTCTTCGAGCTGGCCGACATCGCTGAGGCCACGCGCCGCAAGTCGAGGGGCAAGGCCGCGGTTGTCTCGCCCGTAGCCGTAGAGGCAGTCAGGCGCATCGACGCCCTGTTCGATATCGAGCGCGCCGCCAACGGCCGCCCGACCGCAGAGCGCTTGGTCGTTCGTCAGACGCTGAGCGCCCCGCGCGTCGTCGAGCTGGAGACCTGGATGCGCGACCAGCGGGCCAAGCTCTCGCGCCACGATCCCGTGGCCAAGGCGCTCGACTACATGCTCACGCGTTGGCCGGCCTTCACCCGCTTCCTGGACGACGGCCGGATCTGTCTGACCAACAACGCCGCCGAGCGGGCCCTGCGCGGCATCGCTCTCGGCCGGAAGGCCTGGCTATTTTGCGGGTCCGACCGCGGCGGCCAGCGGGCGGCGGTGATGTACAGCCTGATCGTCACCTGCAAGCTCAACGAAGTCGATCCGCAGGCTTGGCTGGCCGACGTCCTTGCCCGGATCGCCGAACATCCCGTCAAGGCTCTCGACGAACTGCTCCCGTGGAACTGGCGGCCGCGATCCGTGGCCCTAACTCAGGCCGCCTGACCCGCGGTACTCACCGGATGGGTACCCGGCGCAAGCCGGGACCCGAACTATTGAACCACCAAGGCCGCCAAAGTCATGGCGGGCTTGGTGGTTCAATTTTCACATCGCGGAGCTGGGTTCCGGGCGTACGCCGGACCCTGAATGTCGATTCGGTCAGCGGACGGTGAAGCCGATCCAGCGGCCGCAGACGATCACCGTCGCCCAGAACAGTAGGGACAGGCCCGCGGCGATCTTGGCCGCCCGGGGCGTGTCAGCTTTCCCGTCCCATTCGGCCACGCGCTTAAAGACCATGAAATGGAAGATCACCATGTTGATCCCCGCCAGGGCCATGGTCAGCATCTTCAACTGGAACGGCAAATCGACCACATATTCGGTGGCCTTGGACATGAACAGCATACCGCCCGTGAGGGCCGCCAGGGCGAAGGCGCCCCAGGTGAAGGGCAGCATGTCATTAGACACCTGGGCGACCGTGCGCTGTCTCGAGGTCAGGTTGAGCAGGCGCAGATCCACGATGGTGATGGTGCCGACCACCGTGGTCATGCACAACACGTGACAGGATTCGATCCAGGGAAAGGCTACCGAGGACGTGGACACCCACTGGCCGAAGGCTGTGTCCTGCAGCCATTGAGCGATGGTAAGAAGCATTCGGGAAAGTCCCTCGGGAGCCAATAATGCGCGGGTTATAGCGGAGCGGGGTCGTCTTGGAACGATCAGCCGTGTTCGACGTAGGCGATCCAGCGGCCGCAGAAGATGATGGTGATCCAGATGGCCAGGGTCCCGATGGCCAGGAGCCGGGCCTGCCATTGGTTGGACGGCGTATCGCCCCAGGCCGCGGCGTTGCGGCTCACCGCCAGTTGGAAGGCGCCGGTCACGGTGCAGACCACCAGGATCAGGGCCATCTTCAAGCGGAACACATTGTTGATCAGCTCACGCCGGGGCTCCGCGGCGGTCAGGATCGAGCCGGTCAGTAGCAGCACCACCAGCGCCACCCATATCCACGGCAGGAAACGCCGGGTCGCGGCGGAAATCGGAGAGCCGCGCCCGACAACGCCCAGAAGCTTCATGTCGACCGCCAGCACCGCGCCGACCACAACGGTGACCGCCATGATGTGCACCGACTGAACCATGGGAATGATCCACGACACGCTCTGGATAACCATGCTGACGGGGGTATTGGCCAACCAGTCGCAAAAGCTGGCGATTGCGTGTTCCATGCTTGTTCGTCTCTCAACTGGTCGTGGACGTGATCACGCCCGCGTTTCCTTCAGGCCGAGCCAGCGGCCTTCTTAGCAGCCTGATAGGCGCCGTGCGCCGATGGCGCAAGCCCCGACTAATGATCAACTGATATCCAATAGGCATCGGATCCGGGCTGCGCCGATCCGGCGGGCGTTTGAAGATGCCAATGGCGTCAGGAAGTCCGGCAGGCGGGGATGCTCGCGCGCGGCGGCAGGAGCGGCTTCTGTCCCGGGCGCAATTGTCCGTCGAAGGCGTTCAGTTCCGTACCGGTGGCTTGGTACAGCACCATGAATTCCACCAGATCCACCGTTCCGCGACGACCGAACAAACGGAGGGCCTCGGCGAACGTCTGGGAGGACACCTTCTTCCTGGGCCCGAGCAGCTCTCGGCCGAAATTGATGATCAGCGTTTCCTTGGGCCCGAGCCCGACCACCGGCTTGCAGTATTTGATCATCTCGATGATGGCCGGCTCGACGAGGGATTTCTGGCCTGGCAAAAGACCATGTTCCTCCCATTGGGTCCATTCGAACTGGTCGTCCACCTCGCGCGCCGTCACCAGCGAGGCGATCTGCACCAGACGGCTGTCCATGGCCGTGTGGAACTTCACATAGGTGTGGGCGTCGTCCAGCGCCTTGCCGACAATGGGGCTGAACAGGCGCGTAGCGGGACCGCGCTTGACCTCCTCGTCAAAGATCTTGCGCTCCTCGTCGTTGGCCATGTCCGCGCGCGTGGGCAGCGGCAGCCGATTGCGCGAGACGGGATCGACGTCCGGCGGCAAGGGCGCATCGACGCCGGTCGCTTCGCGCGGCGGCGCCTGCGCCTTCGACAGGCCAAGACTCAAAACGCCCAGGACCAAGCCCAACGCAGCCAGACCGGCGGCATGTCGAACGATCATCGCCGTTGCCTCCCTGATCCCATTGCGCCCGCTCTCACGCCAAGCTGGGCTGACTTTCCGTGCGCTTCTTCCACTTGTAGATCTTGGCGGAGTTTTTCCAGAAGTACTTCTCCGCCGCCGATCGGGACTTGTCGGCGAAGAACCGCTTCATCAGGCCCACCTCCTCGGGGATGGTCGCCACGCCGTAGCTGTTCGGGTAGTCGGTGCCGAACATCACCCGGTCCTCGCCAAAGGCGCCGTACAGATACTCCAGCCGTTGTCGCAGGGTCTCGTAGTCCTTGACGATGACGCCGTTGTCATCCCGGGGGTGGTAGACCTCCGTCAGCTTGACGAAGATGTTGGGTCGGTCGACCAGCCGCTTGATCAGGTCCTGGTACGCGGGGGTCACCTCCGGCGTCGGATCGAACGACGGCAGATGATCGACAATGATGCGCAGGTTGGGGATCGCCTGGCTGAGCAGCAGATTCGCCTGCAACAGGTTCATCGTCGGATTGGCGGTGTCCAGAACGAGGTCCGCCTCGGCCAGCAGGCGAAGCCGCGCCGTCATGTCCGCGTCCAGGGCGATCGCGCCGTCGGGAGCGGCATTGTAGAACCGGCTGAAGCGGATGCCGCGATAAAGGGGGTTCTTGCTGAACCGGCCGAGGTACTCGGCGAACTCCGGCTTGGCCGGGTTGAGATTGCCCGCCACGCCCAGGATGATCGGATCGGCCTGGGCCACCTCCAGCAGCCACAGATTGTCCTCCACCCACGAACTGGCCTCCACGACCACCGCGCCGACGATGCCCGTCGGGAGCGCCAGGGGCCGATATCCGGACGGCAGGGAGATGTGGGACTGGGCCCTATAGGCCTTGGAGCCGAGATAGGGCGCCCCTTGGGGCCGCGAGCCGTCGAACAGATGGATGTGGGAATCGACGATGGGCAGATTGTCCACGCTGGGGGACTGCGCCCGCGCCCCGCCGGCCATGGCCATCGCCGCCGCGGCGCCCGCCAAGAGCTCGCGCCGCCCCATGACGCCCGCGTCCTGATCGGATTCGATCATATCCTCCCCCTTGTTTGACGTCCGAGGTTTGCCCCCGCGCCGACGATGACCGCGCGAGCGCCCAGTTGTCTAGGCCGAGTTGACGTCATAGCGTGCGGACCGGGCCCCTTCATCGCGCAAAGACGCGGGTCAGAAGGCCGGGATCAGGGAGAAAACGCGTGGGACCGAACTGTATCAAGTTCGCCGCCATGGCCACGGTCATGGCGCTGTGTGCGTCTTCGGCGCATGCGCAAGCTCAGGACGAAGCTTGGCTAAAGGAACGCCAAACCCGCTTCGCCGCCTATCAGCACGCTCATCCCCACCCCGCCGCCGAGATCGCCCAGATCAAGGCGAAGACCGAGGCCCTGGTGGCGGCGGCCTCGCCCCTGGCCCAGTCGGGGGTCGATCAGGCCCCCGTGATCTGGCGGACCTCCGCCAAGCCGCAAGAGATATGGGACGGTCCTGACCTGCCGCGAATGGTCGTGGTTCCTGCCGGCGAATACACCATGGGCTCGCCAGAGACCGCGCCTCAGCGCGACGCCAACGAGAGCCCCCGCCACCGGGTGCGCATCGGCTACGCCCTGGCCGTCAGCCAGTCCGACATCACCGTGGGCGAATACGCGCGCTTCGTGGCCGACACGGGCTTTGTGTCCGGCAACGTCTGCTACAACTTCGAGAACGGAACATTCGCCGACCGCACGCCGCGCGCCTGGAGGCCGATCGGGCGAGAAGACGTCGCCGACACCCTGCCCGCCACCTGCCTGACCTGGGACGAGGCCAAGGCCTATGTCGCCTGGCTGGCCAAGAAGACCGGCCGCCCCTACCGGATGATGTCGGAGGCGGAATTCGAATACGCCAATCGCGCCGGCTCCACGACCACCTTCTGGTGGGGCGACGACATCGGCAAGAACCACGCCAATTGCAACGGCTGCGGCAGTCAGTGGGACCGCAAGATGGCTTCGCCCGAGCGCAGCTTTCCGCCCAATCCCTTCGGCCTGTACGACACGGCCGGCAACGCGTGGTCGTGGATGGCCGATTGCTGGAACGACAGCTATGTGGGCGCTCCGGCGGATGGATCTCCCTGGGTCACCGGCGATTGCACGACGCGCACGGTGCGCGGCGCCGGCTGGAGCACCAACTACTGGATCCTGCGCGCCGCTCGCCGCGTGGGCGACGCGGCGGCGGGCCGCCACGGCACGGTCGGATTCCGGGTCGCGTTCACGCTGTAGGGCGCCGCGCCGGCCGGCGTGTCGGGCCGCACCCGGCCTGATCCCTGAGGGCATCGCGTTCCAGTTCGAGTTGATAAGCGATCGTGGCGGCCAAAGCGCAGCACGCCGTTCCGGCGGCGCGTTGAAAGCATCGGTTGATCCAAACTCCAAGCTCAACCCCTGCCCTCCCACGACTTGACGCCCGGGATCTTTGCGAGACACCATCGCAAGACCTGAACGACCACCGAATACACAGGATGGCCTCGGGGCTTCCTTGGAGGAAGGATCATGGGACTTAAAGCAACCGGCTTGATGGCAGCCGTGTTATGTCTGGCCGCCGAGCCCAGCCTGGCGCAGAGCGACTGGACCGCGATCGCCCACGACTCCGGCGTTGATGTGACGTTCTACTATTCGCCCGGCAGCGTTCAGCGCAACGGCGGCTATTCCACGGCGAACTGGCACGATTCCAGAAACCCCGGCCTGGTGTTCCTGGCGCAGGCCAATTGTTCGGCCCGCACGCTGCAGAGCCTTTCGGTCGACGAATACGACGCCAACGGCGCCTTCAAGCAGAGGGTCGACCTGTCGAGCCAATCGACGCCGCAACAACTCGGCCCGCCCGGCACCTTCGGCTACAACCTCGTTCAGGCCATCTGCTGATACACGCGCGACGGCGCAGGCTCTGCCCAGGCTATTTCTTGGCTTTCGGAGGCAGCGTGGCGAGACCCTTGAGGGTGGGCTGAGAGGCGTTCTGTTTCGCAGGCTGGGCCTTCTTGGGCTTGCCCTTTGTTTCCTTCATCTTTGGTTCTCCGAGAGATCAGCATGATGGGTGGGGCCAAGTAGGACGTGGCTTAACGACCCGCCACGGCCTTGACCAGCAACTTCGACACGGCCTTCAGCGTCACGCTGGGAATTATCGTGTCGGCGAGCCCGCCTGACGGGCGGCGGACATCCAGCACGGCTCGATTGAAGGGGACGCGATCCGTGATGTCGGGCCGAAAGCTGGCGTCGGGCGGGATCATATCCGAGGAAAGCGGGCCGCATTATCGGGACCGCGTGGAGGCAGCCGTTGGGCGCCAGACGGAGTCTCGGTCGAGCGCCCGCGTTAGGCTACATGCTTGCCGGATACGGCCTCAATGTTCGAGGACAACAGCGCACCCTCACGTAGAGGCGCTGCTTTCGCTATGGGCGGCGGCGTGTTCGGGTCATCCGGCGTTGCGCTCGCAAAG
>Ga0302319_10017422_pt1 | contig 13161 bp, 14 predicted proteins | sample Bog_T0_2_FD_203319 | JGI IMG/M metagenome (GOLD analysis project Ga0302319, IMG submission 203319) | Peat permafrost microbial communities from Stordalen Mire near Abisko, Sweden - Bog_T0_2 | ecosystem: Environmental > Terrestrial > Soil > Wetlands > Peat | place: Sweden: Abisko, Stordalen Mire...
CGGCGACTGGAACTACACCATTTCCCCAATGGTCATATGAAGCAGTTATTTATGCACAAAGCCTAAGAACCTATGGACGCTCATTGGGGATCCCCGGCTCAACCTCTACGCCGGCGTGCGTGGCACAAAGCCCATCGAAGTGGTTGCCCGGGATATGTTTGAGCGCGACATCCGCATTACCCCGCTGGATCCGGCATCGGGAGCGTTCAGGATTTCGTTCTCCTATCCCGACCGAAAAAAAGCTATGGACACAGTCAACGCATTGATCAGCGTCTTTATTCGGGAGACAAACATGGGGCAGCGAGCGAATGTCGAGCGAATGAGTGACATACAGCGGGAGATTTACTCCCGCAGAGCCTTCGAATACGTCGACGTGCTCGATGCGCCGACTGTTCCCCAAAGGCCTGAGTCACCCAACCGTCTGATCATCGCCGCCGCGGGGCTCGGCGCCGGACTTCTGATCGGCGCAATTACCCTCTGGATTCGCCGCCCCGGCGCACCGACCCTGCAGCCCGCGTGATCTCTTAACGTGAGAGAATCGGGCGAGGTTAAGCATGAGCCCGGGGCAAAATCCTCCGAACGTGGAACAGGCCGTTCCTTTTTTTATGGTGCGCAGCATGGATGCTTCGCTGCGCTTTTACGTGGACGGGCTCGGCTTTACGATGACGAGGCAGTGGGTTCCGCGGGGCCACACCGGCGTTTCGATTTGGTTCCAGTGCAAGGATGCGATTGCGATCTGCCGCGAGGTGCGATCACGGGGCGTTGACGCGAAGCGACCGTTTGTCGGAAACGGTATGTGGGATACGTCGGTGGTGGATACGGACGGTTATAGTATCCACTTCGAAAGCCCGACGGATGTGCCGGAGGAGACGGAGCTGGAGGAGTGAATTCGGTAGCCGGGTCGTTTCGAAGCCTGTTTCTTTACGACCTCTGCGAAGAGATCCGGCTTGACGATCTGCGCAAATTGCTGGGCTCGCCTGGTGCGGGGCGGGAGCCGCAGTTCCGCCATCTGGCGCCGGATTATGTTCGGTTTGAGCGGCCTCCTGTGATTGAAACGCTGGCGCCGGTGGCGCTGGAAAACGGCGAGAGCGTTCGCTGCGATGTGAATTATTACGAATACGGGGTGGTGAGCGTCGAATTCGAGTTACCGTTCGAGACCGATTGGGACGATCTGGTGAAAAGCTCCGGGAGCTGGACGACGGCGCCCGAGTTGGAGCGGCGGTCGGCGGAGGTGGTCCGCAAGTGCCAGGCGCGCGCGGGTTCGGCGCTGGTGAAGCCTTACGATTATCAGCTGACCGAGGACTATTATGTGATTCAGATACGGCCGGGGAGAGCGATGCTGACGGCCGCGGAACTGATAGCTCGGCAAGGGTCGGCGATTGCTCAGATTGTGCGTGGCGAGACTTCGCCGCTTTCGGCTGAGGAAGCTGCCGAGGTTCTGCAGTCGCGGCTTTCTTATTTCCCGAACGATCTGCTGGTGGTTGGATGGTCCGCCGCGTTGGTCTACGACACGGAGGAAGGCTCGGCGCCTACCGTGCAACTGCTTGAGTACGCCAATTCGCAGTTGCTGGAATTCCGGCATTACGACCATGTACTGACTCGGCTGCTGGCTCAGGTTTACGACACGGTGAGCAAGGGAGGGGGCGTGTTTGGCCGGTGGCGTCTGGCGCGCGAGGCCGAGCGGCTGAATACGATTCAGCTGGATGTCCGGGAACTGACGGAGCGGGTGGATAATTCGATCAAGTTTTTGAGCGATACATTCGCGGCGCGGGCTTACCGGCTGGCGGCGAATCGTATTGGTGTGCCGGATTACCGGACGCTGGTGGATCAGAAGCTAAGCACTGCCGGGGAATTGTACCGGTTCATGATGGACCGGTTTCATCAGGGGCGGGCGTTTGTGCTGGAAGCGATGGTGGTGGTGATTCTGATTATTGAGCTGGTGTTCTTGTTTAAGCATTGACGGGGGAGATGTTAGGCTGAGGGCAGGTTCGGCCATGGAAACGTTTGCGGAATTCCTTGAGAATGCCGCTTCAAAGCGGGAGTTCGTCAACATCTTGTTTGAGGAACGCGTATTCGAGTTGATCGGCACCTTGCAGGAGTTGTCTGTGCCGCTCGAGCAAGCCGGTGTTCCGCATGAGCTTGTTGGGGGGCTTGCCGTATTCCTGCACCTTGAGAATGCGGATTCCACGCACGCTTCGATGACTCGTGATGTCGATTTGATGATTCGGCGGGATGATTTGTCGAGGGTGGTCACCATTGCCGAAGACCAGGGCTTCCGATTTCGGCATTCGGCAGAGATAGATATGTTGTTTTACGGTGAGACCAACGGCGCCCGCAACCCTGTCCGTTTGCTCTATGAGGGCGAGAAGGTCAAAGCGACTCAACTGGAATCGCATCCTCTCATTAGTCCGATTCGCATCGGTTTGCATGGTCAGGATTTCCAGGTGATTCCGGTTTTGGATCTGGTGCGGATGAAGCTGTGCTCGTATCGGGACAAGGACCGGGTCCATGTTCGGGGCATGGACGCCGCCGGACTTATCACGAGGGATGTCGAGCGCGGGTTGAGCGAGGGGATGCTCGAGCGGCTGAGACACGTTCGCGAGACCGAGTAAGAAAGAGGGCAGGCAAAAGTGCCTGCCTCACAATCAGTTCTTAGTTGCAGGCATGCGGAACTGGCGCTCTGCGTTGTCGTTGGGATCGGTTGAAACGGGGCCGTCGCGCCAGAGCCAGCGCATCATTTCGGGCATGATGGCGCCGCCGAATTTCTGGCCGTGGAGGTTCATGCCCCAGGTGTAATTCACGTCGTAGCCTTTTTGGGTGAGGGCTTTCATGAGGCGGACGTTCTGGAAGAACCAGTCGCGGTGTTCGTCATATGCGCCGCCGCGTCCGATGCCGCGATTGTCGTTGCGGCCGTCGCACAGGAAGACTCGAATGGGCTTCTTCTCGCTCGCGAGCACGCGCTCGGGATAGACGTAGCCGCCTTTGATATCGACGAAGCTGCCGACGTTGCTGAGGACTTTGCGGAAATCGTTGGGACGTTCCCAGGCGACGGCGAACGCGGCGATCGCTCCGGAACTCGAGCCGCCAATGCCGCGCATTTCGGGATCCTTCGAGATGTTGTACTCCTTGTTGAGCACGGGCATGAGCTCTTCGGTGATGACGCGGGCGTACTTGTCGTCAGGGGTGTTGTATTCGGTGCCGCGGTTGGTGGTGCCATCGCCCCAGCCGGTTTCAGGCGACGGCTCAGCCTGCTCGGGCGTGCGGCCCGGGTTGATGAAGACTCCGATCATGACCGGGATTTCGCGGCGGTAAATCAGGTTGTCCATTACGTTTTGCGCGCGCAGGTCGCCGTTGGGATCTTTGAAGGCCTGGCCATCCTGGTAGACCATGAGCGCGGCGGGAACTTTGGGATCATATTGCGCCGGGACATAAACCCAGTAGGTGTGCTGGGTGCCGGGGTAGGCGTTGCTCTGGATGTGATAGGGGCCTTTGATTTCGCCCTTCGGGACGCCTTCCTGCGGCATGGAGTCCGGGCCGAGGCGGTATTGAGAATTGGGATTCGGTCCCGGAGGGAACTGGGGCGGGCGAGGGGCCTGGCCGGCGCGTCCTGGTGCTGCCGGCGCCTGCGCGAACAGGGCGGCGGCTGTCGTGATGGCGATTGCGAATCTCTTCATGGAATTCCTCGCCTTCGATTGTATGCCAGGTTACGGCTACTTAAAAATACGCCCTTACTTCCACGCGCCCAGCACCCTGCGTAACGAAACCAGCTCTCCGAGGTGATAGGCGTTGTGGTCGGCGAGCTGGAGCGCTTCGCGTAAGAGAGTCTGTCCTTCGCCGTGCGGAAATGGGGTGAAGAGATCGCCGGCGGGATCGGCCACGAGCTTGCGCATGGCGGCCAGGTCGCTGTTAAAGCGGTCCACGCTTTGCCGCCAGGCGGCGTCACCGGGGGGCTCGGGGGTTGCGGGCCAATAGCCCTTAGGCCATTCCGGGGAATCGTGCGCGGCGTCGCGGGAGAATTCGAGCATGTCCCACTGGGCGATTCTCAAATGCTCCAGAAGTTCCCATGCGCTGTGCGGCTGACCGTGCGGTTTAGCGCCGCGCAGGTTGGCAGGGAGGCCGGAAATGGCCTGTTCGAAATCGGCATGCGCTCCCTTGCCGGATAAGAGCCTGTCCAGTTCTTCACGAAGAATTCGATGGGAGTCCATGTTCGTATCATAAATTCCCTGCCGACGTTTGGCGACGAGGATGCAGTAGTTGAGCACAGAGGTAAACACATGTCAGGACTTAAGTCTGTATTTCTCAACACAGTCGGATTGTGCTTTCTAGCGGCGGTTTGTCCCACCGCTCATGCTCAGGTAAGTGTCAACATCGGTGTGGCGCCCGATTGTCCCTATGGGTACTACGACGTGGCTCCTTATAACTGCGCTCCGGCCGGTTACTATGGGCCGGAATGGTTCGATGGCGGCGTCTTCATTGGTGCGGGCCCATGGTTCCATGGCCACGACGATTTTCGCGGCCACGTAAATAATAAGTTTCATCCCGAACATGGCTATAAAGGACCTTTGCCGCAGCGGGGCGAGAAGGTGGACGAGTCGCGCCGCGTAGATGCCGCGCATTTCAAGGGGAATGAAATGCGCGATGGACGCGGGCACGTGGTGAAAGGAAAACGCTAAGGCGGATATATCCGGAACCGGCCAGGAGCCTGAGGCGGACGATTTTTCTTCTTGACTTAAAGTCGACTTCAACCGGTAGAGTTGAGCGATGAAGGTCATACTGATTCTTATCTGTGGGGCGGTCTTGCTTAGCGCCGTAGCCGATGGTGAGACTACGTTCGCGTGCGACCGCTCCGCGCTTTCAACGGCCGACCGCAAGCGACACTTCGATGAGTTGGGTCCCGAGGTTCGGGGAATGGTGAAGAGCGTTCGCGAATTGAACGACGGCTACGAGTTCGAGTTTTCGTCCGATCCGGCAACTGTCCGGTTAGCGGCCGAATGGGCGGCGGGCGAGCGGCTCTGTTGTCCGTTCTTCGATATCGAGTTGCGGCTGCGGAATAAAGGCGCGTTAGAGATGCGGCTCTCCGGCCCCACCGGGGTAAAGCAGTTTATCGAAGCGGATTTTGGGCAGTGGATCTCAGGCGCGACTCCCAACGCAGCCAGGGTTCTGGATGCGTGGATAGGGATCGTTGAGAAACAGGTTCTCGCCTGCGCTGGCGCGATGACTGAGGATGGTTTCGAATTCGCACCCAACGATTTCGCTCCCGACAAGGGTGAGTTTCACGGGGTGAGAACGTTCGGAGACCAGATCAGGCACATTGCCGCGAGCAATTACCAGTTGGGTGCGCAGATTATCGGAGAGAAGCCTCCGCACGGCGAGCATGGCGAACAGGCTCCCGAGTCGGTACGAAGCAGGGCCGAGACTCTGGAGTATTTGCAGGGCTCGTTTGCGTATCTGCACCAGGCGATGGGCGGCATCTCCGACAGCACGCTGACGGAGCCGATTCCCGGGACGCGGGGAACCTGGCAGCGGACGCGGCTCGGCCTCGCGTTGGATGCGGTAGCGCACTCTTACGATCACTACGGTCAAATGGTGGAATACCTGCGTATGAACGGCATAGTCCCGCCGGCCAGCCGGTAAAATGTTGGCATCATGCCAGGGCTTCTCACGATCGGTGAAGTTGCAAAGATGGCCGGGGTGAGAGCCTCCGCCATTCGCTTTTATGAGAGAACGGGTCTGTTGAACAGACCGCTTCGCTCGGGAGGCCAGCGGCGGTACGATGCTTCGATACTCGGGCGCCTGGCCGTGCTGCGGCGCGTGAGGGATTGCGGATTTACGCTTGCGGAGGCGAGAGCATTCTTCGACGATGAGGGCCGGCCTTCGGAGCGCTGGCATCGAGCCGCCCAGAAGAAAACAGCCGAACTGGATGCGCTGGCGGCGCGGATCGCGGGAATGCGCGAGTTGCTGCAGAGGCGCTGTGAGTGCGTCGATCTGGATGAATGCGGACGCAGGATGGTGTCGGCGAAGGCGTGACGCTATTTCCAGGCGGCGAGCGCCATTCAGAGCGAAAACAGCTCGCCGATTTGACAGGCGTTGTGGGCTGAGCATATTTCTGCGCTAAGGCGGATAGTATCCGGACCGTGCCTGGACCACCAGGCCTTTGCGGACGGTGGTCACTTTAATGGGCCGGAATGCCTTGTTTGGCGAATCGTCCGGAGTGTAGCCAAAGCTGTACTGGTTTCTCAGCTCTTCCTGAAGCTGTCGATAGATGACATCGAGCGGGCGCTTTTTTGAAACCTCGAAGAAGCCTCCGCCGGTTTCCTTCGACATCTTCTGCAGAATGGTCTTTCCATCGGGTCCGAAGCGGCGTCTGCCTCCGAAGCTCGAATCCGAGAACAGGATCGAATAAATCAGTGTGTCGGCGCGCTGGGCGGCTTCGATTGCGGCTTCCACGGTGGTCCGGCTGCCGTTGTCTTCGCCGTCGGTAAGCAGGATCAGGGCTTTTCTCCCGGTCTGTTTCTTTGTCACCAGGTTAGAGCAAAGGTAAACCGCGTCGTAAAGCGTCGTGCCTCCGTAGCCTCGCGACTGAAAGGGAAGCATCAGGCGCTCCAGCGATTTCTCAAGCTTCTCTTTGGAGGAAGTCAGGTTCTGCAGCACTTCCGCACGGTAATCGAAGTGGACGACGAAAGTCTTGTCGAAATCTTCGCGGAGCACTTTGTCGAGGAAGCGGTAGCTGGCTTCCTGTTCCTCGCCGAGAACCATGCGCTGGCTGCCGCTGGTATCGACGAGGAGTCCGAGCACCAGCGGCAGGTTCGTGTCGCGCGAGAAATAGCGGATCTTTTGGGGATGTCCCGCCTCGCTGACCAGGAAGTCGTTTTTGGTGAGATCCTGAACGATCTCTCCGGTTTTGGTCCGAACCGTGGCCAGTACGCTGACGATCTTAACGTCGCTTGAGAACACCGCGTCGTCCTGGCCTCGCGACGCCATGGCAGCGCCGGCCAGAGCAGCCAAGCCGAGGAAAGAACGTCTGGTGTACATTCCTCTTAAGATGGCACTCCGGCGCGGCATTGCGAGGTTTCTTTGCGAATCTTTGCAGGGTTTTTCAAAAGGTGAAGTTCGCGCCAACTGTTCAATATTGAACAGTTGCCTGGGGAATCACGTGCTATTTTGCTCCAATGGCGACGAAACACAGGTGCTTGCATCAGATGGCCTTTGAGCCGACGCGTCGGGATTTCTTCATGCTGCCGGCAGTAGCCGGTCTGGCCGCGTCGGCGGGTCGGGCGCTTGCCCAGGCTCCCACTTATCGACGAACCTATGGAATCGTCTCCAACCTTGAGAGTTCCGACCCGGACAAAGAGGCCGATGTCATTATGACGGCCGTCACGCTCGGGTTCGCGACCGCCTACATTCGGGATACCAGGCAGCCCATGAAGTTCGACATGGACCCTAAAGACGATGTGGACCCTAAGACGCAGAAGCCGACCCCGGCAAATTTTGCCGCGCTGGAAGATGTAACGAACCGGGTGCAGAAGGCGGTTTCGGCTTTTCTCAAGCAGCCGACCGCTCCGGTTACGGCGGGGAGGAGCACGCAGTTCGACACGGGTGGCGTGATCATGGGGGTTTACAAACTGGCGGGACAGGAAAGGCCCGCCATCCTGACCGACCCCTTCGCACCGACCAGTAAAGCCTACGCGCTTTGGGAAAAACTCGCCAAGGCGGGCGCAGAGACGCAGTACGTGGGACGCGGCGCTTACACGGGTTTTGTCGAGACGCCCAACAACGGCGATCCGATTGGCCCGCTCTCGACAGTACGCATGGTGTCTCCGGCGCCCGCGGCAACTCCGCATCCGCGCTGGCTGCCGTCCGATCTCAGCCCACTGTGGACCGCGCGCACCAAGACCAACAAAGAGCGCGTGAACTGGGGCCTGATCATGCCCAGACCGGATAAGGGCGTTTCGGCGGCGGATGGCGAAGCGGCGTTCGAGAAGAACATGGAGATCAAGGACGGGATGAAGTTTGTACCGCCGGTTCTGCGGCCGGGTGAGATTGTGACCTATACGCACGGCATGATTCAGGCCATTTACAAGGCCTATCATCTGGGACCCGCCTGCAAGCCGTTTGAAATCGCGGTGGGCACGCAGACCACCAAGCTCGCGTCATGCCTGCCGTGTTCGCTGTTTATGCATGCGTCCGGGTATCCGCCCACTTCCATTCATCTCGGCAGCGGCGAGTCCTGGGCACCTCTGTACGCTCCGTATACTCCGGCGGGAACGAATGTTCCGGCAGCCGCGGGCAATGAGGCGGCCGTCATTCGCGACCTGAATAACGCGTGGTACGAGAAATGTCTTGAATGGATGAAACTCGGGCTGGAAGTTCTCGATAAAGCGCACATCAATGACGATCATGTTCCGCAAAAGGCTTTGCTGGAGACTTATCTCAAAGCTAACAGCACGGACAAGACGATTGGCGGGGTGCTGGTTCTCGATGCCATCACGGTGCACAAGAAGGAACAGGACAGACTCAAGGCCACTCTCAAGGCGTAGAACTGAATCGGGTTGGCACAGGAGGTGGGGGGGCTGCGGACTTCGAGGAGGCGTCGAGTGAGACTCGACGCGGCGCGCTGAGAGCGTGCGCCACGTTACTTGCGCCGAGTTTTCAGTGGTGCTACTAAGGCCCGGCGGGTTCGATTTGTGTTCGCGCTAAGCTCTTTGTTTCCCTACTTTCGCAGACTTGCGGCTGTGCAATTCTATACAGCCCCAGCACACCAAAACATGACAAGCTGAGCGGTTCGGAACCGGAATCGACTTGTTGCCATGCTGATCATCCGCGACGCTCAGATCAAGGCCCTCGATAAGGCGGCTGAGGATACGTTTCTGGAGTATGTCGCGGGCGATATTGAGCGGCGATGGCCGGGGGTTGTTTCCGATCCAGGGCGGGACTCGGCCCGTGAGCGAATCGCGGCCGCGTACCGTCGAGCCAAGGGATACGGGCTGAGAAGGAAGCCCCACGTACTCTGGTTTATTCAGCTGGATTTCATGCTGGGCCAGGAGTACGAGCGGTTTCCGGGTCTGGAGTGGGCGGTTAAGATTCTCCAGTCTGAACTGACGCCGGACACCAAGGTGTACCGGCTCGAGCGCCGTTTCGCGAAGGCCGGCATTAGTATGAACAAGGCTGCCGGAATTCGGGCCGGAGGCCGGAAATAGACCATGCCAAACGACTACGGGGGGGCGGCCGGCGCCGGAGCGGGCAACGCGGGGGAATCGGTAGTCCCGTGCCCGGACCTGGTAGTGGTCAGCGATGTTCCGGATTACGATTTTCCTTACCTTGCCGTGATGGCGAAGCTGTCGCCTGTCCCGCCGATCGACCTTTCAGTCGAGCCGTTTCTGGCGGTGGATCCGCTGCCCGATTTAGGCGTGGGAAAGAGCCTCGAAGTCCCGCCTCCGGTTTCGCTCAATGTGGACCGGCAACTGGCTATCGATATACCGCGGGATCTGGACGTTGAGCCTTCTCTGGCGGTGGACCCGCAGGTGGATCTGGCGACGGACCGCGCGCTCGAAGTGGAAGAACCGGTAAAGCTGGAAACAGACTCGTCGCTCGAGGTCGAAGAGCCGGTAAAGCTGGATCTCGACACGTCCCTTGAGGTGGAAGAACCCATCGAGATTTCGCTCGAAACCGAAATCGAGACGTCACCCGATTCGGAGCAGGACGGGTAGATGCCGGAAGATACGATATTCGAGCTCGACGATTATAAATTCACCTTCCGGTCGACTAAGGACCCCGGCAAACTCGACCTTTATTACCTCAAGAACGGAGACGCCAGCAAGCCGCTTAAGGTCGAAAAAGACCAGAGCCTGAAGGCGGACGATGGCTCGGATGCCGACGCGGATTCTTCCGACAGCTCGTCGGGCGGAGACTCGGCATCCGGTGGAGACAGCGCGGCAGCTCCGGCCAGGGCGGACTCGGGCGGTGGGGCATCTTCGAGCACAGCAGGGTCGAGCGCCGCGGGTTCGAGCAGCTCTACGCCGACGGGATACATTCTCAACAAGACTTATACCGCGCCCAAGGTCGAGGCTAAAGAGAACAATTACGAGCTCACGATCCAGGCTAAGTACGGACCGACAAAGAGCACGGTAATTCAGGTGGCGCGGGCGGGGGTGTGGCCGAAGCAGATCAGCGTTCATACGGTTGACGCGGATTCCAAGGACTATCCGAACGCGGAGCTGATGCTCTCGCAGGATGGCGAGGACGACTTCGAGTTCACAACGGACGATAAAGGCAAGTGCGACGTTCAGCTGAAGGCCAAGGACCCTTACACGATCAAGGCGCAGCTTCCCTGGGAAATCATCAGCGATGAAACGCCGACGGATAATCGCCAGCACGAAGTCACGATTAAGTACAATTTCATCCCCCGGTTCCTGAGCCCGGTGCCCGCCAATACAGGCGTGATTCGCCAGTATGTGAATCTGGACACCGAGAGCGATGGCAGCGACGGGCAGGGGCACACCGTCACTTTCACGGTGGGAGTGAAGCCGGACGCCAAGGGCCGCAAAGGCAAGAAAGACGACGTCATTTATATCCAGGTGAAGTACAGCCTGACCAGCAAACGCAACGACCCGAAACCGGCGCTGAGCGGCTGCGACGACGCGGCCAATGCGGATGGGGGCAAGACGTACACAGGGAGCGTGAAGCTGACCGACGATGGCGGGACGGCGACGTTCACGGTGGAGCTCGGACTGGCGGGCGGCGATACCTGCGAAGTGCGCCTGAGCAGCGTTAAAGACACTTTCGACGACGGTCATGTGACGCCGGTGAAGATTCAGAACTGGCGCAGAATCTGGTACCAGCTGCGGTATCCGGATACGATGGCGGACAAGCTCGACGATGTGGATGTCCCGCCGCCGCCGGAGCCGCCTTCGACCGGAACGAAGGTGACGGTGCGGGACACGCCGGCAGCACCAGCGGCGAGCGACGCCAGTGGGGACGACAGCGCGGGCGGCGCGAGCGGGGGCGACCAGAGTGCCTAGCGACTCAAAAGCGCCGGCTGCCGCAAAACCGTCGGGTGGAGGGTCCTCCGCCGCCGTCCCTGCCGCGGCACCCCAGCCGAAGATCAAGGATCTGCCGGTTGCGGTTAAAACGGCTGTGTCGGACCGGCTGAATCCGGCCTATATCGAATTCGTCTTTGAAAGCTCCACGGAGATAGCTGGCGACGAGATCAAACCCGAGAACGGCAACGGGATGCTGATGGACGCTGGGCTGCTAGATGAGGGTTCGGGCGGGAAGGTGTTTATCGGGACCCAGACGGTAATCACCGATACCACCGGCTTTACCGACGGGCCCGAGAAGAGCCGAACCGTCTACATTACGCTTTGCGACCGCGCGCTGGACGTGAGCCCCAACCTCTCAACGTGGCAGCCGGTGGTGAAGGCCGTGCAGTCGGAAGTGACATGGGACAGTTCGCTGATTCTTGCGACTACACCCGACGATGGCAAGGACAATCTGTCGGTGACCGGCCGCCAGTGGAAGGCGATCGTTACCAAACCGCACCTGCAGCCGGTGCAGCTGGTGTTTACCGATAGCGACGAATCGGCAAAAGGGGCCGATACTCCCACCGAGGCGCCGGCGGCGATCGGCGCGGGCGCGGTTCAGGTGATTGAAACGCGGCGTCCGGATAAGTCTCTGACTGTTCAGTTTGCGAAGCTAAAGGCGTCAGCGAGCGACGCGGCGGCTGCCGACCCGGGATATGACACCAGCCTGACTGCGCCTCTGAAAAAGAGTATCGACGCCTACCTGGCGGGGCTGCTCAAAGATCAGCCCGGGCTGAGGGCCGGCGGGAATTCGCTCAGGTTCTATGTCAGCTCCCCGGCGGACGAAACCGGCGCCAGCGACCGCGCGCAGGCCGTCAAAGGCGAACTTCAGGCGAAATTTACGGCCGCGAATTTAAGCATCAATTACCACCCCGGACTCGACGGCAACGGCAAACCGCTGCGCGGATCGATGGATGCGGGCTGGGTCAAAATCGAGAGCGCCCACAAGCTCAGCGTTACCCTGCCGAAGACGCCGGACGCTTCCGCCCCAGGAGATGCGGGAAAGGTCTACCCTGGCGATTTCGTGGGGCCGGAGGAAACCGATACGCAGTGTCCCGTCAGCGTCGGGTTGAGCTTCCGGGAGACGTTCGAAGTGGAGGGATTTGCCAGCAAGGGAGACCAGTTGCTGGTGGTGAAAGACGACCCCGGCGCCACGGCGGAGGATATCTGTCACGAGCTTGGTCATTGCATGGGCATGACCATCATCGGCGACAAGAACACAGATGTGCCGCCTGGTATAACAAAGCCGAGCGATATCGACAGTGGCGGGACGTATTATGTGACGTCCGACACGGACTGGGGCAAGCAAGGAAAGCGGGACATTCACGATGGGCCCGGTTGCGCGTCGGGGATTCCGGCCGCGAACAAGACGGACCCGCAACTGGGCAACTGGGAGCCCGCGGGCGGTGCCTGCATCATGTGGGGCGCTGGCGCCAAAGAGGAGATTCGGCCGAAGTTCTGCGATATATGTCTGCCGGTGATTCTGGCGAAGGACCTGTCGGATATTCGCAAGGACTGGCTGGCTTTTGTGGAAGAGGTTACTTCGTCGGATAGCTCTGATTCGTCGGATAGCTCTGATTCGGATAGTTCTGATTCGGATAGCTCTGATTCGGATAGTTCGGATTCGGACGACAGCTCCTCCTCTGATGACTCGTCTGCCGCCGGCGGGGATGCCGGAAGCGGTGCGGCGGGTGGGGATGCCGGAAGCAGTGCGGCGGGCGGGGATGCCGGAAGCAGCGCTGCGGGCGGGGATGCCGGAAGCAGCGCTGCGGGTGGAGATGCTGGAAGCAGCGCTGCGGGTGGAGATGCTGGAAGCAGCGCTGCGGGCGGAGATGCTGGAAGCAGCGCTGCGGGTGGAGATGCTGGAAGCAGCGCTGCGGCGACGGGTGGAGATGCTGGCAGCGGTGCGCCGGCTGGAGATGCCAGCAGCACCGCGGGGGCGGCGGGTGGCGACGCCGGGAGTAGCGCGGCGGGTGGAGGTGCGGGCGCAGGGGCGGCCGGAGCGGCCGCCGCGGCGGCTTTAGGCGGAACAGGTAGCGGATCCGGTGCAGCGGCTGGTGGAGATGCCGGGAGTAGCGGCGCT
>Ga0302319_10017425_pt1 | contig 13160 bp, 8 predicted proteins | sample Bog_T0_2_FD_203319 | JGI IMG/M metagenome (GOLD analysis project Ga0302319, IMG submission 203319) | Peat permafrost microbial communities from Stordalen Mire near Abisko, Sweden - Bog_T0_2 | ecosystem: Environmental > Terrestrial > Soil > Wetlands > Peat | place: Sweden: Abisko, Stordalen Mire...
CGCGGTGACGCTGTTTACAGCCAAATCCCCTCATTTTAAACAAACACAGGACGAGAAAACCCAAGGTCATTATGTTGGAACTCCGCTTTTTTACCCGGCTTTTGTTTTTGAGCGAGCCCTAAGGACACATAATCGAGGGTCGGCAGGATCCGACAGTGACCCCGCACAAAACCATTTCGTTCACTTTCGGGCAGTCGCTCGAGCAGGCCGAACAGCAGCTGAATGGCTGGATTTTGAACGTGCGTGAACCAATTTGAAATGGCTCGCGGTGTTTTCTGTTCGCCGTTGACAATGCAGTTCTAAAATGGCGAAGTTTGGGCACAATATTCGCCGCTGTGTTTAAATCATCTATGGAATTTGTTAAAACCGATCTTTTTATGGATAAAAACCCGGAAATCTCAAATTTCCTTAATGAGGTTTTCGAAGATTGGCGTTTCAGTCATGACAAATTTCCCAAGAATGTCATTCATGGAGAATATTGGCCGATTCCATTTTTCGGGAATCCCGTCACGGCACGAGTAGCCACAATCGGGGTAAATCCTTCTTCAGAGGAATTTAAGCCTCTCCGCCGATGGCCAAAAATTACAAAGGCAAACCGCGGTGCTTGGAAGCGACGTCTAAAGACTTACTTCAATCACGAATTGGCTGCTGATGATTGGTTTGATCCTTGGACCATCGGCCTGGCGTTGCTCGATTGCAGCTTTGAGGAGGGAACTGCTGCTCATTTTGACGTCTCGTATCGTACCACAACCGCGATGCTCGCCAACCAGGGGACCGACCCAAAGGAATTTTACGAGATGGCGAAACGGGATGTTCAGTGGATTTTCAAATTATTGCCTTTGTGCCCCAACTTGCGGCTACTGCTCACCATGGGCCCCATTATTGGAGAAAATTTTAAGCCCACACCATTGCTTGGTTTTTTGGGCGAATTTGCACAGCGTTACGGATACAAAATGATCCGGCAGGGAATGTTTTGGGAATTCTGGCATGAAGAATCTCGAAGGGTGTTCGTCATTCACGAGGCCGATACGCCAGATGAGAAGTGCATAACCTGCCGGGTGGTGAAAAACATCCACGCACATCGTGACGAACTGCGGCAGCGGCTAATTTAGCCAGTGAATAATTGCCATAAGGTTGAAAAGGCGGGCAGGTCTGTAGGCCAAAACGCCACGCAATACCACGATGGTCCGTTTGCACACATGGATTCTGTGCGTCGACAGTACCACCACCATCAAGACCAGCAACCGGCCATTGGAAGAGTGGGGCAAACTTTTGTGTGACGTACCCACTGCCGGGGCCATCATCGACCGGTTCCTACACCACGCCCAGATCATCGCTATCACCGGCAAAAGCTATCGCGTCAAGGAAGCGCCGGTGGTCACCCAAGAAAACAAGAAAAGCCGGAAGTCCAACGAACCTTCGACCGCAGAACCGGCGAGCTGAATGGCTGTATGTGTCTGACCGGCTACATCCGATTGCGCTTGAAATATTTTAAGAGTCAAAAATTCAAGGTTTCGCCAGCCGGAAAAACAGATTGCCTATGGGCGGGGTGACGGTGACGGAGTTCGTGCCGTTGGCGGGGGTGATGGAATATCCACTCGTCGTCCAGCCATTGCGCGCCGCGAGGTTCGCGTTTTGTTGCAATGTATAAGTGTTCGTGGCCGGGTCGGGCCAGAGCACCTTCAGACTGTTCGGCCCATTGGGAACGATGAGCAGATTCGGCACGCCCGGCATCTCCACCACGTTGATGAGACTCCAGAAACCACCGGTGACGGAATACTGTCCACCGCTCATCGCCCCGCTGGCATCGGGCTGACCGATGGTGCCGCTGACCGAGTAAGTGCCGCCGGTGCTCGTGCCGCCCCCGCCAGCAACTTTATACCAGTCAATGGTGAAGCTTTGGGAAAACCCCAGACAGGGTAAGAGACTCAAGAGACCGACGAATGGTTTCATCGTTGGGTTTATTTCCTTTCCGCAATATTTTGTATGAGTTGTGTTAGCTCGGCCACGCTTTGTTTCAAGGCTTGAATTTCGGCATCTTTGGCTTTGGATTCGGCTTCCAATTTCTGGTTCAACCCCTGGATCGCCGCCAGCGCCACACCGCCTTCGTCCACCACGGAGATGTGTTTGTCATCTGTCCCGTCCAATTTGAAGGCGGCTTGGAAATCCTGCGCCATGGGGCCGATGTGTTGCACGCCGGCCTGGTCCGTTTTGTAATTCCATTGCGTGACGGGCAGGGCGGCGAGCTTGGCCAGCACGGCCTGGTTGTCCACCGGCTGGAAATTCTCCTTGGCGTTGCGGTCACTGGTCAGCGCCACGCCGTTGGCATAGACCGTGCCTGCAAGATAGGTGGCCGTCTGGATGGTGGGATCGCCGATACGGATGATAGCATTCTCGCCCTTAACTCCGTAGTTACCAATATCAATGTTGTGGTCCTCAATTCCGTCAAGGTTAGCACCGGCGAGATAACCGATTGCAATATTTTCCCCTCCACCTTTATTTTGAAATAAGGCCATGCTCCCAACCGCGGTATTTTCGCCAGAATCATTAATAAGGGAGAATAGGGCCGCACTGCCAATGGCTGTATTTTGTGCGTTAATACTGGTATTCGCGTCTACCTCAAGGGCAGCAAGACCAACCGCCACATTCCCGGACTGGTCTCCTAGAGGGACAAAGCCTCTAAAACTAAAACTGGCTGCCTTCATGCCTAAATATGTGTCACCATTATCGTTTATGGTTATAACCGGTTGACCACCGGAAGTAATTTGCGCGACGCTTAAGTTTGTCAACCCGCTGCCGTTGCCGTTAATAGCACCGGCGATGAAGGCCTGCGTTTGCACCCCCGGCGTGCCGATGCGGATAACGCCACTGTCACTATTATTTCCAGCATTGCCAATGTCAATGTTGTTGCTGCCGGTCGTGAGGGCGTTACCAGCTCCAGAGCCAATTCCAATGTTATTGAAGCCCGTCGTGTTTGCGCCGAGCGCGCTTGAACCGACCGCCACGTTGTTGCTGCCGGCGGTGTTCATGGAGAGCGCCGCAGAGCCGACGGCGATGTTGCTGGAGCCGCTGGTGTTTCCGTAAAGTGCCGCCCAACCATAGGCCGCGTTGTTATTGCCCCACAGGTTGTTGTAAAGCGCGGTAACCCCGACCGCCGTGTTTTGGTAGCCGCTGGTGTTATTTTGCAAGGCCGATGCGCCTTGGGCTGTGTTGTTGTAGCCGCTAGTGTCGGCGGCTAGCGCCGCCGAGCCATTCGCCGTGTTGTAAGCGCCGGTGGCAGCCACGTTGCCCGCACCTGCCCCAGTAAAAAAATTGCCCCGGTTATTGTCATTGTATAACAGGGTGCTGGCTCCGGAATAGATGTCGTAGCCATTTAAGTTCAAACTGCCGCCCAGCGTCAAATTGCCCAGCGATACGTTCGGTTCGTTATTCGTCACCACTCCCGCCGGCAATTGCGCCAGTGAAATACTTCCGGCCAGCACCGGCTGGCCGTCCACGGTCAACCCCGCACCGCCTGTAACCAACCGCACACCGCCGTTGGCGCGGACGTTGAAGGAGTTGGCATTGGTCGAGGTGAACGGCGTGCCTTCCACGTCCGACCACACGAACGCGCCGGAGTTCGTCGCCCGGGCGGAGGTGCCGGCGGCAAAACTGTTCGCTCCGTTCGCCACGTTGTTGGAGCCGCCCGGCACGGTGGCATAACTGCCGCCGACACCATTTTGAATACCGCCGGCGAGCACCGCATACATGGCGTTGTTCGAAATGGTGTTCAGGTTGCCGCCGCCCAGGAACGAGTTGCCGGCCAGAATCACGTTGTAAGTGCCGCCGCCAAGCACGGAATTTGTGGCGCCAGTTTGCAGATAATTGAATTGCCCGCCACCGAGGAAGGAAAACGGTGCCCCGGTCCAGATCACGTTCTCGTTGCCGCCGACCAGCACCGAATAAATGTCATTGGGCTGAATGTTGTTGTCGATGCCGCTGCCAATGAAGGAGCCGACGGAGCCGGACCCAATGGTGTTGCCGTTGCCGCCGCCGACGGCGGATTCGAAGGCATTGGCCTGAATCTGGTTGGCGTTACCGCCCCCAATAACGGAATAGCTGGCACCGCTCATAATTTGATTGCCAATGCCGCTGCCGAGGAAGGAAGCAAAGGCACTGGAACCAATGACGTTTCCCTGACCACCGCCGAGCACCGAAAGATTGGCACCGGCCTGAATGCTGTTATTGATGCCGCCGCCGATGACCGAATGATCGTCCACAATCTGAATCGTGTTGCCGCTGCCGCCACCGATCACCGAATAGCTGGAACCCGCCTGCACCATATTGCCGCCGCCACCAAGAATGGAGGCGCCCGCCGTGGTGTTGCTGATGATGTTTTGCGCCGTGCCGAAAACAATGTTCGGCAGGCCATTGCTGGGACTGATCAAAGCTGCACGCGCCCCGGCGACGCGGATTTCCAGCGGCTGGTTGTCCGTGGTGCCGAGATAATTTCCGTTCGTCGTGCCGGAATTCCCGTTCAGCAGCCAGCCGGAAAGATTCGTCGGGCCACCGCCGGTGAAGTTGAACGTGCCGGAGAGATTCACGCCGGTCGCGCCATTGGTCAGCACATTGGCGGGCAGTTGCGTGGCCGGAACCGTGCCCACCAGATTACTGGCATTGGCCGAGCCGGCATAAAGGGCATATGGCGTGGGCGTGACCTGTTGCCGGGGCGCGAGGGTGCTGAAATTGTTCGCGCCATTGGTGCTCACGGCGAGTTGCAGCCAGTTGCTCATGCCGGTGAACACGCCCGGCCCGAAATTCACCAGCGTGGTGAACAAGCCATTGGTCACGGCCACTGCCGTGTTCGTCACCGGCCCGGCCAGGGCGGTGCCGGTGATGTTGGTGGTGTAAAGCGTGAACTGCAAATCGTAGCTGCCGCTGGCGGGCGAGCCGTTACCGCTCAAGCGGCCCTGATAGGAGAACGCCGTGCCTTGGGCGTGCGCGATTGAAAGCTGAAAGTTGAACGCGCAGAGGAAGGTAAACGCCGATACGGCAAACAATTTGGTTATCATGGGTCCGTTGGCCGTGGGTGATTCGAGTTGATGCCGGCGTCATCAAGATTGTGGGTTCACGGCCTTGGGACCTCACAAGGAGACGACGGACTGATTGTAACAATTTGCTTGACTAATAACAACAGCTTTCGCGCCGAATTATACAACAAGCTTGCGGGTGCCTATTTTGTTGGAAAATTTATCTCTCGGTGACGGTGGCGTTTGTCATTTTCAGAGAAACGCGTTTTTCTGTTCCGTTGAGATTCCCGTTTGAAGTCTCGTGTGAAACAGTCCTGCATTATGGTGGGCGGCTCGTTTTTTTCTGGTAATGGCATCGTCATAAATGTTCGGCGCTACCTTAGAACAATTGATGCTCCATACTCAAATGGAGCAAATGCGACGCGATTTAATCCACCAAAAGAGGAGAGAAATCAGTTTAACGGCCAAGAAATTGGCGTTTCAGTATTTAGAAAGGGGTAAATTTCGTGGAAGTCGGCCACTACTTTTTCAGCTTCACGGTTGCACTCGCCCTGATCGTAATATTTTCGTGGAGGCTGGCTTTGTGCAGATTCCGGCGGCGCGTAAAGTTGTTTCAGAAACGTTTTTGCTTTGTCGAATGTATACCGGCTTCGCAACCGCAATAATCCCAACCTCTCCAGGCTTGCTCGCCAGTCAATGGGTTTGTGACCTCGCTTACTCGGTTTGGCAATGGGATTTGAATAGCTGTCGACCCAGTTGCTAATAAACTTTTTAATCTCCGTTTTGGAAAACTCGTGCCAATTGATCTGCGCAACGAACGAATCCACCCCCCCTGCACCCGCAATATCATTGGTGCTGCATGCTGCTCTTGTTCCGACAACTTTTTCCGCAACTCGCATGCTTCTTTCAGATTCGCCACCCCACTATCAATTTGAGAAAGCCGGATGTAAATCGCCTGTCGTGCTTCATGGGCCTTTCTTGCCTCCCCATATAACGCGCCGGCAATGCAAAGATCGTTAGTAACGGCAAATGGGGGAAATTTCACAGGCGTCGGAATTCTGGGGAGGACACGCGCCCACTTTTCGCGCTTAGTTTTGTCAGCTGATTGCCAAGTCTGTGGAAAGGGCAGTTCTGTCCAAAACAAAATGTTGAATCCCGTGCTATGTAATAGACCAAAAGCTTTGTCAGCAGCAGCACGGAACACCTCGCGCTCCGTAGATTCCGGTCTTGCAATCCCCTGATTGGCAAGCGCAGTTTTGATGGTCCCCACCGCTCCATGGATTGAAGTGGACTCGCGGGCGAATTCCCAATAACAACAGGCTTCGAGTTCGTGTTCGGGCACGTCACCAAAATTCCAATCATGTTTTGTGAGTTTTTTCTGTTTTTTCATCTTTCGTATTTTTCCTTTTTGAACCTAGTCCGGTCTCCCCCACCAGGGCGTTCCACCGCCATGACCGTTGAACCCACTAGACTTGGGAACCGCTTTCCAAACACGTTTTGCAATTGGTTCACAAGTGGATTTTATCATCACTGTGAAGGCATTGCCAAGTTGTTGATCTAGAAGCGATTCGAATATTCCATCGAAATGGCTTGTTACATTCGACCCGCGCCGGTTTTGCCAGTCCGCCCTCGGAAAAATCGAACAAAGTAGATATTGCCTGAGGCAATTCGTATTTCCAGAAACCTGAGCGCCTGTTTTTACTTGGCAGATTATTCCCAAAAACCGCGGTTGGTCGGTGTGATCACAAATGAATTTGTCGTAATCCTTTGGTGCTTCCAAAAGCGGCTCAGAACCAAAAATCGGCCGCACTGCCAAAACATCATTGTCGCTCGAATTCTTTATTTGCTCGCCTCGATGCAAAACAAAATCAGTCTTGAGGAAGCAACCGTTCAACCGCAGGTGCCAATAGGCCAGCTCTTCGCCGTAGTTGATCATGTCCACCAAATACGAGGACGGTCGGAAAATCGCAAGGTGGAAACTCCTGTTACAGTCGTTTTGATGCTTGTCGGGGTGATCCCGTACTTCCGAGCAAGGTCGAGAATTGCCTTGTCGCGAGCTTCTGCGGAGGTGAACAACAGGGGTTCCCGGTTCTCCTCGACTTCGCGCAAAATCTTGACGGCAACATCGGCGGCCATTTCGCCCTTGCGCACGAGTCCTGCGCGGCATCGAGGATACGTGTGAGGACCGGGCGCAAAGGACCATGCTCGGCGGTTGCCGGGCGGATGTTGGCGCGGGTACGTGTAATGCGGGCCGTGCGGCAAGTCAACTCCGACAACATTACGTGTTTCCGCCCATCGCCAAAAGCGGCATAAAATCTAAATTAAATGCGTCAGGGCCAAGCAAAACCGATCTTTTTATGCGGAAAGCGGTAAAATATGCACATTAAAGCCGTTGGTGCTTTGGTTGGTTTTTGTCCACCGTTTTCGATGGTGTCCACACTGTAACAAAATTCAGGGAACCAAACATCGAATACCGAGCATCACCAACAAAAACGGCCCTGAAATTCACATTTCAGGGCCAAAAATTGGTTGCGGGGTAGGATTTGACACCTACGGTCCCGCTCCGCGGGATTATGAGCCTGACGATCGCTGCACTCCCGTTATTACCGTAAATCCCGCCCCACCTTTCTGCGCCTTCAAGCGATTTTCCAATTTACGCGCTTCAGATAGGGTTAGCCATTCACTGGTCCAAACCAAACGCCAGGGACCACGATGGCGCGTCCACTTTGAAAGCCCTTGATTGTGTTGTTGCAGCCGATTTTCCACATTCTCGCTCAGACCGATGTAGAACCGGCTTGCCGCATTTTGAATAACGTAGACCTGATATGCCTTATCCATAAAAAAAGCCCCGTCGTGTGACAGGGCGTTTTGAAATTGGTTGCGGGGGTAGGATTTGAACCTACGGCCTTCAGGTTATGAGCCTGACGAGCTACCGGGCTGCTCCACCCCGCGATCAAGGATCATCAATATGCCCCATCAAAACCATAGAGCAAGTTAATTCACAAAGGATTTACGCCATACCGAACCCAATACCCAGGCAATTTTAAAAATTCGAGCCGGATTTTCTTATAAATCCCCAACCGCACCCAGTCCTTTCGATCAAAGGCGAAATAAGAGGGTCGGGAATAAAACCGAATGTCCGGCCCCACGTGCTCAAACGTGTGCAGCGCGCGGCGCGAGTGATACCAGGACGTCACCAAAATGGCGCTCCGAATGTGTTCTGCCCGCAGCCGTTCCAGCGAAAACTCAGCATTCTCATGCGTGGTCAGGGAATGCCCCTCCACCTCAATCACTTTCGCCGGCACCCCGGCGCGCAAAAGTATCTGCCGGTTAATCTCATCGTCCCCGCTGCCGCTAATGAGAATTCGCGGCGCCGCATGCTGGCGGTAAAGCTCAATCGCCCGCAGCGGCCGTTCATGCGACCCCCCGCCCAGGATAACGATGACATCTGCCGTCACCGCCCCGCTCTCGCTGCAAATGAATTTTTCCGGGTAATAATTAGCCACCACCGCCACTATGCCCACAAAGAGCAGTAGCAGCAAAAACAACCGAAACAGCCATTTAATGATTCGAATAATACCCGAGATAGTGCGAAGACCGCCGCCGGAATTGAAGCCAAAACATATCCACCCGCGCCCCGGCTGCAAATGGTGGGGAGGGCAAAACCGCACCCCGCCATCGTCTGTATGCATCTAAACAGCAACATCCACCTCCACGTTTCAACATCGACATCCCCCACTTAAATCCCGTCGCCATCGGCCGGGTTTCTTTTCGAAATTCCTAATTTTATTTCGTGTTAGCCGCTAACGTGCATTCTTTTCAACTTCGGGTAGAATTCTCACCATGGACTTTGAAAATCAGGTTCAGGCAGGCACGATCGTGCGGCCCGTGGCGAAGCAATTCGCACGGCAGCCGCACCCTGCCGCTTTGAATCCATCCACCCCAAAATCCCCGCCATCTGGTCAAACCTGCCTCCTTGCGGGGGCGATTCAGTTGGGAGGGAAGCGATGGCTCCACGCATTTTTGCGCAGAACGAGGCGTGAGGCACGCGCTTATCCGTCATGGATCTGTAAATGCCGAATAACGAGGTGTCTGCGCAAAACAAATCAAGCAGGCGCGACGGACCCAATTGAATCATTCTGGCTAACCAAAACAAAACTGCGGGCGATTGCGGGAGGACCGGCGTCGCTTACCGCGACGTTAAGCCCAGCGAGCCGTTTTTAATCCATCTTAAGCGAATTTAAGTCATTTTAAGTCATTTTAAGTATGAAATTTATTTTTTCAGTCTCATGGCCCCCTTCGACCAGCGAAACACCCAATATCAACCCCCCAAGTCGGCACCCCCGTTTCCCGTTCCCCGAGCACCCAAAATCCTTTTCAAATTTTTTGCCGAAAGTTGTTTCATGGGCCCAACATTTGAACGAAAAATTAATGTTAGCCAGAGTACAAATTAACGATAAAAACTGCGTTTTTTGCACGACGACCATTCTGACCCCTCACCAATTAGTTGTGCTATTAATCCGGGAGTGCGCTGTATATGGTGGTTTTTTCCTTTACTTGGCGCGTCCAACTTGTTTATTCTCAACCGGAGTTTAGGCATGTATCTCAAAAATTTAACCGTTTTTGGCTTTAAATCATTCGCGGACAAAACCGCGCTCAATTTTCAGCCTGGTGTCACGGCCATTGTCGGGCCAAATGGCTGCGGAAAATCCAACGTTTCTGACGCGATTCGGTGGGTTTTAGGCGAGCAATCCGCCAAGGCCCTTCGCGGCGGTGAAATGGCCGACGTAATTTTCAACGGCACCGACTCCCGTAAGCCCATGGGAATGGGCGAAGTTTCCCTCACTTTGGGCGGTGTGGGCGAAGAAAACCTCCGCGCGGCGGGCGTTGAAGTCTCTTACGACGAAGTCACGCTGACCCGCCGTATTTTCCGCGATGGCGGCAGCGAATACTTTCTAAATCGCACCCCGTGTCGGCTAAAAGACGTCCAGCAACTGTTCATGGGTACCGGCGTCGGCCGCACTAGTTATAGCATTCTGGCCCAAGGTCACATTACCCAGATTCTTTCCAGCAAGCCCGAAGATCGCCGGATGATTTTCGAAGAGGCCGCTGGCATTACCAAGTTTAGGAGTCAGAAAAAGGAATCGCTTCGGAAATTGGAATATACTGAGCAAAATCTGTTACGCATCGCCGACTTGATCAAGGAAGTCAAACGCCAGATCGGGTCGCTCCAGCGCCAGGCTGGCAAAGCGCGCCGGTACAAGCAGATCCAACAGGAACTGCAACATCTGGAAACGCAACTCGCACGCCACCAATTTGATGTGTTTCAAGGCGAAATCAACAGTCGCCAGGAAACTGTTGAAAGGCTTCGCACGGAAATTGAACAAGGCAGCAACGATGTGTTGCGGTTCGAAAATGAAATCGGCCATCTGCGGGAACGGCTGTCTGAGCTGGAACACGAAATTACCGTCCAACAACAGCACGGCATGGAATTGAAGGCGGAAGCGGATCGCCATGAGAATCGCATCCAGTTCAATGAAGAGCGGTTGCGCGAAATCGAAAACCAGAATTCGCGCGCCCTGGCCGAAATTGCCCAGGCTGAAGAACGCTGCCACGCCGCTTCCAGCGAACTCCTCACGATTTCCGAACGGCTGACCATCGCTGAGGCCGCCTTGGATGAGCATCGCTCAAGTTTGGATGCCAAGCGCGAACAACTGCAACAGATCGAAAACGACTTGCGCACGCGTCAGGAACAATTGCGCCAGTCCCAATCCGCCGCCTTCGGGGCAGCGCAGGATCTCTCCCGGCTTCGCAACGAACTCACTTCCCTGGAACTGCAAAAACAGGGCAATATCCTTCGACTGGAAAAACTTTCGGCGGAAAAGCTGCAGTTGGAAGAAGAGCGCGTTCGTTTGGAAAGCCGTTTGTCGGAGTTCACCGCCAGCGTCGAGGTGGATAAATTGAACGTCGCCACCACGCGTGGTTCCGTCGAACAGCGCCAAAGCCGGCTTCGCGAATTGCAGGGCGAGTTGCAACAGGCATCCGCTGAACAAGATAAATTTTTACAGCAACAGGCCGAAAAACGTTCGCGCCTCACTGTGCTCGAGCAGTTGGAAGGTTCCCACGAAGGGTTTGATGCCGGGGCGGTTGCCGCCCTGCGCCAATCGCGCTCGGTCATCGGCTCACTGGCCGATCGCATCCGCGTGCCGGATCAGTTCGTTACCGCGGTGGAAAATGCCTTGGGCCACCACCTGCAATTGGTTTTGACCGAACAGCCCCAGGCGGCCCAGGATATTTTGGCGGATTTGAACACCAATAAGTCCGGCCGGGCGAGCGTGGCTGCCCTGTCCATTCATTATAAGGACGACCGCCAGCTCGCTTTCGAAGGCGAAATGGCGCCCGGCCAGGGGGAATCCGCCATTCAAAATGGGTTGCAAAGCGGTCAGATTGTTCACGCCATCAGCGTCATCTCCGCCGAACCGTCGGTGGAACCGCTCATCCGTTCTCTGTTGGGCCGCACCTACATTGCCTGCGATCTTACCTCTGCCACGGCCCAAATTCAAAATGGCCATGCGGGTTGCGATTTTGTCACTCTCAATGGCGAGTTGCTGAGCCGCCACGGTGTCTACACCGGCGGCTACTCCAGTAAAAATGGCGCCGGCGGCAAAATGCCCAGCTCCATTTTGGGTCGCAAAAACCAGATTGCCGAACTCCAAGCCGAATTAACTGCGCTACAAGAACAAATCGCGGGCGCCAGTCGCCGGCGCGGTGCGTTATTGAGCGAGCAGACCGAACTGCAAGCCAGCTTGCAGCAGGCCCAGACCGAACTCCGTCAACAGGAAGTAGCCATCGCTACCCGGGAAGGTGAATTCAAGGCGCTGCAGAATTCCAACCGCCTGCTCCATCAGAAGATTGAGACGGTCATGTATGAAGTGCAAAATCTCGCGGCCCAGGAGGAAGAAGGACACCAAAAGCGGGACGCATTACTCGTCCGTTTGACCGAGCTGGAAGCGCGCGAACGGGCCGCCCAGGAACAGTTGGCCACCTATACTTCCGAATTGGAAGATCTGCGCCTCCAGCGTGATAACGCCAACGCCGCCTTGACCGAAAGCAAAGTCGCCATGGCTGCCGAGGAGCAACTGGCCGCCTCGTTCCGCCAGCAGCAATCGGCGCTGGAACAGCGCATCCGCGAACTTTCCCAAGTCGTGGAACAGCGTCGTTCCGAATGTTCCTCCTTTGTTTCCCGCAAGGAACAGGCTGAGTTGGAGATCCAACAATCCCGCGCGAACATTGAAAGGCTTCAACACGAGCGCGAACAGGTCAGCTCCCGGACTGCGGAACTGCTCGGACAAAAAGGCGCGCAAGAAACTGAAATCGCCACCCGCGAAGAAACGCTCCGATCCAATCGCGCTCGCCTGACCGATCGGCAGAATCAACGTGGAACCTTGGAAGTGGAATTGGCTCAGAAGAACATGAGCGTCCAAAACCTCCGGGAAAAAGTTCAGCAAAAATATCACCTTAACCTGGAAGATATCCGCAGTGAATGCATCACCATCACCGTGGCGGATGAAGGTCCCGCGAAGGTGGAAACCCTCACCCCGGAGCAGATGGCGGCGGCCGGCGCCGCCACGGACTGGACTTCGGTAGCCCAACAGGTCGAAACCTTGCAGGGACGGATCGATGAAATGGGACCGGTCAATTTGGTCGCGATTGAAGAATACGAGGAAACGGAGCAGCGGCATCAATTCCTCAGCCAGCAGCACGATGACCTGGTGAATGCCAAAGCTCAATTGATGGAAGTCATCAATCGCATCAACACTCAGACCCGCCAGATGTTCACGGAAACCTTTGAAAAAATCCGGGATAATTTCCGGCTGATGTTCACCGAAGTGTTCGGAGGCGGGAAAGCCGATCTGGTGTTATCCGATGTCAACGACGTATTGGAAAGCGGCATTGAAATCGTGGCCCGGCCGCCCGGCAAACAATTGCAGTCCATCTCCTTGCTCTCCGGCGGTGAACAAACCATGACGGCGGTTTCCTTGCTCTTCTCAATTTATCAGGTCAAGCCCAGCCCCTTCTGCGTGCTGGACGAATTGGACGCGCCCCTGGACGAAGCCAACGTGGTGCGCTTCGTGAAGATTCTGCAGCGCT
>Ga0302319_10017427_pt1 | contig 13156 bp, 14 predicted proteins | sample Bog_T0_2_FD_203319 | JGI IMG/M metagenome (GOLD analysis project Ga0302319, IMG submission 203319) | Peat permafrost microbial communities from Stordalen Mire near Abisko, Sweden - Bog_T0_2 | ecosystem: Environmental > Terrestrial > Soil > Wetlands > Peat | place: Sweden: Abisko, Stordalen Mire...
TTTTTTAAAAACGACTAAAGGATTTTTCATGTTAAAGAAAGCATTGCTGATAGGCGCGGTTTTGGCCGCAGGAAGCATGGGTTTCGTATCTGCCCAGGACGCCGCCTTGGCCGTCGCTAAACCGGTTGCCGCCAAAAAATTATCGTATATGCGGATTGTCTATCTGAAAGACCGCATCCAATATCAACGTGATCGGATCAACCAGGCTTTAACCAACCGTACTCTGACGGCGCCACAAGTTGAAACTTGCCGCGAGCTTCTGGACAACGTGGAGAACCAGATGAAAGCGGAACACGCGGCCAATGGCGGGAAGAAAACAATGTCGAAGGCATCCTACGAAGGCTATAACGCGTCGCTGGATAGGAATTCCGGCTTTATTAACGAGCAAAAGCAATACCTTTATTACTACGGCCCTTATGCCGATTCCGGTCCTGACTACGATTATTACGATGACCAGTATCCGGCGGCCGGAGTTCCGACCCCGAATATTTTCAGCCCGCCGGTAAAGACAAGCCCGAGAATCTTTAAACTGAAGGACCGCCTGAAGGCCCAGCGCGCCAGAATTCAGCAGTATTTATCCACTAATTCCCTGTCCAGCGATCAAGCCAAACATTGCGACGCGGTTTTGGATTCGGCCAGGGATCAGATGAATATTGATTTTAAAGTCAACGGCTCCCCTCAACTGACGAAGGATCAATACGCCGGGATTAACGCGATGCTGGATGCCAACTCAAACGTTATCCAGGAGAGCAGAATTTATTATTACTACTACAACGATCACAACTACATTCAAAATGATTGGAATTAACCGCTGAAAACCCAAAGAATTGAGCCTTAACAAAGATCCTTTTAGCTCTTTTTCTTAAAACCGTACCGTCTCTCAGTTCGTCAAACCATCAAAATTAAAAGAAGGAGTCTTTCATGTTCTTCGCGGATTTTTTCGCCGCTCTCATCATCGGTTCGCTGATTGTCTTTTTAATTTCTCTCGCCTTTCGCACCAAGGGTCCCTGGGGAAGTATGCTGTGGTTTTTTATCGTAGTTTCCCTCTTCGCTTGGGTTGCGGGCGTATGGTTGAGGCCTTACGGCCCTGTGTGGTTCGGCGTCGCCTGGATCCCCATTATCTTTGTAGGCTTTTTGGTCGCCTTTTTACTCACCTCGCTAAGCCCCCGTCAACCCCGCCAACCTCGCCGGCCTATGAGTTTGAAAGAAGAAACGATCAGCGCTGAAGAAAGAAAAACCGCCGTGGACGCTTTTTTTTGGATCCTGATCATTATTTTAGTGTTCCTGGCCACCAGCCATTATTACTGGTATCACCAAATCGGCTGGTATTGAGTCTTCAAGATAAAAGGAGTCTTTCATGATGATCGCCGACCTGCTGGCGGCTTTCGCTTTCGCGCTTCTGATCGTTTGGATTTTCTCCGTAGTTTTTAAAACCAAAGGCCCCTGGAATAACTTTCTCTGGTTTTTTGTGGTGGCAGCCTTGTTCGCCTGGGTCGGCGGCGTGTGGATGGCGCCTTTCGGTCCCCGGTGGTACGGCATTGGCTGGCTGCCGATTTTATTGATGGGTTTCATCGCGGTGCTGATGATGACGGCGGCCACAACCCGCCTCCCCCGCGGCGTTGTGAAACACAAAACAAGAGCCGCGGAAAGTGAAACGAAAGCCGCTTTAGGCGTCGTCTTTTGGCTGCTCATTATTGGTTTGATTCTATTGGGAACCACTCATTACTGGAATATTCGGAACAATTAAACCGATTCAAATCGAAAATGAAGCGCAACATAAGGGTCAGGCTCCCCTTCGGGTTGAGCTAGTTCACATGGCCTAGTCATCCAGCAAAAACATCTGAAAATCACTGTCATTTGGCGCGAAAATTTCCCGGTCTTTTCGGCAGGCCTGGCCGATTTCGGTGGCGAAGGCGGTTTGAATCGAAGCCAAACTGTCGAATTCCAACGTGCCGACTAAATAGGTATCGGCCGCGCCTCCCAAGTCAATGACAGGGCCCTGACTGACCTCATACTTTTAACCCCGGCAGTTTTTTGGCCAGCGGGATATGAACCTCAAAATAATGTTTATTGAAGACCTCCACGTCTTTCGGCGTTTTATAAATCACGATCATCTTGGCCATAGGCGCCCCTTTTTTTGAACTTCATCTCAAAAAAAATCCTTACAGCTGCCGGATAGGGCGGACTTCCACCATACCGTTACTTTCAAAGATCGGGCAGCCCTTCGATAACTTCACCGCCTCATTGATGTTTTTAACTTTAACAATAGTAAAACCGCCCACCACATCTTTAGCTTCCGCGTAAGGACCATCGGTCACGACCTGCTTTTCGCCCCTGACCAGCTTGCCGCCGGCTTCCAGGGACTCGCCCGGTTCACTAAATAGCCCTGTTCGCCCAAACCTTTGACCCAGGTGATCCACCTTTGAGTCAGTTTTCGCGTTTCTTCCGATGACATTTTCGGCGGGTTGCCGCCTTTGTACCAAAACAAGTATAAAAAATTCGCCATGACTTTCTCCTTTATTTAATTCGGCGGAATTCACTTTATTCATCCGTTATCACTACAACGAATGGGAAGTGCCAAAGCGGACATAAAACTTAAACTTCGCTTATCAATATATTATGTGGATTTCATACAAAGGGGCCCGACCTTTTTCCTTTGGGGAGTTTTCGCGACCTTTTCACTTTCAGGTATAGGTATAATTTTTGAAGCAAAAAAGGGAGATATATGGAACAGAGGAGCAAATTAAGTTTCAAGACTTTGAAGGGTGCCAGGGCCGAACTGAACCGTTTGGAAAAAGGGCCTGTCGTCACAACCGGCAACTGGTCCTATTACCAGATTCTGGATCACCTCCAAATCAACGCGGCTTATAGCATGACTTCTTTCCCCTCCTTGCGGTCTTGGTGGCTGAGGCGGTTAGCCGGTCCCATGATCCTAAGAATAATTTTGAAACAGCCTTCTCTGCCATCTGGGACCGGATCCATCACAAAGTTGAATCCGATCGTCAAGGGAAACCATAAAAAGGCCCTAGCGGAGCTGCGCAAGACCTTGACCGATCTTGAGAAACACAAAGGCCCCTGGGCCGAGCATCCCATCTTCGGGAAAATGAACCAGGAAAAGTGGCTCCGCCTGACTTGCCTACACATGGCCAACCATTTGGGATGGGCCAAACTCAAGACCGATAAACCCTAAGAACAAACAAAGGCGCCATTGATCGTCCTGATCGGACACGAAAAGACCGCTTGTGTCCGGTTTTGAAAAAAGATCACGGTTCAAACAATCCGTGGCGCCCGATTCCAAAACGAATCGGGCGCTTTCCTTTCGCGCGTAACCTCTCAGGCCGGCAAAGCGCTGACTGTAAAAAGGGCTTTAAAGTGATCGCGGTAAGCGTAGACTAAAAAGATTTCGAGAACCGAAAAAACCAGGCCCGGCTGAATGCCCTGGCCGCCCATGATCAAAATGTGAAAAGCTAAAATATTGACGAGCACGGGCCCCAGCAGTACCAGGCCCAAAGGCGCGGTACGGCCCGTGATCACCAGCAACCCGCCCACCAGTTGAAAAATCCCAATCAGCGCCATCCAATGGGTCGGATACATGACCCCCATGAATTGGGCGGGTAAAGAGCCCGCCGGAGGCAACGGCATGGGCAGGAAGGGGTGAAGGATATTGGAGCCAAAAACGATGAAACCGATTCCCAAAAGTGTGCGGCTGATCAAGATAGCTATTTTCATGACGACTCTCCTTGGTGGGGCTTTGCCCCGTTTTTTAGGGTAAATCAGAAGTGAAAGAGCCGCCCCCGAAAGGAGCGGCTTTTCATTTCGCGCTTAGGTTCACAGACTGACGTTTACGCCCGCTTCCACCGGAATATCCTGAACGGTGGTCACGTTGGGGACGTTGTTGACGAAAGCGAAGTTGTACTTGCCCTCGACATAAATGGCCGCGCCGCCCAAATCGTACTGCGCGCCCAAACCGCCCACAGCGTCAAAGCTGGTATTGCTGTTGGTTTGACCAGCCGCGGAAACGAACTGGATGTTCGCGCCGGCACCGGCCAAAACATATGGCGAAAAACGGTCGATGGGAGCTGAAAGCTTCAGCTCGGCCACCGGACGCAGACCATAAACCGAGGTGGCTACCCCTGACAGGGCGGCGTCATCCAAATGATTGTCGACCTGAACCTGCACGGCCACTTCCGGGCTGAAGGCATAACCCGCCTGCGCTTCCGCCGCCCCGGCCAACTGATAGACCGGATTGATATTTTGGGTCGGAATGTCAATTCCACCGCCCACGCCCGCGTAAAAATGACCGTCCGCGCTTTCCGCCGCGAAAGCCGACGAAGCCAACAACCAAGCTGATGCCAAAGCGACTGCTTTAAAATTTTTCATCTGACTGCTCCTTAATTTTATTTTTTGCCCGTTCGACCGGGCTCCCAAAAAGCTTTCAGGGCTTTTCGGGAAAACATCGAATTCAGCGCCACCACTTCGGCGGAAATACTTTCAGCGATTGGAACCCGATCCCGCCTTTTTCCAGTTTGACCTTTAACACCCGCGCCAGCATGTTGTCCTCGTCGCGGATGGCCATAGCGGCCTCCCGGAGCAAATTTAAATTTTCCCCGCCCGGTCTTCTCGCGCTGGACTGTCTGCCCGTTTTTCTCATGAACCGCTCCTTTAAAAAGAATCCGGCGTCTGGGGGCCTCATTGACATGCCCAACTTCAACGTCGTATGATCACTTTAGGGAGTAGCTCAAATTTCACAAGTAGACACAAAAAGGATAGGTAGGTACAAAAATGAAACCACAAGCCACGAATAAGGTTGTCGCGTTGAAAAAACCAAAATCCTCCACGGGTTTTCACGGGAGCGAATGCGCGAAAAACGGAAAGCTGGAGCACGCGGTCATCATCGAGAATGTTTTGAGGATGATCGGCGGCAAGTGGAAGGTTCTCATTGTGTTTCACTTGTGCCAGAACGAGGTGGTTCGTTTCGGGGAGTTGAAGCGGAAAATTCCGGGCGTAACCCAGAGGATATTGACCAACCAGCTGCGGGAAATGGAAGCCGACGGCCTGATCAACCGCAAGGTCTACCCGGAGGTTCCGCCCAAGGTGGAATATTCCCTCAGCGATGTGGGCAGTGAGTTAAAAGCCGTTTATATGGAAATGAAGAAATGGGGAGAGATGAACTCCAAGCTGCTGGTCCGGGTTCGGAAGGCGCATGAGGCGGAACTGAAAGTTTCCCAGGGGTGAGAAACGATTAAGAAGAACCATCAGGGCGGGCCTTCTCGAATGAACGTTACCCAAGGGCAAATCGATCAAATAAAAAAACGGGCACGCTGAATATATTTCCGTCGATGGCGAACATCGGCCGGCTGAGGACGACGCCTTATTTGGCTTATCTATTATTCGTCCGTAAATATTTTTTAAAAAAATAAATCGAAAAAGAGCCTGCTGGCTTCCTCATCCTGGAATGGGCCAAACTAAAAACGGATAAACCTTAAGATTTACTATCTATTTCCCCCTTTAATGCCTAACCTACAGGCCGGTTTGTCATATCTGGACTCTACAAAAGGAAATCAAAATGGAACCATTGAATAGCAACCCCACGGAAACAGAGGTTGTCCCGACCTCCGTTCCAGCCCCAATTCCAAATACCCCGGCAGCCGCTCCAGCCGCGGCTCCCGCAACCGCTCCGGTTGCGGCAGTTAAAGTGGAACTTCCGAAAACAACCGGACAGACGGTGGGTGGGTGGAACCGATTCGCGGGCTACAACCCCAATGCCGCGAAAAACAAGCCCAAGGATGGCCGGGGAGGTCCCGGAGGCCGTCGGTAGACCTACCCAATCCCGTTATGCGTCTCATCGACCGCTGAGACGCCAGATTGGTACACCCAAACCACGCCGCTCGCCTTATACCAAATGCTATGCATTTGGCATTAGCAAACCTCACCCATCACCTTAGGGTGATGGGCAGCGATAAGCTCGGCGCAGGGCATGCATTTCTTTTTCCTCCACGACGGTGTACCAGTTCCTTACCGGAACTGGCTTTCCGCCGCGGACAGATAATCAGTCCTTAAATTCTCCAAAATCCTCCACTTCCTGCCGCTCAATGAAGCACCAATAGTTTTAAAAGTTGATTCGCCAGAACGCCGCCATTCGAGTCCCGCGCTTGAACCGCCGCGATGTAAACACCGCTGGCCATGCCCGCCGCGTTCCACTGCGCCGTAGCCGTGCCGGGTGAACCGGTGATGGATGCCACCAATTCCCCCGCGAGGGTGTAAATTTTCGCGTTGAGAGTCCAGGCGTCGGCGATACCTGTTCCGTTGAAGGAGGTCAGGGTCTGTCCGGTCGCCAGAGCATTCGGTTCGGCGATCACGGTTCCACTGGCCCCGCCTCCGACGACGATCACCGTACGACTGATATCCGCCGTTTGCCCCTGGCCGTCATCCCAATGAACTTGAAGCGTATAACTTCCGGGAGTCACATCCGTCGCCGAGTTGTTCGTGCCGTCCCAGGTTAGGGTAATGGGCGCGTCCGTGGTATTGACGGCAATCCGCAAGAGAGACGCCCCCGCGCCCCGGTTGGACCCCAAACTCATGACCGTTGAGCTTAAACTCACGTTCATCATCTGAACACCGCTTCCCTCGCCTACAACGGCGTATAAGCTTCGAACCAATTCCCCGGAGGAGTTATAGATGTTGGCCGTGATATCCGACAACTGGCGGTTGACCGTCGCCTGCTGCTCCACGCTGGTCACCACGCCCGCGGAAGAATCGCTATCCACCTTGATCATGTAACTGCCGTTGGTGACAGAATTCCCGCTGTTGTCCGAACCGTCCCAGGTGCCGATGAGGGTTCCGTCATAATAAATTTGAATCGTACTGCCATGCCCTTGGAGAGACGTTATCCGGTTTCCAGCCGGGAGGGCGATGTTATTGATGGGCTGGTTTTCGTTTTGCGCCCGGATGGTCTTCACCACTTCTCCGGCGGAGTTATAAATATCGATGGTCACGGTGTAAACGCCCGGCACCCCCACACTGGCGGTGGGTGTCGCCGTCAGGGTCGGCGTCCCCGTGGCCGTGGAAGTATTGGTGCTGGTCACTGTGGCGGTAGGGGTCGCCGTATTCGTCACGGTTGGCGTAGTCGAAGCCGTAGCGGTGAGGGACGCCGTAGGCGTCATCGAATCCGTCGGCGAATGAGTTGGGGTGGAGGTAGGGGTGCCGGTAGGCGTACTGGACGGCGTAGCGGTCAGTGTATTAGTCGGAGTATACGTTTGGGTCGGGGTAGGCGTATTCGTATTGGAATTAGTCGGGGTATTGGCAGCGGTATTCGTGCTGATAGGTGTGGCGCTATTCGTCGCCGTATTGGTTGGTGTATTAGTAGAAGTATTCGTTGGGGAGTTAGTCGGCGTATTGGTTACGGTATGGGTGGCTGTATTGGTAAATGTGTTCGTCGGCGTATTGGTTGACGTATTCGTAGGTGTATTAGTAGCCGTATTCGTCGGAGTGTTGGTAGGCGTATTCGTATGGGAGTTAGTCGCCGTATTGGTCGGCGTATTCGTCGTGGTATTCGTGGCTGTGTTGGTGAAGGTATTCGTCGGAGTATTCGTGGCCGTATTGGTCGCGGGGTGAGTGGGTGTGTTGGTTACCGTCGGTGTGCCGCAAACGCAGGGATGATTGACGAAATACAGGGCCACCGCCCGCACAAAGCCGTCGGCCACATTGGTTCCCACCGCGCCCGTATAACAGCAGCCCGACCATTGGTCCATGTCCTCAAAATTCACCACACTCCCCACATGACAACCCGTGAAGTTCACCATTTGGGCCGTGCCCGTCCACACCGAGGCCGACAAACGCGTTTCCCCGTCGCTAAACACAGCGCCGCCAAAATCGATTAAGGAGGTTCCGTTCAAATAATTGGGCGAGGCATCCGGAATGCCGCCTTCATCGGCAAATGTGATGTTGACGCCCGCCAGACCCGCGGGACCCGCCATGGGATAGGTACCCGCGGTGCCGCCATACATGGTGCCGTTACTGGAAGGAGAGCCGCAGGCCTGGAAACCCGTTTTAAGCCCGCCCGCGGTGAGAAGAAATTCAAAATTGCCCTCGTTTCTTTCCATGTAGCCGCTATTTTCACCCTGTAGATAAAGGTTCCCGCAATAGTGCTCCACATAATCCACGGCGGTGCTTTGCCAGTTGGCGTCAAAATTATCCGCCGCTAAAGGCGCGGGACAGCTAGAGCCCGCGTCGGCGTCATCAAAACGGCAATCCCAAACCTGAGCGTAATTGGACCAATTGTCCCCCGTGCTGGCCGTCGGGCCCGGGTTATAACCCGAACCCGCCACATTGATGGTCGTAACGGTGTAACCATAAAAGGTCAGGGCGCTGCCGATTCGATCCAAATCGGTCCCCAGGCCGCCGCTATCGTCGTGGTAATAGACCAGGACATTCACGGCCAAAGCGGGCTGGACCCATAACAGGAACGCGGAAAGGAAAAAAATAAGCGGCTTTGGTCTCGAACACTTCGTGATCAAAATTCGATGAACTTGGGCCAGGGTTGGTAGGAACAGGGAAAACAAAATGGCTTTATCTCAGGATGAGAACTTTAAGAATTTTCGCGCTGGATTGAACGCCAGTGACACGAATACGAATGTAATAAAGCCCATTCGCCGCCAGAGTTTCTGAAATATCCTTTAAATCCCACTGCAAAGTTTGGTCGCCGTCAATTTGCCAGGTTTGGCTGGTGATTTTACGGAAGGTCACCGTAAACACATCCATGGTGACGGTCGAAACACCCGGTACCGAGACGTTAAAGGAAATCGGCGATCCCCGGGAGGGATTCGGATAGGGGGCGGAGATATCCACAACGGACGCGGTCGGAGACAGAGCCGATGTCCCCGCAGGGGAGGCGGTGGGCGTAATCGTGAACGTATGGGTCACCGTCGCGGTAGCTGAAGGCGTGAAAGTATTGGTCGGCGTGCCGGTGGTTGTGCTCGTCGGCGTATTCGTACGCGTATTGGTTGGCGTGGTGGTAGGCGAATGGGTTGCCGTATTCGTCGCGGTTGCCGTGGGTGTCAAGGTTGGCGTATCGGTAACGGTATTGGTGGGAGTAGGGGTCGAGGTGGCTGTATTGGTCGGCGAATGGGTTGGGGTGGAAGTGGGCGTTGAGGTAGGCGTGCCCGTAGGCGTATTCGACGGTGTCGTCGTCAAGGCATGGGTGGCGGTATGAGTGGTCGTTGCTGTATTGGTTGCCGTATGAGTCGGGGTGGGGGTCCAGCTATTGGTCGCGGTATGGGTCGCCGTAGAAGTCACCGTATTCATCGGGGTGCTTGTCGGCGTATTGGACGGCGTAGGAGTCAGGGTATGGGTCGGCGTATTCGTAGGGGAATTCGTGGAAGTCGCGGTCGCGGTAAAAGTATTTGTGGGCGTCGTGGCGGGACATTGCGCCGCGTAAGCGTTATAGGTGGCGGCGAGCAAATCCTGTGAAGCCCCATCGTAATCCTGGGATATTTCCCAGATCATCATCCCGCCCACACCGCGGGTTCCCAAAGCGTAAGTGGTCTTATTGGCCGCGGTGGTCACGCTTTCATACGTGATAAAGTCGGAGCCGATCAGGTAATTGGCCTGGGCCGAGGAATCCCATTGGACCGTATAGCCCATGGCGTTGAGCCGGGGCTTCACAAAGCTCCCATAACCCCAGTTCCCCACCGGACAATCGCCCCCGCAGCTTTTCCAAAGGCCGTTGACGGAAGTAAATTCATCCGCGTAAAAAGGCATGCCCGCATTGATCTTGGAGGGGGTAATGCCCACCGTGACCAGATACCAATCGAGGGAGGTTTTAAAACTCCCCGCCTGCTGGGGATCGGCGGGATTTTGAAACTCCGGGGCCAGGTGCCCGCTGTTGGTATCCCAACCGCCGTAAAAATCGTAGTCCATCACGTTGAAGAAATCCACGATGCCCTCGAGCGCGTTGAGGTTCATATAGTAAGCGCCGTCCCAGGTATTGTTGCCCATGGCACTCGTCGTCATGGAGAGGAGCCAGGGAGACGGCATCACGGAGCGGATGGCCTGCATCATGAGGGTGAGATTGCTTTCGTCCGTGGTGTTGAGCGGAAATTCGTAGTCAATATCCACGCCGTCATAGCCGTTGGTCTTGCAGAAGTTCAAAAGATTATTGGCGAAATTGGCCCGGGCCGAGGCGCTGGCCGAAATCAGTTCAAAGACCGCCGCTTGACCGCCGCCGCTGCCGCCCACGGATACCATCACCTTCACCCCCGCCGCGTGGGCCCGGGTGATGAGGGCCGGTTCCAGAAAAGAAGGATCCACCGAAAGCGTTCCGTCATTGGTGGCCGTATCCAGAGCAATGAAGGCATGCTCGATATGGGTGACCTGTGTCATGGGGATGTTGGCCGAACTATATTCAGGCTGGTCCCAATAAGCGTAATAAGCGACGACGCGTTTAGCGCATTGGGCCGTGACCGAAGCGGTTGCCAGAAAACCCAAAACGGCAAACCCCGTGAGACTTAGAAACCTTCTCCAGTTGAGACTGGCTTGTTTAAAGTATTTCATAGTTTATCCTTCACTGAAGGACCACCAGTCTTCCGGTGGCGACACCGTTTGGTTTCTCGAAATAAACGATGTAAACACCGCTGGCGACTTTCTGGCCGAATTTATTAGTTCCATCCCAATTGACCACCGTGGGCGCGAGAGGCCGGTTTATGTTTTCATCGAACAAAGTTTTAATGTGCTCCCCCACCGAGTTGTAAATCCTCAACGTCATCGGACCGGGATATTGGGCGGATGAGATCGTGATGCAGATCGTTCCGTCGATGTTTTCATGAAAGACGTTTTTGCAAATCTGAAATACATCCGCTGTCATCGTCGGCGTCGCGGTCCAGCTGGGGACAAGAGTGGTGACCGGCGTAGCGGTGGCCGTGGCCGTCGGCGTGAGGGTGGGTGACCGCGTTGAAGTGGCGGTGGGCGTACCCGTAGGAGCACTTGTCTTCGTAGAAGACAACGTGTTCGTCGCGGTTGGCGTGGCGGTATGGGTAGCCGTATTAGTAAAAGTGCTGGTGACGGTGTTTGTCGGCGTAAAAGTGGAAGTCGAGGTGTTGATGTTGGTATTGGTGAAAGTGTTGGTCGCCGTATTGGTGGCGGTATTAGTCAGCGTAAAAGTCGAAGTCGCGGTGTTCGTAGCGGTGTTGGTAGAAGTATTGGTGGGAGTATTGTTGGAGGTATTAGTCGGCGTAAAGGTGGAAGTCGCGGTATGGGTGGCTGTAGGTGTGGAAGTATTGGTAGCGGTGTTGGTACTGGTGGCCGTTGCGGTATTGGTAGAAGTAGCTGTATGCGTAAAAGTTTTGGTCGCCGTGGGGCTGTTGGTGAAGGTAAAAGTAGGAGTAGGAGTAAAAGTATTGGTGGGCGTGGCAATACAGCCGCTGAAAGTAATCGCCAGCGCCCGGGCGTTGTTGCTGACCAGCAGGTCGCTTTGGTTGTCGTCATCGTCATAGGGAAAACCATAGGCCAGCTTGTTAAGGTTGACCGTATGAAAAAAGGCCGAGTAATAATTACTGGGAGCGGTTTGATAAAAGGCCGTGGGGTTGTTCAGGTTGGCGGCGTTGTCCAGAACGTGGCGGTTAATGCCAGCGGACATGACCACTTCCAGCGCCAGCTCCGTGGGATTGCCGCTGGCGAAAACACCGTCGGCGGCCAGCGCTTCCTGCGTGTTGGGATAGCCCACATAATAAGGGCCGCCCGGACCGGTAAAAGTCATCTGGCTTCCCGGGCCCGTGGTGGTGCCATAGTAGGTGTTGCCCCCGGTGCTGATGACCAAGGGCGTCGACTGGTACTCGGTCCAGAGCTGGGAAATATAATTGTCAAAGTAAGTGCCGTTGGCCGCGCCCGCGGCGAAAGTGCCATCCGCCGGAGCCAGAATGCGCACCGATCCCACCAGAGAGTTAAAGATGGACGCGCCCGGGATGGAATTCATATAAGCCTCGTACTTGGCCACGATGTCGCTGTAGCAATCCGGGATGCCGCTGGCGCCATTGAGCCCCCCGCCCACGTTGTACAAACCCATGGTGTAGGGAATGCCGAACATATTGACCTGAGTGGTGTTGCAGTAAATCCAATCGCTGCCTTCGGCGAATTCCATCCAGTCAAAAACCGTATTGATGTTGGGGTCGCTCGGATTGGCAATGTTGGGCTGCACCACTCCCGGCCCGGGCACGATGGGCATGTTCATCGGCTGGTAATAGGAAAACCACATGCGGCCCCCGGCGTTGATGTTGGGTAGTTGAAGCCCGGCGGGACTGAGCGCGTTAATCTGCGCCAGGGTCATGGTGTAGTTGCTCGCGTTCTGCCCGGGCACAATGGCGTTCATCGAACCGCCGGGAGTGAGGTATTCATTGTTGGCCAGCACACAGATGTAAACCTGATTGTTGGGCACGGTGCTGTTATTAACAAACTGGCAGGTCATGACTTCCCCGCCGTTGAGGCTGATGAGCGACTGGGCCTGGGCTGGAAGAAAAGAAAGACAACCCCAGAGTGCTATCAAAATAAAAAGGCGCGGGGAGTTTGGGTTAAGAAACATTTTCATTCAGTCCATGTGATCGTTTGCCGGAAGCCTGTTCATCCCAGTTAAACATCGCGTTAAGAAGCCTTTGCAAGGAAGGACGTCAGGGCGTCCTTTTCGGCGGGTTTCATCAGGAGGAAATGCAGTCCGGCGCTGTTCTTATGTGTCCACACCACCTGGGCATAAACAGTCACCACATTTACCTTGTCCAGGATGTAAATGTTAAATTCCAACACGCTGCCAACCGTCAAGTGATGGTCCGCGGAAAGCTGCATTCCGTCCGTGCTCAGGTCCAGCGTGACTCCATATTCCCTGGATTCGCGCCAGTCCTTGATCTTTTTGAGAGCTTTTTTATCTTCAGCCGGAACGAATTTAACGGGGACCTTGATCGAAACCCGGGGATTATCCCTGCGGTTATTGGCTTTTGCGGTTATTGGCATTTCTCCCCTCCTCCAAACTTCCCTGGAAAATAAAATACATCCAACCCCGCTGACAGGATTATCTAAGGAATGGACGAAATTGATGGGGGGCGCAAGGCTGATGAAAGGCTTAAACTTATGTTGAATGAGAAGAATAAAAACGCCCGGTCATTATCTGAGAACC
>Ga0302319_10017428_pt1 | contig 13155 bp, 13 predicted proteins | sample Bog_T0_2_FD_203319 | JGI IMG/M metagenome (GOLD analysis project Ga0302319, IMG submission 203319) | Peat permafrost microbial communities from Stordalen Mire near Abisko, Sweden - Bog_T0_2 | ecosystem: Environmental > Terrestrial > Soil > Wetlands > Peat | place: Sweden: Abisko, Stordalen Mire...
CCGGACGCCAGAGCCTGGTCATCGGCAACTTCACCACTGAAAGCATGACCCTCTATCACAACGACGATTCAGGCTTGTTCACCGATGAAACAGCGGCGTCCGGCATTGGTCCACCGTCGGCCCGTTCGCTTACATTCGGAACTTTGTTCTTCGACTACGACCTCGACGGCCTGCCCGACATTGTCGCCGTGAACGGACACGTGGCCGACGACATCGGTACTGTTCAGCCAACCCTCCATTACGCTGAACCGCCTCTGCTGTTTCGCAATCTGGGTAACGGCAAATTCGAAGACGTTTCCGCCAAAGTTGGGCCGCCGTTTCGACAGCCCTTCGTCGCCCGCGGCGCGGCCTACGCGGATTTCGACAACGATGGCGATCTTGATCTCGTCATTACAACCAACAACGGACCAGCGCACTTGCTGCGCAACGACAATGGAAATCGCAACGACATGCTGCGTGTGAAGCTGGTCGGCACGCGCTCCAATCGAGACGCCATCGGCGCGAGAGTGACTATCACTTCCGCCAACGGAACGCGGCTTTCCGCCATGGTCAAATCGGGATCGAGTTATTTATCGCAAAGCGAATTCCCCCTGACCTTCGGCCTGGGAAAACCGGCAAACGAAAAATTTGTGAATTTGGAAATCGTATGGCCCAACGGCGGGAAAGAATCGATTTCTCATGTTGCCGCCAACCAGTTCATCACGATTAAGGAAGGCGCAGGCATTCTCGCGGCAATGCCGATTTCGTTTACCCCGCGGACCTCGCAAGCTGTAGAGACAAAATAAAGTCCTCAGCGAATTGCAATTCGAAAGATTGCAACTAGAACCCGCATCGACGAAGCATCTCGGAAATATCTTCACGGCTTGCACCGAGCTTCGCTCTCGAATCGACAAGATCATCCGCATACACTGGATACCAATTGCGCCGGTCAGGGAGTCCCAGGCCCGCAACATTGATCGGCTCGATGGCTTCCAGAATGTCTTTTATCAATTCGTTCGATTCATTCTTCGACAATGGATGCCTGCATCGCTCAATCAGCCGCGAACAAACAGGACCAAAGGCCCGATCGTCGCATAGCAGGAACGATCCAGCCAGGTGCGGCTTCCCGAGTCTCCGCGCGGCTTCTGAGAAACTGGCCGCTGCAAAGTAAAGCAGTGTCAACGCGACAAAAACCGGGAAGTTATTCATGTTCGCGTAGAGCGCCCCGATGAGGCACGCAGTGGCCGTCAATTCGCGATCCGTTTGCGCCGCGTAGGGTCGCAATTGCTCGGTAAAGTGCTGCGTACCCCAGTCTCGCTCGATGATCTTAGCGAGGCGGCTCACTCCGAGCAAAGTCAGTGGAATGCCAGTAGAGAGCAATGGGTCAACGAATCCGGCAGCCGACGGGAGAAGCGCCCACCTTTCACCAGCCACATCTGACGACCGAAAAGCCATACGCTGCATATGCACAAATGGCCGTATGGCCCGAGCCTCGGCAAACTGCTCTTTCAAGGCCGGAATCATATCGACGACTCGACTCCACGCTCCCGCTCCATCGCTGAAACGCAACCGCGAAGCCGGCTCATCTGTTGCCGCAACACCTGCACTGGTCACACCGTTATTGAATTGAAGCACCCAGACCCATCCGCCATCAAAGACATGGTGCACCGCGGCCTCGTCAATTGGATACGGAGGCGGCTCGCCGATTCGGCTGAATGAAGTCCCTTCGAGTCGACTCACTCCCGTGAAATGGCTGTAGAGGCCCTGCGTACGCGGATAGTCCGGCAGTGCAAGCTCGCGGAGCCCAAGCGCGTGATACAGAAATCCCCGAGGACCCGTCGCATCAACCACAAACCTGGCGTGAAACTGCACTGCATGCCCGTCCCGCTCGCCTTCAAGCGTGACCTCGTCGCCCCCATCGCGAAATCGTCTTAATGCGACTCGATCCACATACGCGACGCCGAGTCTCTGCGCCTCACGCACAAGCAGGTGGTCAAAATCAGCCCGGTACCAATGCGTGTCTGCGATCTCGTCGCGCGGACTCGCTGCCACCAACAACTGATCTTGACGCTCGCGATCAGCGGAAGGTGACGCGCCCAACACATGATGATGAAAGGTAAACCCGCGTTTGAGACCACAGGCAATCTCCGGGTAAGATCGCTGCCAGCTGCCCCACTTTGCGAGCGGCCTCAGTTCAGTTAATCCATAACGGGTCGTCAGTTCTTCCAGCAGCAGATTCGAAAGTGGCGTCGAAGACTCTCCGATCACGACGCGCGGATGAGTTCCCTTTTCAATCAGGATGACCGACCGCCCCAACTGCCGCGCAATCATCGCCAGCAGCGATCCGGCAAACCCTGACCCAACAACCGCAATGTCGTAAATCTCGCTCAGCTCAAGCCTCCGCAACGCTCGCAGGGCACCGGCGGCAACACGCGCTGCTGAAGATTCATCGCATGTAGTCTGGCGATTCGGAGTTCAGTGCAAATCTCACACGATGCGGTGTTCCTAACATCCCATAGGTCCGCAAAGACCCTCCCCTTCTTCATCGCGATCCCATGCGCCATTGCAGCTTCCAGCGTCGCGAGCTTCGGCGGCGAAAAAAGTCCCGCCCCTGCCAGCTCCTCCATCGCCCCATTGCCGCCGCGGGTCGGGATCAGAGTAGCAGCAGTCGCACCACAATCGGACGCAAACTCCAGCGATCGCGCAGCCCATTCAAGCGCTTCCTCTTCGTCCATGAAAGGCGGCTTTACAAGAATGAAAACACGCAAGTCTATATTGTTGTTCCCGAGAAACTGCGCTGCATGTTCGAATTGCTTCAGGCTCATGCGCTTATTCAGCCGCTCAAGGATTTCAGGATGCGCTGTCTCCAGTCCCATCGCAACTTCAAGCCTGCCTGCAATTCGGTCGTTAAAGTTGATACAAGTTTCGCCGACAAGGGCCGGATGACACTCGACGATCACCCGTTCGAATCCGGCCACGCGCTCCGCAATCGCCGCATGATCTTGCGGTGGAATTGCCTTCGGGTCAAAGAAGCTTCCGCTGTTATATAGCTTGATCTGCCGCGCCACACCAAGTCGCTGTAAAGCATATTCAATCTGCTTTGGAATCGCTCCGGCTGGCACGCTCTCCGTCAGCGTATTTCGCCACAGATCGCACATCAGGCAACGCCAAGGGCACTCACGATTCGTCAGGAAGACCGTCGCAACCCTCACAACTTCGCCTGACGCGGCGCGCTCATCCTCCGCAACAAACGCGTAAGGCTGGAGCGGATCCATGACGTTCCGCGCAGGCCTGCGCGCAACAATCCACGCATCTCGCTCCGCGGCGCTCGCAGGAAAGGAGGTCAGCGAAGGATGGTTCATTGGTAGAGGGACAAGAACTGTTTTCTGTAGTCCGCTTCGAGACAAGGTAGTCGCCGATGCAGCGACTCCTTTGACACCGCGCCATGTTGAAAGCGACGCTTTGGAAACACCGGCATCTCTAACCCTGTAACAGCCTTGACTCCGCGCGAAACAATCTCGCCCTTCAACTCGTAGAGGCGGTTCACATCGTACCGCGTCAAATCGATGAAGGGGATCGCCTCGGCTATGGCAATCACGCTCGGCCTCGTAAATGGGCTGAAGCCCTGGAAGCCGTGATGCCGTGCGGTTGCATAGGTGCGAGAATACGATCGGCTCAGTCCGCCGCTATACGTTAGCGAATGCTTGATCTTCCCAACTCCCCAGCCCTCCTGGTAGAGCATCGGGTTATTTATCACGCTGCGAATCGTGAGCTCGGGATTCTCCTCGATCGGGTAATCCTTCAGATTCTCGTCTCCGCCGTCGCCATCAATCAGGTAGCGCCAATCAGGATAACGAGCACGAATGCCCCGTCCCAGTGCAAGCGCCATGGTAGCCGATTCAATATCGAGTGGCTTGTAGTCCTCAACCACTCGAATCGTTGCGTTCGCATCCAGAGCAGAAGCGTCTGCCGCAATCGGCTCCAGAAACATCGAGAGTCCCAGCCGTTCAAGAAACGTTCGCGCCTGTTGCAGGTCGGGACCATCCCCGAGATCGAGAACAAAGGCCTTCAGCCTCGCCGGGCTCATTCCAAGCGTCCGCATGACGTGGTAGGTCGTGAGGAAGACACTTCCGCTGTCAATGCCCCCGGAGAAGCAGACACCGATCGGCTCTTGAGATGGAATCGCCCGCAGCCATTGTGCGATCTCTTCCGCCAGCGTTGCGATATAAGTCTTGCCGATAACGTCAAGATCCGCCGGAAGAGTTCCGGACTCAGGCGTGAAAAACCGGGTGTACACCGGATCGGGATCGGGGCAGCCCACAAGCTGCAATTCCACGACGTGATGCGCCGGCACCATGCGCGTATAACTCGGGTGAAACTGCCCGGCGAGCCCCTCAGCCTCGAGCCATCCGAATATCGTGTCTACCCGGGATGCGACGATAAGCGCTGGACCCTCCCGTCGCTTGGCGAGAAAATACCGCATTGGCCTATCCAGGGAACGCGCCATCCGCACCGTCTTGCCAGCCTTTGCGAGAAGCGCAAACGAGCCTTGTATCTGGAGCACAGACTCGGCCTGCCGATTAAACAGGAGCTCCCGTGCAGCAGCGACGCTCATGTTGTAAATGAGATTTGACTCGGGTTCGGTGAGATCGACAACTCGCTCAATATAATGGTCCACAGGTTTCCTCAACGACATTCAGCCGCTATAGAGAGTTTATCCTGCGCGACAATGGGGCTGCTGCAGTTGGTCGGTGGTCGTCAGGAACGAGTTCGACAACAACCTCCTAAGAGCAAAAGGGCTTCGAATGCGCTGATCGACAATTTCCCATCTTTAACTCATCGAGATCGAAGCCAGTCTCAACCGACCGGTTAAGCGATCAGACCCCCTGGGTGCGTCACAGCATTTGGGCTAGTGCACCCGCGAAGCATCAGTCCAGGTCAGCGACGAAGCCATTCGAGTGTCCGGCAAATGGATCTCGCCTTAGCGCTGAGTCGCGAGCAGCTTTAAACCTGGGATTTCTCGGAGACAAGCATTAGGTTCTTAACCACAGGGTTGCAGAGGTTCGAACAGCGTAGCGCAGCTGATCGGCGGGTTCGACAACAGCAACGCAAGAGGCATGAACATGGGGCTACGGCGTCAGTACGCCTTGAGGCTGAGCCTTCGAAGGAGGGATGATACCAGTGATACCAAATTCTTGCGGAATTCTGTCCATCGGTGAGAAAATCGGGAACGAAGGGCAGGCCAGAGAATTCTGGCAAGTCCCTGATGCAGTGATGTTTTGCTGTCAAATCTAACAAAAAGAATGGCAAAGTGGCCACTCGGGAATGAGGCTACGAATCCCTCCGCCCCGACCATCTAACCTATTCCCTTTCAACAAGTTTGACCGAGGACCGAGGGGGTGATACCAAGAGTGATACCACTTTGCCGGGAGTTTTCCCATGCAGGTGAATATCACCAAGCGTATCGACACCCCGAAGGTAAACGCTACCCTATCCCACGCGCCTCTAAGACCGGGGCATCGCCAATACCATCGTCCAATTGCAGCGCTGGACTGTCGCTTGAAAGAATACCAACGGGATGTGCGAGGCGCGAACGCCCGGTGCAGAGTTCGCAATCCACCGGCCAGCGAGTTGGGAGACGGAAGACATCGCGTCAAGAGTGAGGATAAATCGAAATGAAGAAAGGTCGGCGCGGAATCAACCCCGCTTCGAAGCCGAGCGGCAACGGGTGTATGGAATGCCTGGCATCGCCGGAAGGTTGGTGGTTTCATCTCCGCCGGTGCGCGGAGTGCGGGCACATCGGATGCTGCGACAGTTCTCCGAGCCAGCATGCATCCAAGCATGCCGCGGCAACGGGGCATCCGATCATTGCCAGCTTCGAGCCGGGTGAGGATTGGTTCTACGATTACGAGAAGCAGGCGATGATCGAGGGTGTGGGGTTGCTTCCGCCGCATTCGCGTCCCAAGAATCAGCCCGTACCTGGACCGGCGGGAAGAGTGCCGGCCAACTGGGAATCGCTGCTGAACTAGGGTCGTGCCGTTGGCAGCGAACTCAATATCGGTGGATGCCTGAGCCTCTGGCGGATCCATCCAACATCCCCAAAGTGAGGAGGAATTGGCCGTGAAAGCAGCCAGAATTCATAGCTTCGGGCCGCCCGATGTCGTAGTGGTTGAGGATGTGCCCGTGCCATCGCCCCGCCCCGGCGAAGTTCTGGTGCGCGTGATGGCCGCAGGCGTCGCGCCCTGGGACGCGATCATCCGTGAAGGCAAGAGCAAGGTCAGCCCGCAACCTCCGCTCACCCTCGGTTCGGACTTCTCCGGTGTCGTGGACAAGGTCGGCCCCGGCGTTAAGGACTTCGCGCCGGCCGACGAAGTCTATGGTGTCACCAACCCACAGTTCTGTGGCGCCCAGGCCGAGTTCGCCGTAGCCACGGCCGGGATGGTCGCCCGCAAACCGCAATCGCTGAATCACGTGGAAGCGGCATCAGCTCCCGTCATTGCGGTGACCGCCTGGCAAATGCTCTTCCAGTATGTACAGGCGATGCGCGGACGAACGGTAGTGGTCGTCGGTGCCGCTGGGAACGTCGGGGCCTACGCGGTGCAAATGGCCGTAGACGACGGGATCCACGTTGTTGCCATCGCCCACCTCGACGACGAAGGACTGCTCCGTCCATTGGGTGTGAAATCCATCATCGACTCGAGTAAGCCCGCCTTTGAGAACGACCTCCCTCAGGTGGATGCCATCCTCGACACGGTCGGGGGCAGCACGTTTCAGCGCTGCGTGGCTGCGTTGAAATCCGGAGGCAAACTCGTCACCTCGGTCTCCACCCAGCCGCTGCCGGCAGGGGCCATTTTCTTCTACGCTGAGGTGACCACTGCGCGTCTGCAGACAATCTCAGCATTGTTTGACGCGGGCAGAATCACAGCCCGTGTAGGCTCCGTGCTGCCGCTTTCGGAGGCGCGCCAGGCGCAGCGCATGCTTGCGGGCGCACCACACAAGCCCGGCAAGATCGTCCTCGAGATCGGCCACCCGCAGTAGTCCCGATCCGCGCAGCGAAGCTTGCAGACGAATTCCTACTCGTCGACGCTACGTTTCCGCGAGGGCGCGATGCACAAGGTGGATCGAGATCGCACCCTCGCCAACAGCTGATGCAACCCGCTTCACGTTTCCAGAGCGGATATCGCCGACCGCGAAAACCGCTGGCAAGCTCGTCTCGAGCATCTGCGGTGGGCGTTCAAGCGGCCATTTTCGCGGTGCGTCCGCCAGAATCGGGTCCAGATCCCGCCCTGTAAGAATGAAGCCCTGCTGATCCAGGGAGACACAGCCACGCAACCAGTCGCTGCGTGGTGACGCACCCGCCATTACGAAAACGTGCCGGATTTCGTGCGTCGTTCTCTCCCCTGACGACCGATCGAGCCAGGTGACCCGTTCCAGGTGCAATTCGCCCTCTAATGACACCAGCTCAGTGTTCAGATGCAGCTCGATTACCGGGTGCGTTGTAATCCTCTGCGTCAGATAGCGCGACATCGTCTCGGAAAGCGTCTTTCCGCGAACCAGCATATAGACCTTCTGGGCGGTCTCTGCCAGGAAAATGGCAGCCTGCCCGGCCGAATTTCCTCCGCCGATGACGACGACCTCTTCACCCCCGCAGAGCTGCGATTCCATGAATGTGGCCGCGTAATAAACTCCATTTCCTTCGAATTTCTTTAGGTCCGCGACCTTCGGCGTATTGTATTGTGCTCCTGAAGCGATAATAATGCTGCGAGCCTTCAGAACGTTGCCATTCTCCAGCGCGAGCTGGTATGGCCTCTGATCGCATTGGAACTTGACCACTCGCTCCCCCACCATCATCTGTGCGCCGAATTTTTCCGCCTGAACAACGCCGCGGCGCGTGAGCTCCAAACCGGAGACGCCAGTGGGGAAGCCAAGGTAGTTCTCAATCTTCGAGCTTGAGCCCGCCTGTCCACCGGGAAAATCAGCTTCGATCACGACAGTGTCTAAGCCTTCTGAGGCTGCGTAAACCGCCGCCGCCAACCCAGCCGGACCGGCGCCCACGATGGCGACATCGAGAATGTGCGATTCGTCGATTTTGCCCGAGAGTCCAAGGCATTGAGCCAACTGCTGCGTCGTGGGATTGCGCTGCACGGCCTTTCCGCTGCAAATGGCAACAGGTATTTCGTCGATCTTCACGTTAAATCGATCAAGCAGTTCCTGAGCGGTTGTGTCACTGTCAAGGTCGACATATGCGTGCGGTTGTCCGTTGCGGGTGAGAAACTCGCGCAACCGCAGTGTATTCGCCGAGTGCCGCGACCCCAGGATAACGACGTTACCCATGTCACCCGCAATAAGAGCGAGGCGCCGATGGATGAAAGCGCGCATGAAGATATCGCTGAGTTCGGCATCTTTCGCGATGAGCGAACGCAAGGCATCCGTGGTCACCTCAAGAAACTCTCCCGGCTCGGCAACCCGTCCGCGCGCCATTGACCCGGTTCCTGAGATCACGACCATGTCTCCGGAAAAATTTCCCGGACCGTGGGTCGCAAATATGTGCTCGTCGGAGAGCCTGGTTATGACAATATTGAGCTTTCCCGAAAGCACAACAAAGCAGGGTATTCCCAAATCCCCTGCTTCGAACAATATCTCTCCAGCCCGAACTGTTCTCGCAGTGCCGTACGGCCGAATGCGGTCGATCTGCGCCGGGGTCAGAACCGGAAAGGCCTCAGCCTGCGGGTTGGGTCTGTTTATTGATCGCGGCGTTGACTCCGTCACTTATATTCCTTCCCGCCAATGGCCGACTCTGTTTCCATGATCGCCTGTTCTCACTTGGCCCAGGTCGGCGGCTTGTTGATTACTGCCGCCCCTGCCTCGCTGACGACTTCGTCCTGGGAATCCGTGCCTCCCGAGGAACCAATTGCGCCGACAATCCTTCCCTGCCAAACGTTCGTTCCGACTGCAGCGACGAAGTCAACCTTCCTCCAACAAGTCCTGAGAATCGATCGATGTGGATGTGACTCCCGCCTTCGCACGTGACACGAAGGGGCTCGTTTTCCTGTGCTCCTACGGTGCGTAACGAGTGAAGACAAAGTCGCCGGCTTGGAATGGCTGGTGGCAAGGGAAGCAGGTTTTCAGCTTCGCCTCGTCGGCAGGTTTGCCGTCTTTATCAAATTGAGCGAACCCCCAGCCGGCCGTTGCAGCATACTTTTTTGAGTCCTTGACCATAAACTGCAGGTACCACTCCGGGGCGGGTCCGGCCACGAAAGATTGGGCCTTGCCAAACACTTTGTTGTTTTCCTCCGACGGCACGTCTTTCCAGGCGACCCGGGCGATGACTGTGCCGTCCGGAAACGGAAGTTTGTGTTCCCGATACGCCTTGATCGCTACGTCGTTGCCGAGGATGGCTCGAATATCGTTGAGGCTGCCTTCTTCGTGAGCCACAGAGATCAGTCTCCAGTCGCGGTACCCGGGAAAGATCCTTATCCCGAAGATCGGGACGCCCCCTCCATCATCGCGTCCAGATGCGGGCGAGCTAAAGGCGACAATGCCAACCATCGTAACGAGCGCAACCGTCAAGAAAGCGATTCGTTTCATATTGGCTGCTCCCTTTGCGGAAACCCCTTTGCTCTTTTGAACTTACCTTCATTTACCTGTTCAATTTGGCTTTCGCCGCCGCCTGCTCGATCAACTCCGCCACTTCTCGCGGGTGAGACAGCATGGCCAGATGATTCGCCGGCAGGGTGATTGAAGTTGCCTTTATGGCCACTGCCTCGTCTTTCTCCAGTTCCGGGGGAATCGCCCGGTCGTTGCCCGCGATCACGGCCCATGAAGGCTTGCTCTTCCACGCAGCTCTCGTAACTGTCGCTCCGAAAACAGATGCCGACGTTTGACCCTGTGTCGCAGTGAGTATCTGCTGCTCCTTCTCCGGGAGATCCTGCGCCATGTCTTCGGCAATTCCTTTTCGAGTCGCCGTTAGAAAACCTTGAGCGTCGGGCCGGAGTTCGCTGCCCAGCGGAGCGGGCGGATACGGCTTGCTGACGGAGTTGATGGATTCACCCTCCCCAGGCGCGAACGCCGCCACGTAAACCAACCCGACAACCTTCGGGTCATTCCCCGCTTCGGTAATCACCACGCCGGCGTAGGAATGGCCGACTAATATGACTGGTCCGTCCTGCAACGCGATGATGCGCTTCGTCGCCGCTACATCGTCAGCAAGCGAGGTCAAAGGATTCTGCACAGCGGCCACATGAAATCCCTTCGCTTCGAGGAGCGCAATCACTTTGGACCAGCACGATCCATCCGCCCAGGCGCCGTGAACCAGCACAATGTTTTTGGCCCCTTGCGGAGAGTTCGCCTGAGCGAATCCTCTCATGTCGAGTCCGGTCGACAGGATCAGCATCATGGTTGCAATCAAAGCGACGCGGTACATTTGCGAGCGTTTCATTCCTGCCTCCTCGTTAAATCAACTGTCGCGATTAAGCCAGAACAACCTTGACCGCGCAATTGGACGATGGTATCGCCCATACGAAGGTATCGCCGATACCTTCGTCCAATTGCATCACTTCCCCACCTCTGGCCTAATTGCAACAACCCGAGAAGCACGCTGATGGGGCTCGGATGACTTTTGTGAAGGAGAATACGCGATGTCTGAATCTGTGGGCCAATCTCAGAAGCAAGAACGGGAAGAACAGAAGTTTGAGACACGAGCCGAGGTGAAACGGCTGGCCGGCCTTACCATCTTTGTGATAGTCGTAACAGTGCTGGCTGTCCTCGTCGCCGTGGCTGTTCACGCGCAGGACAAGGGCTCAATGAATGCACGGGAAAAGTACTCCCTGATATCGCCGGGTGGAATCGCGTTCTCCGACTTCAGGGGATACGAGGACTGGCCTGCCGCCTCTTCCGCCCGGCAAGACGAAATACTCAAGGTGATCGTCGCCAATCCGAAAATGATCGCGGCGTACAAGGCAGGCGTTCCCGGCAACGGCCGGCCTTTCCCGGAGGGATCCAAGATCGTGAAGCTCCAGTGGAAGCAAAAGAAGAGCACGGAGGCCCAATTCGCCGTGGATGTGCCAGACTTCTTCACCCAGGCTTTCGTCATGGAAAAGGACAGCAAGAGATTTCCGAAAACCGGTGGGTGGGGATACGCGGTGTTCAACTACGATGCGGTGTCGGGCAAGTTCACGGCCGATGCCAAAAGCCTATCAGACTGCGGCAACGCTTGCCACACGGTCGTAAAGGCAAAGGACTACATCTTCCACCCGTACGAGATGCGTTGAGCCGGACCTCTCCGGAATCTTCGCGTTGATTGGTGATGAGGCCTTGCTGGTATCGTGCCAGATGCGTGCGAGCCGGCGGTCTTCGAAGCGGTCGTCGTTTTTGGCGTGAGGGAGTGCATTGGTCGTAGGGGACTCTACCTTGGCTATCATCCGAAATTGCCCATCTTGTGGAAAGTCAAACCGAATTCCGGCGAAACGCCTCGCTGACATAGGAAGATGCGGCGCGTGCAAGGCGACGCTACCTGCGATGGCAGAGCCCATAGAGGTGAATCCCGAGGAATTCGATGAAGTTGTTCGCGACAGCAAAGTTCCTGTACTCGTTGATTTCTGGGCGGCCTGGTGCGGTCCCTGCCGGACGGCGGCGCCGCATGTCGCACAGGTCGCACGAGACCTTGCGGGCCGCGCCGTCGTGCTAAAGGTTGACACGGAACGGTTCCCGGAACTTGCCTCAAGGTACAACGTCCGAGGAATCCCGAACTTCGCCGTATTTACTCGCGGTAGCCTTCAGTTCCAGCAAGCAGGCCTGGTGGACGCGAATACGATGAAGGGTTGGCTTGCTCGGCCGGCCTAGCAAATTTCGCCTACCATCCGCGGCAGATAGCCTTCCATCCCATCTTGCAGATTTGACTGCACCTGGCGTGATCTCTACGGCGTCATCCCCGACGTTTCAGGATAAGGTCCACCGGATCTGCCGGTGATCCGGAATGCCTTCGGGCATGCTGTTGTCAATCGATTGAACGAAGGTATTGATCGATCCCTTGCTATCGACCGGTTGACCTAAGTTGATGCGCGAGCCCAAAAGCTGGGCGGTTTAGCCCCGAGGGAGACACGGATTCTGTTCAAGCGGAATTGATGGCGGCCCCAATATGCCTCTTCGCTATTTCCTCGATCTGCGGCTCCGTCAAAGCGGAGAGATCTGCAGTCTCGCTCGCGACAATTCGCTGAAACTCCTCGGGACGATGCGCTTTGAGATACTCCGTTAGAAACCCCACCGCGCTGCTTTTCCCCGTCCCATGTCCGATCAGGATGATCGCTTCGGCGTGTACAAGGTCCATGGCGATCTCCTCGTAGTACGAGTCTTCCTCGGGAACGCGCTCACCTTTGTAGTGAGCTTCCTTGCGGTGGATCAAATGATGTTGGAAGCCGAAGGGATCATACGGTTTCACAGTGACTTCGCCTTGAGACCGGCTGTCGTCCAGATCGTGATAAATGTGAGCAACATGATGGTCGATGACCACGACCATTCGCCGGATTTGGAATTCCTTGGCGGGCACCCCAAGGGCGCCAACTTCTTTCAGAAACCTGCGTAGTCGAGATATCTCCTCCACCGCGAGATTATGCCCGCTGGGGCGCTTGAAGAAACTTCTTTGTGAGCCGACCGCGAAGACAAACTCGTCGTTTCCGCGTGGTTGTACCTCGCCGATATGCCCAATCAAATCAATCACTGAGCTCCAGCTTAGATTTCGAGGCAGCTTACCGCCGACGAGACTCTCAAGAAGTTCTTTGTGGTCGTGACGTATAGGTTGATTCATCGTTCGACTACCCCTTCCGCCCGATAGGAGTTAGGTTCCAGTTTGCTCTCCGCATTGGAAGCATCGGGGCGCGTTCCTATCTTTCCATTAGGCCAGACATAACGAAGAGAGTCTATTGGACGATGGTATTGACAAACACTTTGGTATCGGTCAAACAAACTCATGCGACTTGAGCTGTTACTGCTGGCCGTCGCTCTGGTGATGACCGGCCATGCTGTGCCGACACCCATGCTGACGGCGATCGTGATCCTTAGTCATCATGGAGTGACCGGCCCAATGCGCTGACCGTGGGTTAGGCTGTGATTCAGGAAGGAAGCACAGTTCAGAGCCACAAGCGGAGAGGGACCGGTCATGAAGGAAAAGGTACGATTTTT
>Ga0302319_10017429_pt1 | contig 13155 bp, 11 predicted proteins | sample Bog_T0_2_FD_203319 | JGI IMG/M metagenome (GOLD analysis project Ga0302319, IMG submission 203319) | Peat permafrost microbial communities from Stordalen Mire near Abisko, Sweden - Bog_T0_2 | ecosystem: Environmental > Terrestrial > Soil > Wetlands > Peat | place: Sweden: Abisko, Stordalen Mire...
GGGAACGCTGCGATTACTCCTCCGTTAGCTTTCTATCCCCTGACTTGTTTAGACTTCTCCTTCGTCAGAAGGAGTAAGTCATGTCGAAAGCAATCGTCCGTTTCTTCGCCATCTTAGGTGCCCTCAGTCTTATCGGAACAGTGATTGTGCTGGTGGACGTAGTCGGCGCGAAGGGCAGTGTTCCCTCCAAAACCATTCTCGAAGCAAACTTCGAACAAACGTTCCTCGAAGACGCCCCGGAAACACCGACTGCGCGCCTGCTACTCGCTCGGAAAGAAACGCTGCGCGATGTGGTCGACGCCATCGATCGGGGAGCCAGCGACGATCGCGTTGTTGGCATGATTGCGCGCATCGGCGCCGCTCCCATGGGCATGGCGCAAACGCAAGAAATTCGAGACGCCGTCCAGCGCTTTCGCGCGCACAAGAAATTTGCTGTCGCCTACTCGGAAACCTTCGGCGAGTTTGGTCCCGGCAACAGCGCTTACTATCTCGCGGCCGCATTCGATCACATTTACTTACAGCCTTCCGGAGACATAGGTCTCACCGGCATCATCATGGAAACGCCATTCATCAAAGGCACGCTCTCGAAGCTCGGCGTTACTTTTCACGGCGATCATCGTTACGAATACAAGAACGCGCTCAACTTCTTTACCGAAACCAAATACACAGGGCCGCATAAAGAAGCGATGACCGCGATCATGACTTCCTGGTTCAACCAGATGAAAGAGGGAATTTGTACCGCGCGGCAGATCGATCCTGCGCAATTCCAGTCGATCGTCGACGCTGGGCCGTATCTGGGGAAAGAAGCGGTGACTGCGAGGCTTGTGGACGCAGTCGCGTATCGCGATGAAGTTTACAGCGACGTCAAGAACAAGGCAGGCGAGGGAGCGGAGTTACTTTATCTCGACCAATATCTCGACCGCGCCGGACGGCCGCACGATCATGGGAAGCGAATCGCGCTGGTCTTCGGTGTTGGAGGCGTCACGCGCGGCGCGAGCGCTTACGATCCGGTGCAGGGCAGCCAGAATATGGGCTCAGACACGGTAGCCGGCGCCATTCGCGCCGCCGCCGAAGACAAAGATGTCAAAGCAATCCTGTTCCGCGTGGATAGCCCAGGAGGTTCCTATGTCGCCTCCGATACTATCTGGCGCGAAGTCGTGCGCGCGCGCCAAGCAGGGAAGCCGGTGATTGTTTCCATGGGTAATCTCGCCGGTTCCGGTGGATACTTCGTCGCCACGGCCGCCGACAAAATCGTGGCCGAGCCGGGAACGATTACGGCCTCCATCGGCGTGCTGGGCGGCAAAATGCTGACTGGCGGACTATGGGACAAGGTCGGACTCTCCTGGGACGAGGTGCATCAAGGCGAGAACGCGACCATGTTCACTGGAACCCGCGATTACACGCCCGCCGAGTGGGGGCGCTTCCAAGCCTGGCTCGATCGCGTCTATCTCGATTTCACCAGCAAAGTTGCCGATGGCCGCAAGCTTCCCAAAGAAAAAGTGCTCGATATCGCGAAGGGGCGGATCTGGTCGGGACAGGACGCGAAGAATCTCGGTCTGGTCGATGAACTCGGCGGCTACGAAACGGCGCTGAAACTGGCGAAGCAGGCGGCCAGTATTCCGGACAAGGACGATGTAAAAATTGTGGTTTATCCGCGTCCTAAGAGCTTTTTTGAGAGCGTAATTGCCCATCGCAGTCCGGACAGCAGCGACAAAGAGGCGGTCGGCCAAGCACTCGCCCGTATCCTCGAAGTCGTGCAGCCCGTCGCGCGCCAATTAGATGCGGCTGGAATTAAGCGCAATCAAGATCAGGACGAAGTGTTGAGGATGGTGCAGTTCGAGCAGGGGAAATAAGTGGGGTCTTAGCAGTCCGGACTAATTCTTGAACGATTTAACTGACGGCTGATGGCTGAAAGCTGATCGCTACACGCCGAGTTTCTTCACTTCCTCGTTGTAATACTTGCGATAGAGGATCGACCATTCCTCCGAGCCCTCGATGATGGTCTTGCGCTGGCTTTCGATCTTCTGCCGCGCGGCCTGATCAATCCGCGCTTCTTGCATCAGGAGGCCTTCGAGGATTTTGCGCACTTCGAGGCGGATGGTATTGCGATCTTCAATGAACTCAACTTCGTTCAGTTCAGCCACGGCATCGGTGACCGTGTGGGCGAGTTTATTGACTTTGTCGCGACTCAATCGCACGAAAGAAAATCCTCCGGACCGCGCTCGCGGGCGATCCTAAAGTACGGCCTTATATTTCTTGACCAGCTCCGTCTTCACTTTTCGGAACATTTCCTGGTAGTTGGCGCCACTCTTTTGTAATTCGTCCGAGTAGGCCTCGAGGATGACTCGCACCTCGTCATTGATGCGGTCTTCGAGCGCCAGTTCGTCGAGCAGAGCGGCATGCACCTTCTCAGTGAGGGCAGGCATGGCTTTGGTCTCGATGAGACCGCTGGCTACCAGTTTTTTGGAAACTTCGCGGGCCAGATAGCCCACATATTCTTTGGAAAAGAGCATGATTGCGGCGCTGTTTTGTAAGGGAAAGTTTAACACAGGTGGACCGCCGCGAGTCGTGAGTCGGGGTCCTTGGCAAGACTTCGTCCGCTCCCCGGGCCGAGAGGGTTCGCAACCGACGAACGACTGATGACGACCGACGACTTACACTGGCGGGCTCGCCGTTCCAAGCCGTACAATAATAGGACTTCATGTCTCCACATCCAGACGATCTAACGCTCATGAAAGACGATATGACGGCCTTCATTGAAGGTCTGGGCATGCGCCGCTTTTTCGGCTATGTCGAATGTGAAGAGGTTCCAAGCGTGCTCTGGGACTCGGGACACAATCCCGACGGCTGGAAAGATTTCGTGGAGTTGGCCAAGTCAACGAATGCACCTTTCCTCACCATGCATTCCTGGGCGCTCGACCGCGAAGAACTCGACCGGCTCACCCAGCAACTGCAAGAGGGCGATTTCCGCAGCGAGGAAGATTTGGAAGAGAGCCGCTGGCTGAAGTCCTACCTGGGTAAGACGGGTTTCGTGCAACTGGGATGGGCCTATCAGGGCTGTGTCTTCGTCTTCGAAGCAGGCACCGAATGGTACGAGCACTACCAGCATCTCCGCGAGTTAGCGGACGACAGTGGCGGCTTCATGATCGACGAACCGGATCAGGACGAAGAGCGCTAGGCGTCCTGTTCCACTTTCTCTAGTCAGGCCGATTCGATTGCCTGAATTTCTTTTGCGATCTCAGACGCAAGTTCCTCCATATCGACGGGGAAGCGGCTTCGCGCCATCTCTGGAAAATCCGCAAGAATTTGCTCGTAACTCCGCAGGGGCTTCGCGCCAGGTGCGGCAAAACCGAGCAACTCCGACATCTCGCAACTCGGCGAAATCAAGGTGGATGTGCCCGACGCAAGCGCTTTCTGCTCATGATGGCACGCGACCACGTTAATGAGTGCGGGGGGAAGATCCCAGGCCGCCAAAAGTAAACGGCCGGCTTCGCAGTGATCGATTCCACACAACTCCCGCTCGCTCGCGAGTAGATCCGCAGGCTGCACTACGGATTCCCGCACCAGCTCCGAGTTCCGATCAACGACCCGCGTATACGCTTTCGGCATCGTCGTTGCGAGCGCAACTTTGCCAATGTCATGGAAAATTCCTGCCGTGTAGGCGAAGTCTTTGTCCAAGAAACTCCACCGTGCAGCGCGTTCGGCCAGAATGGCGCAGGCGACACTATGGCGCCAACAGGACTGCATAAGCGGGGTGAACGCCTCCCTGACATAGGCCTTGAGGCCGAAAGCGATGACCACGCTGCGCAGGCGCTGAAAGCCCAGCAACATCGATGCCTGGAGCACGCTGGTCACGTTCTTTGAAAAAGCGACCAGCGGAGAGTTCGCGACGCGAAGTACCGCGACCGAGAATGCGGCGTCCGAGCGGATCAGGTTGCAAAGATCGATCAAAGACGAGTCTGTGCCCGACATCAGGTTGAGTGTCTTCAGCGCGATCGCCGGGAAGGGCGGAAGACGCTCCGGATCCCACGGAAGTTCGAGCGGTTCCCTCGCTTTGGCGGGGCTTGCAGATGGTGTCATCTTGCTCTCGCGTTTCTTTCTCCCGTACTGCCAGCGTTGTCCCGCTGCGGGTCAGGCTTGTAGTCTTTCTATCGACCCCAGTTGACGTTTGTCGAGGCACTCTGGTACGTCTCCTAGCCTTCATCGTGCCTGCCCGGGCTGCTAATCTAGTTTGCTAATCTAGTCCTTCCCGAATCCCTCTCATGCGATGGACCTCTAACCCGTGCAATTCTCCCAAAGCCAGGGTATTGGCGGCGGCGTTGCATGACGCCAAACTTGGGATTTCTCCTTCCGCCATGGCCGTGATTGCCGATCTTTTGGTATCTCGAGGCGTCGACGACCCGGAAGCGGCCGCGCGTTTTCTATCGCCGCAGTTGAGCGACCTGCACGATCCTTTGCTGATGAGCGGCATGAAGGCAGCCCTCAATCGTCTGGAGGCGGCGATCGAGCGGGAAGAAAAAATCCTGATTTACGGCGACTACGACGTCGATGGCACGACCGCAATCGTTATTTTGAAAACGGCGATCGAACTTTGCGGAGGTGCGGCCGACTTTCACGTGCCACACCGCATCCGCGAAGGTTATGGCATGCGCGACGAAGTGATCGAGCGCGCCGCGGCTGACGGCGTGCGCCTGATTATCAGCGTCGACACCGGCATACGCGGATTCGCCGCCGCGGAAACTGCGCAGCGGACCGGCGTCGATCTGATTGTTACCGATCATCATCTGCCCGGCGTAGACGGCGTTCCGAAGGCGCTGGTGGTGGTCAATCCCAATCAGGACGGTTGCGATTATCCCTGCAAATTTTTGTGCGGCGCGGGTGTGGCCTTCAAACTGGCGCAGGGCTTGATGCAGCGCCGTTTAGAGGCGAAGGATCACAATCGCTTGCTGATGTCGTTCATGAAAGTGGTCGCCATCGCGACGATTGCGGATTCGGTTCCGCTGTTGGGCGAAAATCGCGTCTTTGCCAAGTTGGGATTGCAGGGCTTGCGGCGTCCTGTGAATGTCGGACTGAAAGCGCTGCTGGAAGTGGCGAAACTCGGCGATGGGCGGGCGCTGACGGCAACCGAAGTAGGCTTTCGCATCGCTCCCCGCCTGAACGCTGCCGGACGCATGGACGTGGCCCGGGATGTGGTCGACCTTTTCAATGAAAAAGATATCGAACGTGCCCGCGACACTGCCGGACGCCTCGATCGGCTCAACGCGGACCGTCAAGAAGAAGAGCGGCGCATCCTGGACAGCATCTGGCGGCGTCTGGAAGAAGAGCCTGCGCTCCGCGAGGCCTATTGTGTGGTCCTGGATGGCGAAGGTTGGCATCGGGGCGTCATCGGTATTACCGCGTCGCGAGTGGTGGAGAAGTATGGACGGCCGACGCTGATCATCTCCCGCGAGGGGGAAGAGGCGCATGGCTCGGGACGGTCGATTGGCGCATTTCATCTGCTGCAGGCGCTTGAGTCGTGTCCCGCACTATTTTCGCGGTATGGGGGACATGCGCACGCGGTCGGCTTTGCTCTGCCCAGTGCCAACGTCGAAAAACTTCGACAGCATCTGGACGGCTACGCGCGGGCGTGGCTCACGGAGGCCGATTTCGAGCCCCAACTGGAATTTGATCGCGAACTGCCGCTCGGAGAGGTGACTCCGGAACTGCATCGGGCGCTGCTTTTGCTGGAGCCCTTTGGGATGGATAACCGCGAACCGATTTTTGCCGCGCGCAATGTTCGGCTCATGAGCCCTCCGCAGGCCGTCAAAGACAAACATGTGCGGCTGCGTGTGTCCGGGGGAAGAAATGGGTCAGAGATCAGCATGAGTGCAGCGGCGGCGCAGGACTTCACACCGCGCTGTCATCCCGATGCGGCATCGATTCCGAAGCGCGAGCATGATCTGGCAAGCTCAAGTGCCACCACCACCCAAACATCTTCTTCTTCTTCTTCTTCTTCGTGGCGAGACAATATTTCATTCAAGGCGATGGGATGGAGGATGAAGGAATCCTGTGACCGCTTGCAGTTGCTGGCGGGCGACCGTCTTGACATTGCCTACTCACTTGGTATGAACGATCATCCGGAGTTCGGCGGTCTGGAACTGAGTTTGAAAGATGTTGTGCGTACCCGCTGATCACAAGCCCGGCGGCTTGGTTAGGAATTTCCGGTCAGCCTCGGAATCAATAGATTAAAGAAGCGTTCTGGATCGACGCCTACGGCGACTCTGGCGTTGGGATGGAACGACAAGTCAGGGTCGGGTTGTGGAGGATTCGCGTTGGCATAGGGCGCGGAGGCTCGCGCGGGTGCGTGGGCGTAGCCGACTGTCATGCCGGCGGTGAACTCGCCTTCGGTTTCAACCTCGACGTAATAGTCCGCCAGTTTGAGAAGCTTGGGATCGATGAGGCTGGCGACGGTGAGCGGGTCGTGCATGGCGATCACGGTCGCGTCAATTCCATGATGGGCTCGGTTTAGGGTGGCGCGCATGATTTTGCCTGCGGCCTGGCTCACTTTGTCGTTGCTCGCCTCGAGTAGCCGGACGTGTTCCTCGCGCAAGAGGACTTTTTCGGTCACATCGAGACCGACCATGGTGAGTGGAACTCCCGCATCGAAAACGATTCGCGCCGCTTCAGGATCGACATAGAGGTTGAATTCGGCAGCGGGCGTGACGTTGCCGCCGGAGAGCGAGCCTCCCATGATGACGATCTCGGGAATCATGCGGGCGATTGCCGGGTCGGCACGCAGGACGGTGGCGATGTTGGTGAGCGGACCAACGGCAACGATGGTGATCTGTCCAGGATTGGCACGGATTAATCGTGTGATCAGTTCGACTGCGCTCTCGGCAACGGGCTTCAATGTTGGCGCGGGGAAGTCGACGCCGCCGAGACCGTTGACGCCATGAACGTATTTGGCAGTGATCAGTCTTCGTACGAGAGGGACACTGGCTCCTCCTGCGATTGGAATGTCGGTGCGGCCGGCGATCTCAGCGAGGCGCAGCGCGTTGGGCAAAGTCAATTCCCGGGGAACGTTTCCGGAGACGGCGGTGATGGCCTCGACCTTGAGTTCGGGCGAGCGGAGGGCGAGAAAGATCGCCATGGCATCGTCCACGCCGGGGTCGGTGTCGATGATGATTCTGCGAGGAGTGGCTGGCGATGCGGTCGTGGAACCCTTTGGGTTTTCGGCGGCGCGAGCGGGCAGTGCTCCAACTAGATTGGCGGCTAGCGCTCCGACTGCTGAGGTTGCCAGGAATTCCCGGCGCGTATGTGTTCCGGATTTCAGCCTTAGCGTCATGACACTCCCATAGCGTTCGAGTGATGCGGCGAATCGCTCGATCTCGCGCGGGGGTAAGTATAGCGCGTAGATTCCGGCGGGCGAGCGTGAATTTGGAACCGATCCTCTATAATTGCGCCCACACATGGCTTTGTCCGCAGGTACGAAACTGGGTCCGTATGAGATTCTCGCGCCGCTCGGAGCGGGTGGGATGGGCGAGGTGTATCGGGCCAAGGATACTCGCCTGGGGCGCGACGTTGCGCTGAAGATTCTCCCCGAATCGTTTTCGCGGGACGCGGACCGGTTGCGGCGTTTCGAGCAAGAGGCGCGGGCCGTGGCTGCGCTGAATCATCCGAACATCCTCGCCATTCACGACATTGGTCAAGACAACGGCTCTCCATTTCTGGTTTCGGAGTTGCTGGAAGGCGAGAGCCTGCGCGCGGCTCTGGATCGCGGACCATTACCGCAGCGCAAGACTATCGAATACGGAGTGCAGATCGCGCACGGGCTGGCGGCGGCGCACGAAAAAGGAATTGTTCACCGCGACCTGAAACCGGAAAACATTTTTGTCACGAAAGACGGGCGCATCAAGATTCTCGATTTCGGCTTGGCGAAGTTGGCGCAGACGATGGGCGCAGACTCCGACGAAGTAACGCTCACGAGTGCGCACGCTGGTTCGCACACGGCCGCTGGTGTGGTGATGGGCACGGCCGGTTATATGGCGCCCGAGCAGGTACGGGGCGAGACCGCCGATGCGCGGACCGACATCTTTGCGTTTGGGTCGGTGCTCTACGAGATGTTGTCGGGTGTCCGCGCTTTTCGTCGCGACACCGCGGCCGAGACGATGACGGCGGTTTTGAAGGACGATCCGCCGGAGTTGACGGGCACGAGCCGGCTGGTTTCGCCAACGCTCGAGCGGATTGTCCGGCGGTGTTTAGAGAAGAGTCCGGAGCAACGGTTTCAGTCGGCGCGCGATTTGTCGTTCGCGTTGAGCGCGCTTTCCGGGACAGAGACCGGTGTTGCTGGCCGCCTTGCCGTGGCAGCGCCGCGAAGGGTGCCGATTTTGCTTTGGCTTTTCGTCGCGCTGGTGCTGGCGGCGGTGGCCGGAGTGACGTGGTTCGTGGCGCGGCGTCCTGCGCCTACGACGCGCATGCAGTTTGCCCTGGCGGTTCCTGATGAGATGAGTATCAGCCACATGGCGCTGTCGCGCGACGGTTCGATGCTGGTGTTTGTGTCGCCGGACGAAAACTCGGCGCTCCCGATGCTGTTTGTGCAGCGCGTCGGATCGTCGACGGTGACGCAGTTACCGGGCACCCAAGGGGCGAGTTATCCCTTCTGGTCGCCGGACGGCGCTTACGTGGGATTTTTTGCGAACGGAAAGTTGCAGAGGATGGCGATTTCCGGCGGCACTCCGCAGATACTCGCAACGGCTTTGGCTGGGCGCGGCGGCAGTTGGGGAACGAAGGGTGTCATCCTCTATACGCCGGATGCGCAAAGCCCGGTGCAGCGCATCAATGCGGACGGGACGGGGATGGTGCAGGTTACACAAGGCATCCGCACGGCGCAGGAGGAAACGCACCGTTGGCCACTTTTTCTTCCCGACGGCGACCATTTCTTATTCTGGGCAGGGAGTTTCGGAAATCGCAAGGACGACACCTCCAGCGCCATCTACCTGACTTCTCTCGAAGGCAAAGAGAAAAAGCTAGTGGTGCTTTGCCATTCCAATTTTGGCTACGACGCTCACAATCTGTTTTATGTGGACGACCAGAGGCAGTTAGTCAGCGTCGCTTTTGACGCGGCTACGGGTAAGACCTCTGGGAGCTCGACCGTGATCGCGAATGCCGTCGGATATCAACCCGCCACGACCTGGTCGGCTTTCACGGTCGCGGAGAACGGAACGCTGATCTACAACACCAGCGTTGGGGCGGCGCAGTCGGCGCTGACTTGGATCGACCGCTCGGGCAAAGAGTTGGGCCAGATCGGAGATGCCGGCATCATGGCCAATCCCACGCTTTCGCCTGACGGCACTCGCCTTGTGGTCGATATCAGTGATACGAAGGCGAACAACGTAGATATATGGATCGAAAGCACGGCGGGAGCCGGCAACTCGCGTTTTACGTTTGACCCGTCGGAAGAAGTTGTGGGCGTATGGTCGCGCGATGGAAAGACAGTGGCTTATCGCAGTGACTCGGATGGCGCGGCGCTCTTCTTGAAACCAGCGACGGGACTGGAGCGGGAGCGAAAGAGATTTACGATGTCGACTGCTTCCATGGACGATATCGTCCCCAATTCGTGGTCTTTGGACGACCAGCAGATTCTGTTTACTCGACAGGGAGCGTCGGGCGAATATCTGGAATTGCTGCCGGTCGCTGGCGGCGAGCCAACGCGATTTCTGGCGAGCAAGGGGAGCGAGACGAACGGGCAGATTTCTCCGGATGGAAAGTGGGTGTCGTATGCCTCGGATGAGTCGGGCAATTGGGAGATTTACGTGACATCGTTTCCGGGTGCGGCGGGAAAATGGCAAGTGTCGAGGGGTGGCGGTTCGGAGCCGCGCTGGCGCGGAGACGGCAAAGAAATCTTCTACCTCGCCACGTCGGGCATGTTGATGGCGGTGCCGGTCAACGGTGAACAAATCTTCGCGACGGGGACGCCAGCGGCCTTGTTCCAGGTTCATGGCCGCGCACCGATCTCATCGACTGACGTTTTTACATACGACGTGGCGAAAGATGGCAAGCGTTTCTTAGTCAATCGCTATGTGAAGCCAGAGCATGTGCCGCCGCTGACGATTCTGCTGAACACCGCGAGCAGTGGCACCGTGTTCTAGGGTCGAAGGCGTTTTGGCAATCCGCGCCCGTTCTCTAAATGCTGGTTCTCTGGGAATGTCTACCGTGTGAGTAGACATTTGCATTAGAATCATTGCTGGGGCCTGGGGCGCCGACTTAGGAAGACGGAGACTTACGAATGATCAGAAATCTGCGAAATCCCGTGCTGGCCGCTCTAGCGCTGGCGATGTTGGTCCAGCCTCTTGTTTTGGCTGCGTCGGACGCGACAACTTCCGGCGACGAAGGCGCTTGGCAGCGCGATCTGCTGGCGTGGCGAGCAAAACGCGCGTCTGGCCTGCAGGCTCCGGAAGGCTGGCTTTCTCTGATCGCTCTGGGCTGGCTGAAAGAAGGAGACAACACCTTTGGCACTGCGGACGATAGCCGCATACAGATCGCGGCGAAGGCTCCGGCGCGCATCGCGGTGGTTCGACTGGATAAAGGTGTCGTCCGTTTGTTGGCGCCTGCCGGGGGATTTCCCAAGGATCTGCTAGTGGATGGGCAGCCGGCGAAGGAACAAACTTTGTTGGCAGACGATGCCGAGAAGCCATCGAAGCTCACCCTCGGAACTTTGACGGTGATTGTGATTCATCGCGACGAGCAATTTGGACTGCGGGTGAAAGATCTGGACGCGCCGACGCGCACGGGCTTTCACGGACTCAAGTGGTACGACCCGAATGCATCGTATCGCATTCACGCCAAGTGGATTCCCTACAATCCTCCGAAGATCCTCGATATTCCGACGGTATTGGGCACGACGACACATATGCCAGCGCCGGGTGCGGTTGAATTTACGCTGGATGGAAAAGTGGTTCGGCTCGATCCAGTGCTCGAAGACCCGAAATCGACCGACCTCTTCTTTATTATGCGCGACGCAACCAGCAAGACCACGACGTACGGGGCGGGTCGCTTTCTGTATTCGGAACTACCCGACCATGGCGTAAATCAGCCTGGCGAAGTTTGGTTGGACTTCAACATGTTGCTGAATCCGCCGTGTGCGTTTACGGCTTATGCGACGTGTCCTTTGCCGCCGCCGCAAAACCGGCTGAGCGTTCCGATTCCGGCGGGAGAACGGCGATATCACGACTAATTATGCTCGGCGGGCAGGCCCGGCGCCCCCGGACACAAATTCAATTCCTCAAATCGTGGATAATATCCCTGTCAGCTATACATCTTCTTTTTGATCGGGGAGCTCTATGAGGTGGGTGTTGATTGTGCTTGCCGTGGTTGGCATCATCGCTTCTTCGCTGGCTTTACGGGAGCATTACCGCACAGACGCCTCGCCTTGCAGCATTAATGAGCGTTGGGACTGCGGCATCGTGAATCACAGTCCGTATGCTGTCCTTTACGGAGTTCCGGTGGCGGTGATCGGCATCGCCGGATATATTCTGCTGGGCGTGCTGGCTTTCAGGAGGGCTTACCGGCTGATGCTGCTGGCGGCGCTGGGCGGCTTAGGGTTTGCGCTTTATCTGGCGCATATCGAATCGGTAGTACTGGGAGTCTGGTGCATTTACTGCGTCATTTCGCTGGGCGTGATTTCTGCCTTGAGTTTGCTCAGCTTGGGGACAGTGATTGTGAGTCGGATGGCCCGGTCGCAAAGGGCGGTGTGAATTCACGCCAAATCGGAAGCAATACGTGAATCCGCGAGCGCCGGGCTAGTGTCGGCCCAAGCGCCCCCAGATCAGTTTTCTCCAAACACTCGCTTGTGCCGCATCGCGCGGCTTGGCGTGCGACAGAAAGAGAACGTCGCGGAGCCTGACCGAGCCTCTGCGATCGCAGTTCGCGAGCTCAAACTCATTGAACCTTGGAAAAGCGGCCGCGAGGCCCTTCTTTACCTGTGCAGAAAGCGGCTCCCGGCCATTCCTCCAGTAAATGGCGACGAACTCGACGAGGTCATCGGCGCGCTGAATGACACGATCGAGTGTCTCCGCCACCAAGCGACGATGGGTCTCGTGACGAGTCATCTCGCGCACCAGAAGCAGGGCGGCCTGACGAAACTCAATCTTGCTGCGAGCTTCGATGGCAATCGCCGCTACTTTTTCGGCTTCGATCCTGGGCAGCAGCTCGGTGATGCGATTCGAGATCGCCGCGTGGTCTTCTGGAAGCCGTAGTTTCATGATGAGCGAGCGCATGCGCTCCTCAGGCGACTGACTAACCTCGGCCGACTCGCGAAGCGCTGCAGAGGGGTTCGTTGGATCGAGTAAGTCGTAACGGGCCATTTTGTTAGTCTCCTTTCTCGGGCAGGGCCCGAAATCGCATCTTCTCTGCTGGTCAGACTGGGGCCACGAGTTCGTCCAATTCTGAGCAGTCACGCTCGAACCGCAAGAGCAATCCTTGAAACTCGGCCATGGTTTCGACCGAGCGGTTGGTTTCGACAAACAATTCCGCTTCCGTACGATCGGCATTCGGGAAGAATCGCTTGTAGAGTTCAACTTTTTGCGATTCGTCAGCTTTACCCATGAAGAGCTTGTAATCAATGCGCCCAGGCCTGAGTAAAGCCGGATCCAGATTTTCGACTACGTTGCTGGTCATAACAAACAACACATTCTCGGGAGCGCTAAAGCCATCGAGCGCATTCAGCAGCCCCGATAAGGTGACGGTTAGTCCAGCGCTGCTCTCGATCCCGTCACTCGCCTTCGATGCCCGTCTTTCGGGAGCGGGATTTTCAGGAACTCTTGCTTTGCCGCTCGCCATGCAATCGATGTCTTCGAACAAAATCACCGAGTTGGGTGAAACATCGTTAACAGCCGTCGCAAGTGATCGGTCATTGAAGCCTGCGAGATTCAACGCGTACACATGCATCTCGAACTGCGCTGCCATTGCCGATACCAACGAGGTCTTCCCCGTACCGGGAGGACCGTAGAACAGATATCCCCGGTGATAAGGAACGCCCAACTGGCGATAGCGGTGCCGCGAGTTTCTGAATTTCGCGATATCGCGGATCAGCTGATCTTTTTCTCCCGGCTTCAGGATCACCGAATCCAGCAGTCTTGGCGCATAGCCCGCGACACGGGTCCAACCGTCGTCGTAGAC
>Ga0302319_10017431_pt1 | contig 13155 bp, 8 predicted proteins | sample Bog_T0_2_FD_203319 | JGI IMG/M metagenome (GOLD analysis project Ga0302319, IMG submission 203319) | Peat permafrost microbial communities from Stordalen Mire near Abisko, Sweden - Bog_T0_2 | ecosystem: Environmental > Terrestrial > Soil > Wetlands > Peat | place: Sweden: Abisko, Stordalen Mire...
TTGGCCAAGAGCTTCATGTTGGAATTTTACAGCGGGTTGAGGAGGATAAAATTGGGTAAATCGATCATCCTTGGACCTTAAAGAATCTGCCAAATACCAGGCGCTGCGCCAACGGACATAATCATTACTTTTGCCTTCACTTTTAAGCTGAGCATAAATATTAGCATTAAATTTCTTTAAAAAATGATCATAGATCTTACGGTCAGGCGCCAGATAATAATTATCTTCAAACGTTTTATAGACCTTCTCAAAGAATTGCGCGTATTGTTGATAATCTTTATCGGGATGGGTTGCCATGGGACCAGCCGAAACCAGCCGGGGGAAAATGCAAAAGGCGATCATCATCAAAAAAAGGCATGAAATCCTTACAGACATATTTTTATGTTAGCAAATTTATATAAAATATCATTAATAATCTAAAAATTCTTTGAGGCATGAAAGTTCTTCTGCGCTGGGATCTTGTCCTGCGCAGGCATGAAAGTCATAAGCCAAATGATCTTTAAAGATACGCGGGTCAATGGGGATATTGGTAACAAAATCCGTATGCGGACGATGCTTGCGATATTCAGGGATCTCCAAAGGCATATTCAAATAACGACTAATGAGAGACAGATCAAATTTGTAAAGGATCGTGCCATGATGCAAGATATAATTCTTCCCACGACGCTGGGCATTGCCTGAAAATTTTTTCTCCCGCTGGCCAGTCGCCAGATCTGATAAAGGCCTGAAATAGGCCTCCACTCCTGATCGGCGCAGGGCTTCAATGACCTTAGCACTGATCCATTCATAAGATTTACGTAAGTCGTTAAGATCAGGGTGTTTTTGTTTCGAAAGAATTAAAGTATAGTTAAGACATCCCGGGCCTTGAACAACGGTACCTCCCCCTGAAGAACGCCTTAACACCGGAATTTTATCTTCTTGGGCATGGGAAATATTGATATCTATTTCTTCGCGGCCGATCAGGCCCATCACGATAAAGATCTTGGAGGATTCCCAAAAGCGCAAATACTCATCGCCCCCGTGCTTTTCTGCCAAGTGCAATAAAACTTTATCGAAAGCGATATTTTCTTGCGGAGTAGGAAAAGAAATGTCTCTAAGCTGCATCTGAGGTTGGTAAAAAGAAACTGGTTTTAACATCACGCGCGGCTTTGACCTCATCCGGACGGGCGATCGGCATGGTCTTAGGGAATTCTTTGAAAGCGGCAGGGTCATTTATAGAAAGTTCATCCGCCTCGATCATTTTGGCGATAAAATCGTCCATGGTTTTCTTGGACTCCGTCTCCGTGGGCTCGATCATGATCGCTTCAGGAACGCTGATAGGAAAATACACCGTCGGGGGATGGATCTGCTGATCAATAAGGAACTTGGCAATATCGATGGCATGTACCCCACGCTGGGCCTGTTTAGATGCAGAAAAAACACTTTCATGCATACATATACGGTCAAAACAAATTTTATAATAAGGCTCAAGTTTCTTCATGATGTAATTAGCATTAAGCACCGCATGATCGCTCGTGTCGATCAATCCTTCCTTGCCTAGCATCAACATATAAGCATACGCCCGCACCAAAAGCCCGAAATTGCCGTAAAAAGAAGCTATATACCCGATCGATTTTGCGTAATTATAATCCAAAGCATACATACCGTCGCTGTGTTTGACAACGCGTGAGATCGGCAGGAAAGGGCTAAGTTTCTCATTTACTCCGACGGGCCCAGAACCGGGGCCGCCTCCGCCATGCGGGGTCGTAAAAGTTTTATGCGTATTGATATGCATCACATCAAAACCGACATCTCCTGGACGGCACCGGCCCAAGACCGCATTTAAATTAGCCCCATCATAATACATGATCCCATCAACGGCGTGAATGATCGTTGAGATCTCGCTGATGTTCGGCTCAAATACACCGTAAGTACTAGGCACCGTCATCATCAAGCCGGCAGTCTCTTCATTGACAGCGGCTTTAAGAGCCTCCAGATCCATTCCGCCATCTTTATTGGAAGGGATGGTAATTGTTTCATACCCCGCCACCGCCGCAGAGGCAGGATTAGTACCATGCGCAGAGTCAGGGATAATAACATATTTTTTCTTACTGTTGCCACGCGCTTTATGATACGCCGCCATCAGCATGATACCGGTCAATTCCCCGTGGGCACCGGCCAGAGGCTGCATGGTAAAATGACTAAAGCCGGTCATTTCACACATCCACTGCTCCAGCTCATACAAAATCTGCAAAGCCCCCTGGGTCCATTGTTCCCCACCGGATAACTGGGCTAAAAGAGGATGTAAATCCGTAAAACCTGACAAGCGGGCCAGGCTTTCGGTGAATTTTGGATTATACTTCATGGTGCAAGAACCCAGCGGATAAAAATGTGTATCAATGGAAAAATTCTTCTGCGATAAGCGGGTATAATGACGCACCACATCAAGCTCAGAAACTTCCGGTAAGGGAGCTTCTTGTTGGCGCGCGTAATTGGGAGAAATATGCGCATGGACAGGGACATCGGAGGGGCCAAAACAAAATCCCTTGCGCCCTGCGACAGACCTTTCAAAAATTAATTCCATATTAGCTTAATACTTCCTGTAAATTTTTTGCATAACGATCAATTTCTTCCTTGGTCCGCTTCTCGGTGACAGCGACGAGTAAATAACGTTCCATGCCCGGGTAATACCGGCCCAGCGGAAACCCTGCCGCAAAACCTTTTTTCATCATGGCCGCAACCACCTGTGAGGCATCCTTGGGCAAATGCACGGTGAATTCATTGAAACTCGGCGCAGAACGCTTGACTTCAACGCCTTTGATCTTGGAAAGAAGTTGTTTCGCGTATTCAGCCTTGTCTAAATTCAACTGCGCCATTTCCTTTAAACCATTTTTACCGACCACCGCCATAAAGATCGCCGCCTGCAGGGCGCATAAAGACACATTGGTGCAAATATTAGATGTGGCTTTTTCCCGACGGATGTGCTGCTCCCGCGCCTGTAGCGTATTAACGAAACAACGCTGTCCTTTGGAATCCACTGTTTGACCGACGATGCGCCCGGGCATTTTGCGTATATATTTCTTACGAGCACACATAAATCCTAAATAAGGGCCGCCAAAATTAAGCGGTAAGCCCAATGATTGTCCTTCTCCCGTCACTATATCAGCCCCCATCTCTGCCGGGGTTTTTAATAATCCCAATGAAATAGGATAAACACTGACAATGGCCAAAGCACCAACTCCATGAGCTTTCTGGATAATATCCGTCAGATCATCAATGGCCCCGAAAAAATTAGGGTTCTGTAAAATAACCACCGCGGTATCTTTATCCAAAAGCCGTTGGATTTCATCCCGGCTGCTTTGCCCATGAACGACTGGTGTTTCTTGAAATTCATAGGACAAATGATGCGTGTATGTTTTTAAGATCTTACGATAAATTGGGCTGACCCCGCCATCCACGATCACCTTATTGCGCCCGGTAATACGGATGGCCATCATCATGGCCTCATAGAGAGCGGTCCCTCCGTCGTATAAAGAGGCATTGGAGACCTCCATTCCGGTCAAGGCACACATTGAGCTTTGGTACTCGAACAGGGCCTGCAGGGTGCCCTGGGCGCACTCAGGCTGATACGGAGTATAGGCCGTGTAAAATTCCCCCCGGGAAGTCAATGCTGAAACGACCGAAGGGATATAATGATCGTAATAGCCCCCTCCGATAAAAGGCGTGACATGCACATTATTCTTTAACGACAGAGCTGTCAGACGACGTACGACTTCATATTCTGAGAGGCCTTGCGGCAGGTCAAATGATCGGGGCCTATGTTCGGGTTTAATATCGGCAAAAAGAGCATCGATATCCTCGACACCGATAATTTTAAGCATTTGCCCGACTTCTTGGGGGGTATTGGTGATATAAGGGTTCAATTAAAAATCCTATCAAATCTGATCATTGGACAAGGGAATCTAATAGATTTTTGTCAATGCAAGGACTCTAGATAATTTCGGTACTCTTCTGCGCTCATGAGATTGGTGCTTTCATCCATATCACGCACTTCGATCTTGGCGATCCAGCCTTTGCCATAACAGTCCTTATTGATCAATGCCGGAGTATCTTCTAATTTACGATTGACTTCCGTCACACGACCAGCCATAGGCGCGTATATATCACTGGCCGCCTTGACCGACTCGACGGAAACAAACTGCTCAAACTGTTCCACTTCAAGCTCTTCTTCGGGGAGTTCAACATAGGTCACATCACCCAAAGCTTCCTGCGCGTAATCGGTGATGCCCATCGTGGCAATATTATCCTCAATGGAAACCCATTCATGTTCTTTCGTGTACAAAAAATTTTCTTCGATTTCCATATGTGGCTCCCTGTTTATTCTATAACGAGATTTAAATAATTATTATGCTTTTAAAGATCCATTCTTATAAAAAGGCCTTTTGAAAACAATGGCTGCGGTCCTGTTTTTTTCATCACCAAAAAATATCTGTGTGCCGGCAAGCTTGAACTTAGGATCCATGAAACCAATACCAATACCAAATTGTAATGCTGGCGAAAAAGTACCGCTGGTCACCATGCCCATTTCATGGCCTGTGGCATCAAAGATCATATGGCCTGCCCTGGGACTTTTACGCGAGGTGCTGGTAAAATAACCGATGATGCGTGAAGGCCTTTGTGCCAATAGCGCCTTAGCCCCAATAAAATCTTTTTCCCCGTCGATGAAATTATCTAACCCTGCTTCCAGCGGAGAAATCGATTCGGAGAGTTCATGACCATAAAGGCTGTAGCACATCTCCACACGCAAAACATCACGCACCCCTAAACCTGTAGGTTTTACTCTATCATTGTCAAAAAGAGTTTTCCAGATTTCTTTACACTTTTCCCAAGGACAATAAATTTCATAACCCAGCTCACCTGTGTACCCGGTACGGCTGATCAAACAGGGAATTCCCTTTATCTGAAATTGATCAAAAGTATAATACGTTAATTTTTCTATTCCCGCGATTCCTAAACTTTTTAATACATCCCGCGACTGAGGGCCCTGCACATCCAACTTGGCTGTTTTAAAAGAAGCATCTTCAAACTGAGCATTTGAATTCAAATGAGCACGAAAATGCCGGGCGTCCTTCTCTATATTAGCTGCATTGACAACGATCATCCAATCCTGCGCACCTTTGCGGTAAACGATCAGATCATCAATGACCCCGCCATCTTCCTTGAGCATGGCGCCATAACGGCAAGTTTTTATGGGCATATCTGCGATCGACTGGGTCACAATGGCGTCCAACCCGCAGGCCTTGGCATCGCCTTTGATCATGAACTCTCCCATGTGAGAACAATCAAAAATAGAAACTGTTTTACGGTTATATTCCCATTCGGCGAGAATACTTTCATATTGCAAAGGCATGTTCCAGCCGCCAAAGCCTACCATTTTGGCGCCCAAAGCCACATGCACATCTGCCAGAGGAGTATTATATAGGGAAGCTTCCACGAACAAAGATCCTACCTCGATTTTCAAACTGTTAGTCCTCAACGAAACTCTAGAGGAATATTAGCCAAAAGTTATTTTAAAGTAAAGATAAAAATAATTAAAAAACGCGCCTGAGAGGACTCGGCGCCTTGCGCTCACGCCCCGCCTCACCTGCGGCGGTGCTTCGCTCCAGGTCGGCCATCCGCCCTATAAAGTCCTCCTATGTGTCGGACTTTATAAACAGGGCTCCTATCGAGTCCCCTAACAATATTTAAAACGCGCCTGAGAGGACTCGAACCTCCAACCCTTAGTTCCGAAGACTAATGCTCTGTCCAGTTGAGCTACAGGCGCATAACTTCCAAAGCATATAACAATTTAGCTAAACTGCGTTATTCTAACCATTCTTATGACTTTTGCAAATCCTAGTTTAAAAAGCTTAAGAAATAAGTTAATATAGCTTCTCAAAGATGAAAAAAACCGGCCCCCATAAATCTTATCTTCCCCTTATAATAATCCCTTGTTTAGGAATTCTGATTTATTCCAATACCTTTGGTTGCTCATTTCATTTGGATGATTTTTATACTATCGTTGAGAATTCTTTTATTAAAGATATTCACAATCCGCTAAGTATCTGGAAATGTTATCCCTGCCGTTTCGTTACTTATCTTTCAACAGCTCTTAACTATCATTTCAATGGTCTTGATATTTTTGGTTATCACCTCTTTAACTTAGCCATTCATTTGACTTCGGCTGTTTTAGTCTGGTGGCTTACCCTTCTGACTTTTTCTACTCCTGCCATGAAAGAGGATAAAATCACCAAACATGCCAATCTCATCGCATTATTTGCAGGGCTGCTATTTGTAAGCCACCCGATCCAAACCGAAGCAGTTACCTATATTTGTCAACGGGCAGCTTCGATGGCGGCATTGTTTTACCTGGCATCCTTATGCTTTTATATTAAATCAAGACTACTGCCAAATACAAAAAACATTTATTACACCTGCTCACTGATAGCAGCTGTCCTGGCCATGTTCACTAAAGAAAATGCCGTAACATTGCCTTTGATGATCTTGCTCTATGAATTTAGCTTTTTTGAAAGCTTGGATAATCTAAATTGGTCCTCGTACCGAACACTCGTTGCTGCTCGGAAAGATCTTTTCCCCTTTTTACTTACCCTGTTTATTATTCCATTAACAATGTTATTTGCCAGGACACAACAGTTCCCATCGTTCCATAGATTTACGATGGACAATGGCCCCATTTCTCATCTGGATTATCTTTTGACCCAAATCAGGGTTATGGTGACATATATCCGGTTAGATTTTCTGCCATTCAACCAAAATATCGATTATGATTATCCCCTTTCTAAATCTATCGTTGAGTTCCCCACTTTAATCAGTTTTTTATTTTTGGCAGGTATTCTTTATTCTGCCAAACACTATTTTTCCAAATACAGATTGCTCGCTTTTCCCATCTTCTGGTTCTTTGTGACTCTTTTGCCTGAATCAAGCTTTATACCGCGCCCATTTGTCATTTTTGAACACCGGCTTTATTTGCCATTGGTAGGTTATAGCATATTCTTGGTCTGTGGCTTATATTACCTTTTGGGGAAGAACTCCATTAAAATGATGGTTGTGATTCTAATGATAATAGTATTCTTTAATTCAATCTTAACTTTTCAACGCAATAAAATTTGGGCCAATGAGATCACTTTATGGAATGATGCCGCTAACAAATCCCCTCATGAGGCAAGGCCAAACTATTCCATCGGTTTATATTATTACAAATTAGGTAATTTCACACAATCCACCTTAAACTATAACAAGGCTCTTGAGATAAACCCTGATTATATAGCGGCCTATGTCAACCGCGGTATTAATTATGATCAAGAAGGCAATTTTGTTTCGGCCCTGTCCGATTTTAACAAGGCCATTGAAATAAACCCCAATGTCCCTGAGGCCTATTACAGTCGTGGGGAAACCTACACAAAACAAAAGGATCTGCCCCAAGCCCTGTTCAATTTCAACAAAGCCATTGAAATAAACCCTGATTATGTTGAGGCCTATATCAACCGCGGCAGTATCTACACCATGCAAGGCAATTTTACTGAGGCCCTGTCCAATTATAATAAAAGCATTGAAATAAATCCTAATTATGCCGAGGCTTATTACAACCGTGGTTGTGTCTACCATAAACAAGGTGATCTGACTCAAGCCCTGAACAATTATAATGAAGCCATTAAAATAAATCCCAACTATGCACTAGCTTATAACAATCGAGCTGTTGCCTATTATCAGTTAAAAGAATACGTTAGGGCTTGGGATGATGTGAATAAAGCAAAGCAGTTAGGCAGCGGAGTTAATCCTGAATTTATAAAAGAACTTGCTGCACATTTGTAAGGTCACAACTGTCAAGGCCATGCCGAATAAAGTAAATGGCAAATGCCATATCCATTGATCTATAAATGTATGGGTAGCTGAATGCCCTTTAGCCATCAATATCCATGAGAGCGGACAAAGAATACTGGCCCAGGTGGTGGCTAAAAGAGCCAATAATATCCTTTCCTGATAACAACGATACAAATAAAAAGCCAAGATACTGATCATAAAAAAGAATACAATCATCATCATAAAGGAAATCTGAAAAGAACCAATACAAACACAAGGCATAGAAAGATACAAATGCAATAACTGTATAATGCTGATGTTCTTAGTAAAATTCTTAAAAGGAAAAGCAAGTAGATCCGGAGAATACGTCCTGGCCATTAATCTATTCATGAAATGATGCATGGCCTCTGCCGGAGAGGCTGTGATCGACACCTGTATTGATAATATTAAGAATGAAACAAGACATGCCAGCCCAATACCCCCTGAAATTAATAAAACATCCCTTCTTATGCTTTGTTTTGACATTTTATCTAAAACCGCATAAAACACCAATGGTAAAAAAGGTAAAAGCAGGGCGCTAAACAAATACTCTGCCCCGTTAAGAAGCAATTTTAAAAGTACAACAAAAAAAGTGATCTCGCCTACATTTTCCATCTTCTTCTTATACGCCCAAAACAAAGCAACCATGATCAGGTAATCGGCCCCTAAAACTTGGGCGATATTATCACCAAAAAGAAATAAACTTCTAAAAAAAAGAATCCCGAACATTATCCATAGAGATGAAAAAAGGCCAAAATACTCCCCTAGCCAACAAAACCAAGAAACCAGCACTGCAGAAAGAAAAGAAGCGCATAATGCTCTAAAGATGATCGGATCTTTATATAATTTATTTATTAACGAATAAATCAAAGCCTGCCCACCAGACTGAGATTCATATATTAAATACCTGTGACAATTGACATCCCTATAACAAGCTAATTGCTGTTCGTATTTTTCATAACCTTTTAAACCTTTGCTTTCACAAGCACCCAGCAAACCGGCATCCGACAATATTCCGTTTTTTTCACTCCTGGCTATTCTGCCAAAGATTATTGCCTCGCCTTCTATATTAAACAGACCCAGGGTACTGTTATATTTAGCTATATCGCCATAAATTCGCGCTTCGCCAGCAATGGGGATCAAATTATAATTATTATTACCTATGCCACCGTGGCACATAAAAGATACGAATAGGATAGTAAAAATAAAGGCAGAGAAAGAAAAAGATTTCATGGGGAATAATTATATATGTTTGTTTGAATTTGAGAATAGAATTATAGCTGATATTTGAAATAATTTATATATAATAAACTGCTTAACTTTAATATTCATCAAAATATGAAGAAAATCGATCTAACCAAGTCTTATTTTCCAATAATAATCATCTCTTGCTTAGGGATCATCGTCTATTCTAATACTTTTCATTGCTCATTTCACTTTGATGATTTTCGTTTTATAGTCGATAATTTTGCTATAAAAAATATCCCCAATCTCCTTACCCATTGGAAATTTTATCCTTGCCGTTTTATCACCTTTCTTTCAATTACTCTTAATTATCACTTCAACGGACTTAATGTATTCGGTTACCATCTTTTTAACTTGGCCGTTCATTTAAGCTCAGCCATATTTGTCTGGTGGCTGACCCTCCTGACTTTCTCCACCCCTGCCATGAATACAAGTAAAATCACTGCGCACGCCAGGTTGATCTCGTTATTGACAGGTCTGATATTCGTCAGTCACCCGGTCCAGACCGAAGCGGTTACCTATATTTGGCAACGGGCTTCTTCTATGGCAGCCCTGTTTTACTTGGCCTCCTTATGTCTTTATGTTAAATCTAGACTCCTCGTAGGCCGGGGGCGCACCTACTACATCTTCTCCCTAATAATAGCCATTGCAGCCATGTTCACCAAGGAGAATGCCGTAACGCTACCCTTAATGATCTTACTTTATGAAATTTGCTTTTTTGAGAATAAAAAAGGTTTAAATTGGCGATATCTTTCTCCTTTCTTACTTACTCTATTTATTATCCCTTTAACAATGTTCATTACCAAGGCCGAACAATTTAAAGCGATCCAAAAATTTGAAGAATCTGGAGGTATTTCCCCTATCCATTATCTTCTGACCCAATTCAGGGTCATTGTTACCTATATTAAACTGATGTTCTTGCCGCTCAACCAGAACATCAGTTATGATTATCCTATTTCTAAAAGCATCTTTGAGTTTCCCACGTTGATCAGTATTTTATTCTTGGCAAGTATTATTGAATCCGCAAGACACCTGTTTTTTAAATACCGATTGGTCGCTTTTTCCATATTCTGGTTTTTTCTGACCTTGTCGCTGGAATCAAGCATATTTCCGCTCAAAAACATCATTTTTGAACACAGACTTTACCTGCCATTGGTAGGATATAGCATGTTTTTGGTCTGTGGAGTGTATTATATTCTAGGGAAGAATAATATTAAAACGATGGTGATCCTATTAACGATGGTCATAGTCTTTAATTCGATTTTGACTTATCAAAGGAATAAAGTTTGGAAAAATGAGGTTACTTTGTGGGGCGATGCTGCTCAAAAATCCCCCTTTAACCCAAGGCCGTACAACGGACTTGCCGTTGCTTATGTCCTGCTAGGGGATCTCAATAGCGCTTTGTCCGAGTATAATAAAGCCATTGAAATAGATCCCAACTATGCCGAAGCTTATAATGGCCGTGGGAACATTTATAGAAAACAAAATAAACTCCCTCAAGCACTATCGGATTATAATAGAGTCATTCACTTAGACCCCACCTATGCAGAAGTTTATTATAATCTTGGTATTTTTTACGATAAGCAAAACAACCTCCCCCAAGCCCTTTCCAATTATAATAAGGCTGTAGCCATAAACCCGAATTTAGAAGAAGCCTATTATAACCGCGGCAATACCTACACCCAACAAGGCGATTTTACCCGGGCCATTGCCGATTATATGAAAACCATTAACATAGATCCTAACTATGCAAAAGCATACAATAACCTTGGGAATATTTATATCCGAGAAGGAAATCTAGCCCAAGCTCTGTCGAATTATAATAAAACCATTGAAACAGACCCCACCTATACAGAGGCATATATTAACCGTGGCAATGCTTACAGCCAACAAGGCAACTTTACCCAAGCTTTATCGGATTACGATAAAGTCATCACTATAAACCCTAATGATGCCCAAGCCTACATTAACCGGGCTATTGCCTATTATCTGTTAAAAGAATACGACAGATCTTGGAATGATGTGCATACAGTAGAAGCATTAGGAGGAACTGTTAATCCTCATTTCATCAATGCGCTTAAACGATCAAGTCCAGATAAGTAATTCATGAAAAGAGTCCATTTGAGATCACTTTATATTAAGCTATTTTCAATATTTATCATCTCAAGTGTAGGGCTTATAGCCTATAGTGATACTTTTAATTGCTCATTTCACTTTGATGATCAGTTTTATATAATCGATAATTTTGTTATAAGAAATATTCACAATCTGCTTACCCATTGGCAGTCTTATCCTTGTCGCTTTATCACCTACCTTTCAATTGTCTTTAACTATCATTTCAATGGGCTTAATGTATTTGGTTATCACCTTTTTAATTTAGGCATCCATTTAGCATCAGCCATATTAGTGTGGTGGTTGGTCCTTCTGACCCTTTCTACCCCTGCCATGAAAAAAGATAAGATCGTTGGGCATGCTGATCTCATTGCTTTATTTGCAGGGTTAGTATTTGTAAGTCACCCCCTCCAAACCCAAGCAGTTACCTATATTTGGCAACGGGCCGCTTCTATGGCGGCCATGTTTTACTTAGCCTCTTTATGTCTTTATGTTAAATCTAGATTAATCCAAATTAAAACCCAACATTCAAATCTTGGAACATCCTATTACATTCTTTCACTAATAATGGCTATACTAGCCATGTTCACTAAAGAAAACACTCTCACTTTGCCTTTGATGGTCCTACTTTATGAGTTTAGTTTTTTTGAGACTAACATCACTTTAAATTGGCCTTCATTGCGGACACTCATTGTTACTCGCCCACGCCTTTCCATCTTCTTTCTTACCCTATTTGTTATTCCCTTAACAGCATTACTTTCCATACAAGGAAAATTCCTGGAAATTCAAGGATTTACGGGGAGTCGCGTTCCTCCCCCCTTCAATTATCTGCTAACTCAAGGCAAAGTCCTTGTTACCTACATTAGATTAATGTTTTTGCCTCTCCATCAGAACCTGGATTATGATTATCCTATTTCTACAAGTTTCTTTGAATGGCCTGTCTTGATTGGTTTCTTGTCTTTGTCTGGCATCCTTTTTTATGCAAAATACATGTTCCCAAAATACAGACTAATCTCTTTTTCCATCTTTTGGTTTTTCTTGACGCTGGCGCCTGAATCAAGCTTTTGGCCTTTGCAAAATGTCATTGATGAACACAGGCTTTACTTGCCATCAACGGGTTATTGTATGCTTTTGGTCAGTTGCGTGTATTATCTTACTCAAAAAAAAACAATCAAAACGATGGTCATTATACTGACGATAATAGTATCCTTTTATTCAATTTTGACCTTCCAACGCAATAAAGTTTGGAATAATGGTATTACATTATGGAGTGATGCAGTCAGCAAATCCCCTCATAAAGCAAGGCCACACTACAATCTCGGTGTGGCTTACCAAAAATCAAATGATTTCTCACAATCCATCTTACAGTACAACAAAACCATTGAAATAAACCCTGTATTTACAGAAGCCTATACTAATCTCTGTGCTATCTATTTCAAACAAGGCAAGTTCTCTCAAGCCATGTCTGATTGTACTAAAGCCATCGAATTAGATCCTGAATCTACAATGGCTTATCTCAACCGTGCCATTATATGGAATCAGGAAGGGAATTTGACCCAAGCCGTGTCTGATTATAATAAAGCCATTGAATTAAATTCAAACCATGAAAGAATTTATCGCGATTATAAAATTCATCACGATTATAAAATTTATTACGCTAATCAAAACTTTCTCACCCAAGCCCTGTCGGGATATAATAAAACCAATGTAATAAGACAAAAATTAAAAGAAGCTTATTACAATCATGGCAATGCCTATGCCCAACATGGTGATTTCACCCAAGCCATATCAAATTATACAAACGCCATTAACATAGATACTAACTTTACAAAAGCATATAATAACCGCGGGAATATTTTCAGCCAACGTGGGGACATCTCTAAAGCCCTGTCGGATTATAATAAAGCCATTGAAATAGAC
>Ga0302319_10017432_pt1 | contig 13154 bp, 11 predicted proteins | sample Bog_T0_2_FD_203319 | JGI IMG/M metagenome (GOLD analysis project Ga0302319, IMG submission 203319) | Peat permafrost microbial communities from Stordalen Mire near Abisko, Sweden - Bog_T0_2 | ecosystem: Environmental > Terrestrial > Soil > Wetlands > Peat | place: Sweden: Abisko, Stordalen Mire...
CGGCACGAAATTTGCTGAAAAACAGAATCTGCTGAAGAGCGGTTGCTCAAAACGGTGACAGGAAGTCCCGAACTGTTGTCACGAGTGGAGAGTTGCTGATGTTCTACAAGATTTCGGTGCCGCCGGTCGCGGATGTCGAGGAAATTCGTGTTCTGGAATGGCACGGCGATGTCGGCCACCGGTTCAATGCGGGAGATCTCGTCGTTGAACTTGAAACCCACAAGGCGATCATCGAGGTTCGCGCCGGACAGCCGGGCGTACTCAGGAAGATCCTGTCAGATGCCGGGAATTGGCAGCAGATCGGCTTGCCTTTGGGGCTGATGAGCGATGAGGACAGCGAAGCGCTGCCGGATGCGGCGGAATCGATTGTCGATCTCGCCGTCGACTTTGAAATCAACTGATCGGAATTTCGCGGCCTGAGCGTTCATGGTTCAGAACCCGGATGATCTCTGACCGCAGCACCGACTGCATCTCGCCGCTATGGTGGATGCCGTCGGGCAGGTGGTCGGTTCCGCCGAGCTCTGCGGCGATGGCATCGACATCGACGATGCTGAAATCGCAGTCGCAGGCCAGGTCGTGCAGCATCAGGTTCATCTCCTTGGCTGCGACGTGCTCGAGCGTCTCTCGCATCGGCGCATCAAACGGCGCGTAACTCAGAATATCTTCGTAACCCGACGTCGACATCCGGTTGAGGATCAGGACCCGTGCACCGGTTTTTGCGGCAAGCGCCTCGATCAGCCGGCGATAATCCCGGCGAATGTCGTCCACATTCCGCTTGACCGGTTCGAACGCGGAATTGAGCCAGGCTTTGACCGCCGGGCCGGCGGACGCCTGCCGGTGCCGAAGCATCTGCAGCGAATAGCCGAGTTTCTTGTGCCTCAGGACCGACTGCACCTCGGCGCTCAGCGACAACAGAACCGCGTCCGGAGGACCCATCCGCCGCAAGCCGGTCGGTGTCAGAACGTCATACCCTTCCAGCATCGGCGATCGTTCGAGCGACGACAGCAGCGCGCCGGCAAACAGCCAGTCGTCGGCGCTGGCCGGCGTGCGGCCGCTGCCCAATCCGGCGGCCAGATCCGCCGCGATCGCCTGCCTCTCGGCCTGTGTTCGCTCGAGTTGTTCGAGCAGGATTGGCGCGCAGGGAACCACGGGATGATCGGGGACGTAGACCAGTTGAACTGGCGCAGCCGAGGCCTCGAAAGCTTCCACAAAGGGAATTTCATTGCCTCGGACAATGCCCGCCGCGTCGCAGATGCCGATACACAATAGCGTCGACAGCGGCCCGGCCTGATCGCCCCACCATGCACGGCTGCGGCTATGCCATCCCGGCAACAGCCCGTAATCGACATCGGCGAGGCCGCTCATCCGCCGACCGGCCAGCAGCAGCAGTCGCAACCGGCCGCAACCGGTCTGCGCCGCCCCGGCATCGGCCAAGGAATCAGTCAAGGGATCAGGTGAGGGATCAAGCCGCGCGACCACATCATCGGAATTCCAATCCTGCAGGCCGAATACGCTGAGATATCCACCCGGCGAATGGCCGCTTCCGATCTGAAGCCGTCCGGCAATAGCCGGCGCGAAGGCGACCTGCAACTCGAGCTCGTCGGCCATCGGGAACTGGCCGGCGCGCTGCCCGGAGGTTCTTTCCAGGCTGATGTTGCAATAGCCGATGACTTCATTCGGGCGGCAGAGGTGCCCGTCCTCGCACAGCCAATGAATGCCAGATCGCCGGATCACAAATCCTTCCGCCGCGAGCGGCCCGAGCGACAGCGGAAGGGTCATCCCGCGTTGCTCGCCGACCAGAGGCCCTGGTGATGAGCGATACCGGCGGTGGTGATCCGCAATGCGCGGGCCGGCGCCATCTCGATCGGCTCGTCCTGCTCGGTGCTGAGCAGAGCGAGCAGGTCGCCGACCTCGCAGCTGTCGCCAGGGGAGACCAGGATCTTTCGCAGCCAGAGCTTCTCCCGCGCCACGACGCGGAAATAGGAAATGGGCGGACAGTACTGGGAAAATCCGCTGCTCAGATCGACGCTGAGATCGAACAGCTTGTCACCCAACCTGAGCAGCGTTCCGGGGCTGCCGTAGGTGCATTCCACGACAGCCGAGGTCATATTTGGATTGATCTTCGGAAGGCGCAAATCATGAAGCATTGAAAAAATATCCCAGTTGACCGTTTGCAAGGTTCGCTTGCATATCAAAGGCGCTGCCATCCCTCGCGGAGCCATCGCCTCATCCCGATGCTGTGATTAATCATGTGCAACTCCGGCAATTCTGCGGCCGTGAATCGAGGTTGTCATATTCGCGTATCGGCGAAGTCATCGGGAGCCAGGATCCTGTCGGTCACCTCGTCCCAATTCAGGAAACCGCTGGCTGCAACAGGCGGCGTACGGAGCGCGTCGCGCACCGCCTGCGCGATGCTGGCTTCGCTGCCGGGATCGTATCCGAACCGGCCGGCTTTCTCGCCCACGGCAAAAGTTGGACACACCGCGTTGATTCCAGCAGCCTGATACTGCATCAGTTTCATCGACGTATCCGAAAGGTAGTACGGCGCACCCGCCGCGACGTAGGGTGCGATCCCGATCGAGGCATGCTGGATGTAGCGGACGGTCTCGGTGAACGGCATCTCCGGCATCACCACCGCGTTGCCAGCGTTGACGCGCAGGCTTTGCTGGCCACCGCCGATAATATGAAATTTTACCTCGGGGAAGCGACGGCATACGATCTCGAAGAAATTCGCGTCAAACAGCATCGAACCAACGCTCACCGCGTTGACGCCCGGCGAATAGGGCGACGGTTGCCGCGCTGAATAGGGCGCCTGATCGAGGCCATGGGGCACCTCGATCAACTTCATACCCGACGGCATCGCCGGCGCCAGCAGCCTGGACGGCAACACCGCATAATCGACGACGCTGGCCGAGCGTTCCAGGCATTTGTGCAAGTAGTCGGCGCAGCCGATGGTGGTGAGATCGTCCGAGGCCATGTAGATAAGGCTCGCCGCCGGATTGGCCCGCGCGATCTGCTGCGCCAGCATGATCGAAACGCCTGATTCGAGAATGATCGTGTCCGCCGCTTTGACCCAGCTCCACAATTGCGATCTCGGGCGGACCCGGTACCCGGAAAACCACAGCGCCTCGGGTGTCTTCATCCAGCTACGGTGGGTATTGAACGGATGGACGAGATTGCGCTCAAGATAGCAGCCGACATCGTCATGGGCGCAGACTCGGTTCGCGGCGGGCCATAGTTCGGTCCGGGGGTCATGCTTCAGCCGCGACAGGAAGCTGAAGCCGATCGAGTAGAAATTGACCTTGCCGTAGCGCTTGAGCGAGGCACCGATGAAATGCACATTGGCTTTGCGCTTCGATCGATAATCGTGGCCGGAAATCAGCAGAGCTTCCCGAGGCGTCCTGCTCGCCAGGGCTTTTTCCGGCCCGGCCGGGCGGCGCATGACGCGGTCAACTTTATTCATGGGAGAGCCGTGCACGGTCAGAGCTGCAGGATTCGCGACGGCGACAGCCGGCTGCTGACAGCGTCGGCCAATGCAATCATGTTACCCTTCAGCCGGCCTTTTCGGTCAATCCATGGCTCCGGATAGAAGCTTCGGACCAGGTTGGCGGCGAGGTTGCGCCACATCAGCATCTTGGCGTGCCGCCAGGACATGGTGCCCTTGTGGATCAGATAGATCGGGTTGGCGATCTGGGAATAGCCGAAACGAACGCCGGATGCTCGCCCCGACTTGACGCCAAGGTGAACGCCGATCAGTCGATTGCATTTCAGCGTGCGACCGAACGGCGACTGGCGCAGCGAAAAGTCGATGTCTTCCTGCCAGCCATACAGTGGCAGATTTTCATCAAAGCGCATCTGGTTGGCTCGGATTGGAGCCATGCGAAAGGCCATGTTGCAGCCATAGGTGCCGGCGCGGGGCTCGAAATCCGCGAGTGGCCCCGGCTGCGCCGAATGCAATAATTCCAATCCCTGGTTCACCGACAGACCGGGTCCATGGATGCCATCGGCCAGCAGGTGACCGGTGACGCCGGTGACATCGGCATGGACGGAGAAAATGCTTTCGACAGTGGCTAAATAGTCCGGGGCGGCGAGAAAATCGTCGTCAAAGAAGACGATGATATCGGTATCTTGCGCCGCCGCGAGGATGCGATTGCGCTGGGCGCACAATCCGCTCGGTCCCGTGACCACGCTTGTTGGCGCCGGAAAATCACTGAACATCGCAGCATCGACGCCGTCGGAAGGCAGCGGACAAATAATCAAGGCATCGGGTGGGCGTGTTTGCAACGACAGATGCCGTACCGTCTCGCGAAGTATCGTTTGCCGGCCGGCGGTGGCTATTCCGACAGATATTTTCAATTTTGGATTTGTCATGGCGGTTTAAATCTCTGAAAAGGGAACGTCGTATTCTGGAAAAAGCTCTTAGTTGTTCGTAGCAGCCGAGGTTCGCGAGCGGACTAATCAGCGGGGTATGCTGTCAGCGGCCTCGAAGGCTCGGATGCATCGTACTCGGCACGCAACGCATGATATGCAATGCGTGAAATTTTATTTGACATTATTTAAAGCTATTTTGTGGCCGGACATAATTCGTCGTGCCGTGTCCCAATCTTCGCCCTTCCCCTTCCTTATTAGAGCTGCAGGATTCGCGACGGCGAAAGCCGTCTGGTGGCGACATCGGTCAATGCAATCAGGTTACCCTTCAGTCGACCCTTACGGTCGATCCATGGCTCCGGATAAAAGCTTCGGACCAGGTTGGAGACGATGTTGCGCCACATCAGCATCATGGCGTGCCGCCATGACATGGTGCCCTTGTGGGTCAGATAAATCGGGTTGGCGATCTGGGAGTAGCCGAAACGCACGCCCGACGTGCGTCCGGACTTGACGCCGAGGTGAACGCCGATCATTCGATTGCATTTCAGCGTTCGACCGAACGGCGCCTGGCGCAGCGAAAAGTCGATGTCTTCCTGCCAGCCATAGAGCGGTAGATTTTCGTCAAACCGCAGCCGGTTGGCCCGGATTGGAGCCATCCGAAAAGCCATGTTGCAGCCATAAGTGCCGGGACGCGGCTCGAAATCCGCAAGCGGTCTCGGCTGCACCGAATGCAGCAGCTCCAATCCCTGGCTCACCGACAGGCCTGGTCCATGGATGCCATCGGCGAGCAGGTGACCCGTGACGCCGGTGACATCGGGATAGGTCGCAAAAGTGTTTTCCAGAGTAGCCAGGTAATCCGGCGCAGCAAGGAAATCGTCATCGAAGAACACGATGATATCGGCATCATCAGCTGCGGTGAGGATCGAATTGCGCTGAGCGGATGTTCCGACCGGTCCCGTGATGACGCGCGTCTTCGCTGGAAATCCCGCGAACGTTGCGGCGTCGACGCCGTCGGAAGCCAGCGGACAAACAATCAAGGCATCCGGTGGGCGCGATTGCAGCGACAATTGCGCAACCGTCTTGCGAAGTATCGCTTGCCGGCCAGCGCTGGCTATTCCGACGGCTATTTTCAATTTGGGAGGCGTCATGGCAGCCTCGTTTGATGTTCCTTCATAGCTATTTTGTGGCCAGTCATGATTCGACGAACCGTTTCCAAATCTTCGCCAAGCCCCCTTCTGTCGATGATCCACATGGAGCCGGCAAAGGCACCAACGCCAACCGCCAGACTTGTCATGGTCCAGAGCGGCGTCGGGGCGCCGGCCCTCAGCATCAACAGGCATGTCGCGGCGGCGGCCAGACTGGCAAGGGTGGGGCCGACCAATCCGCGCAGCATCGCAATGGGCCGGCATCCGGTCGGCGGCGCCGCGTAGATCAAGAGGACGACGATATAGCCAAGGTTGACGATGGCGATGCCATAAACCGCGCCGACCAGTCCGATCCAGGTGCCGGAAACAACGGCAGCCAACCGCGCCACGCTCAAGCCAACGGCGCACCAGAAGGCAATTCCGAACCGGTTGATCGCCAGCAGTATCGCCGAGACCTGGTTGGCCACAACCATGAATGCGCCGACTGGCAGCAGTATCCGTAGCATCGGCGTCAATTCCGTCCATTGCGGGCCAAGCAGCGTCTCCACCAATTCCGGCGCCGCGGCCGCGGCCAGGAAGGTTGCCGGAAACAGAATTTCGGCGACCAGCCGGCAGAGCCTGTTGTGAATTTCGGAAACATCGCGCGGGTCGCCGGTCAGAGCCTGAACATACAAGGTGACCCAGGTGACGTTGCCAATGGACTCTGTCGCGAACCTGGAAATCTGATTGGCGAACGTATAGCTGCCCAGCACGGGTGTGCCGAAAATCCTGTCAATCAGCACATTTTCGCCGATGCGGCTGGCATAATCGACCAGCCGGGCCATCACGATCAAGCCACCGGTGACGAGATGGCTCCTGACCACGGCGAAGCTGAATTCGAGGCGCGGCAGGCCGAACGCGGCGAGGTTGAAAAACACCGATCGGATCGCATAAACCGTCACATATTGCGCGATCAGGCTCCAGGCTCCGAAGTTCGCCATTGCCAGAACGATGGCGAGCGCCGCACCCGCCAGGTTGGCGACCAGATCGGCCGCGGCGATGGTGCCGAGATCCTTGCGTCGCGCCAGACGCGCGCTGGGCGGGACCCCGAGCACCAGAAATACGATACTGATCGACAAGATGCCAATCATCGGCGCAATTCGCGGTTGCGCCACAATATGCCCCATCGCGACGCCGAACAGGCTTGCGCCCAGTGCCAGCGCGATCCCGGCCAAAAGCAGGAACCAGAACACGCTCGACCATATCAGCGACGCCGATTCCGGCTCGCGTGCCAGCGTCGCGCCCAATCCACCGTCGGCCAGCAGTGCCACCAGCGACACGGTCGGCAATGCCAGCGCATAGATCCCGAACTCGCTTGGCCCGAGCAGCCGCGCCATCACAGGGAGCAGCAGCAGCTGCAATCCGACCTTGATGATGTTGACGACGCCGGACGCTATCGCGCCCAATGCCAACCGGCGGGTGCTTCCCGTGATCTCGCCGGTCATCCTGGTTTTCACCATCCGTAAACTGCTGCGCGTCTCTGGCCGAGGATCCCGGCCTGGTTTGATCTGGGAGCGAGGTGCTCCCGTCTACACTCAACGCAAACCGTTTCACGTATCAAGCAAATGTCTCCAGCTCCTCGGTGCATGCTTAACCCGCCGCAATTCCGACCGATTTCGCGACGCGTTTTAAATCGCGCGTGAGGCGTTAACATGTTTGGACGTCGACGCATCGACTATATCGCGTCGCCAGGCATCAGCCCGTGATCAGAACAAAAACCGCATCTTCGATTTGATATGAGCCAGGCGGAATCGAACTTCCGCAGCCGCATTTACCATCTTTCGAGCCGCGGCAAGAATGCGGCGCAACGGCAGCCAGCTGACGCAAAAAAAACGCAACCTGCGATCAGATGCTTGACAAGAGTAAGCAATGGATCTGCCAGCATGACGATCTGGAGGGTGGTTATCGGTCAGGCCGAACGAGTACAGGTCGTACGTTGTGTGATCTTGCCGCGGCGCGGTCGTCCGCGGCGAGATGCCACGCCAGGGATCGGCGGGCCCTGACATGACCGTCGAAATCATCGGTATCATTGCGGTTCTCATCGGGTTCATCAGTATTTATCGTGAGCCTCCATTTATTGTGTATATATTTGTCTGTTCGACGCTGTTGGGCGCCGCGGCGGGCCTCATTCTTGACTCGCTTGGCGGTGCGACCGTATCGCCGGCGCACCTGTTGCTCGGCTTTCTCGGTTATCGCCTTCTGAGCGACCCGGAGATCGCTCGCGAAGCCGCCGAGGCCGTCAAGCCCGGCCGCCCGGGATTCTGGCTGGCGCTCACTGTCGGGTTCAGCCTCGTGACCGCCTATCTGTTTCCGCGGCTATTCGCGGGGCAGACCTACGTATTTCCGGTGCGGGCCCAGAACCAATTTACGGAAGCCTTGCAGCCGGCCAATTCGAACCTCACCCAGTCGGTTTACTTCATCGGCGATCTCATATGCTTCATGGTGGTTTCCGCCGTCGCGGCGACGAGGTCCGGTACCCGGATCATGATGAATGCGGTGCTGACCGGTGCGGTGCTCAATCTGGTGTTCGCAGCACTTGATTTGCTGACCTATTTCACGGGGACGGCCGATCTGTTGTCGTTCATCCGAAATTCCACCTACACCATCTATGCGGATGACCAGGCTGGCGGATTGAAGCGGATTGTCGGCTCCTTCACCGAATCCTCATCGTTCGGTTCGATGACGCTGGGATATTTTGCTCTTACCTTGCGGCTATGGCTGATGGGGTTGTACCCGCGCTTCACATTGATCGTCACCTTCCTGTCGCTGCTGGCGCTGTTGTTTGCAACCTCGACCACGGCCTATGTCGGTCTCGCGATCTATTTTGTAATGTTATATGCTGAAATGCTGGTGCGGGCGCTGAGCCGATCCGGAACGCCGCAGATGCGGTGGCTGGTATTTGGTACGCCGGTCCTGCTGCTGGTCCTGCTTCTGCTGATCGCATTGAACGATGAGTCGTGGGCCTATTTCCAGAACCTGCTCGACACGTTCGTCTTGAAAAAAATGAATACCGCTTCGGGAGAAGAGCGCTCCTCCTGGAACCGGCAGGCCTTGCAGAGTTTTTTCGATACCGCCGGCTTCGGTGTCGGCAATGGCAGCGCCAGGGCGTCCAGCTTCCTGATCGCGGTGTTGGCGAGTCTCGGGGTGATCGGCACGCCGTTGTTCGTAACGTTCATGATCGGGGTTTTTCGTGGCGGACGAACCTCGGCCGATCCGTTGAGCCCTACGCTTCAATTGGGCGCGAAATCGACCTGCCTGGCATGGCTGATCTCCAGCTCAATCTCCGGTACTCAAATGGATCTTGGTCTGTCCTTCTATCTATTCGCCGCGGTAGCCTGCGCGAAGCAATCCCCGCTCGCTGCATCGGATGCCCGGTTGCATTCATGGGAGCGGGACCGGTCGCGCACCGCCCTGATCAGCAGTTAGCGGATTGAGGAGTGCCGGGATCGCCACCACCAGCCGGATCGACACACGCCAGGATGGCACGCGATTAACTATTCATGTTGCCAACAAAGGGATAATGTCCAATGCCACTTAAATTTCTCAGCGCGTCGAATCGGCTTCCGTCGCGGGGCATTCCACTGATTTGCCCGGTGCGCGACGAGTTGTCCTTTTTACCGGCATTCCTCCGCCATCATCGCAAGATCGGGGTCGAGACGTTCCTGTTTATTGACAACAATTCATGCGACGGCACCACCGATTATCTGCTGGCCCAACCGGATTGTCTGGTGTTCCACACCGCCGACTCCTACCGGGAATCGAATTACGCGACCGACTGGATCAACCAGGTGGTGGGAGAGTTGGACCTGGAAGGCTGGTTGATCTATCTCGATGTCGATGAACATCTGATCTACCCAGATTGCGAAAATGTCGGGATTGACAAATTCTGTGATTCGGTCGGTCGCGCGGGTTTTGACTGCGTCAATGCGGCGATGATCGACATGTATCCGAAGGAAAGTTTCCTGGAACTGTCCGTGTCTGCCGAGCAGGAGATGCTGGATGTGATGGGTTGGTTCGACGCTGACTATCTGTTCCGGGAATGGCCGACACGTCCCTGGGATCACAGAAAGGGCTTTCTGCTGCAGGTCCTTGGCGGCCCGCGATGCCGGCTGCTGTCGGATCTCAATGTCGAGGCGAGGCATGGAGCAGCGTTCTATACCCTGGCCAACCAGGTCGATCGGATCGTCGACCGGATTCCGCTCGGCTTGATGCCGCTGCTGGCGAAGCTGGCGCCCCGGGAGATGCCGGCCCAGCAAAAGCGGCCGATCAACTTGGTCAAGCCGGGCTTTCGCTACCTGAACTCGCATATTGGCACCAATGACAACGTGGCCTGCGATATGACCGCGCTGCTGCACTACAAGTTCTGTGGCGAGCTCAAGCGGCGGTTCGAGATGAAGGCGGAAGGCAACCATTATCGGCGCGGCCTGAGCTATATGCAGCTGGAAAACGCGATCACAGCGTGTCCGCGATCGAGCCTGCATTATCCGGGCAGCCGCCAGTTCCGCAGCTCGGCGGACTTGGCCGCCGTCGGCCTGATCGGTCCCGCCGCCAGCCAGCTCTGGACGGATCCCGCGGTCCGATCGGTGCGGACCGGTCCCTCAGGGCCGCTGGCGCTCAGGCGCTAATTCAGCCCCCGCCGCGCTGGGGTTGGTTCAGCCGATAGACATGGATGTAGTCGACATCCATGAAGGACGGGTTCGGGGTCTTGTCGATCGGCCAACCCGCCCCGAGCGCCAGGTTCACCAGCACCTGCAGCGGGCGCTGATGTTCCGGCGGCGTGCGCAGCCGGAACACCTCGCGCCGGTTGAGATAGTACACGATCCATTCGCGGTCGACCATCACGCCATAGGTATTGAAGTCATTGCTCAGCGAATCCGCCGGGACTTTCACGTCATGCGGCAGCTTCGGCATGACGTAGTCGCTCGGAAAGCCGGTCGCCAGCGGTTTTTCCTGCGGATGCTGTTGATAGACATGGATACAGGTCTGATAGCCCGACGGGTTGACACCGTAATATTCCAGCACATCGATCTCGAAGCCCGTCGGGGCGTCCTTGTCGACCACGCTGGCGAGCCAGAATGCCGGCCACACGCCAGGTCCTTTCGGCAGTTTGGCCCTTATCTCGAAGTAGCCATATTGCTGCGCGAACCCGCGTCCGCCGGGGTCGGTGGACGCCAACAAGCCCGACTGCCATTTGCCATCGGCGTCCTTTCGGGCCTCGATCCGCAGCAGGCCATTCGCGGTGGTGAAAGGGAAGATCCCGGGTAGCGGATCGGCGAACCGCGCGTCGCCGAAGTCGCCGGCCCACGGGGTATGCGCGATCCAACGCGTGTTGGGGCCCCAGGGGGAGACGCTGAGGACGTCGTCAAACTCCTCGCTGAAGGTCAAGGTGAATTTGCTGAGGTCGAGATCGGCCGGTTCGCAGGCGGCGGGGTGGCTCCAGAACACGGCGATCGCAGCGGCAATGGGAAAGGCGGCCAATAGACGAGGTATGCTTAACACGGTGGACCTCCGCCGCTGGTGATGTCAGGCCCGTTATAAAGCGAATTTGGGCAAGCGCGAGGCGTGGCATCGCCTTGGAATGACTTATGTTGATGAGGAATAGTTAACGGCAGAAGATCAACGCGGTCCAAGCAACCTGTCGACGGCACTAAGCGTCGCGTTTCGCGGCGCGTTTTTCGCAGTGCAAATGTAGAAAAGCCGTATTTTGAATGATCGTGGCAATGATGGGCGGCAAGTCGGCAGCTGCCAGGTGGCGTTATTCTTCGAGGAATTTTCATGCGGCCAATGCTGGTTCTGTTTGTCCTGTTTAGCGTCCTGCTATCGTCCGGTTCACAGGTTCTTCTGAAGCTCGGCATGTCCGCTACCGCCATGAAGAATGTCATATCCGACAGCCAGAATCCCTCGCAGATCGCGCTGGCCATTGCGACTTCGCCGTCGGTGCTTCTTGGCCTGGTCTGCTTCGGTCTGAGCGCGATTGTCTGGCTCTTTGTATTGTCGAAGATCCCGTTGTCGACGGCGTACCCGTTTGTCGCCCTGGGAATTGCGATAACGGTCGCGGCCGGGCGCCTGATGTTTGATGAGCCGATTTCGGCCGCGAAGCTGCTTGGGGTTGGTCTGATCGTGGCAGGCGTGACGACTGTCGCGGTTTCGGCCTAGTTTGGTGAACAGGTCGATGGACAGGCTGTTGTTCCGCGGCGAAACCGTGAAAAGGGCTGCAGGCGCCAAGCCGAAGCTCGATCGACCCGTCAGGGTCGCGGGTGTGGTCGCGGCGGTCGCCTTGCTGCCCATCGTTTTCATAGCCATGCTTGGACAGCACTATGCCTCGTTTCTCAATGGCGTTATTCCCGTCGAACTGACCAATTTCCAGGCGACGCTCTCGATGCTATCCGGTGCCTTCCATTTGAGGGACCACGGCGACTCCTGGGTACCGATGCTGGCTGCGCTGAAGACCCTGCATGGCAGTAGCGGCGAAGAAATCTATCGAGCCTTGTTTCTGATGTCCGAGGTACCGCTGCGTCATCCAGCAGCGGAGTTTCTGCAAAATACAGGCGATGACGTTTACAAAACCTTGTTTTTCTCCTTCGGTCTCCGCTTTCAATACCCTCCAATGAGTCTGTTGCCGCTCGACATGTGGTCGGCCCTTGAATCGCTCGGCAGAAGCGGGTTGAGCGGCTTCAATTTCGCGGTGTTCTGCCTCAACGCCGCCGGCTGTGGCTGGTTGAGCTGGAGACTGTTCCGTCCGTCGTCAGATGCAGCGCATTCGCCGCTACCGGTTCCGGATCCGCGGCTCATGGCGGCGTTGGTGTTCACCGCAGCGTTCCTGTTCTATCCATTGGTTCGTGCGCCGGTGTTGGGACAAATCCAGGTGTGGATCGACGCGTTGTTTACGGGCGCGCTGCTGGGCTGGGTTTACAATCGTCGGTTCCTCGCTGGATTACTGATCGGCCTTGCCTGCGCCATCAAGCCGCAGCTTGGCATGCTGTTGATCTGGGGGTTATTGTGGCGCGAAAAACGTTTCAGCGGCGGTATTCTGACCGCGCTGATGCCGCTCGCGGTGGTCTCGATATGGCGGTACGGATGGCAGAACCACATGGCCTATCTCGACGTCCTGGCCTTCCTCGGACGCCGTGGCGAGGTCTATTTCGCCAACAATTCCGTCAACGGAATCCTCAACGCCTATTTTTCCGGCCGAAACAATATGGTTTTCGATCTGCCGGAAGATCTCCCCGAAATCGCCCTGGTTCATTGGGGAACGCTGGCGATGTCGATCCTGGTGCTTGGTCTGGTCGTTCTCCCGCCGCTCTGGCGACGCAACCGGCGGCCCAACATCGCTGATTTCAGCGCCACCGCGATCTGTACTGTCGTCGGCTCCCCGGTGGCCTGGGAGCATCACTACGGCATCCTGCTGCCAATTTATCTGGTCGCCCTGAGAATGATCCTTTCGATCGGCGAACCGGCGCGCCGACTGCTTGCCGTCGTAGCCATCGCCGTGTCCTGGTCCCTGGTTGCGAATTTCATCCCATTCGCGCACCTGCTTGCAGCGACACCGCTTCGGATTTTCCAGGCGCATTGTTTCTTTGGCGCGTTGCTGCTGTTGGCGCA